>ORMF011442453.1_pt1 | contig 50377 bp, 43 predicted proteins | sample 1779871 | NCBI WGS metagenome assembly ORMF01 (sample SAMEA104232316, study PRJEB22302) | groundwater metagenome | biome: forest; feature: aquifer; material: groundwater | place: USA | collected 2011-08-07 | depth 5.4 m | reverse complement strand
CCTCGCCCTTCTTGAACTTCTTGATGAACTCCGGCACGCGCTTCTTGTCGCCGATCTCCACCAGCATCCGGAGCACTTCCTCGTTCGCGCCGCCGTGCAGCGGGCCGTAGAGCGCCGCCGCCGCCGCCGCCGTGGACGAGAACGGGTCCGGTCGCGAACTGCCCACTGCGCGCATCGCGTTGGCGCTGCAGTTCTGCTCGTGGTCCGCGTGCAAAATGAACAGCACGTCGATCGCGCGCTCGAGCGTCGGGTTCGGCGTGTACTTCGTCTCCGACATCTTCCAGAGCATGCTCAGGAAGTTGCCCGCGAACGACAGGTCGTTGTCCGGGTAGACGAACGGCAGTCCCTTGCTGTGCCGGTACGCGAATGCCGCGATCGTCGGCACCTTCGCGATGAGCCGCCACGTTTGCAGCTCGCGCCCCGCCGGATCATCGACGTGCCGCGCGTCCGGATAGTACGTCGAGAACGCGCCGACCGTGCCGATCAACATGCCCATCGGGTGCGCGTCGTAGTTGAACCCGTCGACGAACTTACGGATGTTCTCGTGCACCATCGTGTGGTAGGTGATGTTGTGCGTCCACTCGTCCAGCTGCTGCTTGTTCGGCAGTTCGCCGTAGATGATCAGGTACGCCGTCTCCAGGTAGCTGCTCTGCTCCGCCAGCTGCGCGATCGGATAGCCCCGGTACTCGAGCTCGCCCTTATCCCCGTCGATGTACGTGATCGCGCTCCTGCACGACGCGGTGTTGGTGAAGGCCGGGTCGTAGGTCATCAACCCGAAGTCTTCCGCGTCGGTCTTGATCTGGCGCAGGTCCATCGCCTTGATGGTGCCTTCCTGGATGGGGACCTCGTAGCTCTTGCCGGTCCGGTTATCGGTGATGGACAGGGTGTCGTTCGCCATGTGAAGCCTCCTGCAACGTGTGGGTTGCTGATCCTCGCGCCTCCGCTGCCGGGGACAGGGCCCGGAAGGCACGATAATTCGGCTATTTGCGTTTCCAATGGAGCATATCAGGCGCGCTGTGAACATACCCGTTCCGAATGTACGTGCCACATGGACGCAACCGGGGACGGCCGTTCGGCAGCGTACGTGCCGCGCCCGGGTTCAACGGCCCGCGCGGGACGCTTTACGCCGATGATACTTTGGCCAGAATGAGGTCGGCATACCTCGGTGAACACGCCCTGCCTGAACTGCGGTTCACGCCGGGTGCGACCCTCACCGGCGCCGCCATGGTTCTTGGGCCGCCTGCCGCGTAGAATCCGCTCACTACCGGCGGAGGGAACACACCACCATGGAATACAGAAACCTCGGGCATTCGGGATTGCAGGTATCGGCCGTTGGCCTTGGCTGCAATAACTTCGGCATGCGCTGCGATGTGGAGCAGTCGAAAGCCGTCGTGCATAAGGCGCTCGATGTCGGCATCAATTTCTTCGACACCGCCGATATCTACGCCGGGCGCGGCAAGTCCGAGGAGTTCCTCGGCGTCGCGCTCAAGGATCACCGCCGCGACGCCGTCATCGCCACGAAGTTCACCGGCCCTATGGGCGATGGCCCGCTCTGGACCGGCGGTTCGCGCCGCTACGTGTTCGAAGCGGTCGATGCCAGCCTGCGCCGCCTCGGCGTCGACTACATCGACCTCTACCAGGTGCACTTTCCCGATGCAAAGACGCCCGTCGAAGAGACGATGCGCGCGCTCGATGACGTCGTGCGCGCCGGCAAGGTGCGCTACGTCGGCTGCTCCAACTTCGCCGGCTGGCAGGTCGTCGAGGCGCAGTGGATCGCGCGCAACGAGCGCCTGTCGCCGTTCATCTCGGCGCAGAATCAGTACAACCTGCTCGACCGCCGCATCGAGCGCGAACTCGCGCCCGCGTGCGGGAAGTACGGCCTGGGCATCCTGCCGTACTTCCCGCTGGCCAGCGGCTTTCTCACCGGCAAGTACGTAAAGGGCCAGGAGCCGTCGAAGGACACCCGTCTTGGACTCTGGGGCGAGCGCGCCGCAACGATCCTCAGCGAGCCCAACTTCGAGACGCTCGCCCGTCTCGAAGCGTTCGCCGTCGAGCGCGGCCACACGATGCTCGACCTGGCGATCGGCTGGCTGGGGAGCCACGACTACGTGCCGAGCGTGATTGCCGGCGCGACGCGGCCCGAGCAGGTGGAGCAGAACGCCGCCGCCGCGGCGTGGAAACTCACGCCCGAAGAGATGACCCAGGTCGATGCGATGACGGCCCACAAAGAACCCGGTGCCTGAATCAGCATGAGGTTCTTGGTTCCAAGTTCTTGGTTCTCAAAGGGAAAGGGGGATACTTGATCGAGATCACACCGCACGTCACGAGCCTCCACGTTGACCTCGCGTGGTTCCCCCAGCCGTACCCGCCCAACGTCTTCCTGATCCGCGACGGCGGCGAGGCCGCGCTCGTCGATGCCGGCTTCAACGACGACGAGTCCTACAACAAGCGCATCGCCATGCTGGCGGAAGCGGGCTCGGCCAAGCTCAAGTACATCTTCATCACCCACCATCACTACGATCACGCGGCCGGCGCGCACCGCCTGCGCGAGGCGACCGGCGCCCAGATCGTGATGCATCGCGATGAGGAGCCGCTCCTGTTGTCGACCGAGAGCGAGACCGGCGACATGGAGATCCCCGAAGACCAGAAAGAGGCGCGCGAACAGGCGAAGAAGTGGCGCGAGGAGGCCGCGCGTGCCGTGCCGGACGTGCGCGTCGCCGATGGCGATGTGCTGCGGGTTGGCTCGCTGCATCTGCGCTGCGTGCACGCGCCTGGCCACACCGACGGACACCTCTGCCTGCTGCTCGAAGAGGAGGGCGTGCTCTTCGCCGGCGACAACGTGCTCGGCGTCGGCACGGCCGCGATCTCGCCGCCGCCGCACGGCGACATGGGCGAGTACATCCGCTCGCTGCGCAAGATGCAGGCGCTCGACGCGAAGGTGCTGTGCCCCGGCCACGGCCCGGCGGTGAAGGAGCCGAACCGCAAGATCCAGGAGCTCATCGAGCACCGGCAGCAGCGCGAGGATCAGATCGTCGCGCTCGTGGCCACGGGCAAGGACAGCGTGAAGAGCCTGCTGAAGGCGATCTACCCGGAGCTCGACAAGCGGCTCAAGGGCATGGCCACCGGCCAGATCATCGCCCATCTGCACAAGCTGCAGTCCGAAGGCAAGCTCAAGCTCGAAGGCGCCGGCGCCGACACAGTAGTCCTGCCTTCGTAGTCTAGTTCTTGGGTTCCAGGTTGTCGGTCACGCCCAGCCGCGCCAGCGCCTCGCGCTCGACCACGCGGTAGACCTCCGCCAGCGGCAGGCCGCGCGCTTCGGCAATGCCACGGCACACGTCGTACTCCGGCGCCACGCGCGGCGGCTCGCCCGGCAGCCGTTTCACCTTCACCGCCGCCGGCCCCAGGCTCGACTCAAACTCGAAGCTCTCCCGCTGCGCCTCGTGCCGCGTCACCGTGCTCGTGCGCACCCCCAGCGTCGTCGTCTCCCGCAGCAGCAGCGCGGCGATCGCGTCCTCGCGCTCGGCCGCGCACAGCACCGAGAGCATGATGCCGGGGCGGTTCTTCTTCATCTGTATCGGCTGGAACCAGACGTCCGCTGCACCGGCCGCAAACAGCTTCTCCTGCACGTAGCCGTAGATCTCCGGATTCATGTCGTCGATGTTCGTCTCCAGCAGCAGCATCGCCGGTCGTGCGGGTTCGATGGCGTCGCCGAGCCACAGGCGCAGCACGTTCGGCCACCCCTCCGGATCGCCCCCGCCCGCGCAGTACCCGCCGGCTGCCCCGTGCATCGGCGGCCGCTCGAACGCCGCCAGCGCCGTCACCACAGCGGCGCCCGTCGGCGTCACCATCTCCATCGGCCGGTCGCCGGTGCTCGCGGCCAGCGGCGCGTGCGCCATCGCCATCAACTCCAGCGTCGCCGGCGCCGGCACCGGCAGCGCGCCGTGCGCCGATCGCGCCGTCCCGCCGCCGGCGGGCAGCGGCGAGCAGTACAGGCGCTCGACGCCGAGCAGGCGCAGCCCGATCACCGCGCCGGTCACGTCGATAATCGCGTCGAGCGCGCCCACCTCGTGAAAATCCACCTGCTCCGCCGCGGTGCTGTGCACGCGCGCCTCAGCCGTCGCGAGCAGCCGGAAGACGTCGGCCGCGCGTCTTCGGTCCTGCTCGTGCAACGACGACGCATCGAGCAGCGCCAGCACGTCCGGCAGGCGGCGGTGCGGCTGTTCCGATTCGTCCAGATCGACATGCGCTTTCGTGGCTGCGATGCCGCTGCGTTGGACGCCCTCCGCGCGCAGCGACCAGCCCGCCGCGTTGAGGCCAGCCAGCTCGCTGCGCAGCGCGCCCGCGTCGACGCCCGCGTCGAGCAGCGCGCCGAGCAGCATGTCGCCGCTGATCCCGGAAAAGCAGTCGAGGTAGGCGATGCGCGTCACGTCTCACCCCACCCGGCGTCCGCCCATGGCGACCCGCCGCTGCCGCTACTTCAGCTTGAAGGAGTCGAGGACACCGTCGAACGCCGGCTTGTACTTGTCGAGCTGCCCGGCAGGCGCCGTCGTCGTGATCCGCCAGTCGCACTTGTCGCTGCTGAAGAGGTAATCACGCTGGTCCAGCTTCGGCTGCGTGGGATCGGTCTTGGACTCGGTGTGATAGGTCTGCACGGTGGCTGCCGTGCCGCTGATCTGGCGTTGGGAGACCTCGAATGCGCTGTTGTTCGGCAGCCGTGACGTCATCGTCTGCACGGCAGCGGCGTATTGCTTCGAGTCCGGCGCTTTGTCCAGAACGCACATGATGGCGATGTTCGCCTGGACCTGTCCCGCCACGGCGGGCCCATCCAGCGGCTCGAAGAACGCGTCCACCGTCGCATCGGCGGTGTTCAGGAAGTTGGCGCGCACCTTCCAGCCGGCCGGGTAGGTGACGCTGTACCCCTTGGCCGAATCTAGCTGGTTGCCGTTGATCTGCGGCGTCGCGAAGGGCGTCCGGCGCGCCTGCGGTGATGCTGAGGTCTCCGCCGCCGGCGTCGTCGTGGTGGCGCCGCCCTTGTCGTCACCCCCACAAGCCGCGCCGAGGGTGACGGCGGCCGCGAGCGCGGCCCACGCTACGATGCTCAACCTTCGGGTCATTCCATACTCCGTTTCCGGCAGGCGAGAGTGCGGCGCATCATAGCATCAGCCCGTCGCCCCCGCCACGCGCCCGTCAACCAGTGATGAAATGCTAGTCGGCCTCGATCGTCACCGTTCCGGCTGTGCCGTCGACGGTGATCCGCTGGCCGTCGGCGATTCGCCGCGTGCCCGAAGTCGTACCGACGACGCACGGCACGCCGTATTCTCGCGCGACGATCGCGCTGTGCGAGAGTGCGCCGCCGGTGTCCGTCACCACGCCCGCGGCGACGGCGAAGAGCGGCGTCCACGGCGGCATTGTCATCTCACACACCAGGATGTCGCCCGGTTGCAGCCGGTCGGCCTCATCGAGCGTGTGCAGCACGCACGCCCGGCCCGTGACGGTCCCGCGGCTGGCGGGCGTGCCGACCAGCACGTTGCTCGTCTCGTCCTGCACGATGGGCTCGCCAAAGAAGCCGGAGAAGCCGCCGAAGCGCGGGTCCTCCATCAGCTCCGGCGGCATCGGCGTGCCGAGATTCAGCGGCGGCCGTGACGCCGCCTGCGCTGCGCGGATCGCGCGGCGCTCTGCGACCAGCTCCGCCCAGTCGCGCGATGCCGGTGCGCGAAGCGCCTCCTTCACCTCGTCCACTCGCAGGTAGAACACGTCTTCCGGCATGGCGATCGCGTCCGTCGCGGCGAGACGCCTGCCCGCCTCCTTCGCCGGCCATCGCATCAGCGTCGTGCCCGCCTGGTCGATGAAGAAGTTGTGGTCCTCCTGCAGCGGCAGGTACTGCTGCGCCAACCCCAGCAACATGCGCAGGAGCGGACCGTCTTCGCGCGCATCGACTTGCGGCCCGGCTGCAGCCTCCAGCTCCTCGCGCTCGGCGGCCGCCCGCTTTTCGAGCAGCGCCGGGTCCATCGAATCCGGCTGCTTCAGGTAATCGCGCACCGTCGATAGCGCGATGACGGGATCTTCGATCCACCCCGGATCGGCGTAGTCAAACGCGCCGGAGCGGTAACCGTACTCGTTCAGGTACGCATCGAGCTTCGCGCGGAACGCCCGGCCCGCGTCGCTCGTGCCCAGCAGTGGCAGGACGCGCTTCGGCGGCGTTTCCAGCAGCAGCTTCGCCACCTCCGGGGTCGCGAGCGCCTCGCGGCTCAACTTCCACAGCTCCGCGCCGGCCTCGACCGTCTTGTTCGGGAAGCCCTGCAGCAGCACCAGCGCCTCGCCCCGCCGCTCCGCGCCGAACGCGGCCTCCCACTGGTTCCCGAGCTCGCCCGCCGCGAACATCACCGGCATCACCACCAGCATGTGGATCTCCCACTTGCGTTCGCGCTGCTCGATCGACCAGTCGATCTGCGAGATCAGTCCTTCGGTGGTCGCGCCCCCGTAGTCGAAATCGCGCAGGCGGTCGTTGAGTTCGACGACCTCGGGGAGATACACGTCGCGCCACTTGTCGAGCAGGCCGTTCAGTTCGCCGAGGATCCTGGCCTGCGCGTTCGGCAGCCACGCGTCGATGTCGAAGTCAAAGAACTCGACCGCGCCGTAGTTGTAGCCGCCGATGTTCGCGATCAGATAGCGCACCGGCAGACCCAGCGCTTCGAACCCGCGCGACGACCCGCGCGTCATTACGCCGGACTCGATGCTCGCGGTGTACGGGCTCGCCGGCTGCGGAAAGTGCATCTGGTCCCACGTCCACCAGAGCGCCGCGTAGCGCGGCTCCGGCCAGTCGACGCCCTCGACGATCGGCTGCAGCGTGGATTCCCGCGTCACTCGTTCCTCCCGTGCTTAGCTTGCTCCGACGCCTGCAGACCGCCGATCTGCTCGGCGCTGCGCCCGTAGATGTCCGGCACGTCCCATCCGTTGATGCCGGCGTACGTGTCGATCTGGCTGCGATGGTGGATGTCGTGCTCCAACATCATCATCAAGATGCGCCAGCCGGACAGCGCCGCGCCGGTGTCGATCATCGACACCTTGCGTTGCAGCCACGCGTCGGGCGTGTCCGCGAGCGCCTCGTGCAGGTGGCGGGCGCTCTCTTCGAGCGCCGGCAGCCAGAGCGTGCGCGAGCTGACGTCCGGCGGCATCGGGCTGATCCAGCCGTCGCCGCGGTACGCGCTGACGAAGTAGAGCCGCGACCCCGCCATGTGCCCGACGAGCGTGTTGATGCTCCAGGCGTGCTCGCCAGCGCCCGACGCCGGCGCCCAGCTATCGGCCTCGGGCGGCAGCGCGCCCACGTCGCGCAATGCGCGGCGGTGCACCGCGTCGAAGTACGTCAGGAATGCGGCGACGGACGTGATCATCGTGCCTCCAGTCCCGCGATAATCACCGAGCCGCCCGCCCAATGTCAAACCGCCGTCCGAAGATCGGACCGGCCGGGCACGCTCCCGCGTGATTCCGAGCCGGACTCGCCGCGGGCTCCGGCTTCCCTTACAGTGCACCGGCAGGAGATCCACCATGAGACACTCGATCGACGAACGCGACGCGCGCCGCCTGCTGGGCGGCGGACCTGTCACACTTGTATCCACGGCCTGGCATGGCGCCCATAACGTGATGCCTGCCGTGTTCGTGACGCCCCTCAGCATCGATCCGCCGCTGATCGGCGTCGCCGTGCACCCTGCCCGTCACACCCACGACATGATCCGCTTCAGCGAGGAGTTCGCGCTCAACATCCCGACACGCCAGTTGCTGCACCATGTGCAGTACCTGGGCAGCGTCTCCGGCGCTGAGCTGGACAAGTTCGAGCTGACGCGCCTGCCCACCTTCCGCGCCCGCCGCGTCCAGGCGCCGCTGCTCGAAGGCTGCGTCGGCTGGATCGAGTGCGGCGTCGAGGACACGCACCGGATCGGCGACCACACGCTCTTCATCGGCAAGGTCGCCGCCGTCTCCGTCGAGCAGGACGCCTTCGACGGCACGTGGCTCCTCGCCGATCCGGAGGAACGGCCGCTGCATTACCTGGGCATCAATCACTACGCGATCCTCGGGGAACGGCTCGAGGCGCGCATCCCGCAGCCCGCCGACATCAAGCGCGATATTGAGGCCGGCGCCGCCGCGCTTGACGATGAAGAGGAAGCCGCCCATCGCCGTGAAGCCAGCGAGCGCGAAGAAGACGAGCGCCAGCGCGGTTAGCGTGACTGTGGCGTGGGTGTGAGTGTGTCGCGCGGCGATGGGCGGACTGTCCACTGTCAACTACAAACTGTGAACTCGCCGTGCTACGCGTCCGCCGTCAGCACAATGCTCGCCTGCCGCAACAGCAGCGATGCGACCTCGTCGACGGGCAAGCCAGAGCTGCCATACAGGTGGTTGAAGGTCTGGAAGCCCGTCAGCATCCAGAGGACGTCGATAGCCTCCGCCTGCGTGAACGTTCTGCTGAAGTGCCCCTGGTCCGTTAGACGCTCCACCATGCGTGTGAGCCCCTCCCGCCGGTTGGCGTCATATGCCCCGATGACGCGGTTGGCGTCCGGGTCGATTGCCATCAGCCCGACAACGTTCCGCAGCAACACGTAGCCTCTGGCGTAGAAGGAGCACAACGCCGGCACGTACTGCCGGAGCGCTACGGCGGCCTCCGGTCCCTCGCGCAGCTCACGGACGCCGCGCGCGTCGTTGCGCTCGGCCGTCTCCGCGACCACTGCGTTGAACAGGTCGAACTTCGACGTGAACTGGTGGTAGAGCGTCGCCCGGGCGACGCCCGCGCGGCGCGCGATCTCATCCATGCTCAGGCCGCGGCACGCATCCTCCGAGAGCGCTTCCCGTGCCGCCTCGATCACCCGCGCGCGCGTCTCCGCCATGCTCTGCCCGCGCTTGCCGAGCTGGTACGGGCGCCGCCGCCGGTGTGCCGCCGGCTCCACTGGTCGCGGACTGGAGAGTGTCATACCGTCCCCTCGGCCCGGCGGAACTGCCGGACGCTACCCAGTGTAGTAAATCCGGCGCAGTAAGCGATGGAGCCAGTTGAAGGCGCTCGCGCGGCCCTCCGGCCGGTGGCCAAGCGGCCCGCTTCTCTACCCTCCGATTCTTGCTCCTAACATAAGCCTGAACTACATTGCCGATCGCTGTCCGCGGGCCAACCGCCGGCGGCCTGCACTCGAACGTGAGCCGGGCGGCGTTGGCGGCCCGTTACGCGCAAGCAAGGGACACTCAAGGAGGCTTCAAGTGGGTAACCGACTCCAGGGTAAAGTCGCGATCGTTACGGGTGGCGGCCGTGGCATCGGCCGTGGTGAGTGCCTCGCGCTCGCCTCGGAAGGCGCGAAGGTGGTCGTCAACGACTTCGGCGGCAGCGCCGCCGGCACGGGCGCCGAGGCCGGTCCCGCCGACCAGGTCGTCGCCGAGATCAAGAAGATGGGCAGCGACGCCGTCGCCAACTACGACAACGTCGCCGACTTCGAAGCGGGCAACCGCATGGTGCAGCAGGCGCTCGACAGCTTCGGTCGCCTCGATATCGTCGTCAACAACGCGGGCATCCTCCGCGACAAGATGATCTTCAACATGGCGGAAGAGGAATGGGACATCGTCCTCGCCGTGCACCTGAAGGGTCACTTCAACCTCAGCAAGCACGCAGCCGTCGTCTTCCGCCAGCAGCGGAGCGGCGTCTTCGTCCACACCTCGTCCGAGTCTGGTCTCGGCAACCGCGGCCAGGGGAACTACGCGGCGGCGAAGGAAGGCATCGTCGGCCTCTCCCGCACGATCGCGCGTGACATGGGCGGCTACGGCGTGCGCTCGAATGCCATCCGTCCCCGCGCGGCCACCCGTCTCGTCATCAGCGATGAGATGAAGGCGGCGGCGCAGCGCGGCGGCGCGGCCGGCATGGGCCTCGCCGGCCTCGAAGCCTTCGAGAAGGCGAACCCGCCGGAAGGAGTCGGCCCCTTCGTCGTGTGGCTCTGCACCGACGCTGCGAGCAACGTCAACGGCCGCGATTTCCTGGTGAGCGGCTCCACCATCGGCCTCTACAGCCTGCCCGAGCTCGTCAAGAGCGTGAACAACACCAGCGGCGCCATCTGGACGCTCGACGACCTCGACAACGTCATCCCCGCCCAGGTCACCGCCGACCTGAAGAATCTGTACCCCCGGAAGGAAGAGAAGCCCGCGTAGCTGGTCGCCTGGTCGGTGGTTACTGGTCACTGGTTGGAAGGAACCCCGGACATGAGCTTCGGGGTTCCTTGTTGTCCGCAGACCGGGGCGGCCGGTGGCAGAACAGAGAGCGGGGCGACAGCAAACAGCAAACAGCAAAGGGCCGGGCAGAGCGTCGCGTTGCGCGCACTAACGCCACATCGAAAGCATTACATCGGGGTCGCGGTGGTTGCCCCGCGTGGGCTGAAAAGCCCGCGCTACAGTGGGAGCAGTTGCCGGTGCGTCATCGACGTGGGGCGGACAGGTCTGAAGACCTGTCCCTACGGGAAACCCGCGTGCGTGCGCGTTGGTTTCGTGAGGGGTGTGGAATCGCGGCCTCTGTTGTCTGTTCTCTGCTGTCTGTTCTACGCCGAAGGCGTAGCCCACAGGACTGATTCGAAGACGCGCTCGAAGCCCAGGCGCTCGTAGAGGCGCTCCGCGTCGCCGGCGGTGACGGTGCTGAGGCAGATGAGGTCGCAGCCCGCGGCCGTGGCATCGGCGATGGCGCGCGCGGTCATCGTGGAGCAGACGCCTCGGCGGCGCTGCGCCTTCAGCGTGGCGGCGGCGTAGATGCCGGCCGTCGCGCCGTCGCGCAGCAGGTGGCAGACGCCGGCCGGCTGGCCTTCCAGATAGCCGATGTAGAAGGTGTTGCCTTCCTCGTACATCGCGGTCAGCGTCGTTGAGAGCGAGAGGGTCTTGAGCCACTTCTCGCCGCCCGCGTGCACGGTGGCGAACGTCGCGGCGTCGTCCGGGCCGGCGACGCGAACATCCACGTCCGCGTTCACGCGAATGGCGGCGGGATCGCCGCGGAACGCCATCCAGCTGCGGCGGATGGAGGGGTGCAAGCCGCGCGCGCTCAGGCGATCGGGGAGCGACAGCGGGCGGTCGAGCGGCGTCACCTGGGCTGCCGGGTCGCAGTCGAACGCGCGCAGCAGCGCGAAGCCGATGTCGAGCACGGCATCGATGTTGCGTTCGTCGGTGGTGAAGTCGAGGAGGGCGTTGAGGTCGGGCAGCGGCGCGTCGGAGGTCGCGGCGAGCGCGCCGCGGAGGTCGCGGAACTCGCACCAGCCCTGCGCGTTGCGGAGGTTGTTGTTGTTGATCATGCGCAGCGCGACAGCCGCGTCGTACGTCATGCCGCGAGTGTACTATGCTGGTCGCCTGGTTGCTGGTCGGCTGGTGACTGGTGACTGGGGGCCGCGATTCGATGGGCGGTCTCGCACGCGCGGGGACGCGCCAGGGGCGACGCGGTATCGCGTCGGTCCGGCGAAGCCGGACGCGCAGCCGGGGCGGCTACGCTACACGCTTCGCGTCGCGGCGATGGCTGGGAGCTGAGGACCGCGGACTGTTAACTGTGAACTGTCAACCGTGAACTGCGAAGCTACAGCTTGAGTTCGCTCGAGTGGCCGGGGAACATGCGCGATTTCGGGTCGAGCACGCGCTTGGCGGCGTTCGCGGCGACGGCGGCCTGGGCGAAGCCGGTGACGATCAGGTTCATCGGCTCCGACCCGTCGACCGAGGCGATATCACCGGCGGCGAAGACGCCCGGGAGGTTCGTCGCCATGAAGCCATCGACGCGGAGATGGCGGGCGTCGGCCTGCTCCAGCCCCCACGATTCGATCGGTCCGAGGGCGGCCTTGAAGCCGATATTGACGAGCACCGCATCGACCAGCAGGTCCTGCTCGGCGCCGGTGCGGTTGTCGTAGATCTCCGCACCCTTGATGCCGTCGACGTCGCCATAGACGCGCTTGACCTCGTGGAAGGTCATGATCGGGATGCCGCTGGTGCGCAGCGCGGCGAGGCTGGCCTCGTGCGCGCGGAACCCCTCGCGGCGGTGGATGAGCGTGATCTCCTTCGCCCAGTCCTTGAGGTTGAGGCACCAGTCGACAGCCGTGTCGCCGCCGCCGACGACGAGGATGCGCTTGCCGCGGAACGGGCGCTTGTCCTTGACGAAGTAGAAGACGCCGCGGCCTTCGAAGTCCGACACGCCGGGCTTGTCGATCTTCTGCGGCGCGAACGCGCCGATGCCGCCGCTGATCAGCACCGTCCGGCTGAGGTGCGTGCCGCTGCTGCTGCCGAGGCGCCACACCTCCTCGTCGCCGGCGGCCAGGCGGGTCAGCGTCTCGACGCGCGTGTTGTAGACGAAGGCGGGGTCGAAGAGCGCGACCTGCGCCATGAGTTCCTTCACGAGATCCTGGGCGCGGATCTTGGAGTGGCCGGGGACGTCGTAGATGAGCTTCTCCGGATAGAGGACGGCAAGTTGGCCTCCGGCCTCGGGCAGCGCCTCGATCACCTTCGTCTTCATCTCGCGGAGGCCGGCGTAGAACGCCGCGAAGATGCCGGTCGGACCGGCGCCGATGATCGTGAAATCGTAGATTTCGTCAGGCATGCTCTCCTCCGTGTCCCGCGGCGGCTTCGATATCGAAGATACGCGATATTCGCGGTTGGCGGCATGGTGCCTTCGACACAGGACGGACGGTACAAGAGCAGAGATCGGGACGCGGTGGGTTCTACGGGCGCGTCGGCGCGGCAACCCGGCCGATGAAGAACGAACTGACGCGGCGGACCGCGCACCTCACCCCCGGCCCCTCTCCGCGCCGCGGAGAGGGGAGCTCCGGCCGAAGGTTGGATTCCATTCTCAGCGCAGCAGCGGCTCAGGGGCGGTCTGTTCTCTGCTCTTTGCTCTCGGCTCTGCCGAGGCGCGGCGCGAAGCGGCCCGTGCGCGCGGCGTACGCCTCGTAGCGCGCGCCGTGGGTCGCCCGCAGGTACGGCTCTTCGACGAATCGGACCTGCAGTTCGATGCCGAGCACGGCCGACGCAAATGCGAAGAGCGCCGCGACGTTGGGAGCCATCAGCGCGAGGCCGAACGCGAACAGGAGCATCGCCGAGAAGATCGGGTTTCGCACGACCGAGAAGACGCCGGTCGTCACGAGGTCCGTCGTCTCGCTCTGGTCGACGCCGACGCGCCACGAGTTGCCCATGTGGAACTGGGCCAGCAGAACGAGCACGAATCCCGTGCAGGCGACCGCAACCCCGACCCACTGCACCGGAGCGGCGTCGAGCCACCGCACGTTGTCCAGCACGTCGAGCACGCCAAGCGCGGGGGCGACGACGCCGGCGATCAGCGCGGCCGCGATGAGCGCGCCGGCGAGCGCATCGGCCGGGTTCCGCGTTGCCGAGAAGATGCGAAGGCCCGTCGAGCCGGTGCGGCGATACTGGACGACGCTCCGCAGGCCCAGCGCGAGGATGAGGAAGACGACGTAAAGAGCCAGCGCGGCGGCAGTCATGGCGATCCTCCGTGTGTAGTGCTTCCAGCGCTCCGTGCGCGTAGTGGCGCACGCGTCTGACATCTTCAGACGAGGCATCGTGATGCGTCGGTCCGGCTTCGCCGGACGCGCAGCTCTCCACGGCGAGTCTTCGACCGGGGGCGGCTACGCTACGCGCTTCGCGCCGCCAAGCTTCTGTTGTCTGTTGTCTGTTCTGCCGCGGCCCTGCCGCGGCTAGGCGAGCTCCGCGGCTTCCGCTTTCTCCAGCTCGAACGCCTTGTGCAGGGCGCGGACGGCGTCGGCGACGCGGTCTTCCGGGACGATGCAAGTGATGCGGATCTCGCTCGTGGAGATGATCTCGATGTTGATCCCGGCCTCGGACAGCGTACGGAACATGCGGGCGGCGTAGCCGGGCGCGCTCTGGATGCCGGTGCCGACGATGCTCACCTTGCCCATGCGCTCGTCGGCGACGACGTCTTTCGCGCCGATGGCTGCGGCGATCTCGCGCACGTGCGGCAACGCGCGCGCCAGGTCGGCCTTCGCGAGTGTGAAGGTGATGTCCGTCATCGCCTCCTCGCTGGCGTTCTGCACGATCGTGTCGACGGAGAGATGCGCCCGCGCGAGCGGCTCGAAGATCTCGGCGGCGATGCCGGGGCGGTCCGGCACGTGACGGATGGTGATCTTCGCGACGTCCAGGTCGTGCGCGATGCCGCGTACGCGGTTGAAGCCTTCCATATCGACGCCTCCGTGAATGAGCGTGCCCGGCTCGTCCTTGAAGCTGGACGCCACCAGGATGGGGACGTTGTAGACGGCGCCCACCTCGACCGCGCGCGGCGCCATCACCTTCGCGCCCTTGCTCGCCAGTTCCAGCATCTCCTCGTACGAGATGTCCTTGAGCTTGCGCGCATCGGGCACGACGCGGGGGTCGGCGGTGTAGACGCCATCGACGTCGGTGAAGATCTCGCAGCGGGCGTTGAGCGCGGCGGCGAAGGCCACAGCCGTGGTATCGGAACCGCCGCGGCCGATCGTCGCGACGTCCATCTCCTTCGTCAGGCCCTGGAAGCCGGCGACGATGACGACGCGGCCGCGCTCGACTTCTTCCTTCACGCGCTGCGGCTCAATCGCCAGGATGCGCGCGTTGCGATGCACCGAGTCGGTGCGCATGCCGGCCTGAGCGCCGGACAGGCTGATCGCATCGACGCCGATCGCGTGGAGCGCCATCACCATCAGCGCGCTCGATTGCGTCTCGCCCGTGCTGAGGAGCACGTCCATCTCGCGCGCTTCCGGCTGGTCGGTGATCTGCTTCGCCAGGTCGATCAGGTCGTCGGTGGTATCGCCCATGGCGGAGACGACGGCGACGACGTGGTCGCCGGCGTCGGCGCGGCGCTTGATGCGGCCGGCGACGTTCTTGATGCGCTCAGCGCTTCCGACGGAGGATCCGCCGTACTTCTGTACGACCAGCATCGTCCCTTACTCCAGCTTGCGTGCGTCGAAATCGCCGGGCGGCGTCCGTGCCGGCCGGCGGGGTCGCGTCGCACGCGGTGAAAGCGCGCGGCGCGGCTCGATCTTAGCGAATCGCCACTGGAGACGCACTGTAGCTTGTGGGGGGTAGGCGAGGTTGTAGGTGGTAGGTCGTAGGTTATAGGGATCCCAGCCGAACCTGTTCTCTGGCAACCGTCCTGCCCGCGGCGTATGCCACTACAACCTATTCCCTACAACCCACAACCTCCGTCCGATACGCTTCGGCGTGGCAGACGAGCGATATCACCAGTCGGTCGATTACCTGCAGCGGCGGCTGTGGCACGAACTGCCCATCGTGCCGGTCGAGCGCGCGCTCCAGGTGCGCGTGCGGCACGTGCTGGCGCACCTCGGCGACCCGCACCTGCGCTTTCCCGCCATCCACGTCGCGGGAAGCGCCGGCAAAGGATCCACGTCGGCGATCATCGCGTCGATCCTGCGCGCGGCGGGATTGCGCACCGGGCTCTACACGTCGCCGCACCTCCAGACCTTTATCGAGCGCATCGATGTCGATGGCACGTTGATCGCACCCGGCGACTTCGCGGAGACAGTGCTGGGGCTCGACCCGCTGGTGCGCCAGATGCACCTGGAGGTGATCGACGGCGTTGGCTTCGGGCGGCCGTCGTTGGTGGAAGTGGCCTTCGCCGCCGGCATGCAACACTTCGCCCGCGAGAGCGTCGCGGCGGCGGTGGTCGAAGCGGGGCTCGGCGGCCGGACTGACTACAGCAACGTCTTCGACGAGAAGCCGGTGACGGTGATCACCAACGTGGATTACGAGCACCGCGAGCGCCTCGGCTGGTCGCTCACTTCGATCGCGCGTGAGAAGGCGGCAATCATCCGCGGCTGCGAGACGGTGGTCACCGGCGTCAGCGGCGACCCGCTGGCGATTATCGAAGCACGCTGCGCGGAGGCCGGCGCGCCGCTATGGCGGCTCGGACACGAGATCAAGGCGCGCGTCGCCGCCGCGGACGCGTCTGGCAGCGAGTTCTCGCTGCGGACGCCACTGCTGCGGCTCGACCGCGCGCGGTTGTCGCTGGCGGGCGCGCACCAGGTATCGAACGCGGCGGTCGCCGTCGCCGCTGCCACCGCGTTCGCGCGCACCACCGGCCGCTCGATCAGCGAGGAGCAGGCGCGGGAGGGGCTGGCGTCGGTCTGCCTGAGCGGCCGGCTGGAGCAGATGCAGGCGTCGCCGGTCGTGCTGCTCGATGCTGCCCACAATCCGCTCGAAGCGCGGCGGCTCGCCGAGGCGCTGCGCAGGCACTGGCTGAACAACGGCACGCGGCTTCATCTGGTCGCCGGCATCCTTGCCGACAAGGATCAGCCCGCCATGGTGCGCTCGCTGGCGGCCGTGGCGTCGCGCGTCGTCGTCACGCAACCGCCGCTGGGGGAGCGGACGGGCGATCCGGAGCGCATGATCGCGCTGTTCCGCCGCGCGCTCGGCGCCGAAGCTGTGGTCTTCGAGCCGTCGCACGAGCGCGCGCTCGACCTCGCGCTGGCGGGCGCCGCGGCCGATGATGTCGTCTGCGTCACGGGTTCGATGTTCCTCGTCGGGGCGCTGCGGGGACGCTGGGTGCCGGAAGAGCGCATACTGGAGCGCCGCACGGCGCGGCGATAGGCGCGAGAAGGGAGTACGGCTCATGGACTTCTTCGAAGTGGCACGGACGCAACGGGCGATGCGGCGGCTCAAGACCGATGCGATTGCGGACGCGGACCTCTGGACGCTGCTGGAGACGGCGATCATGGCGCCGAGCGGCGGCAACCGTCAGCCGTGGAACTTCATCGTCGTGCGCGACGCCGAGAAGAAGAGCAAGATCGGCGAGTGGTACCTGGAGGCGTGGAACCGCGCTTACGGCCCCGGCGTGCGCGATGCGATGCTGGCCAATCCCGACCAGGCACGCACCTTCAACTCGGCCGACTACCTGGCGAACCATCTCGCGGAGGTGCCGGTGCTGGTCATCGCGACCGTGCGCAAGGACCAGTTCGCTATCGGCCCGACGCTCGGCGCTTCGATCTATCCCGCCGTGCAGAACCTGATGCTGGCGGCGCGCGCGCTCGGCCTCGGCACGACGCTGACGACGCTGCACAAGTTCCACGAAGAAGAGGTCAAGCAACTCCTGGGCATACCGGAGCACGTCGAGACGATGGCGCTGATCCCGATCGGCGTGCCGCGCGGCCGCTTCGGCCCCGCATCGCGCATGCCGGTGGAGAAGGTGGTGTACTGGGACGGCTGGGGCGACACGCGGGAGCGCGGCTGAGCCTTACGCCGCCAACTCGTCGGGCTCCGGCGGGTGCTCGTGCGACAGTTCATCGCGCTCGGAAAGGCGCACGAGGGCGTCGACGACGCGGGGGCTGAACTGCCTGCCGGAGCAGGCAATGATCTCGGCGATCGCCTCTTCTACCGTCCGGCCGGCGCGATACGGGCGATCGTGGGTCATCGCATCGAAACTATCGGCGACGGTGACGATCTGCGCCGCCTCCGGGATCGCTTCGCCGGCGATGCCGTCCGGGTAGCCGCGGCCGTCCCAGCGTTCGTGGTGTGACCGCGCGACCCTGGCTGCAAGCTGGAAGCCGGGCTTGCCGCCCAGGAACTCGGCGCCCCAGAGGGTGTGCCGTTTCATCACGGCCCACTCGTCGTCACCCAGGCTGCCGGAACTCGACAGGACGGACTCCGGCACGCTCATCTTGCCGATGTCGTGGAGCACCGCCGCCATGCCCAGGTCGACGATCGCGGGCTCGCTGTAGCCCAGTTCGCGGCCCAGCGCCTCGGCGAGCACACGGATGCTGACCAGGTGTTTGCCCGTCGTGTGATCGTGCGCCTCGGCCGCGGCGGCGAGCATCATGACGGTATCGGCCTGCGCGCCGGCGAGCCGTGTTGTCGCCTGCTGCAGCTCGTCGACCAGCTGTGCCATGCGCACTATCGCGGTCACCTGGGTGGCAACGTTCCCCACGAACTGCGCGTCCGACGCCGTAAACGCGCCATGGCGCTTGCTTCCGACCGCCAGCATGCCGACGACTTGGTCCTCGAAGACCAGCGGCGCAACCAGCCCGGAGAAGAGGCCGGCGGCCGCCAGGATGACGCGTTGGTCCGGCGTCACAAGTTCGCTGCCTGAGAACTCCTCGATGATCACCGGGCGCGGCGAATGCGCGAAGTGCGTCCGCAGCGGATGGGGGTCGGGGCCGTCGTCCTCCGCCTGCCGCCGGTTCCACGCCTCCAGCACGTCCGCCGGGACGCGCGCGAACGCGTTCGATGCCAGCGGCGCCCCAGGAGTCGGCGCGAAGAGCGTGAAGTCCACGGCGTCATAGCCTGCGCCGACCGACAGCCGCTGCGCCACGAGCCTGAGCTTCGAATTCGCATCGCCGGGCGATGTCAGGAGCGGCGCCAGCTCACCGACCATCTTCGCGGCGCGATCGTCGCCCAGCGGGCGTGGACCTGCCATCTGGTCGCCACTGGCGGAACGCTGTCGCTTCGCCGCGTACATTGCGTCGTCGGAGAGCCCGACGAGCTCCGCCACCGTCTCGGCTTCCTCGGGGAAGATGGCGACGCCAAGGCTGACCTTCACCGGGATATTGCCGCCGGAGTCGCCGTCGCGCAGGTCCAACCGGGCCAGTTCGTCCGACACCCGGGCGCAGTACACCTCGGCGGCCGCGCGGTCAACGCCTGCGAGCAACGCCACGAACTCGTCGCCGCCGTAGCGCCCAACGACCGCGCCGTCGCGGAACAGCGCGTCGGCCACGGCCACCAGCACAGCGTCGCCGGCCTGGTGTCCGTAGGTGTCGTTGACTGCCTTCATCCCATCGACGTCCACCATGACGACCGCGCACGACAGCGCGTGGTCGCGGCGCCGCGCCACGCGTTCCTCGATCACGAGCGCGATCGCGCGGTGATTGAGGGCGTTCGTCAGCGGGTCGCGGCGCGCGTTTTCGCGCTCCCCGGCGAGCGCGACCTCGAGCAGCGCCGATTTCTCTTCGATCTGCTGTTTGGACGCCGAAAGCTCCGCGAGGGTCGCGCGGAGGCGCTCCTCGATGCGCTTGCGATCGCTGATGTCGAGCCCGGCCGCGATGGCGCCCGCCGGCTTGCCATCGGCGCCCAGGAAGCGCGTGATGTTCCAGTGGATCGTGCGCCGCACACCATCACGATCTCTGACCTGGATCTCCGCCCCACGCACGTCTGCGCCGTCCAGGACTCGATGGAAGTAGTCGCGGAACTCGGCGCGCCTTGCTGCAGGCGCAAGCAGCTCGATGGGATCGCGACCGATGACCTCGTCGCTGGAGATGCCGTACAGGCGCTCGGCCTCGGCGTTGAACTCGATGACGCGGTCATCGGCCGAGACCGCGATGATGATGCTGCCGGCGGACTCCACCAGCGTCCGGAACCGCGCCTCGCTCGCCTGCAGCACCTCTTCCCGGCGTATGCGTTCGCTGATATCGAGTCCGGCGGCGATGGCGCCGGCCGGCTTGCCATCGGCGTCCAGGAAGCGCGTAAAGTTCCACAGCCCGGTGCGCCGCACGCCGTCGTTGCCCGTGATCGCGACCTCCATGCCGCGCACGACCTCACCCTCCAGGATCCGGACGAGCAACTCCTGGAATTGCGCTCTGCTCTCGGCCGGCGCCAGCAGTCCGATGGCGTCACGGCCGATGGCATCATCGCGGCACAGTCCGTAGCGCCGCTCGGCCTCGGCGTTGAACTCCAGCACCCGGCCATCGACCGAGACGGCAAGGATGATGCTGCCGACGGCTTCCACCAGCGTCCGGAACCGCGCCTCGCTCGCCTGCACCACCTGCTCGCGGCGCACGCGCTCGCTGATGTCGTGGAAGCTGCACACGCGGCCGGCGACAGCCCCATCGCCCGCGAGCGGGCGCGAGAAGTGCTCGAAGACGCGTCCGTCCTTCAAGCGCACGAGGTCCTGCGATGCATCCTCCGTCGCCATGATCGCCAGCAGCCAGCGCTGGAACGCGTCGGGGTCCTCCATCTGGGACATGGCGAACGCGCGCACAGCGTAGCTGTCTCCCGCGTCCACCAGTTCCGGCGGCACGCGCCACATCTCCATGAAGCGGGAGTTGATATGTAGAGCGGCGCCCTCCTTGTTCACGACGATGATCCCATCGGCGGTGGATTCGAGCGTCGCGCTCAGCGTGCGCGCGCTCGCGCGGAGCGCGTCCTCCGCGACGTGGCGCGCGGTGACGTCGCGGAAGATGACGAGCAGGAGCGAGCGGCCGTTCTGTTCGAGGGACTTGACCGCGAACTCCACCGGGATCGGCATGCCGTCGCGGCGGGCGATTGCGCACTCGTACTGGAGCGCTGAGCGCTCGCCCGCGAGGCGGCTCGTGAGCCACGAGGTCAGGCGCTGCCGCTCCTCCGCCGGGACGAGGTCCAAGATCGATGGCAGGTCTATCAGCTCGATCGTGCTGTAGCCGCTCATGCGGGCGGCCGCGCCGTTGGCGGTGATGATGCGCTGGCCGTCGACGACGAGCATCCCTTCGCCGAGGTCGCTCTGCGCTTGCAACAGCGCGGCGCGCGTCCGGTGCTCGTGCTGCAGGTCGTGGAAGAGGCGGAGGTTCTCCCGCATCGTCATCACCTGGCGCAGGAAGACGAGCACGCCCGCGGCGGTGGCTCCGAAGACAAGCGCCACCGAGGGCTCGCCACGTACGATCGCCGCGATCGCCAGGCCGCTGATCGGCGCCAGCGCCACGTACGGCATGACCAGCCCGAAGACCGTCTGCTGAGCGTCCCCGCGCTCCGCCCGGACATCGACGCGATCGGGCGGCAGCACGAAGCAGATGCCAATGAGCAGGTACGCCGCAAGCCAGCCCAGTTCCAGCGGATTGCCGGCGTTGTCATACTCGCTGACGGTGACGGCGTAGGTGTAGATCGATTCGGTGACCACCTGGACCGCGCAAGCCGCGAGCAGCACGAGCGCGCGCGGAGAGAATGGCCGCGGCGCCGCGTACAGCGCGACGACCAGCACGCCCAGCAGGCCGACGTTGAACAGCGGGTAGCCGAGCGCCACCGCCGCCTCGAACGTCGACTGCTCGCCCTGCGCGACGATGGGCTGCAGCAGGTACTCCCAGCCGAGCGCGCCGGCGACGGCCATGAGGATGCAGGCATCCAGCACCCAGCGCCGATCGTGAAGCTTGCGGGCCGGCAGCACCAGCAGTGGCACCGCCACCAGGAGCAGCACATAGCCGGCGTAGTAGAGGACGTCGGCGATGCCGGGGAACGGCGCGTCCGCGCCCTGCACCAGGTCGTAGTAGGAGAACACGCCGTCGCCGCCCTGCCACGCGAGCAGCGCGCCCGCGAGCGCCACGAAGCCGGCGCGCTCGCGTCCGCGGCTGCGGCGGATACGCGGGATGGCCAGGCAGAGCCCCGCCAAGGCGGGCAGGTTGTAGACGATGTTGCTCTGGATGCGAAGGTACAACTCGCCGGGCTGCAGGATCAGGCCGGCCGCATAGGCAGCGAGATACAGCACGCTCGCGACGGCTGCGAGCGCGACCGGCCCGCGAATCTCCTGGCGAAGCCTCATCATCGTCAGTGAGGGTCCTCAGCGCCAAACGGGGAGCTCGCCCCATTCGCGCTCTCCCCCGTCTGTTTATCGGCGCGGCGGGCACGGTTCGTGAGTCTGGCGGGCGGCCTTGTGGCAGCGGCCATTGGGATCTCCCTTAGGGGAGCCTTGCCGCCATCGGCAGACGGCGCCGATCGAGGGGACGCGAAGGAGCCGCGCTCGTACGAGCGCGGCTCCTTTCTTTTGGATGTCTTTGCACCCCGTCCATCGCGGGACGGCCGCGCCTTACTCGAACCGCTGGAAGAACTCCGGGTAGGTGCCGATGAATCCCATCGCCAGGAACGCACCCCCGATGACCAGTGCGGGCATCCAGGGCAGGTTCTTCTTCCAGAGCAGCGGCGCCAGCACAGCCCACGCGATGACGAACGCGATGCCCGAGAACGTCACTTTCCCTGACAGCGGGCCGACGCGATTCTGCAGGTTGATGCTGTCCTTGAAGTCCGCGGACGCCTCGGCCCATGTCGTCAGCAGGCCAAGGACGAACGCCCCGATGCCGGACGCGATGAAGGCCGCCAGCGCGGGACCGTTCGGGCGCTCGACGATGTCGAGCTCCTCGGCGGTCCAGGTGACTTCCTCAACCTTCCCGCCGGCGGTCTGGTGCACGTTTGTGGTCGCCATGAGGAACCTCCTACGTGAGTGGTGCGGCCTTCGTGATGAAAGCGCCCAGCAAACCTGCGACCGCCGCGGCCGCGAACGCGATGACAAAGAGCGTCATCGTAAAATAGCGCAGCTTCTTGTCAACGATGAGCTGGCTGCCGTAGTAGATCACGATGAACGCCACGACGGTGGCGAGCATCGGCGAGATCCACGCCACGTGCTCTTTCCACTCCATGCCGAACTTGTGCCAGTCAGCCTTGTCCGGGTTCGCCCTCAGCAGCGACCGCGGGCTGTTCGGGTCCGGATCCCTGTACCAGGGGTAGACGATGTACGTACCGGTGATGACCGTTGCCCAAGCGATCAGCGCCATCGATGCGACGCCGACCTTCAAGCGGATCATCCGTTCCTTGAGCCCGGCTCGCGTCACCCATGCCGGGGTGAGGCTCCACAATCCGGCCATGCCTCCTGCGAACGCCAGCAGAAATGCCGCTCCGAAGATCATTCCGTGGGCAGCCGCCCAGGTCTCGTGATTCGTGAGTTCCATGGCACCTCCTCTTCTCGCTACGTAGACGGTCCGTCCGTGGTCCACCTGCTGTGATCTTAGGCAATTCCTTTCACGATTCCAAGTGCGTGTATCGTTCGCTACCCTACCGCACGGTACACCACACCACCGGGTGTTGATGCCACTATACTCTCGGCACCCCCGCTCGTCATCGCAGGAAACCCGCAATTGTGCCCCCCGGCGCCCACGGAGCACCGAATATGGTCCGTTCGCATCTGCGCGGCAACCGCGGCTCCACTAGAATCGCACCATGAGCACTGAACTCTGGCGGCTCGACGCGACGGCGCAGGCGGCGCTCGTCCGCGCCCGCGAAGTGACGCCCGCCGAGCTCGCCGAGCAGGCGATCGCGCGCATCGAGCGGCTGAATCCGCGGATCAACGCCGTCATCACGCCGCTGTACGACGAGGCATTGCGCCAGGCGCGCGACCCGTCGGGTGCCGATGGGCCGTTCGGCGGCGTGCCGATGCTGCTCAAGGACGCCTCGATCGAGGTCGAAGGCACGCCGTACTACATGGGCACGCGCGTGCTGCGCGACATGGGCTGGCGCTCGACTCGGACGACGGCGCTGGCGCACCGCTTTCGACGCGCCGGGTTCATCTTCCTCGGCAAGACGAACACGCCCGAACTCTCGGCCGGCATCACGACGGAGGCGGCGGCATTCGGTCCGGCGCGCAATCCGTGGGACCTGGGACGCACGACCGGCGGATCGAGCGGCGGCTCCGCGGCGGCCGTGGCGGCGGGCATGACGGCGGCGGCGCATGGGGCCGACGGCACCGGCTCGCTGCGCTATCCCGCCGCCTGCTGCGGCGTCGTCACGCTCAAGCCGTCGCGAGGGCTGGTTCCGTGCGAGACGCCGGCCGCCCAGCCAGACCCGCTCGCCGTCTGGGCGGAGTTCGTCCTCGCCCGCTCAGTGCGCGACCTTGCCGGCATCCTCGATGTGGTGTGCGACGCGCCGTCGGCGCCTTCGTACGCGGAGGCGCTCGCTGTCGCACCGCCGCCGCTCCGCATCGGTCTGCTCCCGCGCGACGCGATGACCGGCATGAGCATCGATCCCGAATGCGTCAACGCGGTGGAGCGCACCGGTGCGCTGCTGGCGTCGCTCGGCCACCACGTGGACATCGCCCACCCGCCGGCGCTCGACGGACTGCTGATCCGCACTGCGCGTGCGATCGCGACGGTGGGCACAGTGCTGCGGCACGCGCAGGTGCGCTGGCTCGCCGAGATCGCCGGACGCGAACTCACGGCCGGCGATCTCGACCCCGAGGCTCTCGCTGCTGGAACCGCCGCGGCGAGCGTTACGGACGCGCAGCTCGCGGACGCTGTCGGCACGATCACGCACGAGGTCGCTCCGATCCACGACTGGTGGGCGTCGGGCCATGATCTGCTCGTGACGCCGGTGCTGCGCCAGCCGCCGTGGCCGCTCGGCCAGACCGGCGGCGCAGCCGATGCCGGCGTCTTCCCTGCGCCCTTCAGCTTCAGCGGTCAGCCGGCGATGTCGCTGCCGCTGCACTGGACGGCGAGCGGACTGCCCGCCGGCGTCCAGATCGTGGCGGCGCGCGGAAGCGACGGTTTGCTGCTGCGCGTGGCGGCGCAACTCGAAGCGGCCAGCCCTTGGGCGCACCGCTGGCCCGCGATTGCCGGAGCGTGACCGCATGATCGTGCAGACCCGCGCCAACGGCTCCCGCACGCTGGCCGTTGCGTTCCTCTGGATCACCGTCGCGTGGAACGTCGCCGAGGGCATCATCGCCGTGTCGGCGGGTTTCCTCGCCGGAAGCGTCGCGCTGGCCGGCTTCGGGCTCGACAGCTTCATCGAAGTGGCCGCGGCGGCGGTCCTGCTGTGGCGGCTCGGCCTGCCCGAGCACGATGAGCGCGCCGAACAGCGGGAGACCGTCGCGCACCGCATCGTCGGCGCGACGTTCTTGCTGCTCGCGGCGTACGTCATCGCCGAGGCCGCGTACGTGCTTGTTACACGCAGCGAGCCGGAGGCGTCGCCCGTGGGCATCGCGCTGTCGCTCGCGTCGCTGGCGGTCATGCCGGGGCTGGGGCTCGCCAAGCGGCGCAACGCTATGCTCCTCGGCTCACGCGCGCTCATCGCCGAGTCGATGGAGACGCTGTTGTGCTCGTACCTCTCGGTGACGCTGTTCGCCGGCCTGGCGCTGAACGCTGCGTTCGGCTGGTGGTGGGCCGACGTCGCCGCCGCGCTGGCGATGGTGCCGTGGATCGCCCGCGAAGGCCTCGAAGGCGTGCGCGGTGAGTCCTGCGAAGACGACTGATGCACCTCACCGGCGCGCGGCCGGTACCATAGACGAGCGCCGGAAATGAGCCGGTGTCAAGCACCGAGAGGCGGCGCCGTGATGTCCGATTCATCGACCCCGGATCCCGAGAAGCTCCAGCAGAAGCAGATGATGCTCGCCGGCATGGCGGCGGGCGCCTACGTCTCGGCGATGGTGTCGCTGGGGATGAGGCTCGGCCTTTACGGCAAGCTGGCGGGCGCGGGCGCCGTCACGAGCGACGAGCTGGCGGAGCGCACGGGTCTGCACGAACGTTGGCTGCGCGAGTGGCTGCGCGGCCAGGCGGCGGCGCACATCATCGACTACCACGGCGACGGCCGCTTCGAGCTGTCGCCGGAATCCGCCGCGCTGCTCGCGGACGAGGACGCCATGTACTTCCTGGGGGCCAGCTTCATCCCGATGCCGCATCGCATCGGCATGGTGGAGCGGCTGCCGGAGGCGTTCCGGTCGGGGCATGGCCTGACGTGGGACGACCGCGGCGTGGCTTCGGCGGAATCGACGGAGTTGATGTTCCGCAACTGGTACCGGCATATGCTGGTGCAGGTCGCGCTGCCCGCGCTGGACGGTGTCGTCGCGCGGCTTGAAGCGGGCGTGCGCGTGGCCGACGTCGGCTGCGGCACGGGGCTGGCGCTGCTGGAGATGGCGAAGGCGTTCCCCCGGTCGGAGTTCCACGGCTTCGAGATCTCGGCGTTCGCGCTGGAGCGCGCGGCGCACAACCGGCACGAGGCGGGCGTGAGCAACGTCACGTTCCACAACGCCAATACGAACCCGCTCCCCGGCGATGCCGGGTTCAACCTCATCACGACGTTCGACTGCATGCACGACATGGCGCACCCGGACGCGATGGCGCGGGCGATCCGCGCGGCGCTGCGCCCGACCGGCACGTGGTTCATCGCCGACATCAACGGCCAGCCGACGTTCGAGGAGAACCTGGCGAAGAACCCGCTCTCGCCGATGATGTACGCGATGTCGGTGCTCTCGTGCATGTCATCGGCGCTGTCCGAGCCGGACGGCGCGGGCTACGGCACGCTGGGCCTGCCTGAGCCGGCAATGCGCGAGCTGGCGATGGGCGCGGGCTTCACCCGCTTCCGCCGCGTCGATCTGACGCACCCGGTCAACGCGTTCTACGAAGTGCGCCTGTAGCCGGGTGCTGAACAACCCCGACGGCCTCGCCAAGTCAGCCGGTGCGACGGTCTCTTCGAAGCTGCATCACGCGGCCTGAAAAAAGGTCGCGCCACAGCAATAGTCACTTCTTCAGCACCCTGCTAGCGGGCTGCGCTCAGCGGGGCGGGGCCGCGAAGCAGAGCAGGTAGCCGGTGCGTTGCCGCTGATGGTCGAGCACGGTGAAGCCGTGAGCGGCGCAGAGGTCGCGGACGCTGTCTTCGAGCTGGTAGTCGCAGTCGGTCATCGTCTCGAGGATCGAGAGCACGCCGCCCGGCTTCATCACGCGCCGCAACTCAGCGAGCGCGCGCGGGCGGTCCGGGATCTCGCCCAGCACCGTCACCAGGAACGCCGCATCGATACTGGCGGCGGCGAGCGGCACGCGCGTGGCATCGCCGAGCAGCAGGCGCGCGTTGCTCACGCCGTGCTCCCGCAGCCGCCCGCTTAGCGCCGAGAGCATCCCCGGCTGAATGTCCATGCACACGATGCGGCCACCCATACCGACCGCCTTGCTCGCCTCGATCGTGAAGTAGCCCGGCCCGGGGCCAATCTCCAGCACCGTATCGCCCGGCTTCAAGCGGAACCCGCGCACCGTCGCCGCTGACGGTTGCATCCACTCTCGCAGCGGGTTCAGCAACGACGCCGCGTCCTTCGCCGGGAACGGACCGCCCCGCCCGTAGCGCTCGCGCATCCAGAGATAGATACCAGCGGCGAGCAGGGCGCTCAGCACGCCCCACGCAAGCAGCAGCGCGCGCGCGACGGACAGCGGGAACCGGATGAGTGTCTTCAGTGCACGCATCATCATCACGAGCATAGGCGAACGCGCCGCATGGTTGAAGGCGCACGGCGCTGCAGATTTCGCAGGGAGCGCGCTACGCCGTCGCAGAAACGAAGCGCGCGCCGGTGACCGCAACGAGGTCGTCGACGCGGAGGTCGATGTCGGTGCCGCGCACGCCGGCGCTGATGTGGATGCGTTCGAGCGAGCGCGCCCGCTCATCGAGCATGATCTCGAAGCCGGGCTTGCGCAGCCCGAGCGCGGAGATGCCGCCGGCCTGCATGCCGGTCATGCGCTCGGCCTCGCGCTGGGTCGCCATCCGCAGCTTCTTGTCGCCGGTGGCCTTGGCCAGCAGCTTCAGGTCGAGCTGGAGCGCCGACGGCACCATCACCAGCAGCGGCTTCTCGCGTGGCGCCCCTTCGCGCATCACGACGAGCGTCTTGTAGACCGCGTCCGGCGGCGCGCCAACGAGCGCGGCCGCTTCCTCGCCCGAATGAAACGCGCCGGATGCGTCGTACACTGTCGCGCGGTAATCGATGCCTTTCGCTTCGAGCACGCGCATGGCGTGCGTTTTCTCGATCTTCGTCATCGCGCACCAGCGTACCGGGGCGAGGGCATGCGCGTCGATCAGGCGCGCTGGGGGCGTCGGGTGGCGCCCGTCCGGGATCTTTGGACGAGGCGTCGTACCGGCCGGTTCGGCTGTCGCCGGACGCGCAGCCGAGGGCGGCTACGCTACACGCGGCTTCTCGCTAACTCACTCCATGCGAAGACCACTACACTGGAATGTACGGGCACGTGGACGTGCCGGAGAGGACGGCCGCATGATCCTGAACGTCGCGCTGTTGCAGATGAACGCCTGCGGCGACGATCTCGACGAGAATCGCGCGAAGGGCGATGCCTGGTGCCGCCGCGCGCGCGAACTCGGCGCCGACATCGCGCTGTTTCCGGAGATGTGGAGCAACGGCTACGCGAAGTGTCCGGCGGACGGCGAAGGGCGGGCGCGCTGGCGCGCCTCGGCCGTGGAACGCGACGGCGAGTTCGTCACGCACTTCCGAGGGCTGGCACGTGAACTCGACATGGCGATCGCGCTGACGTACCTGGAGCGCTGGGACGGCGCGCCGCGCAACTCCGTCTCGCTCATCGACCGCCACGGCGAGATCGCCATGACGTACGCCAAGGTGCACACGTGCGACTTCTCGAACGAGCGCGAGTTGACGCCGGGCGAGGAGTTCTTCGTCGCAACGCTCGACACCGCGGCCGGCGGCGTCCGCGTCGGCGCGATGATCTGCTACGACCGTGAGTTCCCGGAGAGCGCGCGGCTGCTGATGTTGAAGGGCGCGGAGATCATCCTCACGCCGAACGCCTGCGATGTCGAGCAGCATCGGATCCGGCAGTTCGCCACGCGCGCGTACGAGAACATGACCGGCGTGGCGATGGCGAACTACGCCGCGCCGCAGCAGAACGGCCACTCGATCGCCTTCGACGGCGTCGCATACATCGGCGGCCACGACGATGTGGATGGGACGCCGGTGGACACGCTCCTCGTCGAGGCAGGCGGTGATGAGGGCGTGTATGTGGCGCGGTTCGACATCGCGCGGCTGCGGGCGTATCGGGAGCACGAGACATGGGGCAACGCCTACCGCAAGCCGCGTCTGTACGGCGCGCTCGCCGCGACCGAAGTCGAGCCGCCGTTCATCCGGCCAGATGCGCGGCGGTAGCGCGGGCGTGGCGCGACGGCCTGGCGTGCGTCAGGTGCTCCCGAAGCCTTCTTGCAGCCAGTCGTAGATGCGCAGCGCCATCGTCAGCCGCGGCTGCCAGCCGACGGTCGTGTACTGCGGGAACTTCTCGCGGATGCGGTTCCATGCCGCGTCCTGCTCCGCGCCGGAGACCGACTCGGCTACGCAGTGCAGCAGCACCTTCCGCAGCCTCGTCCAGTCGTCGTAGTACTCATCGATCAGCACGGCGATGCGCGGCTGCGATCGCAGTCCGGCGGCGGTGGCCGAGTTCGGTCCGAGATCGACGTACACCGTCGCATCGCCGTCGAAGACCGGGCAGACGGGAATCACGTGCGGCTCACCGCCGGGCCGCACCGTCGCGATGCGGCAGACCGGCGCGGCGGCGATGTACTCCTTGATGGCGTCCGGCAGCGGCTTGTCCATGCGAATCCCTTTCATCGATCTCCGACGTACGCCCGGTTATCCATCCACGCCAGCTCCGTGTCTTTCAGGTAGCGCGTCTGCCACATCTCGCCGGCCTCGTTCCACGGCCTGAACCCCTTGATGAGATCGTAGAACGCCCGCGCGGGCTCCGGGCCGGGCTGATCCAGAAGTGCATCGATCGCCTCCACGAGGCCGTCGGGCTTGTCCGCCGCGCGGCGCAGTTCAGTCATCAAATGTTTGTGGTACGGGTAGAGCACCTCGTTGTGCGCCAGGAGCAGCCTGCCGCCGTACAGGACCAGCTCCGAGACGGCGTGCGTGAGCAGGTAGCGGTCGCCGCTCCGGACCGCTTCGGACAGGTACCACCCCGCGCACTCGAACTGCGCGTAGAACGCCTGGATCTTCTCCTGCTTCTCGCCCGCGGGGTACGCCGGGATCCTCCGCACGATGTCCTCGAGGCCGTCGACTTTCGCGTGGGCGACGAACGAGCCCTGAAACGCCGCGCGCGGGACCTCGTTCGCGCGTTGGGCGGCCGCCGACAGGTAGCGCATGTCGACGAACTTCCCGTCGATGTAGCCGCCGGCGTAATCGCAGAACTCCCCCGTGATGTAGAACAGCCGGTTCTGCGCCCACTGCTCGCGGTACCGCTCGTCCGTTACGACGAGCATGACGTCGACGTCGGAATCCTCGCGCTCCAGGCCCTTCGCGATCGACCCGCCGACGATCACGCCCAGGCACGTGTCATCGCCGGCGAAATGCTCCACCAGCCCGCGGATCGCCTGCTCGTGATGCGGCCTCATGGCTCCTCCTCCCCGCTCCGGGTCCGCGATTGTGCGCGCAACGGACCGACACGAAAAGCCTACATGGACGCCGCCGCTGCCACACGCATGCATACGGGCCTATCGGCTCTTGATCGCCCCCGCATCATCACTACGATCAAGCGAGCATACAGACCCGGGAGGTGCGGCCGTGGACCTGAACTTCAACCTTGGCGAAGAGCATGAGCTGACCCGGCGATCGGTCCGGTCGATGCTGCAAAAGTACATCCCGCGGCGCATGGAGATGCACGAGGCCGCGCGCAAGGACCAGGTGTTTCCGCAGGACCTGTGGGAGGACTTCGCCGCCATCGGCCTCACGGGTTGCCTGATCCCGGAGGAGTACGGCGGCAACAACTCCGGCCTGCTCCCGCTGTCGCTGGCGTTCGAGGAGATCTCGGCAGCCGGCTTCTCCTCCGGCATCTTGCTGGTGACGTCGATGGATGCGTCGTGCATCGCAAAGAACGGGTCGCCGGAGCTGAAGCGGCGCTACCTGCCGGGCATCGCCGACGGGTCGTCGAAGTTCTGCTTCGCGGTCACGGAGCCCGACGCGGGCAGCAACACCTTCCGGATCAAGACGCACGCCCGAAAACAGGGCGACACCTACGTCCTCAACGGCCAGAAGGTGTTCATCTCCGGTGTCGACGTGGCGGACCACATGCTGGTCGTCGCGCGCACGACGACCGCAGATGAGGCGCAGGCGCAGGGGAAGGGCAAGTCGCACGGGCTGTCGCTCTTCATCGTCGACACGCACGCCGAGGGACTGACGAAGACGCCGATCCCGATCCCCATCGTCGATGAGCTGACGCAGTTCCAGGTGTTCTTCGACGACGTCCAGGTGCCGGCGGCCGACCTCGTGGGGCAGGAGGACGCGGGCGTGCTCGCCATGTTCAACTCGCTCAATCCGGAGCGCATCATCGCCGCGGCGATCTGCCTGGGGCTGGCGCAGCACGCGCTGCAGGCGGCGGTGGAGTACGCGAACCAGCGGACCGTCTTCAAGGACAGGCCCATCGGCACGTACCAGGCGATCTCGCACCCACTGGCCGAGGTCAAGATCGCGCTGGAGGCGGCGCGGCTGATGACCTACAAGGCGGCGTGGGCGTACGACGCGGGGTTGAATCCTGCCGAGGTGGGCAAGACCGCAAACATGGCGAAGTTCCTGGCCGCCGACATGGCGATCCGCGCCGTCGACCAGGCGATCGAGACGCATGGCGGCATGGGCTTCACCGAGGAGAAGGGGCTGATCCAGCTGTGGAGCGCGGTGCGGCTCTTCAAGACCGCGCCCGTGAGCCGGGAGATGCTGCTCAACTACGTGGCGGAGTGGGAGCTCGGCCTGCCGAAGTCCTACTAGCCGAAGCGGGAGGAACCATGCCATCACTTGAAACCAGCGCGCGCGACGGCGTGCTGCGCATCACGCTCAACCGGCCCGAAGTGCACAACGCCATGGATCCCGAGATGGTCGTGCGCCTCGCCGATACGTGGGACGCCTTTCGCAACGACGACTCGCTGCGCGTCGCGATCGTGACGGGCGCGGGCGAGCGCGCGTTTTCGTCGGGCGCGGACCTCAAACGGCTGATCCCGCTCACCACCGGCGCGCGCCCGCCAGAAGATGAGTGGGACCGCCGCGTCATGGCCGACATGTCGTGCGCGGGACGGGCGTTCTTGCGCGCCGAGCCGCTCTACAAGCCGATCATCGCGGCGGTCAACGGCTTCTGCCTTGCGGGAGGCACCGAACTCATCGAAGCGTGCGACCTCCGCATCGCGGCCACGCACGCGACCTTCGCGCTAACGGAGGTGAAGCGCGGCCTCATCCCCATCGCCGGCTCGCTTGTGCGGCTGGCGCGGCAGATCCCGTATGCCCACGCGATGGAGATCCTGCTCATGGGAGAGGCGATCGATGCCGAGCACGCGCTGCGCATCGGCCTCGTCAACCGCGTCGTGCCGGCGGCGGAGCTGATGGCGACGGCCGAACGCTTCGCGACGGTGCTCGCGGCGAACGGTCCGCTTGCGCTGCGCAAGGTGAAGGAGGCGGTGCTTCGCACATCGGGTGTGCCGATGAAGGAGGCGTTCGAGATCGAGTCCGCCTGCGGCGCCGAGGTCTGGCGATCGGAGGACGCGCGCGAGGGTCCGCGCGCGTTTGTCGAGAAGCGGCTGCCGCGCTTCACGGGCCGCTGAAAGGGCGTGCGAAGCGACGCCGCGACTGGCATCAACCGGTTCGACTGGTGATGCGCCGTGCGCCCGCACCCTCGCTCACGGCGCAAACTTCCACGCAAGGCTCTCGACGATGCCCGCCTTGACGCCGCGCAGCGTGGCGAGCGGCGCCTCGGCGATCACGCGCGCGGCAGCCTTCGCCTCATCGAGCAGTTGGTTCACGGAGACGACGTTGCTGACGAGCCCGATGCGCAGCGCCTCCTGCGCGTCGATGCGGCGGCCGCTCAGGCAGAGGTCACGCGCCATGCCGCCGCCGATGATCGCGGACAGCGGGCCGTACAGCGTGGGCGCCCCGAACTTGATCTCGGGATGACCGAACGCCGCCCCCTCGGCGGCGATGCGGATGTCGCACAACGTGGCGATGTCGAAGCCGCCGCCCATGGCCGGGCCGTTGATGGCGGCGATCAGCGGCTTCGCGAAGTGCTGCAGCCGGTGGTGATAGCGGCGCGACGACTCGCCGGCGAAGACCTCCGCCGGAGAGCTCGTTGCGAACTCGCTGGTGTCGAACCCGGCACAGAACACGGGTCCGGCACCCGTAATGATGGCGACGCTGACGGCCTCGTCGGCCTCCAGCTCTTCGAGCGCCGCGCGGACCTCGTCGCGCAGCGCCGTGTTGAGCGCGTTGCGCTTCTCGGGGCGGTTGAGGGTGATCGTTGCGATCTTGTCCTCGCGCTCGACCGTCAGCAGCTCGTACGGCACGGCATCCTCCTCCCGATCGTGCTGCGCTGGATGTGCGACGTCACTTCGCCGATGCGGCGCTCAGGCGGGGACGCCGCCCTTCGAGAGCGCGGACTTTCGCTCTTCGTTGCGTTGCTCGGCGTCGAGGCGTCCCAGGTCGGCGGGCCCTTCCATGTCCGCGAAGCGCATCGACGCGGCGATCGCGCCGTGGCCCGCATCATCGCGGATGCGCCGCAACATCTCCTGCCCCACCCACCGGTACGCCGGATGGCCCTGCGGAGACGTGCGCAGCTCGATCAGGTGCATCGCCTCGCGGGCGTTCATCTGCATGTAGAAGCGGATGCGGTACGCCATGGGGAGCGCATACGGCGCCGCGCCGGCGAGGCCGGCTTCACACATAGCGCCGTAGACTGACGCGCAGTCCGCCATGACGCGGCGCCAGTCCGCGCCACCGCCAAGTTCCTCGATCTCCCGCGGGACATCGAAGCCGAGATGCGGCGACAGCGGCTGCCAGTCCAGCGTCAGCATGCGATGCCGCTGCAGGTCGCGGAAGGCGCCGTAGTCGACCACGACCTCGAACCGATATGACGTGCGCTCGAAAGCGCGCCCAGGCTTGTGACGGCGGTTCGTGCGGTCGCCGACGTACGCTTGCAGGAGCCGCTCGCGGTTCGCCGGCGCCAGCTTCTTCGCCGCCTCGAGCAGCGCCGCGTCGTCTGATTCGGAGTGCCGGTACATCGCTGCGGCGAGCACCTTGACTTCGCCTTCGGGATCGAAATCCGTGAGTCGCACGTACGGCGCCGTCTCGGACGGCAGCGCGCTTCCTGGGAGCAGGCGCGCCACCTCGGCAGCCGTCGCTTCGGCCGTGTCCCGGAGGTACCGCGACCAGGCGCGGCCGCGGTCCTCTCGGTCGACGCGCCGCATGAACACGGGGATTACCTGCCGCAACTCGTGGAGGATGCGCTCGCCGGCCTGCCGCGCCTCGGCAAGCGGGTGGTCCTGGAGCCGTAGCAGCAGCGCCTCGAAGGCCTGCGCGGAGCCGAAGATGCCGACGTTCGCGGTCGTCGCCGCCGGCAGCAGGCCGCGCAGGATGTCGCACGTCTTCGCGCGGATGCTCAGCCGGTAGGCCGTCTTCGAATCCGTCTCGCCGCGGGGGAACTTCTGACGGAGTTGTTCTTCCACCCGCTCGAACCAGGCCGCGTAGGTCTCGAAGCAGGCGTCCATCGCCGAGATGTACCGGCCGCGCAAGTCCGGCGGCGTGATCTCGGCCGGGACGTGGTAGCGCCAGCGGCCGTCCTGTTTCTGGTTGTAGGGGATGTAGCGCGTCGACTGTTCGAGATAGGAGAGCAGCCGCCCCCACTCCAAGACTTTCGTGAGGATGTTGGATGCGTCCTCCACCGCGATGTGCACGCCCACGAGCTGCGCGACGGAGTCGTCGCCGTACTCCACGAGCATCCGCTCGTACAGCTCCTCGGCCCGCCCGACGCCTGTGGCCTCGGCGCTCGGCCCTTCGGCCGCGGGCGGCGGCGCGATCAGCCCGCCCTGATAGAACTCATCGAGAAACAGGCGGCGCAGCGATTTCGGCGAGCGCGAGTAGCGGGCGAAGAGGGCGCCCTTGACCACGTCCGGAAGGTCCGTGAGCGCGAAGACCGGGCCATCGATGTTGGAGAAGTGGCGGCGCAGGACGTCGCGTTCTTGCGGGGAGAATTCCGGGTCGGACGATGTCATGAGGGGTCAACCTGTCGAAACGGGCCCGGTGCGTGCCCGGTGATCTTATCACGGCGGGATCCGCGCGCCAGCGGGCGGATTCGACCCGACGAAGCAGGTCAGTTGTGACGCGCCGGCTCGATCACGGGTTATTGCGCAAGCTGGTCTGCCGGTGACTTTCTCCCTCGGACGCGTCTCCAAACGTCGCGCGGACGGTCGTGCCGGCGCCAGGTGTCGATTCGATCACCAGCGACGCGCCTGCCTCGCGCGCCCGCTCCTGCATCCCCGCGATCCCCCAGTGCCCGTTGCGCACGAGCTCCGATTCGTCCGCCAGCGGCTGGAAGCCCCTGCCGTCGTCCGCAATGTTCAGGGAGACCGCGCCGGCCTCATAAGCGATGCCGACCCTCAGCCGTTTAGGCGCTCCGTGGCGCGCCGCGTTGCTGATCGCTTCCTGCGCGATGCGCAGCATCGCCAGCTCGACAGGCGGCGGTGCTTGCCAGGCAGACCCGCTCACGTCCAGGCGCGTTCGGATCGGCGAGTGGGACGAGACGTCGTCGAGAAGTCTCTGCACGGCGGGCACGAGACCGAGATCGTCGAGGAGGGGCGGGCGTAGACCGCGGATGAGGGCGCGGAGCCGCTCGATGATCTCCTCCGTCTGGAGCCGCACCCGGCCAAGATGTTCGCCGTCGCGGCGGTCAACACACGACATCTCGATTTCATCGAGTTCGCGGCAAAGCAGGATCAGCGACTGGACCGTCTCGTCGTGGATCTCCTGCGCGATTCTCCGTCGTTCGTCTTCCTGCGCGCGATGAATGTGCGCCGTGTACATCTCCAGGTCGGCCTGCCTCTGACGCTGCTGCGTGACGTCGCGCAGTAACACCTGCGTCGTGTCCCCCACGTGGGAACAGACGGGCTCCACCCATGCGTTGCGGCCGTCGCGCGCGGTAAGGCGTATCAGCGGCGGCCGCCCTCCAGGGTTCGCCGCCTGCGCCGCGATGCGCCTGGCCACGTCGGGCGAGAACATCTTGGTGATGTGGGCGGTGTGACCGGCGTCAAAGGACGCGCCCGCAAGCGCGCGCGCCGCCTGGTTGCATTCCACGACGCGCTCCGCGTCGTCGAGCACCAGGATGGCTTCTCCTGCAGATTGGAACAGCTCCCGGTGCCGCGACTCGGACAGCTCGAGTGCACGCGTCACCAGTTCAAGTGTCGAGATGAGCCGCCGCTCATGGCTGACGCGGACTCCGACAAACAGCCCGAAGAAGACAACAAATGCCATCTGCGCCATGTCGCCGTAGCGTTCGAGACCTTCATGCCAGAGCAGCCAGTTGGGAATGCTGATGGCGGCGCAGAGGATCGCGGTGGGGAAAGATCCCCGGAGACCGAAGTACATGGCGGCGTAGATCACCGGCATGAAGTAGAGCGACGTGGGAACGAAGTAGAGCATGCCGAGCTCGTCGGCCACGCCGAGTGCCTCGATGGCGTTATGACCGCCGGCGATCGCCAGGACCAGCCCCTGAACCAGCCAGAAACGTGCGTCCGAGATCGGCGTGGCTGCCGCACGCCGCCACAACGCGCCCGGAAACGTCATCGATGGCCGGTGCAGCGTGAGGCGATCTACGTGTGCGGCCACGATGCCCAGCCGTTCTCCGTGAACCAGCCCTTGGAGGTCGCGTACATCGCCGCCTCGGTGCGCGAGCGCACGCTGAGCTTGCCCAGGATCGCGTTGAGATGTCCTTCGACGGTCCGCACGCTAAGGCCGAGCTCGCGGGCGATCTCCTTGTTGAGCTCGCCCTGGCAGACGAGCTTCAGGATGTCGCGCTCGCGTTGCGTCAGCAGCTGCTCTTCGGCGGTGGTGTCCAGGTTCTTGACGAAGAGCCGCGCCAGCTTGCGGGCGATCGCCGGATGAAGGACGACCTCGCCCATCCGGACGCGGCGCACGGCCTCGATCAGTTCACTTGCGCGGACGGTCTTGAGAAGATAACCGGAGGCGCCGGCCTTGATCGCCGCGGATACGTACTCGTCTTCGTCGTACGCCGTCAGCAACACCGTCGCGACGTTGGGCGCCTCGTCGCGTAGCCTGCGCGCCGCCTCAATGCCGTTGAGCGCCCGCATGCGTATGTCGAGGAGGACGACATTCGGCTGCAGCTTAAGGCACGCTTCCACCGCCTCGGCGCCGTCAGCGGCCTCGCCGAGGACGACGATGTCGGACTGCGCCTGGAGCATTCTGCTCGTGCCTTCGCGCACGAGCGTATGGTCGTCCGCGATGACGACGGTCGTGATCTCCGGTTGAGGCAACTCTTCCATGGCAGGCTCCTGGGCCCCGTGCTACTACGTAGTTAACCCTCGTCCCCGCCGCTTGGCATGTATCCATGGACATACATCCGTTGACGCAGCGCAGGTAGATCTACGCCCCGCCGTTTGAGCGGTACCACGCGTGTAGTTCCACACGTACCGATGCACACTTGCGCTTAGCTCCGTGATGGCTTTGCCAGCCTCGGAAGGCGGCGCTGTCACGAGCGGGAGCTGCCGATGCCGCTGTCGATGCCCCTGCCCCGGAGAGATCTGCTGAAGGTGTTGGGTGCGGCCGTGGCATTCGTGTTCACGGGCCAGCTGGGGTGGTCCGCCATGCGCAAGGCGGGCCAGAGCGCCGGTGTCTCGCAGGCGGCCAGTGCCGTCGCGGAGAATCATGAGGAGCAGGGGCACCAGTGGGGGGCCGTCATCGATCTGCGCCGCTGCGACGGTTGCAAGTACTGCACCGAGGCGTGCCAGTCCACCCATTACCTGCCAAAGGAGATGGAGTGGATCAAGGTCTATGAAGTCGAAGCCGAGAACGGCAATCAGTTCTTCATGCCGCGGCTCTGCATGCAGTGCGAGAACCCTCCCTGCCTGAAGGTGTGCCCCGTCGCCGCGACCTACAAGAACTCCGAGGGCGTCATCCTCGTCAACCAGGACCGCTGCATCGGCTGCCGGCTCTGCATGGCGGCCTGCCCGTACGAGGCGCGCTACTTCAACTTCCGCCAGCCACCGCAGCCGCCCGACGATTTCGAGCAGGCCATGCCCGAGTTTCCTGTACCGCAACGGCTGGGAACTGTGGGGAAGTGCGTGCTCTGCGTTCATTACATCAAAGAAGGCAGGCTTCCGGCCTGCGTGGAAGCCTGCCGGATGGACGCCATCTACATCGCTGACCTCAACACGCGCGTGATGACGAACAGGTCCGGCGAGACGTACGAGATGTCGCGCTATCTCCGGGAGAACGACGCGTTCCGGATGAAGGAAGAGATGAACACGAGCCCTCGCGTCTGGTACGTCGCGGGGCATGGGCAGAGGCTCAAGGGCGAGCGCTGGAGCTGACAAGCCGTGGTATTGCAGCAACACGAGAAGATCGAGCTCGAAGAAACGGCGATGAGGCCGATCACCCGGCCGGGTGAGTACTATTGGGTGGTCGTCTGCGCTCTGTCGCTTCTGGTATTCGCCGCGGCAGTGGCGTATCTGCAGCAACTGAAGGAAGGCCTCGGCGTCACCGGGTTGAACCAGCGGGTCTCCTGGGGCTTCTACATCGGCGACATGGTCTTCTTCATCGGGGTCAGCTACGGCGGCGCCATGACGTCGGCGATCCTGCGCCTGACGAATGCTCCCTGGCGCGCCCCCCTCTCGCGAATAGCCGAGACCATGGCCGTCACCTCGGTGCTGGTGGGAGCCGTCTTCCCGTTGATCGACATGGGGCGCCCTGAGCGCATGATCTACCTGTTTCGATATGGGCAGGTGGGATCGCCCGTGCTCTGGGACGTCGTAGCCGTCAATACGTACCTCATCGCCGGCGCGATCTTCCTGTATCTCCCCCTGATCCCGGACATCGCCTCCTGCCGCGACAGGCTGGGGCCGAGCACCGGCAAATGGCGGTACCTGCTGTACGAACGGCTCGCCCTCGGGTGGCAGGGCACCGACCGGCAGAAGCGCGTCCTTGCATGGGGCACGACGGTCGTAGCCATTGTGATCATCCCTCTGGCGGTGTCGGTGCACTCGGTGCTGGCGTTCCTGTTCGGCGTCACATCGCGCCCCGGCTGGGACAGCACGATCTTCGCACCGTACTTCGTGCTGGGCGCCATGTTCTCCGGCGTCGCCACGGTGATCATCGCCGTCGCGGGCTTTCGCTGGGCATACCACCTGGAGGAGTACATCACGCGCAAGCACTTCGAGTATCTCGGCTACATCATGATGACGCTGGGCGCCGCCTACGGGTACTTCATGTTCTCGGAGTACATGACGGAGGGCTACAAACTGCACGAAGGCTCCCGCGAGATGATGGAGCTGCTGATCGTCGGTCGATTGGCGCCATTCATGTGGCTGTTCGGCATAGGGGGATTGTTCGTCCCGGTGCTGCTGGTCGCGTTGCCCTTTACGCGCAACATCTTCGGTATCACGCTGGCGGCGACCGCCGTGCTGCTGGCGATGTGGCTGAAACGCTTCCTCATCGTCGTGCCCGGACTGGCGGAGCCGATGATGCCGACGCCGATGGTGATCTACTGGCCGAGCCGCGTTGAGATCATGATCACGCTCGGCGCCATCGCCGCCATCCCGCTCCTCATGATGCTCTTCTTCCGCCTGTTCCCGATCATCTCCATCTTCGAGATCGAGGAGGTCGCCGAAGAGGACGCGGAGCGTCACGCCGCAGCGGCGGCGCTCCATCCGGCGGTGCACTGATGCTAAGAACGGCCGCCGGCCTCGCCATTGCCCTGCTCCTCGCCGTTGCTCCCGCGTTCGCCGAACGCGCGCGGGCGGAGGGCCCTGGCGATGCGCGCGCGCGCACCGTGCTGCAGGTCTCGGCTCCTGCCGGCCCGGCGGCGAACAGTAGCGGCACCACGCTCTCCGCCCGCCTGTCCGATCCCGACGGGCGGCCAGTCGGTGGTGCGCGCGTCATCTTCTACGAGCTCTCGTCGGTCTTTGGCGAACGGCTCATGGAGCTGGGTGCGGCGCTGACCGACACCACGGGCACGGCCGCACTGGTGCTCGATCCCGCCTGGCCCGGCGAGCACAGCATCATCGTGCGGTACGGCGGCGGCACGGGGCTGGAACCCGCGCAGGCGACGCTTGTCTTGCAGACCAACGCGCCGCCGCACATGCACGAGAACGCGGAGTTTGGACTGGCGCAGCCGCGCAAGTGGGCGCCGCTGGGATTCGGGCTGCTGGTGCTCGCCGTGTGGGGCGTGCTTGGCCTGGTGATGACCCGCGTCGTCGCGGGCATCCCCGCCGATGCGCCCGTGCCGCGTACCGTGCCGATGCGCGCCTTCTCGGGGCAACCCCTTCGCGCGTCTTCAGTGGTGCCCTTGCTGGCGGCGCCGGCGCTGCTTGCGCTGATGGCGTTACCCATCGGATGGTTCCTGGCAACCGGAGACGGCGGCGGGCGCGAGACGGCAGCGCCACCGGTCGCACGCGCCGGCACCTCGCCGCGGGACCTGACCGTCTTTCCGGCCACCCTGGTTCAGTCGATTTCAGCGATCACCACCGATGCATCGGGCGATGTCAGGCGTGATTCGGCGGACTTCCCGGCCGATCTCGCGCTCGTCGACGGCCGCGTGCTGGTGCTCGACAGCAACAAGGGGCGGATGCTGACGGTTACAGCGGCAGGACAGTTCGCCCGCACGTTCGAGAGCAATCGAGGGGGCAAGACCTCCCTGCTGCGAGCCGTCGCCATGACCACGCACCAGGGCCTGGTCTACATTGCCGCGCCGCTCTTCGGGAACGTGGTGGGGCTCGAACCGTCGGGGCGCGTCGACCACGTCATCGACACGCGCGTGCCGGCCGGAACGAGGCCGTTCCATCCCGCCGGCGTGGCGGTCGACGAGCGGGAGAACATCTGGCTGAGCGACTCGAGCAACAACCGGGTCGTCTCCGTGAATCAGGCCGGCAGCTTTCTCGCGTCCATCGGCGATGGTGACCTCGATACGCCCGGCGGCCTGACGATCGACGCCACGGGCAATCTCTGGGTCGTGGACACGGGCCATCGCGAGGTCAAGAAGTACGCCCCCACCGGGGACCTGCTCACGGCGATCGGCGCTGGCCAGCTCAAGAAGCCGGAGGCCGTGGCCATCGACGAGAGCGGCACGATATTTGTCAGTGATGCAGGGCTGCGGGCGGTGGCGGTATTCGCGGCGAATGGTGCGTTTCTCGGCTCGATCACAGGAGAAGGAACGGACGCTGCTGCCCGCAGCACTTCCGTGCTGCCTCATCCACACGGGCTGAAGGTGGCGTCGGGCCGCCTGTACGTCGTGGACCGCCTGTCGGGCGTGCAGGTGTTTCGCCTGGACAGCCGTGCCGCGAGCGAAGGCGAAAGGTGATCCGTCACGAAACGGTTGCTCCGGCTGCGATCCACTGACACGACGCTCATCGGCTCAGCCGTTCAAGTCGCCGCCGCGGCCATCCTGAGCTTGGTGCTCCTCATGCTCGGGACGGGCACGACGCTCGGCGAAGATCGACGTATCTCGGATACGCAGCACGACGTCGCGATCCCGGGCACGCCGGTGTGCATGTACTGCCACATCCCCCACGCGACGAATGCCGAAGCGCTCTGGGCAAGCAAGCCCAACATGACGGGATCGTTCTCCGGGCTGCGGCCGCTCTGCTTCAGCTGTCACGATGGGACGGTGACGGCGCTCGGGTCGTTCGCGTTCGACCTGTCGCGGCCGCTGCACCTGCGAAGTCCGGGTGTCGTCGGCTCGGACTGCGACCGTTGCCACGACGCGCACGGGACGCCATACGCCAAGTTTCTGAAATTGCCCGGCGCCGCTGATTTCTGCCAGGGGTGTCACGCGGTCGCGGGGCCGGTGAACCATCCAGTCGATATCAACGCGCGGTCCCTCGGCATCGAGCCGCACGACAGCTCCTGGGATCCCTACAGCGGCGACTTCCATGGTACGCGCCTGTGGAGCGAGGACGGGACGGGGCCGGGCGACTACGTGAAGTGCCTGAGCTGTCACGCGACGCACGGAGGGGAGCCCGACACGAATTTCAACACGATGCCCGGCGGCGCGCTGTGCGCCAATTGCCACACATCGAAGCAGGGAACAGCGAGATGAATATCGGGCTACCCGCTTCGGAACAGTTCCTGCCGGACGCCCCGCGCGCCAGGATGCTCTCGCTCGCTGCGCTGGCGACACTGGCCCTGGCCGCGATCGCGTTCGTCTTTCCCGCCCTCTTGCCCCTGAAGGGCGAATCCTCGACTGCCCGCGTCTCGACGGCGGTCTACCCAGGCTCCGTGGCGTGGGTGCTTCAGCAGCCCGGCGAGGGCGAGTGGCTGATGCCCGCCGATGCCGTGACGATCGGCGACGCCGTCTTCGTGGCCGACACGGGAAACAACCGGATCCTCAAGCTCGAGCAAGACGGCCGCAGCGTCACGGTGCTCGGCAGCCACGGCGACGCCGGCCCGGCGCTCCAGATGCCGATGGCGATCGCCACCGATGGCCAGCGCCTGTTCATTGCGAACTCCCTCGGGGGCAACGTCGTGGTCCTGGACGGTTCGGGACGCCTGGAGAGCATCATCACCCTTCCGGCGGATGCGAGCGGGGGCGCGTCGCGCCCCATTGGCCTGGCCGTCACACCCGACGGCGGGCTGGTGGTATCGGACGCCGAACACCACCGTGTGCTGCGGCTGAACGCGACGGGCGCGCTCGTGTGGTCCATGGGAACGGGCACGCGCGCGGGCGGCGCGGAGGGCTTCAACGTGCCCGCCGCCCTCACCGTGGATGACGCCGGGAACATCTACGTGGTGGACACGCTCAACGCCCGCGTCGTCGAGCTTTCGCCGGCCGGCCGGTTCATGCGCCAGGTCGGAGAGCGCGGCGACACGGCCGGCACGCTGGCGCGTCCGAAGGGTGTCGCCGTGAGCAAGACCGGCGACATCTTCGTGAGCGACGGGATCCTCGCGGCCGTCGAGGTGTTCGACGCGGACGGCGCCTACCTTGGCCTCATCGGCCGGCAAGATCCAGCCGACGCAAAGTCCGCATCGGTGTTGGTGGCGCCCGCCGGCATCTCACTCGTGGACGATTCGCTGCTCGTCGCGGACCGGCACGCGGGGCTCATCGCATTTGATCTCGCCAACCGCCGCTGAGCGAAGGACTTTCCTCAGCGAATGTTCTCGATAGACAAGACGACGCGGGCGACGGCAGTGCACGCGTCGCGCCTCGCGCGGCTCCGCCGCCGGTTGGCATACCGTACAGGTGCAAAAGTGGAAATTGGTGGGCCCTCAGGGATTCGAACCCTGGACCGACGGACTAAAGTCTCGCGCTGAAAAATCGTGTCCGTCGGTCATGCCTGAATCTGCGGAGCGGGACGCATCGCGTGATGCCCTGACGAATCCGGTGCTCATGCCCGCTGGCCATGTGAGCACCAGATTAGATCACGCCTGTCGGACAACTGCAAGCGCGTGGCCGGACTACGGCTGCCCGCGCGAAGGTGTGCTCCGGATTACGGGTCGAGCACGCGCTCGGCGCGGTCCAGTTGCCGGGGGACATCCTCGGGGTGGTGGCGGATCGCCCAGTCCGTGCGACGGAGCGCCATGTGCGCGGCGTACGCCCGCAGCACGTGCGGCTCGACGAGCGCCTCGACCCGGTCCCAGATCTGCTGGCCGTGACCGTCGAGGTCGAACGCGAACGCCACCATGTCGTAGCGGTGATCGCCCGCGCAGGCACCCTCCCAGTCGATGATCCCGGTGAGCGTGCCGTCATCGAGGGCGAGCACGTTGTCGGTGTGCAGGTCGAAGTGGACGAGCCCGCTCGTCGGGAACCATGACGGCTCGGCGTCGGCGCCGATCGACTCGACCAAGTCGATGATGCGCCGGGCGCGATCGGAGTGCGCCCGGAGCGAGTCGTGCTGCGCCCAGCCGTCTTCGCCGGCCGTGAGGGCGTGGATCACGAACTCACCCCACCCCTGCAGCGCTGGTGCCGGCCGTGGACCGCCGATGCCGGCTGCGGCGCTGACGCACTCGATCATCCGGTCGACCAGCTGGGGCGGCCAGGTCGGGAACGACCGTCCCGGCAGCACCTGCTGCGCGGAGAGCGTCCACCCGTCGACGGCGCGCACGAACGGGTACTCGGGCACGGGCACGCCACGCGAGCGCAGCTCGTCGAGCGCGGGCAGGAGCACCGCATAGCGGTCGGCCATGCCCTCGTCGGCGAACCACTTCAGCACGACGCGCTCACCATCTGCAGCGATGGCGAACCACGCGCCGCCCGACTCGCCCCCGGGTGCACGACCCTCCAGCTGGAAGCCGAGGTCGCGCAGCTGCTCCGCGTTCACGTTCTGGGTGGCTCTTCGAACATGAAACCAATCCGGTGCTCAATGTAGGCGCCGTTTGCTGCGCGATTGGAGCGAGTGTTGAATCTAGTGGTGGGCCCTCAGGGACTCGAACCCTGGACCGACGGATTAAAAGTCCGCTGCTCTACCAACTGAGCTAAGGGCCCGCCGCTTGCAGTGTAGACCACGGGCGCGCGCCGTTCGAGCGCGATCAGCGGCGATGACCTCAGGCGGAGTGCGGCTGGTGTTTACGGCGTCGCGGGCGGGGTCGCGGTCTCGGACGGCTCAGGTGTGGGGGTCGGCGGCTCCGCGACTTCGATGTTATCGAGGACGTACAGCGGGACCGTGACGGCGTCGCCGTACACCTGCTGCAGGTAGTCGCGATCGGCGACGATGATGCTGCCGTCATCGCGCTTGAGCCGCATCTGTACTTCGTCGAAGCGGCCGTTGTGCGCCACGAACCACCACATGTCGCCGGTGCGCGGGTTCAGCGTGATCAGCGCCGTGCCGTTCACGTTCGACAGCCGCAGCACCGACGGCGCGTTCGCCGAACCTTCACCCGGACCGATGCCCGCAATCGACCAGCCGTCCTCCGGCGAGGGGATGAGCGTGGTGAAGCCGCCGGTCGCGAGCCGGATCCAGGTGATGCCGTCCCGCGTGATCTCGGGCGTCCTGCCGACCTGCACGCCGCCCGGCGTCGCCGTTGCGGTCGCCGTCGGCGTGGCCGAGAGGTCCGGCGTCGACGATGCGTCCGGTGACGCGGTCTCGGAAGGTTCCGGCGTCGTCTGGTCGAGCGGCACGCTGGGCGTCACCACGCGCGGCGGCACGTCCGTCCGCACCGAGAGGATCTCGTTCGAGGCGGCGACCGCCTTCTCCGACACGTCCTGCGCGGCGGCGAGTTGGACCTCCGCGTTGGGCTCCACCTGCGGCTTCGCGAGTTTCAGCGCGACCTGTTCGCGCGCGGCGACCGCTTGCAGCCGGGCGAGGTCTTCGGTGGCCCAGTCGCTGTTCGCGTCGTCCACCAGCGGCTGCGTGTGGTCGACAAGGCGGTCCAGCACGCCCGGGCCGATGATGCGGCCGCGCCGTGTCAGTTGTTCGATCTCCCTTGCGCGCTCCTCCACCCGGTCGAGCTGCACGTCGCGGCGCGCGCCGTCGCTGAAGGCCAGCGCCAGCCGCACACGCTCGGTCTGCAGCTTGACGGGGTACTGCCAGTCGCCGGGAAGCGCGTTGCTCGCCGAGGCGACGGTGTAGGTCGAGAACGAGAGGCCCAGCACGAGCACCGCCGCGGCGCTGGCCATCGCGCGGAAGTGCGTCTCGAAGAACGGCACCAGGCGGCCGCGCTGGCGCGTCTCCGCAAGCCGCATGCGCTGCGCCGCCATCAGGAAGCGCACGCGGGCGGCGGCGAAGAACGACGGCTCCGGCTCAACATCGAACGCCTCTTGCAGGCGCTGGCCGCTCGCGATCAGGAAGCGCTCGCGCGCCGAGCGCGCGAAGTCGGCGCCGGGCTCGCTGGCGGCGTAGGTGCGCATGACGGCGGCCGCGGCGAGCAGGTGCGGGCGCAGTGCATCGGCGTGCTCCGGATAGCGCCGGAGGCACTCGGCGATGTCCCAGCGGCCCTCGCGCAGGGCCTCCAGGCATTCGCTCAGCCGGGATTCGAACTCTGTCATGTGCCCTTCGCCACTTCGACCCCGTCGCTCTCCGGGATCAGCATCTTCTGCAGTTTCGCCACGGCCTTATGCTGCAGCGCCTTGATATTGCCCTCGCGCTTCCCCAACACCTTTGCCGTGTCCGCGATCGAGAGCCCAACAGCAAAACGCAGCGCGATGACCTCGCGTTGCGCGTCCGGAAGCAGCTGCGTCGCGCGCCGCACGTCCTCCATCATGATCTTCTCTTCGACCGCCGTGGCCAGGTCGTGACGTGCGTCGATCATGTCCTCCGGGATGCCGGAGGTCGCGCCGCCGCGCTGCGCGTGGCGGCGGAAGTGTGTGGCCACGTGGTTGTGCGCGATCCGGAAGATCCACGAGGAGAACGGCACGTCCTTCCAGCGGAAGGAGCTGATCCCGCCGAGCATCTTGAGGAAGACCTCCTCGGTCAGATCCTCTGCCTCGACGGAGTTGCCGATGCGGGCGACGGCGTAGCGGTACACGCGGGGCATGTACCAGTCGTACAGGTCCGCAAGAGCCCGCTGATCGCCGGTGCGAGCCCGGTCCACCGTCTCGCGCTCGACTTCGGACGAGACGGACTGGAAGGGCGGGAACTCCAACCCGGATACCTCGCTTCTGAACAAGGGATTCAGGGCCATAGTACCCGCTCAATGTACGGGCCGTCCACGGATCGTATCTCTCCATCCAGCAGGTAGAACGCCGGAGGAGCATAAAAGGTTAACCGGCTCTCGGATTCGTATCGAATCTGCGGTGGTGGCCGGCGGGGCGTGTCCGAAGCCAGCCGGCTCAGTTGCCGGCGGCGGGCGCGGCCGCCTGGCCGCGGCGCCAGCGCTCGCTGGCCACCATCATCTCGTCGTACAGGCGGGGGACGGCGCGCTCCCAGTCGCCCGGGATCAGCGCCAGCTTCGGCGACAGGCGGCCGTAGCGCAGGCGGAAGTACAGCACGGACACGATGTCGTTCTTGACGCTGCTTCCGAAGCCGCCCAGCAACGTGCTCATGCGCTCCGGCAGCTCTGTTGGCACCTCGCCCGCCGGGTACGAGTTGCCGAGCAGCAGCAGCGACTCCGGCTCCTCCAGCTGGCCGCCGACGACCCACTGGTGGCGCGCTTCCTCCAGATTGCCCTGCGCCTGGTACCAGCGGCCGAGCTCCGTGCGCGCCGGACCGAAGTCCGGTTGCTTCTTGACCGCGAAATCCAGGTGTTCGAACGCGCCGTCCATCTCTCCCTGCTGCATGAGGATCCTCGCCATGCTCACGCGCAGCACCAGGTCGTTCGGGAAGCTGGCGAAGAGCATGAACTGGCACCCCTTCGCCGCCTCGTCCAGCCCGTCGAGCGGCGCCTGGGCGTTCGAGCGGTGCTGCTGCACGATGAACGCGCCTTCCGTGCAGGCGTTGAAGCCGAGCGAAGAGTGCTTGATGATCTCGGCGAGGTGGTCGCGGCGGAACTCAGTGCGCTGCCAGTAAGCCGAGTCTGCCAGCCCCGAGTCCATCGAGATCACCTGGCCGTAGGTATCGATCGCGTCATCGGTGCGGCCGATCGCCTCGTAGACCTCTCCCGCTACCAGCACCGGCGGCACGTGGTAGCGCGCGATCACGCGCGTCTTCTGCGCCTCGGCTGCGGCGTCGTCCGGGCGGCCGGCGAGCTGGTACGCCTTCGCGAGGTTGGCGTGCGCCAGATCGCTGCGGTAATCCAGGCTTACGGCGCGTTCCAGGTGGATGACCGCGTTCTCGATGAGCTTCTGGTCGCTCCTGCCGGTCGACATGAACGCGCCGGCCTGCGCCTGCCCCAACATCATCTGGTAGACCATCATGCTGGAGTCGGCGTTGACCGCGGACTGTAGCTTCTCGATCGCGCCGGGCTCGCCCTTGTTCCATTTCTCCAGTCCCTGCCAGTAGTCGTAATGGGCGCGGTCGATACGGTACATGCCCAGGGCCGCGACGGCCGCCAGCGCCAGGAGCGCGCCGCGTGCGGCCATGCCGCCGTAGCGCCGCCACAGCTCGGGCAGCGCGACGAAGGTCACCGGGGCGCGCCCGGCCGTCGCCTCGGTATAGTTGCGCGCGATGATGGCGCCGACCACGGCGAGCGCGATCGCCGGCGCCTTCCAGATGTTGCCCGCATCCAGCTGGTTGTGCAGCGAGAAGCCGATCAGCGCACCGCCGCAGGCAACGGCGAGGAGGCGCTGCTCGAGCGCGCCCGTGCGCCATGTGCGGAACAGCATGAAGACCACGGTCGCCGCCACAACCACGAGCGCCAGGATGCCCGCGATGCCGGCATCGTCGGCGACCTGCAGGAATCCGTTGTGCGCGTGCTGCGTGTGCACAAGGAAATTGCCGTGCGCGTACTGCGGGTACAACAGGCCGAAGACGTTGGGTCCCGCGCCGAACAGCGGATGGTCGCCGAACATGTTCAACCCCGCGCGCCACGCGTCCTCCCGCGGGGACAGCGAACTGCGGAACAGCCACCCCGGCCGCGTCGATGAGTTGCTGAGGAACGCCAGCGTGCCGCCCACGGCGAGCACGAGCGCGCCGAGCATGGCCGCCACGGCAGTCGGGCTCAGGCCGCCCGGCACGTACGTCTGCCAGGTGACCGGCTCTCCCGCCCGCTCGCGCTGAAACGCGCTCACCGTCACCCAGCCGGCAAGGACCGTGAAGACGACGCCGGCGCCAACGCCGATCCAGCCGCCGCGCGACAGCGTCAGGAAGATCGCCATGCCACCGATCAGGATGCCCGCCGCCCCGCCGAGCCGCTCCCAGCGGGAATCGGCGCGGAACACGCTGAGCGCGAAGAACGGCATGAACAGCGTCAGCAGCATCGCCAGCACGTTGGGGTGGTCGCTCACGTCGTGGACGCGCGGCACGGTCGGCGGGAAGATGTTGTTCCTGCTCAGGCCCTCGACGTCCCGCGCGAACGTCAGGTAGTTTGCGTAATCGTTGCCGACGACCCAGAGCGCGTAGAGCGACAGCGCGCCGCCGACAAAGACGAAGGCGCGCCGCAGCACCGCCGCGCTCAGCCACGGCATGTCGGCCAGCACGTAGAACACCACGAACGCCAGGCCGAGCTGGAGCGTCGCCTCCGTGCTCACGCGCCAGTTCAGCGATGCCGCGGTGGCAGCCGCGTACGCCAAGGCCAGCGCCAGGACCGCGAGGTCCAGCGGCGTGCCGCCCGGCAGTCGCCGCGCCCACGCCAGGTACCCGGCGTAGGCCAGCGCCACCCCGGCGACGAGCAGGTGGAAGACCAGCACGCGCGGGAAGACGTGAAGCGTCAGTTGCGGCATGCCGGTGAAGAGGAAGTAGCCGACCCACGAACCGGCGAGCACGAGCGCCGTCCAGCGGCGCACGTCCGCCCAGGTGATCGTGTCGCTGGCAGCGGGCGATGCCGGCGCGCCTGGCGCCGGTGCGATCTTGCTCAAGGAGCCCCCGGATGAGGCGCCGTGCGCGGCGATGACGGGGTCCGGCCTGCGACCACCTGCTCCTCCGAGCCTGCTAAACCGGCGAATTGTATCATGGCCGCACGATGCATCGATTCAACGCCGTCATCGCGCTCCTGCTGTTCGCCGTCGCGCTCGCTGCCTGCGATTCATCGCCGGCGCGCTCAACGACGCCGACAGCGCGGCCTCAAACGCCAACGGCGACCGTCACGGCGGTTGCGTTCCCGTCTACGCGCATTACGTACACGAACGATGGAGTACCGGCAGTCATCAACGTCGAGGTGGCGAGCACGCCTGAGCAGAACGAGCGCGGCCTCGGCTATCGCGACGCGCTGGCGGAGGACGCCGGCATGCTCTTCGACCTGGGCGAGACGAAGATCCCGCAGTTCTGGATGAAGGGCATGCGGTTCCCGCTCGACATTGTCTGGATCTTCGAGGACGGACGCGTCGCCAGCATCCTTACGGCTGTGCCCATGCAGACCGGCGCGCCCGACGGCGACCTGGTGCGCCACGCGCCACCCGTCGCGGTCCGCTACGCGCTCGAGCTGAACGCCGGAGCGGCCGGCCGCCTCGGTCTCGCGCCGAACACGAAGCTCGCCTTCGACCTGCCGCGCCAGTGAGGCCGAACTGAGACGTGGCCTGCAAACCAAGAGCCAGCCCGCGAGCGAGGGCTGGCTCTTCGACTCTGATGAGTGATCTCCCGGGCTAGATCGCCGGCGCCGGGTCACCGCTGCCGCCGCGCGACTTCATCGCGAAGAACGCGCCGGCGCCTACGACCGCCACGACCACCAGTCCGATCACCGGCCCCCAGATCATCCAGTTGAAGCCGCCGTCGCCGGCGACGCTGATGGATGTGCCCTCGACCTTCGTCACCGGGATCTCGGCGGCATCGATCGACACCGTGTTCATGCGCACGCGGTCGAGCTTGATGGCCGTCGTGCCGGAGCCGACCGCCTTCAGGTAGACCGTCGCCAGCTTGCCGCTGCCGTCCGGGCCCAGGGGGTTCGGCCGGAGTGTGACGCACGTGAAGCGCGCCGCGCCCGCTTCCGTGATCGGGTTGCACACGACCTCGCGGCCGGTCGAGCCCAGGAAGTCGGCCTTCTCCGCCGATTCATATTCCAGGATCTTGGAGTCGTACGTCAGCTCGAACTGGAACGAGCCGATGTTCTTGACGTTCTCGACGCTCACCTCAAACGGCAGGTGTTCATCGCCCTTCTTGACGGATACGACCGGGCCCGTCAGACGGACCACGGTATCCGAGGACTGCGCAGAGGCGCCCCGCGCGGATTCGAGCGCGAACAAGCCTCCGCCGGCTACCAGCGCCGCCAATACCAGCAGCGCTCCCATTCGTACGTTCCGCATCCGTCGTACCTCCCGGGCATGCGTGATGCCTTCGGCGCAGAGTGAACCGATTTATACCATCTCCGAACGCAAGTCGCGCCCGGATGCTACAGGCGGGCCGCCGAGCCCCCTCCCCCCCCCCCGGTACCCCCGCCCCCTCCGCGGCCGCGCCACGG
>ORMF011849846.1_pt1 | contig 50474 bp, 43 predicted proteins | sample 1779871 | NCBI WGS metagenome assembly ORMF01 (sample SAMEA104232316, study PRJEB22302) | groundwater metagenome | biome: forest; feature: aquifer; material: groundwater | place: USA | collected 2011-08-07 | depth 5.4 m | reverse complement strand
GAATGTCTCGCTCACACGCTTTTCCCGCGACGAACTGTGATCGAGACCGAACCTGGTTCTCTCGTCGCGGGTCTACCAGGATCTCTCGCTCTCCGAGGTGTCAGGTATTCTGCTGGTGAGAGTGTTTGACAAGGACACCTATGTACGGTGTGTTCGTTTTGTTTGACGCGGTGGCTGGTGGGGATGTTGGAGTAGAACGGCAACTGTGATCGGCGCACAAGAGTCAGCAGTCCGACGAGTCTTCAATCCAGTCAGCGAAGCTCTGTGTCTAGCTCCCTCGTCGGTCCGTCGTTCGGCCGGGACAGACGGAGAGCGCCCGGGTAGTCTCCTCCAAGCCCGCAGTCACCGCGGACGGAGATCGGGGAGGTGGCGTGGTCACGTCGGTGGGCTGCCGAGGCGCCGGCGACGGCCCGAACTTTCGAGGCTTCCCGCACACCCCAGCCGACCCCTGACCCTGTGGGAACCCGTCCGAGTTCCGTACACCTCCACCGTCTCCTCTTGGTTCATCCCCCGTCGGGGGTACTTCCCTCAGCTTGCGACCAAACGCAAGTCTGCCTGCATTCGGTTTCCAGGCGAGCACGTCCGCGCGCCGCCTTCGCTATCGACGCTTCTCGTACATCTCCCAGTCGAAGGGCGTCGACCCGCTCGTGCCGGTCTCGCGAAGCCCCACGCGGCCGAGGCACGCATCCCAGTCGCAGATGCCCTTCTTGTCGATCCGCTCGTACCCCCATTCGCAGAGATCCTCGGGCGTGATTCGCGAAAAGCCCTCCGCGAAGGCGGTCTCCCAGAACGCCAAGGTGCCCACGGGGGCCTTGCGGAGTTCCTGTTCGGTGAAGGGAAGCCCCTGATACCAGGAGTCGATGTCCGCGGCAAAATAGAGATATGTATGGGCCGCGGCGACACGCGTCCCGGGACGGGCGCGGAGTTGCTCTTGGACCCACTTGGCGGCGGGGTCGATCAGGGCGAAGTCGACAGCCTTGCGGCACGGCGTCACATGGGGCCAGACGGTAACGAGCAGGGCGACGGCCAGAGCGCTCACGACCCCGATCGCCCAGCCAGGGCGCGGCCAGCGATGGCGGATCCAATCGAACACGCGCGAAAACCCCGCCGTCGTGCAGATCGCGAACGCGGGCGCCACGCTCACCAGGTATCGCGAATAGCCGGCGGACCCGAACAGGCCAAACCCCCAGAGGACCGTGTGCAGGGCCACCATGTAGGCGCACACGAGCGGTACCAGCCACTGTCCGCGACGGAGGAGGTCGAAGAAACCCAGGAGGAAAAAGGCGAAGAAGTAGTACGTGACGAATCCCGGCATGAGGGAGAGGAAGTGGGTCCAACTCCCCGACCCGTACACCGGCTCCGGAACCCAGTTGGAGGGCCAATGATGGACCAGCCACAGCGGATCCCCGTCCGTCGCGAACCCCACGGCATTCCAGGCGAGGGTCCCGAGGGGCAGGATCACGATCGGGAGGAGGCGATGACGGAGTACCTTTCGGAACTCGCCCCGGCCCGCGCCATCTTGTGGGGCGAAGAGAAACAGGAGGCCCCACAAGACCCCGACGAAGAACCCCTCGGGGCGAGCCAGGGGGCTGAGGCTGACGATGGCGGCCGAAACGAGGCGGTGCCCCCTCATGTACGCCAGAATCGCGCCCGTGAGGAGGACCGCGAAGAGGGGTTCGGTCAGGAGGGAGAACGAGAGCTGAAAGAAGCGGGGGGTCGTGAATGTCAGGACGAGGCCGAGCGGGGCCAGGGAAAGGGCCAAGGACCGGCTTGTCCGCCAGGCGAGCCAGGCGCCCAGAGCGGCCACCAGGGAGGTCAGCGCCCTCGCCATTTCCGGGTTGTACTGCGCGGGAAGGGCATAAAGGCCCGTCACCAGCGGTCGTCCCCAGACATCGAGGAAGTAATGCGGGTGAGCAGGGGCGTAGCGCGCGTACAGATAGTGGGTGATGTCGTCGCCTTCGACGAAGCTCTCGGACAGGACCCCGTAGAGGAGGGAGAGGGCGGTCAGTCCGATGAGGAGCGCGGCGATCAGGGTCCGCGGGAAGGGAGTGATCGCGCCAGCAGCGGGAGGGTCAGGCCATGCCAAGGGGTTCCCCAGGTGGCGTCGAGAACGGACGCGGAGGCTAGCATGCGAGGAAAAGGCCGTCAAAGCCATTTCGTCCATGTCACCGGTCGGCCTTGGCTTGATTGATCGAAGCGCGAGAGCGGGTATGATGGCGCGAACGTCCCAGGGCGAACGGGGGACGACGGATGCGGGAATCGAATCCATGGGCGCTGAGAAGTCCGGTGGTGCGGTGTCCTCGGGACGCGTGCGCTGCATCGACTGGCTCCGAGGGCTTGCCGTCTTCGACATGATCATGTGGCACTCGGCCTGCCTGCTCAAGCCCGGTCTCGACAAGACCACCCTGGGACTGCTGGCGGGTCTGGTCGCCCCGTCGTTCATGTTTGCCGCCGGCTATGCCATCTCCCTCCTGATGGTCCGCTCTTCGGGGGACCCCGCGGCGTGCCGCCGCCGCGCCTTCAAGTCACTCAAGCGCATCCTCGAAGTGCTCGTGATCGCCCTTCTCCTGAAGGCCCTCACCCGTTCCTACGAGAGCTACTGGTTCCTGAAGATCGACATCCTGAGCAGCATCGCCCTCGCCCTCCTGGTGTCCTGGCCGCTCATGTACCTCCTCGCGACCCGCCCCCGAACGGCCGCCGCCACTTTTTTCCTGATTGGAGTCGCCTCCTTTGCCGTCGCCCCGATCATTCCGGAGTCCACGTGGCACTCGGTCGCGGTTCCGGGCACCTCCGATTTCGCGCCCATCCCGTGGTGGGGATACGTCTTCTTGGGGACGTCTGCCGGCGCCCTCGGATCCATCGGCCTCACGGGGCTCGCCCTGACCGCGCTTTTCATCCTGGGAGGCGTCTTCCGCTACGCCCCGTGGGACCTCCTTTACGGAAACGCGTGGATCATCTCCAACGCGGGAGAGAGGTTCCTGGCCTTCGGGGGAATGGCCCTGGGGCTCTACGCCATCGAACGGGAGGCCCGCGACCGCCAATGGAAGTTGAACTGGCCGCCGTTCTCCTTCCTCGAGCTCGTCGGGACCAACGCCCTGACGGCGTACGTGCTCCACATCCTGCTGCTCTACGTCAACCTGCCCTGGGTGCACTTCTCGTACGCGGGGAAGTGGAGCGGAAAGGCGTCGTGGCCGCTCTACTGGGGCCTGTTGGGGAGCCTGTATGTCGCGGCGATGCTGGCGTGCGTGCTCTGGCCGCGGATCTCGGGCGCGGTGGGCGCCCTGATGCCCTGGAACCGCAAGGACGACCGCAGCTCGCCGACGAGTTGACCGAGTCCGATTCCGTCGCGGGCCTTCGGACGGGGCCCATTCCTGCCTCGTCACGGGATGGTCGAAGGGCGGCTACCGCGGGGGGCGGGGCGCGGCCGCGACCCGGGAGTCGAGCCACCGCCCGCGACCTCCCGCGGCGGCGGCGAGCGCGCGCTCGACGAAGAGGCGGTAGAGGTCGAGGAGCGGCCGGCCGACCTCCTCCCCTTCGAGGAGCGTGATCGCGTGGCCGATCGCCTCGAGCGTGGCCATCTCGTGGGTCGAGCGGCCCCTCCGCAGGCGGGCCTCCGGCGGCACGGCGGGGGCGGGGAGGGACAGCCTCGGCATCCCGCGGAGCGCGCCGATCCGGATGAACATCCTCCGCGTGTGCCTCCAGGTCCCGTCGAGGACCACCAGCCGCCGCGGGCGGCCGGAGGAGAAGTCCGCCGGATCGCCGCCCGGGTAGAGGAACCACGTCCCCTCCTCGCGAAGCCGTCCCTGGTCGAAGACCTCGCCCGGGGCGCCGTACTTGAGGACCTCGCAGCGCTCCAGCGAGATCGCAGCAATCCGTGCGCTGTTGCTGGGGCGGTACGACTCGACCACGTGGCGGACGATGAGGACCTCCGTCTTCGCGGGGACGTGCGGCGCCTCGGCGCAGAGGCAGAATCGCCTCGCCAGCCAGCATCGCTCGCAGTGGGGGCCGTTCGGTTGGGGGGGCTTCACGCGTACCTCGTTTGGAGGGCCGTCACTGTACGACGGTGGCACAAGATCGAGATCCCAAATCCAAAATCCCAACGAAATCCCACATCCCGGATCCTAACTGGCGTGCGCCCGTGGTTAGGATTTGGGGTGTGGGATTTCGTTGGGATTTTGGATTTGGGATCTGGATCCCGGCGGTGCTCCGCCGCTACCATGCCCGCCTCCCCGAACCCGAAAGGCCCCCTTCGTGACCCGAACCACCCGCTCCATCCTCGAGATCGTCACGATCGCGCTCCGCGCCGTGGACAGTGGAAAACGCGCGGACCAGGTCCTCTCGAAGTTCCTCCGCGACCGGAAGGACCTCGACGATCCGTCCAAGGCCTCTGCCCACCGCGCCACGATGGCGCTCCTGCGCTGGTGGGGCTGGGTCGAGGCCCATGGCCAGCAGTCCATCGCCCGCTCCGTCGGCCTCGCACTCCTCCTGCAGCCCAAGGGGGACATCGCCGCCGACCCGCTCCTTGCGGACCTCGCGAAGGCGGCGAAGCTCGACCTCGCAACCCTGGTGCCTCCTCCCCAGACGACGCGTCTGGCCGAGAAGGCGGCGTGGTTGGCCACGCTGGTCAGCGCCAGGGTCGACCCGCTCCACCTCTTCCCCGACTGGCTGCCCAAGCACCTCCCCGCGATGGAGCCCCCCGCGCGCGAGGCGCTGTTCGACTCGCTGCAGCAGCTCCCCTCGCTCTGGATCCGCGCGCAGGGGAAGGAGGCCGCGGGGCTCGCGGGCGGGGTCCGCGCGGCCGGCTTCGAGCTGAAACCCCACGCGGTCCTCGACCGCGCGATCGAGGTCCTCTCGGGGGGCGACCTGTACCGCACCGAGCCATTCAAGGCGGGGCGGTACGAGGTGCAGGACGTCGCCTCGCAAGCCGTGGTCCATGCGACCGGCGCGGCACGGGGCGAGGCCTGGTGGGATGTGTGCGCGGGGGCCGGCGGGAAGACGCTCGCCCTTGCAGACCGGATGCACGGCGGCGGGACCGTGCTCGCGACCGACCCGCATACCGGGCGGCTCGGGGAACTGGGACGCCGCGCGAGGCGCGCGGGCCTCTCCAACATTCGCCCCGTCGAGTGGGACGGGAAGACCCTCCCAGGCACCGCGAAGCGGAGTGGATTCCAAGGCGTGCTGGTGGACGCCCCGTGCTCGGCGAGCGGGACGTGGAGGCGGAGCCCCGATGCCCGCTGGCGGACCTCGGAGGCCGCGGTGCGGCGGCTCGCGGCGCTCGCGAAGTCGCTCCTCACGCTGGTCGGGCCGTGCGTCCGCCCCGGCGGCCGCCTCGTCTACGCGACGTGCTCGCTCAGCCGACTGGAGAACGAGGAGGTCGTCGAGGCCTTCCTCGGGGCGCATCCGGAGTTCACAGCCGATCCCGTCGCCCACCCGCTCACGGGCGCCGCGACGTCAGGCGTCTTCCGCATCCTCCCGGAGGAGTCGGGCGGGGACGGGATGTTCATCGCCCGCCTCCGTCGCGCGGCCGCGCCGTAGCCGCGCGCTACCCCTCGAGGAGATCACGCGCAATCACATTGAGCAGGATCTCGGAGGTCCCGCCGCCGATCAGGAGGAACCGGGCGTCGCGGAACAGGCGTTGCGCGGGGAACTCCATTGCGAAGCCGTAGCCGGCGAGCACGCGCGTCGCCGAGTCCGCAAGCCGGTTGGCCGCCTCCGAGGCGAAGAGTTTCGCCATCGCCGCCTCGCGTCCGCACTTCAGGCCGCGCTCGATCCGTCTCCCCGCCTGATAGACCAGGAGCCGAGCCGCCTCCAGATCCGTCGCCCCCTCCGCCATGCGGTGCTGAATCGCCTGGAACTGCGAGATCGGTTTTCCGAAACAGACCCTCTCCTTCGCGTAGCGTGCCGCCTCGGCGAGCGCCGCGCGTCCCAGCCCCACCGCGAGCGCGCCCGTCATCGTGCGGACCTGATCGAGCATCCTCCCCAGGTCCTCCACGCCCCCCTGTCCCAACGGCACCGCGGGCGTCCCGTCGAGCGAGAGCTCCGTCAGGTCGCCCGCGCGCAGGCCGAGCGTGGAGATCCGTCGGCCAATCTCGAGGCCGGCCGCACCCTTCTCGACGAGGAAGAAGCGGAGCCCCTTCATGCCCTTCTCGCGGTCGATCGAGGCCGCCACGGTGAAGAAGTCGGCCATCGTCCCGTGCGTGACCCACATCTTGCGGCCGGTCAGGCGCCAGCCGCTCCCCTCCTGCCGCGCGGTCGTCTCGATCCGTGCGAGGTCGGACCCCGCGTTCGGCTCCGAGAGGCAAAACGCCCCGATCTTCTCGCCGCGCAGCGCAGGGGCCAGGAGCCGCTCGTGGTGGTCCGTCGTCCCGTAACGGAAGACGAAGTCCGTCCCCATCATCGCCTGCATCGCCGCGTCCGCGGCGAGGGAGAGCGAGCCTCGCGCCAGCTCCTCCGCGAGGACGAGGTAGGTCACGAACGCCGCCCCGCTCCCCCCGGCGGACTCGGGGTACCTCAGGCCGAAGTACCCCAGCTCCCCCATTCGCAGGAACAGGGCGTGCGGGAACTCGCCCCGCTCGTCGAACCCGGCGGCCACCGGCGCCACCTCGCGGTCCACGAACCGCGAGACGGTCTCCCGAAAGGCGGTCTCTTCAGGAGTGAATTCGATCACGGCACACGAAGCGGCACCGCGGGGCCCCCGCGGCGGCGCATTCGACCTCCTCGCAGTCGGCCTCGCCGAAGAGCGTGTCGCCGAGCCCGGCGATCACGCCGCGGATGAAGTGGCACACGGGGCGCGGCGACGCCCCGTACCCCTCCGCGAATGGCGACCCAGCCACTTCCACATCGAACGTCCGTCCATCGAACCGGGTCACCTCGAACACGCCCCAGCCGATCTCCCTCCCCATCGAGAGGTAGTCCTGCGCGAACTCGCGCCCCTGCTTCGAGGACAGCTCGCGCAGCCGCTGCGAGGAGCGGCGTCCCCCCGCACGGCCGCCGGCCGCGAGCCAGTCCCCCGCTGCCGCGCCCGCGCCCTCCGCGGCCTTCTGGAAGCCGAGGAGCGTCGTCGGCTGGATCAGCAGGTACGGCACGCCGCGGATCGAGACCCGCCCCTTCTCGCGGTCGAAGTCGATCATCCCTGCGCCTCCAGGCCATAGTCGCGCTGCGCTGCCTCGGGGGAGACCTTCCCGTCGCGCACGTCCTCCCGTATCCGCGCGGGGTCGCGCTCGGAGGGCGGGCCGTAGCCGCCCGCCCCGGGCGTGCGGAGGCTCACGACGTCGCCGGCCTTCAGTTGGTCGAGCCCCTTCGACCGCGCACGGACATCGTTGATGTAGATCGCCCCCCGGCCACCGTCCTTGCCGCCGAGGATCCCGAAGGGGGAGAACTTCTGCCGGTCCGAGTAGCGCGAGAAGGTCATGTCGACCAGCGCGCGGAGGTCGCGGCGAAGTGCGAGCGCACCGCGGTGCCTCCCCGCGCCGCCCGTGTCGGGGATCAGTTCGTACCGCTCCACGCGGAGCGGGTGCTCCAACTCCTCCGCCTCGACCGGGGTGTTCATGAACCTCGCGAGGTGCGAGTCCTGCCCGTCGCGCCCGTCCTTCGTCGGCCTCGCCCCCGCGCCGCCCCCCTGGATGTCGATGCAGACGAACCGCTTCCTCGTCCCGGGGAAGTAGCCGCTGAAGGCGTTCGTCATGATGTTCCCGTGCGACCCTGCAGGGACGCGGTCCGGGAAGCCCTGCACGAGGGCGCGGAACGTCGCCTCGGCGATCTTCTGCGACGTCGTCGTCCTTGCCTGCACCGCCCCGGGCGGGAAGGGGTGTACGACGAGCCCCTGCGCCACCTGGACGCGGAACGGGCGGTAGCACCCGCTGTTCGGCGGGACGTGCGGGTCGATCACGGAGATCATGGCGTAGTAGACGGCCGCGTACGTCGTCGCCAGGGGGCAGTTCACGTTGCCGCGGACCTGCAGGTCGGTCCCCGCGAAGTCGATCGTCGCCCCGTCGCCCCGCTTCCGGACGTTCACGACGATCCGGATGGGGGTCTCGGTGATCCCGTCGTCGTCGACGTGGTCCTCCCCCGTCCACGTCCCGTCCGGGATGCGGGAGAGGGCGTCGCGGAGCCTGCGCTCCGAGGTGTCCATGAGCGCCGAGGTCGCCGCCTCGACCGTGTCCAGGCCGTACCGCTCGAAGGTCTCCTGCAGGCGCCTCACGCCGACGAACCCCGCGGCCGCCTGGGCCCGCAGGTCGCCGAGCGTCTTGTCGGGGACGCGGATGTTCGCGCGGAGGATCTCGAAGACGTCGTACGCCTCTTTCCCGGCGCGGTAGAGCTTCACCATCGGGAGGCGGAGCCCCTCCTGGTAGATCTCCGTGAGCCCCCCCGCGACGGTGCCGGGCGCGGATCCGCCGACGTCGGTGTGGTGCGCGATGCTCCCGACGAAGCCGACCAGCTCGCCCCGGAAGAAGACCGGCGAGAAGACCTGCATGTCGGTCAGGTGCTGCCCGCCGAGGTAGGGGTCGTTCGAGAGGACGACGTCGCCCTCCTGCCAATCCGTCACGCGGCGCAGGAGCTCCGCCATCGTGATCTCGAACCCGGTGAGGAGCATCGGGGCGTGGTGCCCCTGCGCGATGGTGCGCCCCTGGCGGTCGAAGACCGCGCAGGTGATGTCCATGATCTCCTTGATGACCGTCGACCTGGAGGTGCGCACGAGCGTGTGCCCCATCTCGTCCGCGATCGACTCCAGACGGTACCTCAGGACCTGGGTGGTCACCGGGTCGGGCTTCATCGCTGTCTCCTACGTCAGGTCAATCACGAGGCTCCCGATCTCGTCCACGCGGAGGCTCCGCCCCGGCGGGACGACCGTGCACGAGGCCTCCTCTTCCACGACGGCCGGCCCCTCGACGATGTCGCCGAGGCCGATCCGCGTCCTCTCGTAGATTCGCGCGTCCACGAACCCCGGCCCGGGGAAATAGACCCGCCGCGCCCCCTTGACCGCCCCCTCGCCCTTGCCGGGGCGGGGGAGACGCATCGGCGCGGAGACGCCGACCGCGGCCACGCGGAGGTTCACGACGACAGTCTTCTCGTCCACCGCGCGGAAGGCGTAGACGCGCTCGTGCAGCTCCGCGAAGTCGGCCAGCATGCGCTTCACGTCGGCGACCTCCAGCGCGTCTTTCCGCTCGATCGGGACGTTCATTTCGTAGGACTGCCCCTCGAAGCGCAGGTCGGCGCTCCAGAGGATGCGGCGCTGAGCCGGGGCGATCCCGTCGGCCGCGAGCTCCGCCTCGCCCTGCGCCGTGAGCTCACGCAACACGCCGGTCAGCCACGCCGGGTCGAGCCGCTCCTCGCCCCGCATCACCGTGCGGAGGAAATCGTGCCGCGTGTCGGCGACGAGGAGGCCGAAGGCCGAGAAGACCCCCGGGAAGCGCGGGACGATGACTCGGCGCATCGCCAGCTCCTCCGCGAGGTCCACCGCGTGGAGCGGCCCCGCGCCGCCGAAGGCGAGGAGCGCGAACTCGCGCGGGTCGTGGCCGCGCTGGATCGTGCTCGCGACCATCTCCTTGGCCATCTTCGCGTTCACCACGCGCAGGACACCGTGCGCCGCCTCGGCGAGCGGCAGCCCAAGCGGCTCCGCGACGTGGCGGGCGATGGCCTCCTCCGCGAGGTCCTTCCTAAGGCGGATCTCGCCGCCCAGGAAGTAGTCGGGGCTGATCCGCCCGAGGACGACGTTCGCGTCGGTCACGGTGGGCATCGTCCCGCCGCGGCCGTAGCAGGCTGGGCCGGGGACGGCCGCCGCGCTCTGCGGACCGACCTCGAGCGCACCCCCGCGGTCCACGCGCGCGATGGAGCCCCCTCCCGCGCCGATCGCGGTGACCTCGCTCATCGCGACCCGCATCGGGTACCCCTCGAAGCTCCCCTCCGTCGTGACGTGGGCCGCCCCGTCCGCGATGACGCTCACGTCGAACGACGTGCCTCCCATGTCGACCGCGCAGACCTTCGGCTCGTTCGACAGGCGGGAGAGGAACGAGGCCGCCGTCGCGCCGCCGGCGGGACCGGAGTTCACGAGATTCACCGCGCGCCCCTTCGCCGCCGCGGCCCGCATCGTCCCTCCATTGCACTGGATGATCCGCAGGTCCGCGCGCGGGTAGAGCTCCTTCACGCGACCCGCCAGGCGCTCCACGTACGACTCGACGATCGGCTGCAGATAGGCGCTGATCACGACCGTCGAGGTCCGCTCGAACTCGCGGAACTCCGGGCAGACCTCGCTCGAGAGGGAGACGAAGACCCCAGGCATCGCCTCGTGGAGGATCTCCCTCGCGCGCCGCTCGTGGTTGGGCGTGAGGAATGAGAAGAGGAAGCACACGGCGACGGCCTGGACCCCTTCGCGCCGGAACACCTCCGCGGCGGCGCGAACCGAGGCCTCGTCGAGCGGCGTGACGACGCCACCGTCGGCGCCGACGCGCTCGAGCGCCTCCAGACGGAGCGCCCGCGGGATGAGGGGCGGCGGCGAGTCGACGTTGAAGTCGTACAGCCCCGCTGCGGGCCGCTGCACGCGGCCGATCTCGAGCACGTCGCGGAACCCCGCCGTGGTCAGGAGCCCGGCCTTGACCCCCTTCCTCTCGAGGAGCGCGTTCGTGCCGATCGTCGTGCCGTGGACGAGGTGATCCACGGAGGACGCCTCCAGCGCCGCGTTCTTCAGGAGCTTCCCAATCGCGGCGACCACCCCCTCGGAGGGGTCCGATGGCGTCGTGTACGACTTCGCCTGGGCGAGCCGCCCGTCGTCCGCGACGCCGATGACGTCCGTGAAGGTGCCTCCCACGTCGATTCCGATGCGCATTCTCACGCCCCCCTGGCGATGCCTGAAGTCATGAGCAAGGTGATCTCGTTCTCGGACAGCCCTCCCCACTCCTGGAGGACCTCGGCGGTGTGCTGTCCGAGGAGTGGCGACGGGCGGGGCGCGCCGCGCCGGATGGGGTCGCCGAGCGTCTTCACGTGCCCCGCGACGGGGTGCTCGAACGACGTGATCATCCCGCGCAGCGCGAGCTGCGGCAGCTCGAGCGTCCGGTCGAGTGTGAGCACCGGCGCCGCGGGGATCCCCTCCCCGTTGAGTCGCGACAGCCACTCCTCGACGTTTTGCGTCCGCAGGACGTCTCCGATCGCCGGCTCGAGGGCCCCCCGATTTCGGACGCGCAGCTCGTTGGTGGCATAGCGCGCGTCCTCCGACCACTCGGGGCGGCCCAGCGCCCGGCAGAACCCCGCCCAGAAGCGCTCCGTGAAGACGCCGATCGCCACCCAGCCATCGCGCGTCTGGAAGGCCCCGTACGGGACGACCGACATGTGGCGCGACCCCTGCTGTCCCGGGACGCGGCCATCGGCGAAGTGGTACTGGGCGACGTAGGTGTGCATCGCCGTCAGGCAGTCGAGGAGCGACAGCTCGATCCGCTCCCCCTTCCCGGTCCGCCCGCGGCGGACGAGCGCGGCAGCGATCGCGAGCGCTGCGTAGCTCCCTCCGGCCAGGTCGCCGAGGGGGATCCCCATCCGCGCGGGCGGCGAGCCCGGCTCCCCCGTCACGCTCATCGCGCCCGACCAGGCCTGCACGACGAGGTCGAATGCGGGGAGGTCGCGCATCGGGCCCGCCTCGCCGAAGCTCGAGATCGAGCAGAGGACGAGCGACGGGGAGAGTTCCCGCAGGCGGTCGTGCCCGATCCCCAACCGATCCATCACGCCCGGCCGGAAATTGTCGATCACGACGTCCGCCTTCACCGCGATCCGCTGGAACGCGGCCAGACCCGCGGGCGTCCTGAGGTCGAGCGCGAGGCTCTTCTTGTTCCGGTTGATCGCGAGGAAGTAGGCGCTCTCGCCGTTCACGAACGGCGGGCCCATCCGTCGGATTTCGTCCCCCTCCGGGGGCTCGACCTTGATCACCTCCGCGCCGAGGTCGGCGAGGAGCATGGTCGCGTACGGCCCTGCGAGCATGCGGGTGAGGTCGAGGACGCGGATCCCGTCGAGCATCAGAACGCGGGCTCCTTGAACTCGCCGAAGACGTCCTTGAGCGCCTTCGTGACCTCCCCCACCGTTGCCCGTGCCTTCACGGCCTCGAGGATGGGCGGCATCAGGTTGGTCTCCGACTCCGCTGCCCGTCGGACTTCGGCGAGCGCCGCCTCGACCGGGCCCGAGGGACGCGACGCGCGGCGCTCCCGCAGCTCGTCGACCTTTCGCGTCGCGGACGCGACGTCGTATGGGTGGACCTCCACCCGCGGCGGCGGCCCGGAGGCAACGACATGGCGGTTGACCCCGACCTTGGGAGTCTCGCCCGAGCGCAGCTTCCGCTCGACGTCGTACGCCTGTCGCGCCAGCTTCCTCTGCAGCCGCCCGTCCTCGATGGACTTCACGATCCCGCCCATCGTACGCACGTCATGCTCCGCGGCGCGGATCGCCTCTTCCATGCGGGACGTGAGCGACTCCACGAAATAGCTGCCGGCCAGCGGGTCCACGGTGTCGCAGAGGCCGACCTCCTCCGCCAGGATCTGCATCGTGCGGAGGGCGAGGAGCGAGGCCTTTTCGCTCGGGATGCTGTACGCCTCGTCGTAGCAGCAGAGCGCCATCGTCTGTGCGCCGCCGAGGGCCCCGGCGAGGGCGTAGTACGCCCCTCGGACGATGTTGTTCTCCGGCTCGGCGAGGGTGAGGCCGCTCCCGCCGCCTCCTGCGATCATGCGGAGCTGCATGCTCTTCGGGTTCGTCGCCCGGTAGCGCTCGCGGATGATCGTCGCCCAGCGCTTGCGGCCCGCACGGAACTTCGCCACCTGCTCCCAGAGATTGCCGTACACATTGAAGTTGAAGGTGACCCTCGGCGCGACGTCGTCGATCGGGAGGCCCCTAGCGATGGCCGCGTCGAGGTAGGCGCCGGCGATCTCGAAGGCGAGCCCCATCTCCTCCGCCGGGGTCGCTCCCGACTCGCGGAGGTGGTAGCCGCAGACGCTCACGGCGTTGTAACCGGGGGCGTGGCGTGCGCAGAAGTCGATCGAGTCGGTCACCATGCGGACGCTGGGAGCCACCGGGTAGATCCACGCACCGCGGCCGACGAACTCCTTGAGGATGTCGTTTTGCGCCGTGCCGCGGACGCGCTCGATCGGAACCCCTTGAGCCTCCGCGACGGCGAGGTACATCGCCATGAGCGTGAGGGCGGGTGCGTTGATCGTGAGCGACGTGGAGACTCGGTCGAGCGGGATGCCTGCGAAGGCGCGCGCCATGTCGTCCACCGTGTCGACGGCCATCCCGACCCGGCCGACCTCCCCCTCGGCGCGCGGGTCGTCGGAGTCGAGGCCGAGCTGCGTCGGGAGGTCGAAGGCGACATTGAGGGCGTTCTGCCCGTGTGCGAGAAGGGCGTGGAAGCGCTCGTTCGTCTGCTCGGGCGTGCCGAACCCCGCGTACTGGCGCATCGTCCACGGGCGCTCGCGGTACATGAGCGGGTGGATGCCGCGCGTGAACGGGAACTCGCCCGGGAGCCCGGGCGAGGTCCCCGGCGCGTCGTCCGCCGTGTAGACCGGTTTTACCTCGATGCCGGACTCGAGGACGACCTTGCGCGCCTCGTTCGGATCCACTCGACGATCTCCTCGAAGGATGCGCCCATGCGGAAGACCTTTTCGACCCCGAGGTCGCGGAGGACCGGTTCGTCGCGGTCGGGAATCACGCCGCCCACGACCACGGCCTTGCCGCTCCCCGTGAGCTCACGCATCACGGCGCGGCAGATCGGGACGTGCGCGCCGGAGAGGATGGAGAGGCCGACGACGTCGACGTCCTCGTCGATGGCCGTGCGGGCAATCTCCTCCGGCGTGCGATGAAGGCCTGTGTAGATCACCTCCATCCCCGCATCGCGGAGGGCCAGGACGACCACCTTGGCGCCCTTGTCGTGGCCGTCGAGGCCAGGCTTGGCGACGAGGACGCGGATCGGACGGGGAGAGGCCATCGCGGCGGAGGATAACCGCGCACGCGCGTCCGGTTCAACGCGAGACCGCGAGGAACGGGAGCCGAGCACTCCTGTTCCTCGGCGCCGTGCTTCCTTCGCGCGCGCGCCGGGCTGTAGAATCCGGGGCCCTGCAAGGAAGGAGACCCGTGGAGCGCGAGACGGCATCGATCCTCTCTGTTGCCGCGCGCGTCCCACCCTTTGCGCTCGCGGCCGAGACCGTGGACCGCGCCTACGCGCGTCCGACGGGTCCTGGCGGACGGCGCTTCGCCGCGTACGACGAGGACGCGCTGACGCTCGCGTACGAGGCCGCCGATCGGTGCCTCCGAGGTGTCGACCGCTCCCGGCTCCGCGCTCTCTACGTGGCCTCCACGTCGTGGCCTCGGGCCGCCGCGGCGCAGGCCGAGCGGATCGCGGCGTGGCTCGACCTGCCCGAGTCCGTCGAGGTATCCACGTTCGGAGGGTCGCTCCGCTGCGGGGCGGCCGCGCTGCGCCTGGCCCTCTCTTCCGCTTCGGGGCCTGCGCTCGTCGTGGCGGCCGACAAGCTGACCTCGCCGCCGGGCTCGGACCAGGAGGCCTCGCTCGGAGACGCCGCGGCCGCCGTGCTCGTGGGCGAAGGCGAGGGGCTCGCGCGCGTGGCTGCGTGGACGTCGCGGACGGACACGACGGAGTGGTCCTCGCCGGACGTCCGGTTCGTGACCACGCACGCCGCGAGGCTGGCATCCCTGGTCCCCCGCGAGGGGTGCGCCCGCGCAGCCGTATCGGCGCCGGGTGTCCGCGCCGCGAAGTCGGCCGCAGGGGCGCTCCGCATCCCCACGACCCTGGGCGCGATGGACAAGGTCGGCTACTGCGGCGCCGCGCATCCGCTCCTCGCGCTCGTCGAGCTGCTCGAGGGCGGGTCCGTCGGTGAGAGGCTCCTTTGGGTCGCCGTGGGGGACGGGATCGAGGGCGCCTCGCTCGAGGTTGTGCGCTCCCCCGCGGAGAAGACGCTGGAGTCCGACCTCGGAAGGGCCCGGCCAGTGACCGCGTACGGGACGTGGCTCGCCTCACGGGCCTTCTTCGACGATCCGGCACAGCAGCGCGTGTTCTCCTCCCCGGCGATGGAGAAGCGCGACGAGGAGCACCTCCTGCGCCTCCACGGGACGCGCTGCGTGGCGTGCGGTGCGACGCACACGCTCCCCGCGCCCGTCTGCCAGCAGTGCGGGGCGCTCGAGGGGCTCTCGCGGGTGCCGCTGTCGCGCGAGGGAAGGGTCTTCACGTTCACGCACGAGCACTACGTCCCGACGCCGACGCCTCCAGTGACGATGGCCGTGGTGGACCTCGATGGCGGGGGGCGGATCCTCGTCCAGTTCGCCGACACGCCCCCCGACGAGGTGAAGGCGGGCGCGCGTGTCCGCCTCGTCCCGCGTCGGCTCCACATGGGCGGCGGCGTGCCCAACTACTATTGGAAGGCGGTCCTCGCATGAGCGGGCGCGTCGCCATCGTGGGGGCCGGCTGCACGGCGTTCGGGGAGCACTTCGACCGCTCGTACACGGACCTCACGGCAGAGGCCGCCCACGAGGCGCTGCGGGAGGCGGGCGTCCCGGCGAAGTCCGTCGGCGCGGCGTGGCTCTCGACGGCCTTCCCCGACGTGGGCGTCTACCGTGGTCGCTCGGGGATGGACCTCGCGGAGTCGCTCGGCGTCTCTGGGATCCCGATCACGCGCGTCTCGAACTACTGCGCCTCGGGCGGGGACGCGCTGCGGAACGCGGCGAACGCCCTGCTCGCCGGGGAGTGCGACATCGCGCTGGCGGTCGGCGTGGAGAAGCAGCGGGACCGCCCGCCGCAGGAGAGCATCGTCAAGATGATGGTGGAGGCGGGCCACCCCTCCTACCAGAAGGGGTTCACGGCCGCCGGCACGTTCGCCGTATTCGCAGTCAGGCACATGGAGGTCCACGGTCTGACGCGGCAGGACCTCGCGGCGGTCTCCGTGAAGAACCACGCGCACTCCGTGGAGAACGCGAAGGCGCACCATCGGAAGCCCGTGACGGCCGAGCAGGTCCTCTCCTCACCGCCCGTGGCGTGGCCGCTCTCGCTCCTCGACTGCTGTCCGACGACGGACGGCGCCGCGGCCGTGGTGCTGGTGCGCGAGGAGGACGCGGCGAGGTACCGCTCGCGCGTCCTGGTCGCGGGGATCGGCTTCTCGGTCACCTCGGGCTGGGACGCCCCGTTCCACGACGAGAAGTTTGACTTCCTCGGCTTCCCCGCGGTCCGCGACGCGGCGAGGCGGGCCTACGCGCAGGCGGGGATCGGCAACCCATCGAAGGACCTCCACCTCGTCGAGGTGCACGACTGCTTCTCAGTGAACGAGCTGATCGCGTACGAGGACCTGGGCCTGTGCCCGCCCGGCGGCTCGGCAGGGCTCCTCCGCGACGGCGTGACGCGGCTCGGGGGGCGCCTCCCTGTGAACCCGAGCGGCGGCCTGCTCTCCTGCGGCCACCCCGTGGGAGCGACGGCGCTGCGGATGGTGTACGAGGGCGTGCGCCAGCTCCAGGGCGCCGCGGGGAAGCGCCAGGTTCCCGGTGCGCGCCAGGCGGCCACGCAGAACATCGGCGGCCCCGGCGCGGTTGCCTTCGTCTCCGTCCTCCGCGCGATGTAGGGTCCCCCTCCGGATTTCCTCCCGGTTTTCCGGTTGACAGGCCGAAGATGCTTTAGATATAAACTAAATGCCTCGCCAAAGGCACTGGACGCTCCCAACATGGAACACACCCCGGTGTTGGACCGCTGCAAGGCGGTCCTGTCCGGCGGCGCAGCCGAGGCGGTGGCCCGGTGGAAGGGCCCCGCGATCGGGTGCTTCCCCGTCTACTCCCCCTTGGAGCTCTACCACGCCGCCGGGGTACTCCCCGTGGGCGTCTTCGGCGCCGAGGGGAAGATCGAGCTCCAGCACGCCGACGCGCGCTTCCAGTCGTTCGTCTGCTCCATCGCGAAGTCCACCCTCGAACTCGCCTTCCAGAAGAAGCTCGGCGGGCTCGGCGGCGTCATCTTCCACTCCATCTGCGACGTCGCCCGCAACCTCGCCAGCGTCTACAAGCGCAACTTCCCCGACCTGTTCGTCGAGTACATCCACCTCCCCCAGAACCCGAACTCCGCCGCCGGCCTGGCCTACATGGAGTCGGAGCTGCGCCGCGTCCTCGGGCGCGTCGAACAGTTCTTCGAGAGAAAGGCGACCGACGACGACCTTCGCAAGAGCATCCGGCTCTACAACCGCGCCCGTGCCCTCATGCGCGAGCTGTACGCCCTCCGCGCGAGCAATCCGGAGAAGGTCAGCGCGGTGGAGGCCTATCAGCTCATCCGCGCCGGGACCTACCTCCCCCCGGACGAGCACTCCGCGATCCTCCAGGACGCCCTAGTGGAGATCCGCGCCCGCCAGGGGAAGCGGATGGACCGGATCCGCGTGATCATCGAGGGGGCCTTCTGCGAGCAGCCCCCCCTCGGGCTCATCGAGGTGCTGGAGCGCGCCGGCTGCTACGTCGTCGACGACGACTGGGTCGCCGGGTGGCGCTGGTTCACGAGCGATGTGGACGAGACGGGCGACCCGTTCGCCGCGCTCGCGAAGGCGTACCTCGACGCCAGCCGCCCCTCCTCCACGCGACACGACTGGCGCCATCCGCGGCACGAGGAGCTGGTGGAGCGCGTCCGCGCCCATCAGGCGCAGGCCGTCGTCTTCACCCCCGCGAAGTTCTGCGAGCCTGCGCTCTTCGACTACGTGCTCTTCCGTCGGACGCTCGATCGCGAGCAGATCCCCCACCTCCTCATTGAATTCGAGGAGAAGATGTGGACGTTCGAGCGCACCCGCACCGAGGTCGAGACGTTTGCCGAGTCCCTCCTCTTCGATTAGGACGCGAGGACCATGGCCGAATACAAGGGTTCCGTCCACGAGCACTCGAAGAAGATCATGACCGACTGGTACGGCCAGCTCGCGCAGGCGTGCCACACCGGGGCGCCGTCCGCCTACATCATGATCACGGGCAACTGCGTGGAAATCCTCCGCGCGTTCGACATCGTGCCGATCTTCCCGGAGGTCAACGCCCTCCAGCTCGCGATCCGCAAGCAGTCGCTCCCGTTCATCCTCAAGTCGGAGGAGATGGGGTACTCGAGCGACAACTGCGCCTACGTGAAGTGCGACGCGGGGTTCACCGCCGAGGGGGGCATCGGCAAGGATGCCAAGATCCCCACGCCGAACCTCATCGTTTGCAACTTCGTCGGGTGCAACGTCTACATCAAGTGGTTCGAGCACTGCGCGGAGTACCTGAAGGCCCCCCTCTTCATGATCGACGTCCCCTTCCTGCGCGAGGACGAGATGCGCAAGGAGGACCTCACGTACGTCGTCGCGCAGCTCAAGGAGCTGATCGCGATGTGCGAGAAGATCACGGGGAAGAAGTTCGACATCGACAAGCTCCGCGAGGTCTGCGACCACTCGAAGCGCGCGGAGGAGGGCTGGGCGCGCGCAAAGGACCTCTGCAAGAACTCCCCGGCGCCGTTCGACGCCTACTTCGACTCCATCAACATGATGGGGCCGATCAACGTGCTCCGCGGGACCAGGGACGCGGCCGACTTCTTCGACGCGGCCGTCCTGGAGTTCGAGGAGGCCGTCGCCGAGCGCCGCGGACCGCTCCCCGAGGAGAAGTTCCGGATCGTCGTCGAGGGGCCTCCCCCCTACCCGTACTACCGCGCCTTCCGCGACCTGTTCGCCGCGTGGGGCGCCGTGAGCGTCCAGTCGACCTACTCGACGGTGGGCGGGATCTGGGAGTGGGGCTACCGCCACGATTCGCGCAGGCCGCTGGAGTCGATCGCGGAGCACATGATCGTCCACAACATCTGCAACCGTCCGCTGCTCAAGCGGTACGACCAGATCCAGCGCTACGTGGAGGAGTGGAAGGCCGACGCGCTCGTGATCCACTCGATCAAGAGCTGTCGCCTCTTCTCCGCGGGGCAGGGCGACATGCGCGACTACTTCACGAACAAGCTCGGCGTCCCGACGCTCATGGTCGAAAGCGACCTCGAGGACCCGCGCTACTACGCGCACGCGCAGATGAAGAACCGGATCGACGCCTTCTTCGAGTCCCTGGAACACCGCAGGCTCGTCGCACGGAGCTAGACATGCTGTATGCCGCAGGCGTGGACGTCGGGTCGACGCAGACGAAGGCCGTCCTTGTGGACGGGAGCCGCGCCATCGTCGGGCGGGCCCTCATCGACACGGGCGCGAACGTGACTCGCGCAGCGGAAAACGGATTCGTCGCCGTCTGCAAGGAGGCGGGGATCGACCGCGATCAGGTGAAATACGTCGTCGGGACCGGCTACGGCCGCTACAAGGTGACCTTCGGCGACGCGCAGATCACCGAGATCTCCTGCCACGCGCGCGGCGCGCACTTCCTCTTTCCGATGACGCGCACCGTGATCGATATCGGCGGCCAGGACACGAAGGCGATCCGCGTCGGGACGAACGGCGAGGTCGTGGACTTCTCCATGAATGACAAGTGCGCCGCGGGGACGGGGCGATTCCTGTCCGCGGCGGCCGAGGTCCTCGACATGACGCTCGACCAGATCGGGCCGATCTCGCTCGGCGCGAAGGAGCCCGTGAAGCTCTCGAGCGTCTGCACGGTCTTCGTCGAGAGCGACATCATGAGCTACCTCGCGCAGGACCGGACGCCTCCGGACATCCTCGCGGGGGTCCATCGCTCCATTGCGACGCGGACGATGTCGCTGGTGCGACGCGTCGGGATGGAGGCGGAGTACACGATGACGGGCGGGGTCTCGCGGAACGTGGGCATGGTGCTGGCTCTCCAGGAGCTGCTCGGGGCGTCTCTCAACGTCAGCGGGGACTCGCAGTTCATGGGGGCGATCGGCGCGGCCCTGTTCGCGATCGAGCGCGCCGAGATCGCCGGGCGCGGGGTGAAGGAGAAGGTCGAGCTGGGCGAGTGGAAGGACGGGGCCTAGTCCGGTGGGAGTCGCGCCCGCAGGGGCGCGGGAGCGAACATGACCATCGTTGCGGGGATTGACATCGGATCGGCCAGCACGAAGGCCCTCCTCTATCGGGAAGACGGCCAGGTCATCGGACGGTCGGAGGTCCGCACGCGCGCCAACTTCGACGGCGTCGCGAGGGAGGCGCTCGACAAGGCGATCGCCGAGGCGGGGATCTCCGCCGCGGACGTCGCCTATGTGGCCGCCACGGGGCTCGGCCGGTACAGCGTCTCCTTCCGGGACGTCCAGATTACCGAAATGACCGCGGCCGGACGCGGCGCGTTCACGGCCTTCCCGGGGATCGGCTTCGTCCTCGACATGGGCGCGCAGTCGACCCGCGCGATCCGCCTGAGGGAGGACGGGAAGGTCCGCGACTTCCACGTGAACGAGAAGTGCGCCGCCGGGTCCGGCTCGTTCCTCGTCCGCGCCGCGAAGTACCTCGAGGTCCCGGTCTCCGAACTCGGGACCCGGTCGCTTCAGGCCACGGGGCAGAAGCCGATCTCGAGCGTCTGCGCCGTGCTCGCGGAGTCCGAAATCATCAACCACGTCTCCGAGGGCGTGCCGGTCAACGACGTGATTCGGGGCCTCCACGAGTCGCTCGCCGAGCGGGCCTACACGCAGCTCAAGAAGGTCGGCCTGAACGGTCCGGTCGCCTTCGTCGGCGGCGTGGCCATCCAGGAGGGCGCCGTCGCCGCCGCGCGCCGCAAGTTCGGCGTCGAGGTCAGAGTGCCCGATCACCCGAACTACATCACCGCCCTCGGGGCCGCCGTCCTGGGGCTCCATCGCCTGCAGGCCAAGAGGGACCTCGAACGTGCCCGCGCCTGATTTCGTACTCGGGAATGGTGCGATTGCCCTCGGCCTCGTGGCAGCCGGATGCGAGGTCGTTACGGCCTACCCGGGGACTCCCAGCACCGAGATCCTCGAGGAGCTGGAGCGCCTGAAGCGGACCGCCGGCGCCGACGTCACGACCGAATGGTCCGTGAACGAGAAGGTCGCCTTCGACGTCGCCCTCGCCGCCGCCATCTGCGGGAAGCGGGCCGCCGTGGCGATGAAACAGGTCGGGCTGAACGTCGCGAGCGACTCGCTCCTATCGGCCGCCTACACCGGCATCGTAGGCGGCTTCGTCGTTTTCTCGTGCGACGACCCGGGCCCCCACTCCTCCCAGACGGAACAGGACACGCGGCTCTTCGCCCTGTTCGCCAAGGTCCCCGTGCTCGACCCGTCGTCGCCGCGCGAGGCGTACGAAATGACGCTCGCGGCATTCGAGCTGTCGGAAAAGCACCGCATCCCCGTGATCGTCCGCCCGACCACGCGCGTCTGCCACGCCCGGCAGGCCGTCGGGGACGGCGCCGGCGATGCGGGGAATCGGCCGGCGCGGTTCGTCCGCGAGCCCTCGAGGTGGGCCGCCACGCCGCGCCATCGGCTGACGCTCCACAAGGAGCTGAACGCGAAGCTCGAGGCCATCCGTCGCGACTTCGAGACCTCCCCGCTCAACGAGGAGGAGCCGGGCGAGGGCCCTCTCGGGATCATCGCCACGGGTCACGCGTGGGCGACCGTCCGCGACGTGCTCGCCGAGGAGGGGCTGCGGCCCTCCGTGCTGAAGATCGGCACGCCGTATCCGCTCCCGCTCGACCTCGTCGGGCGATTCGTCGACCGGCACGAGCGTGTCCTCGTGATCGAGGAGACGGACGTCGCCGTCGAGATTCAGATCCCCGACCGTCGAAAGATCCAGGGGCGGCTCACGGGTCACATCCCGGCGCATGGGGAATTGACCCCCGAGGTCGTCGCGTCGATCCTCGGCGTGGCGCCGCTCCCGGAGCCCGGCCCGCCGGGCCCGCCGCCGCGCCTCTGCCCCGGCTGCGGCCATCGCGCAGCGTTCTTCGCGGTCCGGAAGGCCCTCCCGTCCGCGATCTTCGCCGGAGACATCGGCTGTTACACGCTCGGCGTGAACCAGGAGACCATCGACACCTGCCTCGACATGGGCGCCTCCATCACGCTTGCAAACGGCTTCTGGCACGCCTACCGCCGCGACTGGCAGGGCCAGCTTGCTGGCGGGAAGGACGTCCCGATCGTCGCCTTCATCGGCGACTCCACGTTCTTCCACTCCGGGATCACCGCCCTTCTCAACGCGCAGACCGGCGGGGCGCGGATCATCGTCGTGGTACTCGACAACTGGACCACCGCGATGACGGGCGGGCAGCCGACCCCCGCCTCGAACGGAGCGAGCATCGAGGGGATCGTGCGCGGGATCGGTGTCTCGTTCGTCGAGTCGATCGACGCCTACGAGGTGGACGAGCTCGTCGCGCTGACGAAGAGGGCGCGGGAGTACGTCAAGTCGCCCTCGGGCGGGCTCGCGGTCATCATCGCGCGGCACCCGTGCGTCCTCGCGGAGCCGAACACCGAGAGAATCCCCGTCACGATCGACCCCGAAATCTGCGATGGGTGCGACTACTGCCTGCGCTTCTGCGAGTGCCCGGGGCTCGTGAAGGACCCGGTGACGAAGAAGGTGCAGATCCACCACGTGAAGTGCGTCGACTGCGGCGTGTGCATCGCGGTCTGCCCGAAGGACGCGATCCTGCCGCTCAAGGCGGGAGCCTCGCGATGATGGGCACGCAGATGGTCGTGTGCGGTCTGGGGGGACAGGGAATCCTCTTCCTGACGCGACTCGTCGGCGAGGCGGCGCGGATTGCGGGGCAGGAGGCGATCGCCTCCGAGACCCACGGGATGTCCCAGCGGGGCGGCGCGGTTGACTCCCACGTGAAGATCGGGCCGTTCCGAGGCTCCCTCGTGCGCCGTGGCCGCGCGGACGTCGCCTTCGCGCTCGATCCCTCGCGCACCCCTGCGGCGAGGGCCTTCTTGCGCGCCGGCGGGGCATGCTTCGTTGACGCGCGCTCCGCGCCAACGGAGGAGTCGCGTTGGATCGACGCCGCCGCCGTGGCGCGCGAGCTGGGGAATCCCCGCGGGTCCAACCTCGTCCTCCTGGGGTTCGCCTCCGCGGCCGCGCCCGGTTCGTTCCCGCCGAGGGAGGCGCTCCTCCAGGCCATCGAGGCCCTCTCGCCCCCGCCCTTTGTCGGCAAGAATCGTGACGCGTTCCTGGAGGGGGAGAAGCGGGCATGAAGCCGTTCGAATACGCGGAGCCGAGGAGCCTCGCGGAGGTCTTCCGTGAACTGGAGAAGCCCGACGGCCAGGTTCGTCTCCTCGCCGGCGGGACGGACCTCGTCCCTCGCCTCAAGCGGGGCGTCTGGAAGGTCTCCCGCCTGATCAACCTGAAGCGGATCGACGCCCTGCGCGGCATCTCCGAGGACGCGGAGGGGCTGGCGATCGGCCCGCTGACCACCGTGGAGGAACTCGCGAGGTCCGAGGCCGTCTCGCGGCGCTGCCCGATCCTCGCGGACGCCGCGCGCCTCATGGCCTCCGCCCAGGTGAGGAACCTCGCCACGGTCGGCGGGAACCTGGCGAATGCCTCCCCCGCGGCCGACCTGGCCACGCCGATGCTCGTTCTGGAGGCCGTCCTGACCGCCTCCGGGCCGTGGGGCGAGCGGCCCATCCCCATCCGCGAGTTCTTCGTCGGCCCGGGCAAGACCGCCCTCGCACGCGAGGAGGTCCTCACAAGGATCCGCATCCCCGGCCCCGCCGGACGCGGCGTCTTCTTCAAGTTCAGCCCGCGGCGCGCGATGGACCTCGCCGTCGTGAACGTCGCGTGCCTCCGTCCAGCAAGCTGGCTTTGCCAGGCGAACGGGGACGTCCGCGTCGCCGTGGGGGCCTGCGCGCCGACCCCCCTGCGCGTCCCGGCCGATCCGGAGGGGGCCTCGAAGGCCTGCTCCCCCATCGACGACGTGCGGGGGTCGGCCGACTACCGCCGGGATCTCGTCCGCGTCCTCGTCCGTCGCGCTCTGGAGAGGGTGTCATGAAGATCGAGATGACGGTGAACGGCCGCGCCGTCGCGCTCGACGTCGAGCCGCACCTGACGCTCCTCGACGTGTTGCGCGACAAGCTCGACCTCCTCGGCGTCCGCGAGGGGTGCTCGCTGGGCGATTGCGGCGCATGCACGGTCCTCGTGGACGGGATGGCGGTCGTCGCCTGCCTCGTTCTCGCGCCGGATGCCGCCGGAAGGTTCGTGACGACGATCGAGGGGCTCGAAAAGGACGGGAAGCTCGACCCGATGCAGGAGGCCTTCATCGCGAAGGGCGCCATCCAGTGCGGGTTCTGTACACCCGGGATGATCATGGCCGCGAAGGCCGTGGAGTCTCTCGAGGGGAACCTCTGCCGATGCACGGGGTACGCGAAGATCCTGGAAGCGATGCGGAGCGTGAAGCGATGAGCGTGATTGGCCAGCGCGTCCCGAAGCTCGACGCGGCGGAGAAGGCGACCGGACGGTCGCGCTACGTTCAGGACATGCGCCTCCCGGGGATGCTCGTGGGGCGGATCAAGCGGAGCACGGTTCCGAGCGGGCGGGTCGTCTCGATCGACGTCTCCGCGGCTCTGCGCGTCCCCGGCGTCGTGGCCGTGATCACGGCGAAGGACGCCCCGGCGACGCGGTTCGGGTACGAGAAGGACACGACGGCGCTCAAGGGGGAATACGTCCGCCGCGTCGGGGACGAGATCGCCGCCGTCGCTGCAACCGACGCCGACGCGGCCGCCGAGGCGATCGAGCGGATCCAGGTCGTCATCGAGCCGCTCCCGTCGGTGTTCGACCCCGAACGGGCCCTGGACGCCGACGCCCCGAACGTCCACGCGGACCGCCCGTCCAACCTGGTCCGCACGCACGACTATTCCCACGGGGACATCGCGGAGGGGTTCGCGAAGGCCGCCTTCATCGTCGAGGGGACCTTCCGCCTCCCTGCGCAGGCGCACGGCTGTCTGGGACCCGCGGGCGTGGTCGCCGAGTGGGACGCGCACGGGAGGCTCACGCTCCACGACCCCACGCAGATCCCGTTCATCGTGCAGCGCGACCTCGCCGCGGCCCTGGGCGTGACACCGTCCGACGTCCGAATCTCCCAGCCCACGATCGCGGGGGGATTCGGCGCGCGGCTCGACCTTTATCCGCACGAGATCATCGCCGCCCTGTTGGCGCGGAAGACCGGGCGTCCCGTGAAAATCTGCTTCGACCGCGAGGAGGACTTCGCGACCGACCCGGTCCGCCCGCGGACGGTCGTGCGGCATCGCAGCGCCTGCGCCGCCGACGGGACGCTCCTGGCGCGCGAGGCGGACGTGATCGTCGACTGCGGCGCGTACGTCTCCTGGGGGGCCGTGACGCCGATCGTGATGATGCACACGTTCGGGTCGTTCTACCACGTGCCGCACGCGAAGTACCGAGCGCGGACGGTCTACACGAACACCGCGCCGACGGGCGCGATGCGGGGGTTCGGGAACCCCGAGATCATCTTCGCCATCGAGTCGCAGATGGACGAGATGGCGAAGCTCGTCGGGATGGACCCGATCGAGATGCGCCTGCGGAATGCGAATCGCCCAGGCGAGGTCACGCCGCAAGGATCGAAGATCACCTCGTGCGGCATGAAAGAGTGCCTGGAGGCGGTCCGGACGCGACTGGATCGCACCAAGGACGTCTCCGCCCCCCACCTGCGCCGCGGGGTAGGCGTCGCGGGGGTCTTCCACGTGGGTGGGGGGGCGCGGATCTACCGCTCGGACGGTTGCGGCGCGATGGTCAAGGTGGACGACTTCGCGCGGGTCACCGTGATCGTCGGCGCGACCGACATCGGCCAGGGGATGGAGACGATCGCGGCCCAGGTGGCGGCGGAGGAGCTGGGCGTCCCCCTCGAGAACATCCGCGTCGCCTCGACGGACACCGACGTGCGTCCCTGGGACGTCGGCGTGCACGCCTCCCGGACGACGTTCATCGCGGGAAACGCCATCCGCCTCGCCGCGAAGGACGCGAAGGCGCAGATCGAGGAGGCGCGCCGGGTGCTCGGCCTCTCGCCGACGGACTCGATCGACAGGGTCGTCCGGAGCGAACATTTCCGGCAGGGCGGGAATGTCGTCATCGGGCGGGCCTACTTCGATCCGCCCAACGCGATGATGGACGACGGCTTCCACGGGAACGTCTCCGCGGCCTACGTCTTCGGCGCGCACGGCGTCGAGGTCGAGGTCGACATCGAGACGGGCGCCGTGAGGATTCTCCGCGTGATCGCCGCGCACGACGTCGGCCGCGCGATCAACCCGATGGGCGTGGAGGGGCAGATCGAGGGCGGGGTCCTGCAGGGGCTCGGGTACGCCCTGTACGAGGAGGTCCTCCTGCGGGACGGGGCGATGGCGAACACCAACTTCCTGGACTATCGGATGCCGGGACCGCAGGATCTCCCCCGGATCGAGACCGTCATCGTGGAGACCGACGACCCCTCGGGCCCCTTCGGCGCGAAGGGGATCGGCGAGCCGCCGCTCGTGCCGGTCGCGGCCGCGGTCGCGAACGCGATTGCGGACGCCACGGGCGTGCGGCTGCGCGAGCTCCCGATGACGACGGAACGGGTGTGGAGGGCGCTCCGTGGAAATCGTCAATCCTGATTCGCTGGCGAAGCCCGTCGGCTACTCCAACGGCGTGAAGGCCGCGGGGACGTTCCTCGCCGTCGCCGGGCAGGTCGGCTGGGACAAGGGCGCGAAGCTCGTCTCCCCGGAGTTCGTGCCGCAGTTCGCCCAGGCGCTGTGGAACGTCGTCGAGGTCGTGAAGAAGGCGGGCGGCGGGCCGGAGAACATCGTGTCGCTCACGATTTTCCTCGGTTCGAAGGAGGAGTACCTCACGTCGCTCAAGCCCGTGGGCGCCGAGTACAGGAAGATTATGGGGAAGCACTTCCCCGCCATGACCGCCGTCGAGGTGAAGGGGTTCGTCGAGGCTGGCGCCAAGGTCGAGATCCAGGCCCTGGCGGTCCTCGGATGAGCCTCGACGCCCTGCTCCGTCCTGCCTCCATCGCCGTCGTCGGCGCCTCGCGCGACCCCGCGAAGCTCGGCCACGTCCTCCTCAAGAACGTCCTCGACTACGGCTTCGCGGGCAGGGTCTACCCGGTGAATCCATCGGGCGGCGAGGTCCTCGGCCATCCGATCCACGCCTCCGTGGCGGCGCTCCCCGAGGCGCCGGACCTCGTGCTCCTCAGCATCCCGAATCGGCACGTGCCGGGCGTGCTGCGCGAGGCTGCTGCGAAGGGGGCCCGAGCCGCGGTGGTCCTGAGCTCGGGCTTCGGCGAGATGGGCGGCGAGGGGGCCTCGCTGCAGGCGGAGGGGCGCGCGAGCGGCCTGCGGATCCTGGGGCCGAACTGCATGGGCGTCTACAGCCGCCCTGCGAAGCTCAACGCGACCTATTTCTGGGAGCTGCCGCGGACGGAGGGGCGCGTGGCGTTCGTCTCGCAGAGCGGCGCGTATGGCGGGATGACGTTCCGCGAGCTGGGGCGGCGCGGGGTGGGGATTTCCACGTTCGTCTCGATCGGGAACCAGGTCGACGTCACGCACGCCGACGTGCTCGAGCACCTCGCGGGGGACGACGAGACCGAGGTCGTGGCCCTCTTCATCGAGGAGGTTCGGGACGGAAAGCGCTTCCTCGACGCGTGCCGTCGCGTGGCCCGGAAAAAGGCCGTGGTCGCGTTCAAAGTCGGCCGCACGCGGGCGGGGAGGCGCGCGGCGCAGTCGCACACGGGGTCGATGGCGGGCGACGCCGAGGTCTGCCGCGCGGCACTCTGCCAGGCGGGGGCGTTCGTCGCACGGGAGACGGACGAGTTCTTCGACGCCCTGGCGGCCTACGCGGCCTATCCCAAGGGGCTCCGTCGCGGGGGAGGCTTGGGCATCGTCACCATCTCCGGAGGCCCCTGCGTCGCGGCCGCGGATGCCTGCGAGGAGGCGGGCGTGGCGGTGCCGGAGCTGTCGGCGTCGGCGCAGGCGCGCGTGAAGGCGCTCCTCCCCGAATTCGGCGCATCGCGGAACCCCGTGGACATGACGCCGCAGATGGACCCCGCGAGGATGCCGGAGTGCGTCGAGGCGGTGGCGGGAGACCCGCGCATCAGGGCCCTCCTGGCGATCAACGTCGGTCTGGACCGCCCGGATTTCGCGGACGCGTTCACGCGGCTGCGCGGGAGGCTGCCCGTGGTCGCCTTCACGGTTGACGCCCCGGAGATCGCCCGGCGGTTCGGCGAGGCGAAGGTCCCGGTGTTTTCGACGCCGGAGCGTGCCGTGCGGGCGCTCGCAGCGCTGGGCCTCGCGCGGCCGGTGGCCGAAATCCAGATCCCAAATCCAAGATCCCAACCACGGCATGACGAGCCAGAGTTGGGATCTGGGATTTCGTTGGGATCTGGGATTTGGGATCTGGATCTCGCCGCCGCAGCGGCGTCTTCCGTCCAGGTCCTCGACGAGCGCGAATCGAAGCTGATGCTCGCGGAGGCCGGCGTTCCCGTCTGTCGCGAGGCGGTGGCGACCACGCTTGCCGAGGCGGACCGCGCGGCTCGGCGGCTCGGCTATCCGGTCGTCCTGAAGGCGCTCGGCGCCGGGGCCCACAAGTCGGACCGAGGAGGTGTTCGCGTCGGACTCCGGGACCGTCGCGAGATGGCCTCCGCGTGGAAGGAGCTCTCCCGGAGATTCGGCCCAAGCGTCCTGGTCCAGGAAATGGTCCGGGGGGACCACGAGGTGCTCATCGGGGCCCGTCGCGACCCGACGTTCGGACCGGTCGTCCTCTTCGGCAGCGGCGGCGTCTGGACGGAGCAGGCGAGGGACGTCGCGATTCGCGTCTGCCCCGTCACGCGCCGCGAGGCGGCTGCGATGATCGCCGAGACGCGCGCGGGGGAGCGCCTGTCGGGGCTGCGCGGGACGGCGCGCGGAGACATGCCGTTGCTTGCGGGCCTCCTGGTCTCGCTCTCGCGCTGGATGCGCCGTCACCCCGAGATCGTCGAGGTCGACCTCAATCCCATCATCACGGGCGGCCGTCGGACCGTCGCCGTGGACGCGCTGGTCGTCCGCCAGCCCCCTCCCAAAGGTGTCGCCCAAACGTGACAGGGCGCGTCCTTCTGCTACAATACCTTCCCCACCAGAAACCAGGGGGAGTCGGTCGAGCCATGAAGGTCGAAGTCCTTCCGAACGGGAAGCACGTCATCAGCGACGGGGACGACGTCATCGAGCTGACGCAAGTCAGCTACGAGGACATCTTCTACGCCATCCCGATCGACAACGGCTCTCTCTTCATGCTCCTCAACGACACGGTCCTCGAGACGGCGGAGGCCCGTGCGACACTGAAGCGAATCGTTGACCGCAAGGGCGGGAACGAACTCGCCATGAATGAGCTTCAGGAGCTCGTCAAGGAGGTCCAGCCTGGAGGCGCCGCCCCGCCCCCTCCCCCGCCCGAGCCCGAGGAGGAAGAAGAGGAAGAGGAGGAGAAGACGATCGTCCTCCCGAACCTCAAGATGACGCCGCCGGCCCCGATCAAGCCGGCCGCGCCGACCCCGAAGACCCCGGCCCCGGCGAAGCCTGTGGTCCCCGCTCATCCGACCCCGGCGCGGGGCGTGGTCCCCCTGGCGCCGACGCCGTCGAAGGGCGTTGCGCCGATCACACCGACGCACCCGACCCCGGCCAAGCCCGTCGGCCCTGCGAAACCGACGCACCCGACGCCTGCGCAGCCCGGTCTGCCGGTGAAGCCCGCCCATCCGACGCCCGCGGCTGCGCGGCCCGCTGCCTCGGTTCCGTCGGCGCTGCCGCCGATGGCGCCGCTCAAGAAGACCGAGCACCCAAAGCCTGCCGCGACGGCCCCGGCGGAACCCGCGAAGACCCCGGCGGGAGGGGTGCCCTCCATCGACCTGAAGTCATTCGGACCCAACAAGAAGCCGATTCTGAAGGTCGCGAAGCTCTCTGCGGACCAGTTCGCCATTGCCTATGGCGACATGGCCGTCGCCCTGACGCGGGCGCAGTACGAGAAGCTCCACGGAATGTGCCCCGCGCCGACGTCGACGCTCTTCCACACGCTGATGTCCGAGGTCCTCAGCGGGACCGAGAAGGCGACGTTCCGCAAAATCGTCGCCCAGGCCGGGCACAGCAAGCCGATCCTGGACGCCGTCAATGAGCAGGTCCAAAAGCTCCACCCCGGCGCCTCGGTGAAGAAGGGGTAGCGGACCGGCGGGTCACGCCTGCCAGACCGAGGCGGTGATGAGCGACTGGCCGGCGATGTAGAGGGCGAAGAGGAGCGGCTTCGCGGCGCGGAACGGCCAGCGGAAGCGGTTCACGGCCAGGACGCCGTCCGAGAGGTAGAAGAGCGTCGCGCCGATCGGCGCCAGGACCGAACCGTCCGCGCGCCCCCGGGCCCACGCCGCCGTGCACATCGCCGAGAGCACGAGCGCGTACGCGAGCACGGGGACGCGCAGCTTTCCGAGCCTCGGCCACACCAAGCCGCAGAGGACGGCGCCGACCAGCAGGTACGCCGCCGCGTACGGGGCGGCGGCCGCGAGCTCGGTGCCGCGCAGGAACGAAGCGATGTAGAACAGGTGCGCCACGAGGAAAGACGCGAGGCCGGGCAGGAAGCAGCGCTCTTCGTCGACGAGGAAGACGTCCCCGGCAAGGGACGCGACGAGGCCCGCCGCGATGAGCGCGCGAATCGTCCCTTCCCGCGGCTCGCCGCATGCGAAGAGGCCCAGGATCAGCAAGAGCATCGGAATCGGCTTGGACGCGTAGCCCCACCCCCGCGACACGGCCCGTTGCACCACGACGAAGGCGAGCGAGGAGGCCGCAACGAGCGTGAAGAGGACGGTCGGCGAGGTCACGCCACGAACTCCGCGACCGTCTCGACGAACGTCTCCAGGCCCCACCGGAGCCCCTCGATCGGGATCCGCTCGTCGTGGGCGTGGTAGAGGGAGGCGAACGGGACGTCGGGCGGGAGCTTCACCGGCGAAAACCCGTAGGTCTTCACGCCGAGCTTCGCGAGGTGAACTGCGTCCGTGAAGCCCACCATGAGGTACGGAACCGCCTCCGCGCCCGGGTCGCGTCGCGCGATGACCTCGCGGATGACCCGGAAAAGAGGCGTGTCGACCTCGGTGATGACCGGCGCCCCGGATCGGAAGACGTCGATCGAGATGCCGTCCCCGACGACCTCGCGGACCTCGCGGACGAGATCCTCCACGGTCTGCCCCGGCACGAACCGGCCGTCGACGGTGGCCTCGGCCTGGCCCGGGATGACGTTGGCCTTGCCCCCGGCGCGGAGCCCCGTCACGGTCGCCGTGTTGCGCAGCGTGGCGGACAGTGCCCTGGCCCGGTCGCGGTCGGGGATGAGCCGCGTCAGGATGAAGTCGGCGATTGCGGGCTTCAGCACTCCGCGCAGGACGGCGCCCTGGGGCCACGGGAGCCCCTCGGCGAGTCTGTGGACGAGCCCCTCCGCGGCGGGGTGGATGTGGAAGGGGAGCCGACGCGTCTTCAGCCGCTCCACGGCCGCGGCGAGGACGTGGATCGAGCTGTCCTCCCTGGGCACAGACCCGTGCGCCGGGGGCCTCTCGGCGCGAAGCGTCATCCACGCGAACCCCTTGGAGGCGACCTGGACGGGGTAGAGACGGCGGTTTCCCGACGTGAGCGTGAATCCGCCCACCTCGTTGAAGGCGTACTCGGCCCGCACGCGGTCCGGGTGCTTGTCGACGAGGAACCCCATGCCGTGCGCGCCGCCCTCCTCCTCGTCCGCGACGGCCGAGAGGATCACGTCGCGACGCGGGACGACGCCGTGACGCTTCAGCAATAGCAGCGTCATGAGCGCGTAGGCCGTCATCGACTTCATGTCGATGGCGCCTCGCCCGTAGAGCCAGCCCCCGTCCTCGATCGCGGCGAAAGGCGGGTGCTTCCACTTGTCCGCCTCGGCGGGGACGACGTCGAGGTGCGACGTGAGGAGGAGGGGCCCTCCCTCGCCCTTCCCCTCGAGTCGCGCCACGCACGAACCACGCCCGGGCTCGCTCTCGAGGACCTCGGCGGCGATTCCAGCCTCGCGAAGCACCTTTTCCACGTACCGCGCCGCGGGCGTCTCATTCCCCGGTGGGTTCGACGTGTCGAAGCGAAGGAGGGCCTTCAGGTGCTCCATCGCCTCCCGGTGGGCTGCTTCCCAGTCGATTCCCGCGACTCTCATGGCGGGCAGTCTACCAGCCCCCTCGGGTCGCGTGGAGATTCGTGCGCATTCGTGGATCCGCCCGCCGGTTCGCTTGACGACCGGCGTCCGGGCCTGTACTTTGCCGTCCGCTTCGCCCTGAGGAGAGCTCATCGCATGGCCAGGAAGGTCGTCGGACTCATCGGCAACATCGGCGCCGGGAAGAGCACGCTCGGCGCGTTCCTGACGAGCGAGCGCGGACGCAGGCTCCTCGACCAGCACGTCCCCGGCGCCAACGTCCGCTACTTCCACGAGACCGTCGACGACTGCGCCAAGGAGCTCTTCTACCAGGACCGTGAGTCGTTCAGCGACGCCCTCGAGGTGATCCAGGCGCGGCTCCGCGTCCTCCGCCACACCGTCGCCTTCAACCACACGGGCATCGCGATGTTCGACAGGACGCTCATCGAGGGCTCCGAGACCTTCCGCAGGAACTCGTTCAACGACGGCTACCTGACGCACCAGGCGAACGAGGAGTACGACCGGATCGTCAAGCAGGCCGCCGACCGCCTCGGGCGTTCCGCCGACCGGCAGCCGCGTTGGCTCGAGACCCTCCTCGTCTACCTCCGCGTCCAGGACCCCGAGATGCTCCAGGCCCGCCAGACACGCCGCGGCGACGCGAAGGAGGGCGTGATTCCGATCGCCTACCTCAAGGCGATGAACGACCGGTACGAGGAATTCGTCGGGAAGATCCAGGAGTCGTACGGCCGCTGGGGACTCCGCGCGCCCGAGGTGCTCGTCCTCGACGGCACGCGGAACATCCACACCGAGCCCGGGTGCCTCGAGGAGCACACGGAGCGGATCGCGGAAAAGATCGCGTTCTCCATCCCCCCTGCCGACGCGAGGAACGCATGACGCCCGTCGCGAGGACGCACGAAGCCGCCTCCCAGCCGTCGATCGGCCCCAGCGAGGCCGACGCCGGCAACACCAGCTTGCCGGTCGAGATCGTCTCGCTCGACCGCCACATCCTCGGGAACCACGAGGAGGACGGGAGCCACTTCCTCCCCCGCTACAAGGCCGTCGTCCGCGAGGCCGCCGAGGCCGTCAAGGCGCGCAAGGGCCTGATCTTCGTCGAGGGGCCCCTCGGGTGCGGGAAGAGCACGCTCGTCGAGTGCCTCGCCGACGAGCTCGCCATCCCGAAGTTCGTCGAGGACGTCGAGGACCCCGAGGTGAAGCGCTACCTCTCGATGCTCTACAGCGACCAGGAGGTCGTTCGGCGCGTCGGGGCGGTCGGGATCAACAACCGGTACCTCACGATGCGGATGCGCCAGTACGAGCAGGCCCTCGTGACCGCGCAGTCGGCCGTCATCGACCGCACGCTCGTCGGCGACGACGTCTACATGGAGGGGTTTGTCGAGAGCCTCCTCATGACCGAGGCCCAGGTCGAGGACATCCGCCGGCGTCGCGCCGCGGAGATCTCGATCCTCCGCCCCTCCACGCTCCGCACCGCGCCCCTCGAGGTCGCCATCATGATCACCGGCCCCGCCGACGTCTTCTACGCGCGGAAGAACCGGCGCGCCCGCGGCGTGGAGGTCGAGGACTCCGGAAAGGGCGTCTCGCTCGAGTACATGAGGCACCTGACGGAGCGGTACCGGAGGCTGCCCGCCCTCCTCGAGCGGTCCGGCTTCCGCGGCCCCGTGGTCCAGGTCGACCAGGTCGTCCGGGACGGCGTGTACTTCGACCCGGCCTCCGGCAGGCACCTGCTGCCCATCCTCGAGTTCATTCGCGACTACTTCCGGCGCTCGTAGATGCCCTCCACCCCCGCCACCAGGTTCGACCACCATCACCGGGAGACGCCGTCTCCGGAGCTCGAGGCGATCTACGCGGGCCTCCCCTACGACCAGCGGAAAAAGGCACTCGCGGACCTCCTCGTCCGCATGGACATCACCTACGCTCCCGACCAGCTCATTCCCGTCTCGTTCCTGCCGCGCGTCCTGCCGCTTTCCTACTTCCGCACGATCGAGGCCTCCTGCCGCGCGCTCACCCAGCTCCTCTTCTCCGCGCTCTACGACGCGGAGTTCCGGAACGGCCCGCTCCGCAAGCCGGGGCTCAACACGGCGCTCGAGGCGTGCGGCGTCTTCGATCGACTCCCCGCTCGGATCGTCGGGGGTGCGCGGTACGACTTCGCCGTCGAGGGGCCCCTCCTCCCCGACAACCCGCCGAGGATCCTGGAGGTGAACGACCTCGACTACGCCGGCGGGGGCTGGATCCCTGCCTGTCACCGCGCCCTCTTCGAGGTCGTCCCGGAGCTCGGCGCCATCGCGACGAACCTCGAGCAGCCGCGGGTCGTCGGGAAGAACATGTCCCGGATCGGGCAGCGGATCCTACAGGTCACGGCCGACGGGCCGGACTCCGCGACCGATTACACGATCCTGCGGAAGGACGTCCGCGACATGACGGGCGTGGAGATCACGGGGATCGAGGACCTCGTCTTTGCCGACGAGGCCCGCGACGGGAGGATCCACTTCACGCCCAGGGGCGTGATCCGCGGACAGGAACACTTCGACGCGATCTACTTCCGGACCATGGGCACCGTCGAGGAGATGGACGAGTACGCAGACGTCGTCAAGCGCATGGTCGCCTCGGGCGTCCCCATGTACGACGGCTTCGCGCAGCTCCTCATGGAGAACAAGGGGCTCTGGAGCCACCTCCACGACGACTGCGGCCGACTGGTGGACCGCGAGACGGCCGCCCTCCTGCGGAAGGTGCTGGTCCCCACGCAGTACATGACGAAGAGCCTTCTCGAGGAGGTCCGTCACGCGCCCGAGCGGTACGTCCTCAAGCGCGCGGACGGTCACATGGGGAGGACCGTCTACGTCGGCGAGGAGGCCCTGGCCGTCCTCGGCCACGTGACGGACCCGCGGGAGTGGTGCGTTCAGCAGCGGATCGAGCTGAACACGATGCGGACCGACCCGACGACCTCCGGTCCAATCGACAGCATCATCGACCTGGGGGTCTACGTCGTCTTCGAGTGGGACCAGCAAGCTGGCCCTGCCGGCCAGTCCAGGGCCGGCGCCGACCGCCTCGTGCACTTCGAGGTCGCCGGCCTCCTCACGCGCAGCTCGCCCGACAACCCGAAGGTCAACGTCGCGCTCGGCGGCTGCGTCGTGCCCGTCTTCGTCTCCAAGACGTAGCTACTTCGGTTCCGCGACCGGGGCGAGGCGAACCGTCGCCTTGAGCTTCCAGGTCGACTGCTTCTGGGTGGCGCCGCCATCGCCGGGCCCGAGGAAGAGGCTCCCGAAGCGGGCGGCAGTCATGCGGAAGGGACTCGAGGCCGGGACGGCGTGTTGCGCGGGGCTGAGCCTCGCGTACAGGGGAACCTCAGGCTGCTCCAGGATGGTGAGCTCCACCGATTCCCCGGGCGCGAGGTGGAACGGCGCCGCCGTCCAGTCATACCGGGAGTCGACCTTGAACTCGTGCTCCTCGATGACGGCCGCCGGCGTCCCTCGCGCGCGGATGGTCTCGAGAGATGCCTTCGCGGCGGCGCGCACGGCCTCGTCCGGGTCCTTCTCCGCGCGCTCCGAGAGGCACGCGACGACGGCGTCGCTCGACCGCATGAGGCCCAGCTCCGCCACCAGGGCGGCGCGCAGCTTGGCGTCCTCCATCGACGGAAGCACCGAGACGACGGCGCGCGGCCCGGCGAAGCGCGCCACCGGGCGCTCGTCCAGGATGGAGTGCCGGAAGTAGACCTCGAGGGAGAGGAGCCCGAGGGTCGTGGTCAGGATCCGTCCCCCCTTCCGGTCATGCTCTCCGATTGGCGACCAGCTCCCTGCCGCGTGGCCGGATCGGTGCTGGAGGCCCACGAGCGCCTGCTGGACGGACCGGCTCCAGATGGGGAAGAGGTCGCTCACCTGGAACATCCCCATGCTGCCGTGGTACCAGAAGTACATGTCGACGGGCAGGGCCTCGGCGAGGAGGGCCTTCGCCTGCCTGCGGACGGGACCGGCGTGGGGGTCGTAGCCGAGGAAGAGACGGCATAGGAAGCCGATGGCGCGGGAGGTGCGGGTCTCGCCCGATCCTTGCCCGGTGTACCCGACATCCTGCGAGGCAGGCTGGGTGACGGTGTGGAGGTGACGGACGATTCCGGCGATGACCGTGTCAGGGACCTTGAACCCCTCCTCGTCCGCGGAGGCGAGGGCCATGCAGACCCAAGCGACGATCGATGTGTCATTCCGCTTCGTGTCGCCCTTTCTCGCGCCGCAGCCGTAGTAGTCCCACCCGCCCCCGACCGACTGGGACCGTGCGATGAAGTCGATGGACTTCTCGACGCGTGGCGCGAGGTCCTTTCTCGCCGTGTACGCGGAGGCCTCCACGAGGGCCATGGTCGCGATGCCCTGCGCGTACATGTGGCCGCTCGCCCAGCTCCCATCCTCGGCCTGGTTCGCGACGAGGTAGTCGATGCCCTTCGACAGCGCCGCGCTGAACCGCTTCTCCCACTCCCTCCGTTCGGGGTCGTCGGAGGGTGCGGGCGTTTCGGACACTCCTCGCGCCAGGTAGCCGAGCGTGACGAGGCCGCTGATTCCGACGTGCATCTCCTCGCCCCTCGCGACGTCGGTGCACTCCGAGCCCTGCGGGCATGCGTACTTCTCGACGCCCCAGGACCCGTCCTTTCCCTGGTGCTGCGTCAGCCAGATGAGGGCCGCGTGGATCGCCTCCTCGGCCTGGTCGGGGGCCTTGTACTTCTCGAGCAGGACCTTGCGCTGGTTCGGGGAGCGCGGAGGCCCCGGGGGGACCGGGGTGTCCCTCGGCCTGAGGTACAGGACGAGGAGGACGATGATGACGATGAGGAGGACGACGACGACGGCCCTCGCGCGGCGACGGGTAGAGCTCTCCCGTCGCGTCGTCGTCGAGTCCTCCATGCGGGGCCTCCTCGGGGAAGCGCCCAGGATACGGGCCGCGCCGGGCAGCCGTCAAGCGACCCCGCCGCGCCGAAGTCCTCGCGTTTCGAGGCGATTTCGGGTATCGGACTGGGATTCTCATGGAGCTGGAGGCGTTCCAGCCGCTCCGGGGCGAGGCCCGGGACCGTCTTTTCGAGGAGGAGGGCAAGGAGTGAGCAGGGCGGCGATCTTCGACATGGACGGGACCCTCGTCGACAGCGAGGAGCTCGCCTGGAACTCCGCCGTGGACGGGCTCGGCGAGTACTGGGCGCAGCGCGGCCTCCCGACGGTCCTGCCGTCCCGCGCGGAGCTGTGCGCGCTCGTCGGCCTCCCCTCGATCGAGTACTTCGCGGGGCTCCTTCCCCGGGACCGTCGCGGCGACGCGGAGGAGGTCAAGTGGCTCGTCGCGGCGGCCGAGGTCAGGCGCCTGGCCGCGGGCGAGGGGCGCCTCTTCCCCGGCGTCCGGGAGACGCTGCTCGAACTCCGCGTACGCGGCTGGGCGACCGGGCTGGTCTCGAACTGCGGGCGGATCTACTTCGGCGCGAACCTCGAGCACCTGAGGCTTGCGGAACTCTTCGGCGTGACCTTCTGCCTCGACGACCGGCCGACGAAGACGGAGAACGTCTGCGCGGCGCTTGCCGCGCTGGGCGCCCTCGGGGGCGTGATGGTGGGCGATCGCAACGGCGACCTCGAGGCCGGTCGCGCGAACGGCCTGCGCACCGTCGCGTGCCTGTACGGCTTCGGCGGGGCCGAGGAGCTGGCTGGCGCGGACGAGCGCGTCGCCTCGCCCCGCGACCTGCTCCGTCTGCTCGTGTAGCTACTCGTCCCCGGGCTGCCCCGCGAGGGACGCGAGGAGCCACCAGAACGCCCTGGCCGCGCGTGCGCGTCCGTCCTCGTCCAGGTGGCCGCCGTCGTCCGTGTACTCCTCCCGCATCGCGTCGCCCTTCCCGTCGCTCTCAATGTCGGCGATGTCGAACAGGGGCTTCAGGTTCTCCCGGCAGTAGCTCCGAACGAGGCGGTTGTACTCGTTCCGCGCGCGGTTCCCGCCCGTCTCGAGCGGGCAGGTCCACCAGACGACGTCGAGCTTCGGATGCCTCTTCTCCACCTCCTCGATCGCCTTCCGCGCCGCTTCGAAGACCTTCTTCGGCTGCGAGCCCTCCTCGGGAAGGTCGACGAAGCAGAGCTTGAACATCGCGACGTCCACGGCGCCGCCGACGTCGCCCGTGAGGCGCTCGCGGAAGTCCGCGATCTTCCGCATCGGGTCCTCGTTCTCTCCGACGTAGAAGTCGCCGAGGCCGTCGTGCTCGGCGAACCACTCCACGCCCGGGTCCTCGGCCCGCTCGATCCCCCAGCGCTCGCCGTCCTCGTCCGCGAGGGCCGCGAGCCCCTCGAGCACGTTTCCCCCGACCGACTGGTGGCCGAAGAGGACGTCGAGCGCCCGCGCCTTGTCGAGGGCGTCCTTGTCGAGCGCGTCGGCCTTCTCGACGCAAGCGTGATCGGCGATGACGGCCTCGGACGCGCAGGGCCGCGGCGCCAGGAGGAGGAGGAGGGCGACGATCGGGAGGAGTGACTTCATGGAGCACCTCGCGGGTCGGGCGGGAGGAGGATTCTCCCCCTGGCCGTCGCGGGCGTCAAGGTGCGGACGGATTCTTCTTCTAGCCCCGCGCTCGCGGGACTACACTCTCGACCCACGTTTTCAAGGGAGGATCACCGTCATGTTCCGCACAGCACTTGCCCTCACAGTCGTCATGGCCGTCGGGGTCTTCGCCGAGGACCCGAAGCCGAATGCCGCGTTCGAGCAGATGAAGAAGATGGTCGGCGACTGGACTGCCCAGATGGAGATGGAAGAGGGGAAGACGATGGAGGTCGCCTTCAACTACCGCCTGACTGCGGGCGGGAGCGCGCTCGTGGAGACGCTCTTCCAGGGGAGCGAGCACGAGATGATGACGGTGTACTACGTCGACAAGGGGGAGCTGGTCCTTACGCACTACTGCCACATGCAGAACCAGCCGCACATGAAGATGGACGCCCAGACGGACCCGAAGGTCCTCTCGTTCACCTGCGTCGGCGCGGGGAACACGGCGTCGTGCGACGAGGCCCACATGCACACCGGGAAGCTCACCTGGACCGACGACGACCACGTCCAGGCGGAGTGGTCGATGTACGAGGCCGGCAAGGTGGCCCACGCGGCGCAGTTCGACCTCACGCGGAAGAAGTAGTCCGGCGGCGAGCCGGGCGGAACCACCCGGTGACGCGCCAGCCGAGCAGGAGCGTCACGCCGCAGAGCGCGAGCGCCGCGGCGGTCCAGACGCGCGTCCAGTCGGGCGGCACGCCGTAGGGCGTCCGCCCGCTCCCCGGCAAGGGGAAGAAGCTCTCCCGCACCGCGTCGGTCTCGTAGGCGACGAACCCCGCGGCGGCCAGGAGGGCGATCTTCCCCTTGTGCCTCCAGAGGAGGTCGACGGCGCCGTCGGCCCCCTTCCGTATGGCCTTCACGGCGTCGGCGACGCGGCCCGAGGCCTTGATTTCGCCCGAGAGCATCGAGAGCCGGCGCGCCGAGCGGCCCGAGAGCCTCGCGGTGGCCTTGAGCCCCTCCTCGCCCAGCTCGGCGCCGACTTTGAGGGCGAGGTCGCCGTGCCTCGCGCACGCCTCGAGCCCCTCCTCGGTGACGCGGCCGAAGGCCTTCACGAGCGCGGGCGCGTACTTCTCCGCGACGTGGGCCCCGGCGGCGCCGGTCCGCGCAAGCCATCGGAGCCCCGCCTCGCCGAGGACCTCGGCCATCTCCTTCCCCGCGACGCGGGCAGCGGCCTCGGCGCCCTCGCCCGCAGCCTCCTTGAGGAGGAACTTCCCGGCCTGTTCCGCGCCCTCGCGGACGATCGTCCCGGCCTGGGCCCAGGCGAACGACGCCGCGACGGCGAGACCGAATGCGATGCGAACCATGGTCGTTGCTCCTCCTACGGAACCACCCGGTCCACGGCCTCGCGGACGGACCCCTCCAGTGCGCGCCGGAGCCTCCGTGCCTCGTCCTCCAGCGTCGCGCGGAGGCCGGGCGCGCCGCCCGTCCCGTCGACGATCCCTCGCGCGAGCTCGTCCAGCCCGGCGGCGACCTCCTCGCCGGCCTCGCGCTCGCAGTAGAGGCAGATGAAGTAGTCCACGACGATCCCGACGACGAGGCCGATGCCGAAGGTGCACCACGAGGTCGCGGCGCCCGCGGCGAGGACGCCGCGCGCGATCAGGAATCGCGCCACGCCCGTGAGGACGACCTCGGTGACGATCGAGTTGGCGACCTGGAGGCCCGCGCAGGCTCGAACGTCGGTCCGCAGCGCACCGACGAGCCGGCCGATCGCCTCGGGGTCGACGACCGTGGCGCCGGGCGCCTCCGCGCAGACTTCCTCGACGTCGGCGGCGATGGCGAGGAGGTACTCGTCCTGGGCGTCGCGGGCGTCGCTCGCGAAGTCCGCGGCGACCTGCGCGAAGAGGCTCTCCATCCAGTCGGGGCTGATGACGTGCCGCTCGAAGCGCTTCTTGACGAGATCGCGCCCCTCGCCCTCGGAGGCCCAGAGGAGCTTCCACGTGGTTCCGAGGGAGAAGCATGCGTCGGTGAAGGCGGGGATCGCCTCCTTGCGCATCCGGACGCAGACCTCGACGGTGTCGCAGGCGCGGCGGACGGCCTCGGCGAGGCGGGCCTGGAGGCGGAAGTCGGCGCTCGAGCGCGACTCGGCGACGGCGGCGAGGATCCGTTCGCGCGTCCTTGGGGGCTCCGGTTCCGCGGCTGCTTCAGGCGGGGGGGCCGCGGCGGTCGGCCACGGCGCCCTGACCGGCGCGCGCGCATCCTCGTTCAGGACGGCGACGGACAGGGCCAGGCACGCGATGCCTGCGAGGCGGGCGATCCAGCGCATGGGAGACCTCCGCGAGGGGCGAGCGGATCCATCTTGGCAGAGGTCCAGTGCCGTCGCCAGCCGGATTCAGCGGTTCGCGATCGACATGAAGGAAGCATGAGGATGAGCGCTCGTTCACCGCAGAGACGCAGAGGACGCAGAGGCCCGCGGAGGCGTGATCCAGGGGAGCCTGCCCTCTTGCAAGAACAGGCATCTTGCCGTCTCGGACATCTCTGCGGGTCTCTGCGCCCTCTGCGCCTCTGCGGTGAACGGCTGCGGGAACTGCTCCACGCGGGTTGGATTGACGCTCCGGAGGTAGACGGCTAGACTCCGCGGACCATGGCTGCGACGAACCGGGACCGGGAGGCCCTCGAGCTGCTGCAGGCAGTGACGAGGGACATCGTGCTCGAGCGGGACCCGCGGCGGGTCCTCGGGCGGATCCTGGACGCCGCGCTCGAGTACATCGATGCCGAGCACGGGTTCCTCATCCTCTCGGGGAGCGGTTCTCCGGTGATCGGGGCCGCGAGGACGCGCGCGGGCGAGACGATGGCCCCCGTGCAGGAGGAGATGAGCCGGACCATCCTCAAGCACGTCCTCGCCACGGGGAAGCCGTTCCTGGAGACCGACATCGCGGCCAACTTCGACGTGAGCGGCCAGGCGAGCGTGAAGCGCCTCGCCCTGCGCGCCGTGTTCGCCTGGCCGATCGAGTTCCAGGGGAAGCACCTCGGCGTCATCTACCTGGACTGGCGGAAGCGCTGGCCCAAGCGGCGCGTCGAGGAGATCCAGGAGATGCTCGCCGCGTTCGCGCGCGGCGCCGCGATCGTCCTCGAGCACGCGCGGCTCTGCGCCGGGGCGATCCACGACCGCCTCACCGGCGCCTACACCCGCTCCTATTGCGAGCAGCGGATGCGGCAGGAGATCGACCGCGCGCGGCGCGGCGGCCGGCCGTTCTCCTACCTCCTCCTCGACATCGATCGCTTTGCCCTCGTCAACGACATCCACGGCGTCGAATTCGGCGACCGCGTGCTCTGCGAGGTTGGGCGCCGAGTCGCGGGGTGGCTCCGCGGCGGCGACATCGCCGCGTCGCACGCCCTCGACGAGGCGGGGCCCGAGCCGGGGCGCCACGGCGGGGACGAGTTCGAGGTGCTCCTGCCCGAGACGCCGAGCGAGGACGCCCGCCGCGTCGCGGAGCGGATCTGCCGCGCCCTCGAACGAGAGGCCGTCGTCCTCGACGGGAAGACCCTCTGGGTCACCGCGAGCGTCGGCGTCGCGACCTTCCCCGACCACGCCGACTCCGCCGAGAACCTGACGCGGGCCGCCGAGGAGGCCCTCTACCTCGCGAAGCGATCCGGGCGGAATCGCGTCGAGGCCGCGAAGGGCGCCTCCGCCGCGAGCGCCGCCGAGGCCGAGCGGCGGGCGCTCGCCCACGACAGCGACCTCGAGACCCTTGCCTTCTCCCGCGACGCGCAGGCCCTCCTCGGGATGCTCACGCGCCTCCTGGGGGGCGCCCTCGACCTCGACCGCCGCATCGAGGTGATGCTCGACACGCTGGGGAACGCCACCGGCGCCGACGTCTCGCATCTCCTTCTCCTCGGCCACGGCGAAAAGGCCGGGCGAATCCTCACGCGCACGCTGCGCGGCGCCGCGATCGGGGCGCCGCCGGACCCGCGTTCGATCGTCGTCGTGGAGGCCGTCCAGTCCGGCGCCCCCGTTCGCGTCGCCGACGTGACGCAGGAGCCGCGCATCCGGGAGGAGTCCGCCCGCTCCGGGCGGGTCGGTTCCGTCCTCTGCGTGCCCCTCCTCTCGGGGGTTCGTCCCTTCGCCGCCGTCCTCCTCGAGGTCCGCTCGCGCGAGCACCGCTTCACGCAGGAGGACGAGGCCCTCGTCGCCGCCTTCGCGAGGAAGGCCGCGCCCGCGCTCCACGAAGCCCTCCTCGCGGGCGAGCGCGACGCCGAGCTGTCGCGGATGCGCGTCATCGTCGAGGAAGCCCTCCGCAGCGAGCGGCTCCGCTACGACTGGTCGAAGGTCGTCGCCGAGAGCCGCGCGATGAAGGAGGTGCTGCTGACGCTCGATCGGATGGTCGACAGCCCGTATCCCCTCCTCCTCGTGGGCGAGAGCGGGAGCGGGAAGGACTTGCTGGCGCGCGCGGTCCACTACAACGGCCCGCGGAAGGCCCACCCGTTCTTCGCCGTGAACTGCGCCGCGCTCTCCGAGACCCTCCTCGACTCGGAGCTCTTCGGCCACGTGCAGGGAGCCTTCACCGGGGCCGACCAGGACCGCGTCGGCGTCTTCGAGGCGGCCGGCGAGGGGACGCTCTTCCTCGACGAGGTCGGCGAGATGAGCCCGGGGATGCAGGTGAAGATCCTCCGCGCGATCGAGCAGCGGGAGGTCCGCCCCGTCGGGGGGAGGGAGACCATCCCCGTGCGATGCCGCCTGATCTGCGCGACGAACCGGGACCTGGAGGAGATGGTCGGCGAGGGGCTGTTCCGCGAGGACCTCTTCTACCGCCTCGCCGTGCTCCGCGCGCGCGTCCCCCCGCTCCGCGAGAGGCCCGAGGACGTCGCGCCGCTCCTGGAGCGGATGTCGCGAGAGGCGGGAGGGCAGGGGCTCGAGATCACGCCGGAGGCCCTGGCGCGGCTGCAGCAGTGCCCGTGGCGAGGGAACGTCCGCGAGCTGGAGAGCGAGGTGAAGCGCCTGCAGACGCTCGGGATCCGCACGGTGCGGGAGGCGGACCTCTCGGCGTCGGTCCGGAGCGCCCAGGAGGTCGCCCGCTCGTCGCAGGCCGCGACCGGGCCCGCGGCCGGGCAGACGCTCTCCGCGTGGCTGGACGAGTGCGAGCGCGCGGCGCTCCAGGCGGCGCTCGCCGCGGCGGGGGGGAACCGGCAGGAGGCCGCGAAGGCCCTGGGGATCAACCGCGTGACGCTCTACCGGAAGCTGGAGCGACTCGGGATGGCCGCGGCGAAGGACGAGCCGGGATAGGCGTGATCGCGGGCCCCGGGTTGCGGACTGCGGGCGGATACACGACCAGGTGGATGGTGTCCGGTAGGTCTACTTCCGGAGCCCGTCCGCAACCCGCAATCCGGAGCCCGCCGTCCGGAGGCTACTTCTCCTCGTCCTCTTCTTCGCCTTCGGCCTTCTCGGCTTCTTCCTTCAGCGCCTCGTCCTGCTTGAGGATGTCCTCCATGCTGCGGGCGCCGAAGTCGTTCGCGTGGGCCTCTTTCGCCTTGGTGAGTTCGTCCTTGAAGAGGCGCGCCTCCTCGGCGACGGCCGCGAGCGTGGGGCCGCAGAGGGCCTCGAGCGCCTCCATCTTGGAAATCGCGGCGCGCGTCTTGTCGTCGATCAGCGTCTGCTCCGTGACCTCGAGGACCGCCGTCCGCTTGTCCGCGGCGGACTCGCAGTTCGTCTTCGACAGCTCGCCGGGCATCCGTAGCTCCATCCGGTAGACCATGCCCTTCATCTGCGCGGCGACCATCTTCATGATCGCTGTCTCGTCCATCGCAGGCTTGCCGTCGGGGCCGGGCTTCGCGCCGGGGAGGGCGCGGCCGGTCGACTCCTTGAAGAGCTTCGCCATATAGCCGGTGTCGGCGCGCTCGAACGATCCGACCGCCTTCTTCTTGTAGGTGACCTTGTTGAAGTCCTCGAAGTAGGACTCCTGGACGACGACCACGTGGCCCGGGTCGGTCGCGGGTTCGACGCGCGAGGCGACCGGGATGACGCCGCCGTAGGAGGGGCTGCCGGGGACGGAGCCGCCGGGGTTCTGCTTGTCGGACTTGAGGACGGTCTTGATCGTGAGCTTGCCCGATCCGTCGGGGTAGAGGGTCCAGCTCTGCGTCACCTGCAGGCAACCGGCGCCCGCGAAGGCCAGGGCCAGGAGAAGAGCGGACCAGGTGGTCTTGCGCATGTGGGCCTCTCGTGGCGGGGGTGACGGGCGGCCACAAGGGACGCCCGTACTAGTCAATCTGGAAGCTGAGGAACTTCAGGGAGTCTACCCAGGTCACCGTCACGTCGTCGAGGATCGGGGCAACGTCCGTCGCCGTCATCGACACCTCGAGCGGGACGCGCTGGCCGTTTGCCAGGATCCGCCCCACCATCACGCCGCGGCCCGGGGAGTCCGTCGCGCGCTCCGAGGCGTCCTTCACCTCGAGCATCGTCCCGCCCGGAAGCTCGACCTTCACGCTCACCTGCGGCCCCTGGCCCGGGAAGAGCGGCGTGCCGCGCGCGTCCTTGCGCGGGACGTACGCCGTGTACGACACGCTGCGCAGGATGCCGACGTTCCGCTGCATGGTGAACGGCACCGATCCGCGCCACACCGCCGGGCGCGAGTCGTACCGCTTCGGCGGCGCGAACGACGGCCCGTCGTACTTCTTGCCCTTCGTCGCGACCACGTTGTCCACGGTCCCCTCGATGAAGTACGCGGTCCTCGGGATCGGCGTCCCGTTCGAGGTTGCGTCGACGTCGCAGCCGACCAGCAGGCGGTTGTTGCGCTCCTTCAGGCTGCGCTTCCCCGCCGATTCGTAGTCGTCGTTCAGGACGCGCACGCCGTCGATGTACAGGTTCGTCACGAAGCCGTCGCGCCAGGAGACCGCCACGTGGTGCCAGGTCCCCGTCTCGAAGGCGTTCCACACGCCCGGCCGCGTGCTCGCGGCGTTGTAGCCGACCTTCAGCGCGCCCTGGAAGCCGAAGGCGTTCGCGCCGTAGGTCCCCATCGTCCGCGGGTCGGAGGGGACGCACAGGCCCAGGATGCGGTGCTTCACCAGCGAGTCGATCGAGCCGACGAGCGGGATGTCGTCGATCTCCCAGCGGCCCATGAAGCCCCAGAAGCCGATCCGCTCGCTCTTCGGCGCGAGGCGGTCGAACTTCGTGAACCACTCCACCGTGCCAGCCTTCAGGTCGTCCTCGTCGCTCCTCAGGAAGTCCGGGTTCCACGCCGCGATCCGCTTGCGCAGCGAGTCGAGCGCCAGGCCGTCCGCCAGCGTGTCGCTTCCGCGGCCGCCCGAGGTCGCGAAGACCGAAGCCGTCTCCTTCAGGCCCTCGACGCGGGGCGCCCACATGTCGAACCTGGAGCGGTCCGCCGCGCCCGAGCGCAGGTCATAGAGGAGGCGTCCGCCGTTCGCATCTGCCGCCTTGGGCGCCGGGACGAGCTGCCCGTCGCTCGCCGCGCCGCGCTTCGTCCGGTCGATCGACCCGCCCCGCGCCAGCATCTGCTCGGGGAGGCTCACCACCTGCGCCGCCCCGCCCTGCGTGCGGCACGTCTCGAACTGCTCCTGCGAGGTCACCCTCGTCGCGTCGTACGCCTTGATGACCGCGATCGCGCGGGAGGTCGCGACCTCCGACCCGTCCTGGTGGAGCACGCGCGCCAGCGACTCCACGCGGAAGTACCCCATCGCGTCGAAGGAGAACTCCGTCGTCGCGTAGGTCAGGTCCGCCTTCTGGACGCGCAGGGCCACCTCGCGGTTCGGGTGGAAGCGGTTGAGCAGCGTGTTCGGGTTCGCGTTCGCCTTGATCGCGTCCGCCTGCGACGGCGTCACCAGGCCCGCCACGCCGAGGCCGTCCACGAACGCGTGGAACTCTTCCCAGGTGTGGAAGTCGCCGACGCGCTGGCGGTATCCGCCAATCATGCGGGCGATCTGGAGGGCCTTGTCGCGCGGGATGGCCTGGGTCTTGACGTAGCGCCAGCCGCCGTATCCCTGGAGGTCCATCTCGAGCCCCTGGAGGCCCGCGATGCAGGCCACGAGGACCGGCTCGGCCGCGGTGTTCACGTCGACCGGGGCGCGCCCCGTGACCGCCCCCGCCGCGTCCTTCTGAAAGTCCGGCGCCGTGACGGCCTCGGTCGCGGCCCCCTCGGAGCCCGGCCTCGGCGCGATCACGTTCGTGTCCGTCCAGGCCCAAATCGTGAGGTAGGGCATCAGACGGTCGCCCAGGTCCTGGCCCACCACGCCGCGGAGGGCCTGGCGGAGCTGGTCCTCGTCGCGGAAGCGGCGGGCCGGCTCCGCGTCGCGCAGGGCGATCACGCGGTCGCCCCAGCCGTCGACGGGGATGGACACGCGGTCCTGCGTCGCCACCGCCCAGCCCAGGGAGTCGAGCATGCGTCCGACCGTCGCCTGGCTGCCGTTCACGTGGACGCGGCTCGCGCAGTCGGTCACGCGGAGGGTGATGATGTCGCCCTGGTCGCAGTAGGTCCCCGCGGCCGCGACGGAGAAGGCGTACCCGAAGATCTGGCGGCCCGAGTCGTAGGAGGGCTTCTGGAGGGCCGTCACCGGGACGTTCGGGGCGTCGGCGGAGTACCACGCGTCGCGGATGGAGCTCCAGGCGCGGTTTCCGGCCATCGTGCGGAGGCGGGCGGCGGCCGTGTCGATTCCCGAGATGGCGAGCATGCGGGCGCGGGCCCCGGCGACGTAGCTGGCCGCGACGCTGCGCTCCACGCGGGCGGTCGTCGCGAACATGACGCCCAGGATGGCGAGGAGCGGGAGGACGCAGATCGTGAAGAGGAGGACGACACCCTTGTTCGAACGGCGCACGTTACCCGCGAGGGACGCACCGTGAATCAGGCTTCGCCACATCTTCGTATCCTCCACCCCGTAAACCCAGCGGGGGCGCACCGACCCGGCTCGCAGGCGGTGCGCCCCCGAAGACCCGGAGCGCGATTAGAGAAGGAGCACAATCTGCAGGAAATCGATGCTGCCGCTCGTGATCGCGGCGATGACCGCGTCGACGGCGGGCTGCGGGTCGATCCCGAGCCAGTTGAGCAGGAAGATGAGAGCCTTCGGCTGCGCTGCCTGCATGCCGGCGAGCGCCGCGACGAGCCCCGTGGCCATCGCGAAGGGCTTCAGTGTCCTCATGGTTGACCTCCTTGTTCGTCCACCCATCGAGCCGGGAAGGACACCCGCCCTTCTCGTCGGCCGTGCACTCACACTCTTGTGCATGGGGGTGTCCATCCCGCCAGAACCCGCTCACCTTTGGGACCGGCAGCATCTCTACGCTGGGCATTGGAGATACGTCGTCGCGAGTCTTCGCGTGTTCCGGAATGGAATCCGGCGGGGTCCTCCGTGTAGCTCTCATGCAACGGAGGCTGTGTTCCGAGACCGGACACCGGTCTGCGAAACGTGCTTTCCTGGGGCACGTCGCGCCCCTGGTCCCGCTCCCTCCGGAGGTTGCGTCTCGCGGTATCGCGACGACCCCGGTGGCCTTCCATTTGCGAAAACGGGGTCTTTCGGGGAGAATGCCGCGCGAACGGAGAGGGTTCCCCGTGCGTTGGCTCCCGAGGGAAGGCAGGTTGTGGCTCGCCGTGGCGGTCTTCACCGCCGCCGTGTTCGCCGCCGGGTACCTCTGGGGGAGGAGCGGTGAGTCCTGGTCGGCGCGACTCACGCCGAAGGTGGCCATGCCCACCCGGACAACGATGGCCTGGGAGGCCCCCCCGTCCAAGAACTTCGGCCTGATCTTCCGGAACAACGCCTTCCTCTATATGTCTCTCACCCTGGGCCTGGTGACCGCGGGACTTTTTACGCTGGCGATCTACGGCTGGGGCGTCGCGGCGATCGGCTTCGCGGCCGGGCTGGGGGCCAGGGAGCACACCCCGTCGAACCTGCTCTGGGCGTTGCTGGCGCCTCACGGGTTCCTGGAGATTCTCTCCTTCGCCTTCGTTGCGGTGATCGCCGTGAGGCTCCTGTGGGTCGGGTTCGAGTACCTGCGAAGCGGGAAGGTGCTCCTCGTGAAGGGCGAGTACCCCGCGTGGGCCGTCCGTCTTGCTGTGGGGTTCTGCCTCATGGCCTCCGCGGCGGCCGTGGAGTCGTACGTCACGCCCAAGGTGATCCGCGCGGAGATCCAGCACATGCTCAAGGGGGAGCCACGATGACCGATCCGGCCAGGCCCGACGACTCGCCGCGCGTGGGGTGGTCGCTCCTCGCCGGCGCAGCGCTCGTCGTTGCCTACTCGACGGTCGGCGCGATGCTGAAGCTCTACGTCTCGCGCCAGGCTCTGGGCCCGGGCTCGGCGGACCCGACGATGCGCGACATGGTGCGCCTGGTGCTCGCCGGGCAATTCCTCATGGACCTCCTCCAAGGGCCTGTCCTCTGGATCGTCGGGAGCATGCTCCTCTGGTGCGGTCTGGCGATCTTCGACGACAAGCGCTCCTTCCGCTGCGTGCTCGCCGCGACGGGAATCCCGTTCGCGGCCCCGACGGTCGCCCTGGTGGCGATCTACGTCGCGCTCAGCCAGCACCCGCGCCCCTCCGACGTGCTCCGCGTCGACATCCTCATCGCCTGGGTCGCCACGATCGGTCTGGCCTCGGCGCTGGCGTGGACCGTCGTCCGCCTGCGCGCCCTCGGCGTCGAGGTGGACCGGGGGGCGGCCGCTGCGATCTTCGCGGCCGCGATGTTCGTCCTCGGGAAGTACCTCCCGGCGCTTGTCGCCTGACCGCCTGAGCGCGGTTTCCATTGACGCTAACCCCGGACTCCCTAGAATCTTCCGCACTTTCCGCTCCGGCCCCGTCGTCGGGATGGCCGATAACAGGGGAGGGAGCGAGGAGGAGGGATCGTCCCATGTCGCTGGCGCGTCGCGCAGCCACTGTGCTCTGCCTTTGCGTCCTGCCCCTCTGGGCAGAGGACGCGGAGCCGGAGGGCTGGGACGTGAACGTCGGCCTCGGGCCGCTTGCCCTCCGCGAGCAGTTCCTCCTCTCGCAGACGCACCTCACGCTCACGCCGCAGGACCCGCGTCCGACCGATCGGGGCCACTGGCGGGTCGGGATGACGCTGGACTGGGCGAACACGTTCGGGCGGAAGAACACCACGTACCTGGTCGACGGCGAGACCGTCACGACCGTCCCCTACCTCAGGTACGGGGTCCTCGAGGGGCTGGAGGTCGGCCTCGACGTGCCGATCCACTGGCGCGGCGGCGGGGCGATGGACGGCTTCATCCAGGACTTCCACGACGCGTTCGGCGTCTCGCAGAACGGCCGTGAGAAGCTCCCCGACGACGACTTCAACGTCTTCGTCAACGACCGCGAGGGGAACTTCTACAGCCTCGACGACGAGGGGTGGGGCCTCGGCAACGTGGGCGCCTCGGCGAAGCTGACGCTGGCCCAGGGGGACGAGCACATGCCCGCCCTGGCGATCCAGGCGCTGGTGACGGCGCCGACGGGGGACCAGGGGCGCGGGTTCTCGCAGGGGGGCTGGGACGGGGGTGTGTTGGCCTCGGTGTCGAAGGGGTTCTGCGGGAAGCTGTACCTCTACGGCAACGCCGGGCTGACCGCGTACTCGAACGACAGCCAGGGGCCGCTGGAGCTCGCCTCGACGCGGGGGTTTTTCATGATGGCGGCCGAGTACCGCTTCACGCCATCCTGCTCGCTGGTCTTCCAGACCTCGGTCACCTCGCCGTACTTCGACGAGGAGCACCTTTCCGAGTGGACCTGGATCGCGGGCCTGGGCCCGAAGTTTCAGCTCGGCGAGCGGTGCAAGGTCGAGGTCGGGCTGCTCGAGAACTACGGCGGCTACGACTTCAGCGCCGACTTCGGCGTGCACTTCGGGTTCGAGGTCGGCTTCTAAGTACCTCGCACTAAGTTCTTCGGGATGCGCATTCGACGCGATCTGGAGTCGCGCCCGTCAGGGCGCGGTGGATGACGCCCGTAAGGGCGTCAGGAGCGGCCCAGGACGCCCTTACGGGCGTCATCCACCGCGCGCTCACGCGCG
>ORMF010872122.1_pt1 | contig 50590 bp, 34 predicted proteins | sample 1779871 | NCBI WGS metagenome assembly ORMF01 (sample SAMEA104232316, study PRJEB22302) | groundwater metagenome | biome: forest; feature: aquifer; material: groundwater | place: USA | collected 2011-08-07 | depth 5.4 m | reverse complement strand
TAACCCCGAAGGACGTACCTCAGCGGCTAAAGCCGCGTTACAAGCATTGATTTTACGGCACGACTGAAGTCGTGCCCTGACGACATATCAAGGTTTTCACACAGACTCTGAAGCCATGCCCTGACGACTCTTTATAGCAACAAGAGAAATGATCGAGTAGTATGGTGCAAATATTATCGAGAGGGAGTCCCGTCGTGAAAAGTCGCTTTATTATATTCCGCTGGTTTTGCTTCCTGAGTTGTGTCCTCCCGATTACGGGAACGCTTGCTTTGGCGCAGCAGGAGCCGATCCCGCTGCGTGTCCGGCTGGGCGACGTGGACAATACCAAGGTCGTGGCGCTGATCGCGCTGGACGAAGGTATCTACAAGCGCAATGGCCTCGCGGCCGTGCCGTTCATTTCTCCGGATGCGGCGGAAATTACGCGCCGGAGGGGCATTGTAGTGCCCGCCCAATACGTGGGCAAGGATCAGACCGGGATCTGGCTCGGTGGCGGAACGCCGAGTATTGTCACGCGTGTCAACGACGCTACTTCCGGGGAAACGATCATCGTTGCCACACTGGATCATTTCATTCACTGGCCCATGATAGGCCGGGAAGGTATCCGCCGCCTGGAAGACATCAAAGGAAAGCGGATCGGCTACAACGCCTACGGAACGATGACTCATTTCATCGCGCTGGAGCTGTGCCGCCGGATGGGATGGAATCCCGTGACGGATGTGTCGTTGATGGAGCGCGGGACCTCCCATGACTCCCTGAAAAACGGGCGCGTGGATGCCTATTCCGCTTCCGAAGTATCTTACGCTGCGGCTCTGGACGCCGGTTACAAGGACATGGGGGTGGATACGCGCGCCTGGAACGTTCCCATTGCCGGATCGAGCATCATCACCACGCGCGCCTGGCTCCGCGACAACCGCGAAGCCGCCCGCCGGTTCGTGAAGTCCATCATCGAGGCCATCGCGCTGATGAAGAAGGATCCCGCGGTCTCCAACCGCGTCATGGCGAAATGGTACGGAATCACCAACCCGGCGCACCAGAAGATTCTCAATGACGGCAATCGGGAGATGCCCAAGAAGCCCTATCCCGCCGTGGACGGGATCAAGAAGACCATGGAGCTTTACAGTTCACACGAGATGCGGCGGTACAAGCCGGAGGATTTTTACGACGACAGCATAGTGCGCGAACTCGACCAGAGCGGATTCATTGACGGTCTCTATCGGTAGAGTCCGTTGCATAGAATCCGCTCTAGCGAATTGTAAGGGCACGGTTTTAACCGTGCCGAACGGAGGCCCTCTGGAACTGCGGCTTCAGCCGCTGGGGGACAAGGACGCACCCCAGGGGCTAAAGCCCCTTCCTTGGCAGCTATGATCGGCACGACTAAAGTCGTGCCCTTACGGGCTCCGAGGAGATTATGCAATGGCTTCCAGACTCCGCAGTGAAGCGATGGAAACCATCGGGACATCGGATTTTTTCAGTGGCAAGGAGGCAAGAGTATGAACCTTCATAGAGCGGAACCATCGACTTTCTATCGCACGGCAGGCTTGCTTGGCGTTGCGGCGTGCCTCGCGGCCGGTGCGACAGTCCTGCTTTCCGTCGGGGGCTGGGAATCCGCGAGAGGCACCCGCATGTTCGGATACGACCGGCTGGTCTCTTCGGAGCCGCTACCGGGCATGGACGGGGAGATGTGCGAGTTGGAGCCGGCGAGCCCTCCGACGCCTTGGCTCAGGAGGGCGAGCGCCGGTTCATCTTTGGTGCAACAGTTTCAGTCGCCCGCTCGATCGGCGCTGGCGACCGACGCTGCGAAGCCCTCCGAAGCGGTCCGGCAGGAAGTTGCCAAGAGGAGGCCCATCCGCACCCTGCAAGACCCTTATTCCGCCTACGCCGGCATCGCGCTGGACCCGGTCCGCAACGAAGTCATCATGGCCGACGAAAATCTTTTCAGTCTCCACGTTTTTGACCGGATGGAGAACACCCCTCCCAAAGCGAAGATGAGCGAGCCCAAGCGCATGATCCACGGAGAGAATACCTTTCTGGAGTTCGCTTGCAGCGTTTACGTGGATCCGGCGAACGGGGAAATTTATGCCATCAATAACGATACGATGAATTGGATGCCTGTATTCGGCCGTGACGCCAAGGGCGATGCCGTGCCGGTGCGAAAGCTCGCGACCGTCACTTCGGCCTTCGGCATCGTCGCGGACGAACAGGAACAGGTGATTTTTATCACCATCCAGCGGGATCACGCCGTCGCCGTATTCAAGAAAACCGCCAAGGAGAACGATCCCGCGGTGCGAAACATCCAGGGGCCGCGGACTCTGATGGCCGATCCTCACGGGCTTACGCTCGATACCAAGACGGGCCTGTTGTATGTCACAAACTGGGGCTCGAACAACGACCGGGAAACGCCTCCATCGGGGAATGGGAAGCGCAACCTGCCGATTGGAAGAGACAACAGCATCCCCGGTTCCGGAAGGTTTGAACCGCCGTCCATTACCGTCTATCCGAAAGATGCCAACGGAGACACTCCTCCGGTTCAGGTAATCAAAGGACCCAAGACGCAACTGAACTGGCCCACCGCGGTGGCCGTGCACCCGGAACGCGGCGAGTTGTTCGTCGCCAACGATTCGGGGGACTCCGTGATGGTTTTCCCGGCCAATGCGACTGGGGACGTCGCTCCCATCCGCGTTATCAAGGGACCAAAGAGCCTGATCAAGAATCCCACCGGAGTGGCCGTCGACGTGAAGAACAACGAGCTTTGGGTCGCCAATTTTGGAACTCACGCGGCGACGGTCTATAAGATCGACGCGAGCGGAGACGCGGTCCCGCTGCGAGTGATCCGTAGCGGCCCGGCCAACGCGCCCACGTCGATGATCGGCAATCCGCATACCATGGCGTTCGACACCAAGCGGGAAGAACTCCTGGTGGCGAACTGAGTGGCGCATCCGCAGATCGCGGCTTTCGCCAGGCTGGCGAAAGGGGGAGCGAATCCGGTCAGAGCTATCTCCGGACAAAACACTCTCATCACCCGCACGATTCATGATATGGCCTACGATCCGGTCCGGGATGAGATTGTGGTGCCGCAGATTTTTGCGTTCGCGATTCTGACGTTCCGGGCCGACGCCAATGGCAACGTAGCTCCGGTCCGCAAGATCTTCGGGCCCAAGACGAAGTTGAAAGATCCCGACGCCGTGGCGCTGGACGCCGTTCATGGCGAGATCTTTGTCCCGGAACGCGACAAGACGATTCTGGTCTTCCCGCGGGATGCCGACGGGGACGTGGCGCCGATCCGGATTTTGCAATTGGATTCGCTTGCCGGCCGGGTGACAATCGATCCGGTTCACGATCTGATGATCGTGTCGGGAGGGCCTCGCCTGCGAATCTACGACCGCACCGCCTCGGGGAATACGCCGCCGCGCGCCGTCATTACCATTCCCAATAGTAAGGATGATACGGATACGGCGTTGATGACCACGTACCCTGCGAAAGGGCTGATTTTCGTCACCGTCCAGGAGGGAGGCCGATACGACCTCGACGATTACGTGGGGGTCTGGAGCATCAACGACAAGGGCGCAGTCCCGCCGCGTTGGACCATTGGAGGCCCGCACTCGTTGCTGAAGGATGTACGGGGCATCGCGCTGGACGTCAAGGAAAAGAACGTAATCGTTTCCGATAAGACGCTGAACTCCGCCATGACGTTTCACGTTCCCGAGCTTTTTTGAGTCGGGAAGGGAAACGGGGCTACGAGCATTTTGATTATTTGTGTATTTCCCATGTAAGAGGGAAAGAACGCAGTGCAGATCTCTCACTCCGTTCGGGATGACGACATCTTGGTTTCGGGATGATGACATCTTGCTGGGAGAGAAACGAGGGTAACAGGACACACCTCTTAGAAAACCGGATTGGACTCGCTGAACCCTGTCGTTTCACTGTGCCGGTGCAAGTGCGTTAATATATCGAATATTTCTTTTTCTGGAGGGAGAGTATCCAAATTAAGATTCAACAGTGGATACAATTGCCCTCGACATGGCCTCGCAAGGCAGTTAAAATGTAACGTCGTCACAAGGGAAGTCGAGGCGCGTCCCGCTTGCGACGTTGGCCGCGTCTGGAACGAGACACTGGAACCAAGCAATGGATCATGAACATCTACGTCCTTCTCTGGGTCCTTCAACGGCGTCGACTTCGCAGAGTATACCGTCGGCCGAACCCTTGGCCAAACCCAGGAGTTTCGAAGGCTGGCTGAACCTGTTCGTCTCCTTCAGCATTCTCACCGTCGCTTTCTCCCTGGCCTTGTTTTCGCTGCCTGTGTTTTATCCGGCGCTGGCTCGAACCTTTCACTGGAACCATGCCAGCGTGGCTGCGGGAGGCTCCATCGTACTGTTGTTAATCGGCGGCGTGGCGCCGCTGGTGGGATGGCTGGTCGACCGGTACTCGCCCAAGGCGGTGCTGATCGGCGGGATGTGCATCGTGGCTACGGCGCTTGCCCTGCTTTCGGTCACGAGCAGCCTGGTGCAGTATCTCGCATTTTGTTTTTTGCTGGGACTCGGAATCTCCTCCGTATCCATCCTGCCGAATTCCATCTTGATCGCTCCCTGGTTCGCTAAGCGGGGCCTTGCTGTTGGAGTTATCAACGCTGGAATCGGGCTGGGCGGATTTGTCGCTCCCATGGCGACTTCCGCGCTGATCGCGCGGCGAGGCGTCTCTCATGCGTTTCTGACGTTATCGGCATCGATCGTGGCGCCGTTACTGCTGACGATTTTTCTGGTGAGAAACAAGGCCCGCCGGAAACCGGGTGAGGCATCGAATCGGGGAGAGTCTTTGCCTTTGGGCGCTGACGCCGGACCCGCGGGAGCAAAGAGCCGGCGGACAGCCTTATGGATTTTCGGCTTCAGCTTGTTCTTCGGAGCGCACGCGATGCTGGCGATTCAGCAGCACTTGGTCCTGTATCTGACGGGCCAGGGAATCACGGCGAAACAGGCGGCGTTGTCGCTGAGCGTGGCGCTGGGCGCCAGCGCTTTGGGCAAGATACTGAGCGGCGCGATCGCCGACGCATATTCCGCGCGGCTGGCATTGATTCTGAGCATTTTGTTTGTTGGAATGGGGATTGCCGCCCTGCTGGCTTTCGGCGCGGGCGCCGGCCTGATTTATATGATCGTCTTTGGGCTGGGCTATGGAGGGATTTTCAATGCCCCGCCGCTCATCGTCTTTGAGTTGTTTGGAACCGCGAAGGTTGGCAAGATGCTCGGCTTGTTACTGTTGTTTTTCGGCGCGGGCACCTCAACCGGCGGACTGTTAGCTGGTTATATTTTCGATCGCACCCACCAGTACGCATCGGCTTTTGCAATCGATCTGGCCGCCGCCACCGCCGGACTGGTCCTGGCGTTCTTCGCAAAAGGCCGGGTCCGTGCTCGCATGGCTGCCTAGCCTGTTCCGGAGTATTCGGTAAGGGAGAGAAATGGAAATGGATACACGCGCATCTGAAACACCTATCCTTGCGAGCGTGCCTCTGGTGTTCGAGGGGAACTGCTGGAAATTCGGCCACAATATTCCGACGGATATGATTACTCCGACGCATGTCGCATTCAAAGGAATGGCGGAGATGGCTAAGCATGTCCTCGAAACGGCCAACCAGGATTTTCCCAAGAAAGTTCAGAAAGGCGACATGATCGTGGCCGGACGGAACTTCGGTTGTTCTTCGGGAAGGGCGATTGCTCCGAAGGCGATCCGGATGACGGGAGTGGGCGTGGTCCTGGCCGAATTTTTCTCGCGCACTTTTTACCGCAACGGACACGAGATCGGACTTCCGATTCTGGAGGCTCCCGGTATTCACGATCTGGTCGAGACAGGAGACCGGCTGCGAGTGAATATCGAGCGCGGCACGGTGGAGAACCTCACCTCGGGCAAATCGCTCCAGGGCAATCCGCCGCCCGACTTCCTGCTGGAGATGCTGCAGGCGGGAGGATTGATTCCTCTGCTCAAGACCGGCTCCCGGTATCTATCTTTCAACGGGGCATTCAGTGGGAGCAAACAGCGATGACATTGCTGCTGACGAACGAGGAAGTGGAGCAGGTCCTCACGCCGGAAGACACCATCGCGGCGACAGAGAGTATCTATCGCGAGCTGGCGAACGGCGCGGCCCTGAACCGGCCCCGCACCCAGACGTATCTTCCGGTGGAATCGAAGGAGCACCCCGGCTTCAAATACCGCATGAAGTCGCAGGAAGGCGGCAGCTCCGAAAGCGGAGTCTGGGCGCTGCGGATTACTTCCGATATGGCCGGATTCGCCTACACCGCCGGCGTCAAGCGGCGCCGCATCCTGCCCTGCGCGACCGGCAACCGATACTGCGGACTGATCGTACTTTTCGATATCGAACGGATCGAGCCCATCGCCATCATGGCCGATGGAGTGATACAAAAAATGCGGGTCGCCGCGCTGAGCGCTGTGGGCGCAAAATACCTCGCGCGGAAAGATTCCAAAACGCTGGGGCTGTTTGGGACCGGATGGCAGGCGCGGCCCCACTTGGAATTTCTGCATCGGATATTCCATTTCGAGCAGGTCAAGGTTTTTAGCCCGAACCAGGAGCACTGCCGCGAGTTTTGCCGGGGGATGAGCGAGAAATTAGGAGTTTCCGTCCGCGCCGTGGCATCGCCGCGAGAGGCCGTGGAAGGCAGCGATATCGTCCAGGCCGCGACCGCCGCCTGGGATGCGGTTTTCGACGGACACCTGGTGGAAAAGGGGATGTACATCGCATCCATCGGAGGCGCCGACGCGAGCAATAAGCGCAGGGAGCTGGACGATGAAACCTTCCGGCGCTCCGATCTTTACGTAGTGCACTCTTTGGAAGTAGGCAGGAACGACAAGTCTCCCGACGTTTGGGAGCTGGCCGAAAAAGGGATCAAGAAGTGGGAAGAGATTTACGAGCTTCAGGACCTGCTCGTCGGCCGGGTGCCGGGACGAACCAGCCCGGATCAGATTACGGTTTTTAATAACAACACCGGCGCCGGGATTCAATTTGCCGCAGTCGGATCCGTGGTTCTGAAGCGGGCGCGCGAGAAAAAACTGGGACGGGAAATCCCGACGGAGTGGTTCCTGGAAAGTGTCTCACCGTAGAGGCTGTTTCAAGACCTCCCAGGTCTTACGTCAGGGCACGGCTTTGGCCGTGTGTGTGATAACCCCGAAGGACGTACCTCAGCGGCTAAAGCCGCGTTGCAAGGATTGATTTTACGGCACGACTGAAGTCGTGCCCTGACGTAAAATCGAGGTTTTCACACACACGGCTGAAGCCGTGCCCTGACAGCCGCTGAGAAAAGGTCTTGAGATAGGATCGTAACCGGAACGTCAGATGCTAAATCAACCGCGCTTGCTTCAACTGACCAGCCTGATGGCCGACCGCGGCTGGGATCTGTTATTGCTCTACGGCCACACGTGGAGAAAGGATTTTTTCCGTTGTCTCGTGAACCTGAACTTTTCAGGTCCGCACGCGGCGGCAATTTTGTCCCGCGCCGGAGACCTTGCCGTGCTCTTATCCGACCCCTGGGACGCGGAAGCCGCTCGGGCGGAACCGGGCGTTCTTGTCATTACGGAGCCGGACTTCCCGCGAGGCCTGAGCCATTTTTTCACGGAACACAAGGGCTCCAACCTCGCGATCGCCGGGATGGAATTGATGGAGGCGCGCTTTGTTGCCGCGGCGGGCGAGTCTTGCGGCCGTGCTCCGGTATCCGCCACGTTTGACGTGGAGGAACTGCGAAGGGTCAAGAATCCCGACGAGATTGCAATTTTGAAAAAAGCGGCGGAGCTGGCCGACCGCGGATACCAGTATTTTGCGGATGTCGCCGAAGAGGGAATGAAGGAATACGAGCTGGTGGCGGAGGTCGAAGCGTTTTTGAAATCGAACGGCGCCGAAGATAATTTCATGCTGATCGCCTCCGGCGGCACGGAGGTCACCGGCATGAAGCCGCCGACCGAACGGGTGCTCCGAAAGGGCGACTCCGTTACGACCGAGCTGACGCCTCAGATCAATGGATACTGGGCGCAAATCTGCCGCACGCTTGTGATGGGCGAGCCTTCCGCGGAGCAGCGGCGCGCGTTTTCCATTTTTTCCGAGGCCCAGCAGGCGGCCCTGGACTTTCTGAAGCCGGGCGTGAATATCTCCGATGTGGCGCGAGTTCAGAACGATGTGTTCCGCAAAGCGGGGTACGGCGATTACACGGGTCCGAAGTATACGCGCGTGCGCGGACATGGCTTGGGTCTCCACCTGGATGAGAACCCCTACGTTCTGGAAGATGTGAATTACATTGTGAAAAAGGGAATGGTTCTCATCGCTCATCCCAACACCTATCTTCCTCTTTCCGGGTACATGGTTTTTGGAGATTCGTTGCTGGTGACGGAGAACGGCTGCGTCTCGCTGTCGTCCACGGAGCGAAAGTTGTTTTACAAGGATACGTAAAGGATACGTAGATGAAACGAGGCTGGATAACTTGGGACCGGACGGAGCTGCCGGTGTCCGTCTTCGAAGCGAGGGTGCAGGCGATTCGAAAGGTTCTGGCCGAGCGGGACTTGCCGGCCCTGGCGGTTTACACGGATATCTGGAGGTCGAACCAGGCGAGGTATTTCTCGAACGTGATGCCGTATTGGAACCGCGCCATCTTGGTTGTTTCTCGAGAAAAGCCTCCCATTTTGATCTGCGGCCTCTCCCCGCGCGTCTATCCCTGGATTCGCTCCATCACGATTTTGGACGACATCCGGCCCAATAACAATTTGGCGAAAGGCTTGCTGCAATTGTGTACGGAGTTTCACTGGAAAAGAATCGGCGCCATGGACCTTCCGCAAATGCCGCAGGACATCAACGCGTCTATCTGTTCGGGTGAGGTCGATGTCGCCGACGTGCCATCGCAATCGGTTTACGACTTGGGCGCCGATGAATCGGAAATCTCGATGCGCCGCCGGGCTGCGGAGATGGCGCGCCGGATTGTCGGGGAGGAATTGCCGAAGGGAGTCGGAACGCTCGACTATCAATTCGTCGGCCGGCTGGAACGGGCGTTTCGGCGAGCCGGCGCCGAGGATCTGGTAATTCTCTTGAGCGACGGCAAGACGGCTCCGCTTCCGGCCAAGGGGCGTACGCTCGAAGAGGGTTTTTCGCTCGCGCTCGCCCTGGAGTATCGCGGGCATTGGGTCAAGCTGTCGCGGCCGCAAGTATCGGCGGAGAGTACGAATTCCATCCGGAATCTTTTTCACGGCGCGCTCGACAATTTGAAGGCACCTTCGGATGGTTCCATCTACACGGAAAAACTCTCCGGATCGTATCCATATGAGTCTTGCGAGCGGTCTGCAATCGCCCGGGGATGGATCTTTGCTCTCCACGTGGAGTCCGATTTCGGCGGCCGGAGAACCTTTTACGGAGATACCTGCTGGTACGGGCAAAATGGAGTGGAACTGTTATGAATATGATCGAAAAAATTCTGGCGAAGGCCAGCGGAAGAAAAGAAACGCATCCGGGCGAAGTTGTGGTTGCCAGAGTGGACCGGATGGTGATGCACGACCTGAGCTCGAATTTCGTGTCCCGAGTGTTCGAGGAAGAGATGGCGGGAGAGCCCATCGCGGATCCCTCGCGGATCGCATTTGTATTCGATCACAACTTTTCCCCCGCGACCGAGCAAGCCGCCGAGGCGCTGGCGAAGGTGCGGCACTTCGCGGCCCGGCACGGAATCCGGAATTTCTTCGACTGCGGCCAGGGCAGCATTCATCACGTCATCATCGAGAAGGGTCTATGGGCGCCGGGGCAGGTCATCATCGGTTGCGACTCGCATACAACCATCTATGGCGCGCTGGGCGTTTTTGCGACGGGGGTGGGGAACAACTCGATGGCCGCGTTGGGATTCCGCCACGGCATGGGATGGTTCCGCGTGCCGGAAACCATTCGGGTCCACTTCCACGGCAACCCAGCGCATGGCGTGAACCCGCGCGATATTGCGCAGTATATGGTGGGACATTTGGGGGAAGACGGCGCCGTCTACAAAGCGCTCGAATATGCGGGTCCATATATCGAACAACTTTCCGTCGACGACCGGCTCCTGTTTCCGCTGATGACGATTGATCTGGGAGGCAAGGCCGGATTCATCAACCCGGACGAGAAGACGCTCGCCTATGCGAAGGCGCATTCCGGCAGCAAGAAGTTTGAAATGATGACCAACGATCCGGGCACAAAGTATGAACAGGTCGTCGATATCGACGTCAGCAAACTGGAACCGCAAGTCGCTTGCCCGCCGACCGTCGGGAACGTAAAGCCGGTCGGAGAGGTGGTGGGCGTCGCGGTGCAAGTGGCGGAAGTGGGAGGCAGCACGGGCGGGCGGTTGGAAGATATTCGCCAGCTTACGAAACATCTGAAGAACAAGCACGTGCATCCCGATGTGCGGCTGCAAGTGGTGCCGGCGACACGCGGAATTTATCTCTCGGCGTTGCGGGAAGGGCTGATCGAGAGCCTGATGGAGTCGGGCGCGATCATATTCCCGCCGGGAGCGGGTTCCAACCAGGCTGTGAATATGGGGGCGATGGCCGAAGAGGAAGCGATGATCTCGAACCAGGCACGAAACTTCCCCGGCCGGAACGGACATCCCAACGCGCGCCATTACCTGGGGTCGACGCATACGGTCGCCGCTTCCGCGCTGGCCGGGTGCATCACCGATCCGAGGGAATTGGGAGCGTGAGCGGCGCGATTCTAGCATTTTGAAAATTGGCATATCCCTCTGCGAGAGGAAGCGAACGCAGTGCAGATCCCTCACTCCGTTCGGGATGACAGAGTCGTGGTTCGGGATGACGGCGTTCAGGGATGAAAACTGGGTACACCTTTTGGAAAACCGCTTTTAGCTCGCTTGTTTTTTGATTGTTGCCTTCAGGAATTCCGCCAAGCCGCCCAGTTCCAGCAACTCCCGAACCGAATCCGGCATTTTGGGGAATGAGAAGTCACGGTCTTGATGCCGAATTTGCCCGGCCGCAAGATCAATCTGGAGATTGTCGCCTTCGTGAACGACCGGGTAAAGGGCGGGGCATTCCACGATGGGAAGCCCTTCGTTGATGGCGTTGCGGTAAAACGTCCGCGAAAATGAACAGGCCACGACGGCTTTGATTCCAAGACCTACAATCGCCGTGGCGGCTTGCTCGCGCGCGCTGCCACATCCGAAATTTCTTCCCGCCACTAGAATATCGAATTGGCGAAGCTTGTCCGGAAAGCCCGCTCCCAATACTTCAAACGCGTGCTGACTAAGCCGTTCCGGATCGATATAGATCAAGTATCGGCCGGGGATAATAATATCCGAGTTGACGTTGTCGCCGAATTTATAGACGCGGCCTTGAATTGGCGCTCCCATGGAAGGATCTCCCTTATAATTCCGGCGCGAATTCCCTGGGATCGGAAATTACGCCTTTAATGGCGGATGCGGCCAAAGTTGCGGGACTGCAAAGATAGATTTCCGCTTTGTTGCTTCCCATTCGGCCCAGGAAATTCCGGTTGGCGGTGGAGAGACAAACTTCGCCGTCGGCCATAACTCCGCCGTCACCGGCACAGGCCCCGCATCCGGGATTCGTAAATAAACCGCCGCTTTCGAGCAGGGTCTGGAGAACGCCGGTCTTGACGGCCTCCAACAGGATTTGCTTGGAGCCGGGCGTGATGATCAATCGTACATTGGGATGGACGCGGCGGCCTTTCAAAATCTTGGCGGCCACGACCAAGTCTTCATACTTGGCGTTGGCGCAAGACCCGAGAAACGCCTGATCGAAGCGAGTTCCCAGCACTTCGCCAATCGGCTTGGTATTTTCCACTTCATGCGGGCAGGCCACCATTGGATGAAGCTGGGAGATATCCACCGTGATTTCTTTTTCGTACACGGCGTCGGGGTCGGCGTGAATTGCTTGATAGCGGGTGGGATCTTCCAGGCGACCTTTCAGATATTCCTTCGTCGCCCCGTCGGGAGGAACGAAGACGCACTTGACGCCCATCTCCATGGCCATGTTGGCCATGGTCATTCGCTCCGAGATGCTGAGCGAGGGAATCGCGCTGCCGTAGAATTCGACGGATTTGTAGTTGCAACCATCCGCTCCCAGGCTGCCGATGAGATGAAGCATCAGGTCCTTCGAATAGACGCCGCCTGCGAACTTGCCGTTGAGAATTATTTTAAAGGTCTCGGGGACCTTCATCCAAAGCTTTCCGGTCAGCCACACGGAGGTGACTTCGGTGTAGCCAATCCCGGCGCCCAAGGCTCCCAGGCTGCCGTAGATCGTGCAATGCGAGTCGGTCCCTACAATGAGATCGCCGGGAGCAACGTGTCCGGCCTCCATGAGAACCAGGTGGGCGATGCCGGCATCCAAATCGTAAAATTTGCGAATGCCGTACTCACGCGCAAACTTTCGGCAGACTTGCTGGTCGGCGGCATGTTTCTCAAGTTTGGCGGGCGAGACATGGTCGAGAACTATGGCCAGACGTTCCGGATCGAAGAGCTTCGTTGCCCCGACCGCTTTCATCACGCTGACCGATCGCCAGGTAGCCGTGTGACTCATCACCAGATCGGGATAGGCTTCCACAATCTGCCCCGGCGCCACGGTGGGCCGCCGGGACTTGGAAGCGAGAATCTTTTCCGCGATGGTCAGTCCCATTCCGCTCTCCTTTTGGCCGTATTTGTTCAAGAATACGGCTCTTTCGCCTGGAGGGACCGCTTGATGCATACCCCCGCTTCGGCTATCGAAGAATTGGTTAAGTACAGGAACTCGGGGTATCGGAATCCGGTTGTCCATCCACCGTGCAGTTCAATAGTGTATCCTACCTTGGATACACCTTACAATTCGAAGAACTGGACATCGCGAAGAAAAGTGCGGTATCACGGTCCTGGATCGAGAGCGAATTGAGCGCGAATCACCTTGAGATGTTCATTTCGATTGATTATCATGAGGTAGTCAAAAAGCGAGCGGGGTCGCTTTCTAGGCTGTCATCGTAGGGCTGAGGCGGTGGAAGGTCCAATATGAAAGCGCGCGGTGGATTCAAGGAAAAAGCCTACCGGAAAATCAAGGAATACATTCTCAACAGCGACTTCTATCCCGGCCAGCACATCCGTCATGCGGACTTGAGTGAAGTATTGAACATGAGCCGGACGCCGGCTCGCGAAGCCATGCAGCGGCTGGTGGAGGAAGGGTTCATCGTCCATCTGCCCAACCGCGGATATTTTGTGAGCGAGATTACCGAGAAAGAGGCGGAAGAGCTCTATGAGCTGCGAGAGACCCTGGAGGCCTTTTGTATCGAACGGGCCATCGACCGGTGTAAAAAAAGAGACCTGGAAAGCATTCGCAAGTTGCTGGACAAATATAAAGCCACCATCGACGGACACGTATCGCGGCAGACCCTGCTGGTCGACCGGAACTTCCACTTGAAGATCGCGGAGCTTGCCGGGAACGAACTGGTCTACAAGGTGCTTTTCGGCGTGTTTGAAAAGATCATCATGAAGCGGAATATCGAGCGGATGCCGGTCTCGGACGCGCGGTTTGGATTGAAGCGGCATACCATCATCTTCCGGGCGATCGAGAGCGGAGACCGCAACAAAGCCGTGCGCCACATTCGGGAACATATTCGGGAAGGGAAGCGGCGTTTGCTGGAACAGGTCAGCCGACGCAAGGAAGTTCGCGTTCTCGCGACGCCCACCCCGAGAGCCGCGCTCTCGCTCAAAGGAAGAAAATCCCGTTTGCAATTTTCGTAAAGTTTGCCAAGTTGGGAACCGTTTCTTTCTAATACTTTGAGTATCGTGACAAAACGTCCCGTCTGTCCCCGGTTTTACCCGTCATGAAACGATGGCAAATGCTATATAGAAACGCGCGCTTCTTAAACTTCGCTCGCGATTGGCCGAAAGGAAAGATGACCGGGCTCCCTGGCATTATGCGCCTGCTTCTTGCGATTCTGCTTTCGTCCTCGATTTCATACGGCTACTCGGTTCTCTCCCACGAAGCAATCATCGATTCCGTTTGGGATACTTCCATCCAGAAGCTGCTTCTCAAACGATTTCCCAACGCGACTCCGGAGGAACTGGAACAGGCGCACGCTTACGCGTATGGGGGCTGCATCATTCAGGACTTGGGATATTATCCGTTCAGCAGCCGCTTCTACAGCGATCTGACGCATTACGTCCGCAGTGGCGATTTCATCGCGGCGCTGATCCGCGAATCGCAGGACCTCAACGAATATGCCTTCGCTCTGGGTGCGCTGGAACACTATGCCGCCGATACCGAGGGGCACCGTATTGCCACCAACCGCGCGGTGCCGATTTTGTTTCCCAAACTGCGGCGAAAATTCGGAGGGGATGTCACCTATTGGGATGATCCAACCGCGCACGTCAGGACGGAGTTCGGGTTCGATGTGCTCCAGGTCGCCACCGGGCGATACGCGCCGGACCGGTATCGGGGCTTCATCGGTTTCCAAGTGTCGCGGGAGGTGCTGGAGCGCGCGTTCGTGGATACCTACGGCATCGAAATGAAGGACATCTTCGGAAATGTGACCCTCGCGCTGGGGTCCTACCGGCACAGTATCGGCTCGATCGTTCCGGGCATGACCCGGGTGGCATGGAGTCTCAAGCAGGACCAGCTCAAAAAAGAGATTCCCGGCATCACGCGTAAGAAGTTTCTCTACAATCTATCGCGCTCGAGCTATGAAAAGGAATGGGGAACCGAATACCACAAGCCGGGCTGGCGCACCAAGTTGGTGACCTTCCTGTTCCGGCTCATTCCGAAGGTCGGTCCGTTCAAAGCGCTTCAGATCGCCACGCCGACGCCGGAAGTGGAGAAACTATTCATGACCAGCTTCAACGCAACCGTTGACCGCTACAAGGCGGTGCTCGCAAATGTGGACGCTGGCGGGCCGGAGGTGCCGAATGAAAATTTCGATGTCGGCGGAGCAACGAGCGCCGGCAAGTACAAGGGAACCGATGAAGCGTATGCCAAGCTGGTAGGAAAGCTCGCGGACCGTCAGTTCGCCGGGATGACACCCGACCTTCGCCAGAATATCCTGGCATTCTATAAGGACGTGAAACCGCCCATCTCCGCCAAGACCACTAAGAAAGAATCAGCCGAATCGGCGGAGCTTCGGGATCAGCTTGATCGGCTAAGAGCACTTCCCGAGGCTGCCCCTGCGCCGCAAGCGCCGTGATTCGGTTTGGTCATGGCTGTATATTCGCGGCAACGGCGCCGGATCGCTCCCATTCCTAAGAAAGGAGGCCCACGATGCAACCGAATCCGAAAGTCCTGGCCCTGATGAGTCACCTGCTTCCGCCGATGACCAGGGCCATTTCGATGTTCATCCCCGGCCGGGACAGCCAGATCGCCTGGCAGAACGCCAGCAACAATGCCGAGATCATCCGGTTGGTCGTCAACGTAGGATCATTCTTGCCTCCTCCCGGCAGCCGCGTCTCCTTGCCGGAGTTGGTCGAAAAATGTTACGCTGGCGGTCCGTTTCCCTCGGTTTGGAGCGTCGAGGGCCTGGGGCATTACTATGCGGATACTTTTTTCGAGCGCAAGGAAGTTCCCCGGAATCTGCTGACCGATCCGAAGCTTCAGACGCTTCCGTCGAAGAGCCTCACCATGCTCCATGCCGGGATCGGCTTGTCGTTCGCTCAACAGAATCTGCTCAAGATCACGGCAACGAGTCCTGCCGCGGAGATCCGGAAGACAGTCGAGAACATTGTGTCGCTCTGCAAGGACTCATCGCAGACGGGTTACATGGGGGCTGCTGTCGAGTCGCTGGGGCTGGTGGCGCGGAACTTCCATGGACTGGCCATGACCAGGGCGGTGCACGAGGCACTCGCGGCCATCGCGCCGGACCTCGTCGGTTACATGTGGCGCGGGGCCGGGCGGGCAGTCTATTTCTCCGTCCCGGATTTCATTCCCGGCTGGCGCACGCCCTGGAGGGTTGTGGAGTCGTGCCGCCAGGATCCACCCGACGAGCAGGGGCGGCGCAATATGGTCGCGGGATTCGCTTGGGCATCCACGGTGGTGAACATGCGCCACCCGGCCATTATGGAAACCATTTTGAAATATCACGGAGAGGAATTTTCCGAAAACGACGCCTTTTCCAACGGGGTGATGTCCGCCATGATCATGCGGTACGACACCTCGCCGGACGATCCCTACATCGATCGTTTCTGCCTATACCGGCCGGCTAGCTCCGATCCCAAATTGCTGAAATTGTGGGGGAGCTTGGTGCAAGAACCCTGTGATCGGGCGCTGCTCTTGTACCATCCGGCGCTGAAGGCACACCGGCGGCTGGAGGAGGTTTTTCACTATCAGGATCTGGCCGCGCTGGTGAAGAGCTTGCGCTAGAGCGTTTCTCTTCTTGCCGTAGAGAGTGGTCAGGGCATGGCTTCAGAGTGTGTGTGATAACCCCGAAGGACGTACCTCAGCGGCTAAAGCCGCGTTGCAAGCATTGATTTTACGGCACGACTGAAGTCGTGCCCTGACGACAAATTGAGGTTTTCACACACACTCTGAAGTCGTGCCCTGACGGGCTCCGAGGAAGTCATGCAACAACGGCTATACAAATTCAAAATTCCAAGCTCCAATTGCGTTTGGGATTGCAGATTTGGAGTTTGGGATTTGTTTCGAGTTTAGGATTTAGGATTTTTCCTCTAGAATGTCTCTGTGCCGATTCGGCTGAGACTTCGGACCTGACTGTGATGCTATCATCCTCTACTTCGGGCGCTAACGCGGTTTATCTGGTGGGCTTCATGGGCTGCGGCAAGACCACAGTGGGGCAGCGCCTGGCGCAGCGGCTGGCCTGGCGGTTCATCGATCTCGACGAGCAGATCGAGCAGGCCGAAGGCCGCACCATTGCGGAGATTTTCGCGCAGTCCGGCGAACCTCCATTCCGCGAGAAGGAGCACGCGGCGCTGCGGAGAATCGTCGAGGAAGCGTCGCGGCCCGGTGGGCGGGTGGTGGCGCTGGGCGGAGGGACCTTCGTGCAGCCGCAGAATATCGATCTGCTGCTACGCTCGGGGGCCATCACGATCTGGTTGGAGTGCCCGGTGGCACAACTGTTGTTGCGGTGCGCTCTCCTGACCAACCGTCCGCTATTCCGCGATGAGGCGAGTTTCCGTTCTCTCTACCTGCAGCGTTTGCCCTTTTACCAGCGCGCGACATTCACGGTGCAGTCGGACAAGGCGGAACCGGACGCCGTGGTCGGCCGGATTCTTGAACTAAAGCCTTTTCAGGGACTGAAATGTTCCCATTGAATTCAACGCGGCTCGCCGGGGCGCTGTTTCTGGCGATGATCCTGACGACGGCTCCGCGCGCCGTGCTGGCGCAATCCGGGGGAGAGGCTTCGAATGTTTCCGCGGTTGCCGATAGCGGAGTCTTTTCCATCCTGTCGTCACAGCGCCGGATCGGTACGGAAAAATTCAAGATCGCTCCGGTTGCTTCCGGCTGGGAGGACTCCGCCGAGATTGATGTGACGGCGCCGGGATCGCCGCACATCACCGAGACCTCCACGATGAAACTCGACGCGAATCTGCGGCCCGTCTCTTATGAACGGCAGCAAAAGCTTCCCAAGAAGGGCAGCATCGCGGTCGGGTTCGGGTCTCCGGAAACCAAGCTCGTTGCCCAAACGGAAGCGGGAGCGGAGAACCAGATTTTCCTCCTGCCCCAGGACCACCTGGTGGTGCTGGACACGAATCTGTTCCACCATTATTCGTTTTTGGTGCGCCTATACGACGGCGCCAAGGGCGGTCCGCAGCACTTCAACGTCTTCGTCCCGCAAGAAGCGACACCGGGAACGATCGGCCTGGAGCTCAAGGGCAAGGAAAGCGTAACGGTGGGCAAGACGGCTCGGGAATTGAATCACTTCGAGGCGGTGACGGACGAGGTCAAGATCGACCTTTGGGCCTCGCCGGAGGGCGCGATCTACCGCATGGCGATTCCGCAGGCCAACCTGGAAGTCGTGAGACAATAGTTTAGTGCCGTTTGCGCTTCTGCCTCTTACAGAATCCCTTCTCCTCCCCTATAATTCCCCGTTGACCCTTTTGGGGCCGCTATTCTCGCGTTTGTGAAGGTGCTTATGAAATGGAATGTAAGCCGGGCGGTGGTGCTGGGGGCTGGGACGATGGGCTCGCGCATTGCGGCGCACCTCGCCAATTGCGGCATCCCCTCCTATCTTCTGGATCTGGTCCCTCGCGAGCTGACCGCCGAGGAGAGAAAAAAGGGGCTGGATCTCTCTTCTCCGCTGGTGCGGAACCGGATTGCGCGAGCGGGACTCGATGCCGCGCTCAAAGGCAAACCGGCTGCTTTCTTTTCCGGCGACACGTCGTCGTTCATCACGCCCGGCAATTTTGAAGATCATCTCCACTTCGTGGCCGAAGCGGACTGGATCATCGAGGCGGTGTCGGAAAATCTCAAGATCAAGCGGGCGTTGCTCGAGCGCGTGGCGGCCGTTCGTAAGCCTGGGACGGTGGTCAGCTCGAACACCAGTGGGTTGCCGATCTCGCGCATCGCGGCAGGTTTTCCGGAAGAGTTTCGGCGGCACTGGCTGGGCACGCATTTCTTCAATCCGCCACGTTATCTCCACTTGCTGGAAGTGATTCCTGGACCGGATACGCTGCCGGAGGTGGTTGATGCCGTTTCGCAGTTTGCGGACCGGCGCCTCGGTAAGGGCGTGGTGTGCTGCAAGGACACGCCGAATTTCGTCGGCAACCGCATCGGAGTGTTCTCCATCTGCAACGTGCTTCGCGCGATGCAGGAAGAGGAATTGACCGTGGAAGAGGTGGACCGGCTGACGGGGCCGCTCGTGGGCTGGCCCAAGAGCGCCACGTTTGGGACGATTGATCTGGTGGGCCTCGATATCGTGGTTACCGTCACGCAAAATCTTTTCGACAACGCACCGGAAGACGAATCGAGGGAGTTGTTCCGGATACCGGCGTTTATACAAAAGATGATGGAGCGGGGAATGCTCGGCGCGAAAAGCGGGACGGGTTTCTACAAACGGCCCAAGCAGGCCGGCGGCGAAACGCCCACGCTCGATATTGATACTCTGGAATACCGGCCGCAGAAGAAGGTGCAGTTCCCCTCGCTCGATGCGGCGAAGAGCGAAGACGTTGGCCAGCGTGTCCGGATGCTCATTGATTTTCCAGAAGCTGCCCACGACAAGGCCGGGCGGTTCGCGTGGAAGATTCTCAGCCCCACGCTACTTTATGCGGCGCGCCGCATACCCGAGATCGCCGATCGCGTAGTGGAGATCGACCGCGCCATGAAGTGGGGCTTTGGATGGGAGCTGGGACCGTTCGAGCTGTGGGACGCACTGGGCGTGGAAAAATCGGTGCGGCGCATGGAAAGCGAGGGAATGAAAGTTCCCGAAAACGTTCGGACGATGCTGAAATCGGGCCGCACGCGGTTCTACGAGTCGTCAGAACGTGGCAGAAGCTACTTCGACTTTCGGAGCGGCGAGTACAAGCCAGTCGAGCAAGCGCCGGGAATCCTGCTGCTGCATGGCGGCGGAGCGCGCGCGATCCGGCAAAGCGCCGATGCCTCGCTGCTCGATCTCGGCGATGGTATCGCTTGCATCGAGTTCCACAGCAAGATGAATGCCATCGGGCCGGAGATCGTCTCGATGGTCCATGCCGGGCTTGACGAGCTTGCAAAAAACTTTGACGCTCTGGTGGTCGCGAATCAGGGGGCGAATTTTTCCGCCGGAGCCAACCTGTTTTTGTTGCTGAAAGAATGCCGCGCCGCGAACTGGGAGGAGATCGATCGCGAAGTGCGGCGATTCCAGCAGATGACTATGGCGATCAAATACTCGCCGAAGCCGGTTGTGGTGGCGCCGTTCAAGATGGTTCTGGGCGGAGGGTGCGAGCTGGCTCTGGCGGCGCCGCGGTTGCAGGCGGGAGCCGAGACGTACATGGGACTGGTGGAAGCGGGCGTGGGGCTGGTCCCGGCGGGAGGCGGAACAAAAGAGATGCTGCTGCGGGCGACCGACGCGCTTCCGGCCAGCGAAGAGTTGCTGCCGGCGATCCGGGAGGTCTTTCATACCATCAGCCGTGCCACGGTGTCATCGAGCGCGGAAGAGGCGCGGCGGCTCCGCTTCCTCGGTCCCGCCGACGGGATTACAATGAACTGGGAGCGGCTGGCCGCCGATGCGAAGCAAACAGCGCTTGCGATGGTTCGCGATTCTTTTCGCCCTGCTGATTCTGGCCCGCGCAGTGACATTCGCGTGCCGGGTCAGGCGGCGCTCGCCGAGTTCCAGGTCGGGATTCACATTGCGCGGCGGGGAGAGTTCATTTCCGATCATGACGCGCTGATCGCGGGAAAGATCGCACATATTCTCTGCGGAGGGAAGCTGAGTGGACCGGCCGTGGTGATCGAGCAGTATCTCCTCGATCTCGAACGGGAAGCGTTCCTCAGCCTTTGCGGGGAACCAAAGACGCAGGCGCGCATCGAATATATGTTGGAGACGGGGAAGGCGCTGCGAAATTGAATCGGAGCCGCGACCGTTAGGGAGCGGAGGCGAGCGAGGTTTGATTGGGGATTTAGCATCGGTGCTACCGCTCCCTTGCGGTCGGGGCTCTGATAGGACGAGGAGACTCTTATGAGAGATGCTGTGATTGTTGCCAGCCTGCGGACCGCCGTCGGCAAGGCGCCCAAGGGAACGCTGCGCGAGACGCGGCCGGACGACATGGCCGCTACGGTGTTCTGCGAATTGCTGCGGCGCACTCCGGCGCTTGCGCCCGAAGAGATTGAAGACGTGATCCTGGGATGCGCCATCCCGGAGGCCGAGCAGGGACACAACATGGCGCGCATCGCGACGTTGCGCGCCGGGCTGCCGCAGTCGGTTTCGGCGATGACCATCAACCGGTTTTGCTCCTCCGGGTTGCAGGCGATCGCCATGGCCTCCGAGCGCATCATGTTGGGGTATGCCGACGCGATCATCGCGGGCGGCGCGGAGTCGATGAGCCTGGTTCCGATGGCTGGACACAAGCTTGCGCCCAATCCGTACCTCGCCGAGAATTATCCCGACGTGTACATCAACATGGGGATGACGGCCGAGAATGTGGCCCGCAAATACAACGTCACTCGCGAAGACGCCGACGCGTTTTCGCTGGCAAGCCACCAGAAGGCGCTGGCCGCCATCCGCGACGGAAAATTCCAGGATGAGATCGTGCCGCTTGAAGTGAAGACCACGACGTTCCAGGCAGGGAACGGGAACAAGCCGGAAACCAAAACGAAAATCTTCAACGTGGACGAAGGGCCGCGCGCCGACACATCGATTGATGGGCTGGCGAAGCTGAGGCCGGTGTTTCATGCGCGGGGTTCGGTAACCGCGGGAAATTCGTCGCAGATGAGCGACGCGGCCGCGGCGTCCATTGTGATGTCGGCGGAGCGGGCGCGAGCGCTGGGACTGAAGCCGATGGCGCGCTTCGTATCCTTCGCGACGGCCGGAGTGCCGCCTGAGCTCATGGGCATCGGGCCGGTCGCCGCCATTCCCAAAGCGTTGCGGTTGGCTGGATTGAAACTCGACCAGATTGATCTCGTTGAGCTGAACGAAGCGTTCGCGGCGCAGGCGCTGGCGGTGATTCGCGAAGCGGGGCTCGACCCGTCGAAGGTCAATGTCAACGGAGGCGCGGTGGCGCTGGGCCATCCGCTCGGATGTACCGGCGCGAAGCTCACGGCGACGCTGCTGCGGGAGATGAAGCGACGCGGCTCGCGATATGGGATGGTCACCATGTGCATCGGCGGGGGGCAGGGAGCGGCGGGAATCTTTGAAAACCTTAGTTAAGGTTTGATAAGTAGAAACAAACCCACGGCACAAAAATCGTGCCGTGGCTACGCATTTTATTCGAGCGCAACAGAATTCAATATTTTAAGGGTGATGAATGCTCTCAATTCGGTTCGCTAAACTGGAAGATGCACCTCTGCTGGCAACGCTTATTCGGGAACTGGCGGACTACGACAAGCTGGGCGAGGAAGCCATTGTGACCGAAGAGGACGTGGCGCGGGATGGCTTCGGCGAGAGGCCGAAGTTTCGCGCGCTCATCGCGGAGTGGGACGGCTTCCCGGCCGGATATGCTTTGTTTTTTGAGATCTATTCCACGTTCCAGGGGCGCAACGGATTGTTCTTGGACGATATTTTCGTGCGGCCCGCCTTTCGAAAAAACGGGATTGGCAAAGCGCTGCTCGCCCGCGTGGCTAAGATTGCCTGGGACGAGCAGTACTTCTGCGTTCGATGGGAGGTGCTGAACTGGAACGAACCGGCCATCGAGTTCTTCGTCCATGAGGGCGCCGTGTTTTTGGACGAATGGAAGTCGGGAGTGCTGGTCGGAGAGCCGCTCGAAGAGTTGGCCAAGGAGTCGAAGTAGGCGGGGCTGCACAGCGGGCAACCCCTGCCGGGGTTGGTCTTTAACCGATGGACCTTTTTCCGTAGGTTAAAACCTACGGCTATTCACGGTGATCCCCTTCGGGGATCGGCTACACGCGCGGACTCGGCAACAAACTGCTAGTGCATTTTCAGGATTTCTGGATGGCAACAGGGATCTGGGTGCATCTTCTCGATTTTCTGTCGTCCCTCCGGGACTCGACCGCTTTAATTTGCTATTCCCAGGGCTTACGAGTCTGTCGGGAATAGAAAATCCTCTACGTAGAATCAATTACTTGCGTGGATTTTCGCTCTACGAATTGTCTGTAAGCTATTGATTCCGCGTTCAGTAAAATCTATTTCCGACAGACTCTTACGCCCTGGGCTACTATCTATCGCCCCTGCGGGGCTAAACTCGAACGCGATACACCAACAATGAAAATGCTTTTGGGACACCACCGAAACCGGCGGCGACGCTTGACATGCTTTGCCTCGATGATATAGTTAAGGCAATCAACAAGGTAAGATGGATTGTGGTGTGTTGTCGGCGGTTCGTTTGGCTCCCACGACTCGGCTTTTACGGCCTCTCTGGGCGGCCACACGGGAAGGCGGATCAGAATGAAAGCTAAGGTTTTGTGCTGGATTGGCGTGGTTCTGGCGGGAGCCGGATTGCTTCAGGCTGCAACGCAAGAGCCTGCGAGCGCCGCTGCGCCGGGCGCCTCACAATACAGCGCCGTGCTGAGCCGCTATTGCTTCACCTGCCACAACGAAAAGTTGAAGACGGCGGACCTGATCCTGAGCCAGATGAACGTCGCGAATCCCAGCGCGGACGCGGCGGTGTGGGAGAAAGTGGTGCGCAAGCTGCGCTCCCGCGCGATGCCTCCCGTGGGCATGCCGCGGCCTGATGAGGCTATCTACAATTCCTTTGCAACATATTTGGAGACAGAGTTGGATCGCGCCGCCGCGGCCAAGCCGAATCCGGGCAAGCCCGCGATCCATCGCCTGAATCGCGCCGAATACGTGAACGCGGTCCGCGATCTGCTGGCGCTCGAGATCGACGGTGCGTCGATTCTTCCCGCCGACGAATCGGCCAGCGGCTTCGACAACCTGGGCGAGGGTCTCACGGTGTCGCCGATGCTGCTGGAACGGTACATGTCGGCGGCCGGGAAGATTGGGCGGATGGCGGTGGGAGATCCCGCCGCGGGTCCGTTGTTCGAAACCTACGAGCTTCCGCGGTACTTGATGCAAGAAGACCGCATGAGCGAAGAACTGCCGTTCGGGTCGCGAGGCGGGCTGGCGATTCACCATAACTTTGCGCTTGACGGCGAGTACGTCTTGAAGGTTCGGCTGCAAAGGGACTTTCGGGACCGCATTCGCGGGCTCGGGGAGCCGCATCAACTCGACATTCGGCTCGACGGAAAGCGAGTGAAGCTGTTTGACATTGGAGGCCAGCGCAAGGGGGTTTCGGCGCCGGTTTTTTCGACGGCGGCATTGGGAGATCCGGAACAAGAGCACTACGAACTGACGGCGGACGACGCCTTGGAAGTACGCTTCCCGGCCAAGGCGGGAACGAGGCTGGTGCAGGTAGCGTTTCTGAAGGAACCATGGGCGCCGGAAGGGGCGCTGCAGGCCGTCAATAGTAAGCCGGAGTCACTACCGCGCTTGCTCCCCTACGACTATGCCGAGTACAAGGGAGGCGATCCGACGGTGGACAGCGTCGCCATCGGCGGTCCCTACGACGCCATGGGGCTGGGAGATACCGCCAGCCGGCGCAGGATTTTTTCATGCCACCCAACCGTCAGCCCGGCGGGCAGCAAAGCAGCGGGAGATAGCAAGAGCGAAGACGCGTGCGCTCGGAAAATTCTCTCGACGATTGCACACCGCGCCTATCGGCGTCCGCTGACCGATGACGACATCCAGATACTGCTCGGCTTCTATAAAGAAGGACGGAAGGGCCTGGGAAAGAAAGGCGGAGGCTTCGAAGCGGGGATTGAATCGGGGCTGGAACGGATACTGGTGGGGCCGGAGTTTCTGTTCCGCATCGAAAGCGAACCGGCGAACACGGCGGCGGGCGCGGCCTATCGCATCAGCGACCTGGAACTGGCCTCGCGATTGTCGTTCTTTCTGTGGAGCAGCATCCCGGACGATGAGCTTCTAGCGGCGGCCGAACATGGCAAGCTGAAAGATCCCGCGGTCCTGGAACAGCAAGTGAAGCGGATGCTCGGCGATGCGCGATCGAAGGCGCTGGTCACGAATTTCGCCTCCGAGTGGCTCTACCTGCGCAACCTCGGCTCGGCGAGGCCGGACCCGGATGCGTTTCCGGATTTCGACGAGAATCTGCGCGATGCATTCCGGCAGGAGACGGAGCTGTTCTTCGAAAGCATCATGCGCGACGACCGAAGCGTGTTGGACCTGCTGAATGCGAACTATACTTTCGTCAACGAACGGCTGGCGCGGCACTACGGAATTCCGAACGTTTACGGCAGCCACTTCCGGCGCGTGACGCTGGGCGCCGGCGCGCGCGGCGGATTGCTGAGCCAGGGCAGCATCCTGATGGTGACATCGTATGCCAACCGGACGGCGCCGACGATTCGCGGGAAATGGGTACTCGAAAATATCCTGGGCGCGCCGCCGCCACCGCCGCCCCCCAACGTCCCTTCGCTCAAGGATAATGCGGATACCAAGGGGATGACGATGCGGCAGCGGATGGAGCAGCACCGCGCGAATCCCGTCTGTGCGTCGTGCCACGCGCGGATGGACCCGCTGGGATTCGCGCTCGAAAACTTCGACGCCATCGGGCGGTGGCGAACCATCGATGCGAAAAATCCGATCGATCCTTCGGGAACGCTTCCGGACGGGAAGAAGTTCGAGGGGCCGGCGGGGCTGCGCACGGTGTTGCTGACCAAACGCGACGAATTTGCAAGCACCGTCACCGAAAAATTGCTCACCTATGCAGTGGGACGGGGAGTGGAATATTACGATGAGCCTGCGGTGCGGAAAATCCTGCGGGAGTCGGCGCCGAGCGAGTATAGGTGGTCGTCTCTGGTGTTAGGAATTGTCAACAGCACGCCGTTTCAGATGAGGAGGTCTGTGGGGACAGGGGGTAGTTAGAAGCTAGAAGTCAGAAGAAAACAGGTCAACCCCTCCGGGGTTGCTTTCCGTGTTGGTTGGGTTCCGTAGGTTGAAACCTACGGCTATTCACGGTCGGCCCTTTCAGGGCCGCCAGAGCAGGACCGTATTCTAAGGTCGGGCCTTTCAGGGCCACAAGGGTACGGACCTTATTCACGGGCGAGCCTTTCGGGGCCGCAAGAGCACGATCCTCGCTGGGGTTCTATGGCCGGACGATGAGGAATTCTGTCGTGGGACGATAAAGGAACGGAATTGGGCGTGGCAATTGAAAATTGGAGGTTGGGAGAAACGTTATGATGATCTTTAAGAAGGCGATTCCCCGGCGCACGTTTCTGCGCGGGATGGGAGCGACGCTGGCATTGCCGCTGCTCGACGGGATGGTTCCGGCGTTCGCGGGAGCGCTCGATACGGCCAACCCGGCGCAGCGCCTTTCGGTGTTCTACGTGCCGAACGGCATCATGATGAATAAGTGGACGCCGGCGAAGGAAGGCGCGGGGTTTGAGATGACTCCGATTCTGGAGCCGCTGACTCCGTTCCGCGACAAGATGCTGGTGCTGACGGGACTCACGCACAAGACCGCCGATCCGTATCCGGGCGACGGCGACGTTGCGCCGCACGACCGCGCCGGCGGTGCCTTCCTGACGGGCGTTCATCCCAAGCGGGAAGGGAACGTGGGAATTTCGGTGGACCAGATCGTGGCGCAGGAGTTTGGCAAGAAGACGCAACTCGCGTCGCTGGAACTCGGCCTCGACTCCGGCGAAGTATTGGGACAATGCCAGATGGGTTGGACCTGCGCATACGTCCACACGCTCTCCTGGCGCACGCCGACCACGCCGATGCCGACGGTGAATCAGCCGCGCGCGGTGTTCGAACGCCTCTTCGGCGATAGTAACTCGACGGACGCGGGGGAGCGGCGGGCGCGAATGATGAAGCAGCGGAGCCTGCTCGATTCGGTCACGCAATCGGCGGCGAAGCTCCTCTCCGGACTGGGGCCGAGCGACCGCGCCAAGATGAGCGAGTATCTCGACGCTATTCGCGACGTGGAGCGGCGCATCCAAATGGCCGAGGAGCAAGCCTCGCGCGAGCTGCCGACGCTGGACCGGCCGCCGGGGATTCCGGCGCGGGTGGACGACCATGCCAAGATCATGATCGACTTGCAGGTGCTGGCGTTCCAGAGCGACATGACGCGCGTCATCACGTTCATGATGGGGCGCGAGCAAGCCGACCGGACGTATCGCGAGATCGGCATTCCGGATGCGCATCATCCGCTGACGCACCACCAGAACGATCCGGACAAGATCGCCAAGGTGGTCCGGATCAATATATTCCATGCCCAGATGTTTGCGTATTATCTGGAGAAGCTGCGGGCGACGCGCGACGGCGACGGGTCGTTGCTGGATCATTCCATGATCCTTTACGGCAGCGGCATCAGCGATGGCAACGGACATCTGCACGACAACCTGCCGCTATTGCTGGTGGGCGGCGCGGGCAAGATCAAGGGCGGACGGCACCTGAAATATCCCAACTATGAGACGCCGGTGTCGAATCTGTATATGACCATGCTGGATAAGTTAGGGATGCCCGTGGAACACTTTGGCGACAGCACGGGGAAGCTGGATTTGCTGGCGGTGTAGGGGCGGCTCAAAGGATTCAGCCGTCCCTGTCGGGACTTGTTCGAGTTTAACGACGGAGACCCAGCACGGTTCGGCAAAGTGCGCCGAACCGTGCTGGGCTATTTTCAGGCGTCCCTCCGGGACTGAGGCGTTGCGGGAAGGTACGTAGGGAGGAACAGGCATGGGCAGAAAAATCAAGAGTCTCACCGGCTGGGGGATTGTATCTCTGGGGTCCCTTGCCTGCCTTGCCGCTGGGAACGACCTTCGGCTGGTGGAGGCGGTCAAGAATAGAGATGCGGAGGCGGTGCGGTCGCTGCTGAAACAGCATGTTGATGTGAATACGCCGCAGGCGGATGGCACGTCGGCGCTGGCATGGGCTGCGCATTGGGACGATCTGGAAACGGCGGAGTTGCTGATTCGAGCCGGAGCCAACGTGAATGCGGCGACGGATTATGGCGTCACGGCGCTATCGCTGGCCTGCACCAACGGGAACGGCGCGATGGTCGAAAAGCTGGTGAAGGCCGGAGCGAATGCGAATGCCAAGCTTTTGCGGACGGGAGCTACCGTGCTCATGACGTGCGCGCGGACGGGCAGCGCGGAGGCGGTGAAATCGCTGCTGGAGCACGGTGCGGATGCGAACGCGAAGGAAACATGGCGCGGGCAGACGGCTCTGATGTGGGCGGCGGAGGCCGATCACGTGGAGGCTTCGCGGGCGCTGGTCGAGCACGGAGCGGCGGTGAGCGCGCGGTCGCAGAGCGGCTTTACGCCCTTGATGTTTGCAGCGCGGACCGGCGACGTGGAGCTGGCCCGCGTGCTGCTGAAGGCGGGGGCGAACGTGAACGAGTCCACGCCGGAGGACGGCAGCGTCCTGGTGGTCGCGAGCGCGAGCGGCCAGGAAAAGCTCGCGATTTTCCTGCTGGAGCAGGGAGCGAATCCGAACGCGGCGGACGGGCTGGGGTTCACTCCATTGCACTATGCGGTGCAGAAAGGAATCTCCAATATCAGCGCGGTTGAATACGTTCCGTCGCTGCAGCCTCCGCCGAACTTGCCGGAGCTGGCGAAGGCGCTGCTCGCGCATGGAGCGAATCCGAACGCGCGAATCGCGAAGGACTATCCGCCGCATTCGCGCGCGCCGTTCCGGCAATCGCTTCCCAGGAGCTTCATCGGCGCAACGCCGTTCTGGCTGGCCGCCGCGGCCGGCGACGTGAAACTCATGCGGATGCTGAAGGAGGGCGGGGCCGATCCGCTGCTCGGGACCAAAGACAAGACGACTCCGTTGATGGCGGCGGCGGGAATGAACCGCGTCCAGGACTTCCTGGAGGGCGATGAGACGAACGCGCTGGAAGCAGTGAAACTGGCGGTGGAGCTGGGCGGCGACGTAAAAGCGTCGAACTCGGGCGGCCAGACCGCGCTGCACGCGGCGGCGTTTACGGGAGCGAACCCGATCGTGCAGTTCCTGGTGGACCACGGAGCCGAGGTGAACGCCAAGGATAATGCCGGCCAAACGCCGTGGAGCATCGCCGAGGCCATGACGCCGGTCGTGAATAATCAAGGGTCGCTGCGGCTGCATAAGAATACGTCGGAGCTGCTGCTGAAATTGGGTGCAACCACCATGACCGCCAAAGACCTTGTTCCCAACCGCCGCGGCAATCGTGGGGCGTACGCGGGGAATCAGACGGAGACGGACAAGGCGGAGGAGCAGTAGGGGCGGGGGGTGGGGAGTGGGAAATAGGGAGTGGGGAGTGGGGCAAGGCGGAATAGGGAATTCCGGATTCCGAATTTCGAATTCCGGAAAGATACGGAAGCGGGAATTGCGAATTTCGGATTCCGGAGAGAAGGGTCAACCCCTGCGGGGTTGATGTCGATTGGTGGGTTGGTGATTCCGTAGGTTAAAACCTACGGCTATTCACGGTGATCCCCTTCGGGGATTCATGGCTGCGGTTCGCTACTGCAATGATTTCTTTCGCCCTCAGTGAACAGTATTGGGGCTCAACTTCAAACGCAATCCATCAAGTCAAATCGCTACACATCAACTCTGAGATCGGTGTTGGGGTGTATACTCTCAAACACAGCGGGGGCATTCTAAGATCGTTCCGGCGGGGATGGAGGAGCGTTGCCATGACGCGCCGGAGCTGGGATCGTGGGAACTCCGAGGGACAATCTGGGAGCGGGGCGGCGGGTTTTTCCCGGGGGAGGATCGGCGGGATTGTTTGTGGTCTTGCGGTGCTGCTGGGCGTGATGGGTCCTGGCCGGGCTTACGGGCAAGGGGGCGGGCCGCCGGGCGGGGAGGTCCGTGCCATAGTAATTGATCCTCGCAGCACGGACACCGTGTATGCCGGAACCAATGGCGGCGGTGTGTTCAAGAGCAGCAATGGCGGCACGAGCTGGGCTGCTGTCAACACCGGCCTGACGGACACTCTTGTTTTTTCCCTGGCGATTGATCCGGTGACGCCCGCGACCCTCTATGCTGGGACCGTTACCCTCGGTGTGTTCAAGAGCAGCAATGGCGGCGCGAGCTGGGCCGCCACCGGCCTGACGAACACTCAGGTTATGGTCCTGGCGGTCGATCCGGTGACACCCGCCACCCTCTATGCCGGGACCGCTGGCAGCGGAGTGTTCAAAACCACTAATGGTGGCACGAGCTGGGCTGCGGTCAACACCGGCCTGACGAACACGACTGTTTGGGCCCTGGCGATTGATCCCTCCACTCCCGCCACGCTCTATGCCGGGACCCCCGGTGGCGGTGTGTTCAAGAGCACCAATAGCGGCACGAACTGGGCTGCGGTCAACTCTGGCCTGACGAACACTTTTGTTTTTTCCCTGGCGATTGATCCAGCGACGCCCGCCACTGTGTATGCTGGAACGAATGGCGGCGGCGTCTTCAAGAGCACCAATGCCGGGGCGAGCTGGGCTGCCACCGGCCTGACGGACATTGGTGTTTATGCCCTGGCGATCGATCCGTCGACACCTGCCACCGTCTACGCCGGGACCACCAGTGGTGGCGGTGTGTTCAAGAGCACCAACGGCGGCACGAGCTGGGCCGCTGTCAACCCCACCGGCCTGACGAACACCAATGCTTTGGCCCTGGCGCTCGATCCGGCAACGCCGGCCATCGTCTATGTCGGGACCTTTGGTGGCGGTGTGTTCAAGAGCACCAATGGGGGCACGAACTGGACCTCTGTCAACACCGGTCTGACCAGCACCGATATCCGTGCACTGGCGATTGATCCGGCGAACCCCTCCACCCTCTATGCCGGGACCAACGGAGGCGGTGTGTTCAAGAGCACTAATGGGGGCACGAGTTGGGTCATCACCGGCCTGACGAGCTATCTTGTTGACGCTCTGGCGATCGATCCGGCGACGCCCGCCACCGTCTATGCTGGGGCCAATGGCGGTGTGTTCAAGAGCAGCGATGGGGGCACGAGCTGGGCTCCGATCAATGCCGGCCTGACGGGCACATACGTCCCTGCCCTGGCGATCGATCCGACGACGCCCGCTACTGTCTACGCCGGGACGAATCTCGGTGTGTTCAAGAGCGCCAACGGGGGCACGAATTGGGCCACAGTGAATACTGGCTTGACGGGTACGTTTGTTACTGCGCTGGCCATCGATCCGGGGACGCCCTCCACCGTCTATGCCGGGACCACTGACGGCGGTGTGTTCAAGAGCACCACTGGAGGCACGAGCTGGGTTGCTGTCAACACCGGCCTGACGAGCACCGAAGTTTGGGCCTTGGCGATCAATCCGGGGACGCCCGCGACCGTCTACGCCGGGACCTCTGGCGGCGGTGTGTTCAAGAGCACCAATGGGGGCGAGAGCTGGTCCGCCACCGGCCCGACGAACGCCTCTGTGTTTGCCTTGGCGATCAATCCGGCTACCCCAGCCACGCTCTATGTCGGGACCGGAAACGGGGGCGTCTTCAAGAGCACCAATGACGGAACGAGCTGGATCGCCGTCAACTCCGGCCTCACGAACACATATGTTCGTGCCCTGGCGATTGATCCCTCCACTCCCTCCACGCTCTATGCCGGAACCTTCGGCGCAGGCGTCTTCAAGAGCACCGACGGAGGAACGACCTGGCAGCCGACAGGAGCGGGCACAGCCACGGCGACGTATCTGGTGGGGGATGCGTTTCCGGCGGGGTCGGATAGTGCGGGAGGTTTTGGAGATGGCGTGCTGAATAACCTCGACCTGATCTATGCCCTGCGGGCGGTGACAAACGTTCCCGGCTTCACTCCGGCGGCGTGCAGCGACCGCTTCGACGCCATGGACTCGTTTCCGCTCGATACGGACACGGTGCGGGGCGGTGACGGGGCACTGAACAACCTGGACCTGATCCGGACGTTGCGGCGGATCACGAATATCGACACGTCGCGTCCGGTAAGGGCGGCGCGCGGGGTGGCGTGTCCGGCGCCGGTGTTGGGGAAGAAAAACGGGGAGTAGGGAGTGGGGGACGGAGGAGGTCGGCGGGGGTTGGGTAGTAGACGGGGTCTGCCTGAGGAGGCGGAAGCGGGGATTTCAGATTCCGAATTTCGGATTCCGGAAAGGAACGGCAACCCCTGCGGGGTTGATTTCGATCCGATGGTTCGTGGTTCCGTAGGTTAAAACCTACGGCTATTCATGGTGATCCCCTTCGGGGATTCATCACAGCGGCTCGTGACAGCAATGGATCTTTTCGTCCTAAGTGAACAGTTTTGGGCTAAAGACGGGGTGCAAGCATCACAGTTGCGGCACGGCTGAAGAGTGGGTGTAAGAGTTCCATCGGACGTACCTCAGCGGCTAAAGCCGCACTGCAAGCATTGCTTTTACGGCACGGTTGTTACCGTGCCCTAACGAAGAATCGAAGTTATCACACAGACTCTGAAACCGTGCCCTGACGGAAGATCGAGGTCTTCACGCACACCCTGAAGTCGTGCCTTGACGAAAGGTCGAGGTTCTCACGCACACCCTGAAGTCGTGGCCTTCCAATAAATCAACTCCAAGCTGTCTCATAAATGGGCAAAAAGGGGCATGAGCAAACATCAAAGACATACCTCAGGGGCTGAAGCCCCTATATTTAGGGCATTCTGGCGGCACGGTTGAAACCGTGCCCTTACGTTTGCCACAAAAAGTCCATTTATGAGACAGCTTGTCGTTTCCTTCCGAAAAATCGAAATAATCGGGTAGACTCTATACGGTTATCGCGAGATCGCTGGCAAGGGCCGATCTGCGTCTGTTCATTGGGCGGGAGTAGAGCATTTTTCGCTTTAGCATAGGTCCCGAATCCGAGCGTCGGCCCACAAACGAAAAGCAGGTCCTTCCCTTTCGGCAAGCTCAGGATCAGGATGACGCCCCGCGGGGGGATCAGGTCGAGGAAGGGCAGGCTACACTAGAGCATTTTCAGGATTGGTGTATAGCAGAACCTTCAGTCGCCCCTACGGGGCTTGATTGCTTTGCTCTGGTTGTCCCAGGACTTACGTCCTGGGCTACTATCAATCGCCCCTACGGGGCTGGGCTGCATTGCTATACAGCAACGATGAAAATGATGGTCTAATTGCGAAAACGCTATAGTATTGGGAAAACGAAACGGGAGGGCGGCATGATGCTTCGCTGGCATAAGTGTTTGTGGATTGCACTGTCGATTCTGTTCTTGATCGCGGGCCAACGGGTGGGCTGGTCGCAACAAGCGGGCGGGCAGGCGCTGGTCTTGAAGGGCGCAACTTTGATTGACGGTACCGGAAAAGCTCCGGTGGCGGACGCGGTGATTGTCATCGAGGGAGACAAGGTCAAAGCGGTTGGCGGAAAGCAGACGTCTTATTCCGCCGGCGCGACGGTCGTCGATCTTTCCGGGAAATTTGTGATTCCGGGACTCGTCAATAGTCACAATCACTATCAGCCGTGGCTGGGAGAGTTGCTTCTGAATCACGGCGTGACTTCGGTGGTCGCGTTGCAAGGGCGCGACGGGTACGGCGAAGCGTACTACCGGGCATCGCAGAAGGCCGACGTGAGGACGCCGCGGCTCTTCGATTATGGAGGCGCGCTCGCGGTGTCTCCCGGCATGACGCGGGCGCAGGTTCATGAGACGGTCCAGGGCTGGTTGAAGAAAGATCCGGAGTACGCCAAGCTCCCGACGTTTAACGAGCAGATCAAGCAACCGTATCAATGGATGACGGAGGAGATTCACGAGGCGGGATTGGCGACGATCGGGCACGCGGAGAATTGCCTGGATGCCGCCGGAGCGGGGCTCGACGTGCTCGAACACTTGTGGGGATGCGCGGTGTCGCTGATGACGCCGGAAGAGGTCGATCATTTCCAAAAGGGAGCGAGCTTGCACTGGGGGCTGTTCCTCCAGGATCAGGCTAAGATCGACACGCTGATCAAAGAGGCGATTCGGCGCGGAGCGAACTATATCAATCCGACGCTGCTGTATGAGTTCAGCTCGCAGACGCGGATGGCAGCGCAGTTCGAGGCCGATACATTCAAGACCTATCGGGACGCGGCGCTGATGGCTTACTACCCGCGGAGCCTCGCCGATGGATTGATGATTAAATTCAGGATCGCGCGAAGCTTTTCGACCAAGTACGGGACGCAGGTGCTGGTCAATCACCTTAGCGATTCCGAGTTGCAGCAATCGAAAGAGGCCTACCGGCGGAGCGGCGAGTTTGTGAAGCGGTGGGCCGCGCTGGGCGGGAAAGTCATGGGCGGCGACGACACGCCGTCCATCGGCACCTCGGGGCTGGCCCTGCATATGGAGATGGCGATGATGGTGGAAAGTGGTCTGACTCCCATGCAGGCGCTCGAAACGGCAACTCTTTGGGGCGCGGAAATGCTCACCGCGCGGCGAAAGAATTCTGCGAAACCATTGGTGGGATCGATCGCCGAAGGGAATTATGCCGATGTCGTAGTCCTTTCCGCGAACCCGCTGGACAATATCGAGAACACAAGGAAGATCGAGAAGGTGATGAAGGGAGGGAAGTGGGTCGAGCTGGGCTATACGCCGTACTACGCTTCGGCTCCGGCTGGAGTGGTTCGATCGACGCCGTATATCCTGGAGCCGGAAATCAGCGCGATCAATCCGAATCGAGTTGTCGAGGGCAGCGGGGATATTGAGATGGTGGTGGATGGCGAAGGGTTTCTGCCGGATTCCGTGGTCCGTGTGGATGGCGCCGCGGTGCCCACGACCTTTGTCGACGTACGCACCTTGCGGGCCAGAATACCGGCCCGAGTTGCCGCGCAGGCCATTCCGAACCGATTCATGTTGAGCACAAACCCGGATCAGCGAGCCGGCGTTTATGGAGACCGCACGGTCAAGATTACGGTATTTACCGGTCCTCCCGACGGCGGGCTTTCCAACAGCGTCTCACTGAAGGTGGTGGCGCGCTGGCTGGCGGACGATAAGAAGTAACCGTGGGAATCTGACTGACGCCGGCGCTCCGCAGATTCCATTTGGTTTTAAATACATATTCCGATATTCCAAAATCGCGCCGGACCGACGGAGCCGGATCAAGGAGAAATCGAATGAAAAAGCTTTTCTTTTCGATGTGTGCGGTGGGTGCGGTCGCTGTATGCATGATATTTCCAGGCGGAAGCGGGCGGTTGATGGCGCAGACGAAAGGCGCCGATGAGATCATCCATCCCAAGGAAATTCCGCTGAAACTCGATGCGGAATTGGGTGTGCCGGCTCTTCGCATCGGCCAATCGAAGCTGCATCAGGTGGACGTCACGCTGATCGAGATTCCTCCGGGCGGGAAGATTGCTCCGCACCAGCATCTCGCCGAGGAGATGATGCTGATTATTTCCGGAAAAGGCTACACGGAGATGTGGAACGGCAAGGCGGGCAAGAAGGTAAAATACGAATGGTCGGAAGGCGACATGCTCTCGCCGTCGCTCAACGTATGGCACCAGCACTTCAACGCCTCTTCCAGCACTCCGGCGCGATACCTTTCCATCACCACGGCTCCGCTCACTGACAACGTTTTCAAGAACAGCGCATTTCTGAACGCCAACAACTTCTCCTTTGACGATCGCTGGAACAAATCGCTTCGAAAAGAACCCCAACATTTTGGAAACGCGAAGGAAGGGCCGGACTCGGTCCGCATGATTGCGGGCCACCTGTTTCCAAACCTTCGCAACCGGGACTTGGGCGATCGCGGCGAGAAGATGCTGGGCATCACCATCGACCCGGAGGGAGACATGGCCGGCAATCAGCTCTTTGAAGTCGAGGTCCGGGAATTTCCGCAGCCCGATTCGACTTCGCCGGAGCATCGCCACCTTTGGGAAACCGTCTACTACATCTTGAAAGGAGAGGGCTACGCGACTTTGCAGCGCGAAGGGCAGCCGGAAAGAAGAGTGGATTGGAAGGAAGGCGATATGTTTCTGGTGGAGGCAAATGAGTATCACAACCACAAGCCTCGTGCGGTCGGCGCGCGTTTCCTGCAATTCAAGGCCTCCGGATACTTTCGGCGCGTCGGAATCGACGACTATCTGATGCAAAATCTGCCCAAGGACAAGTAACGGCGGCGGCAAGATATTTCAAGATATTTCTTGATGCGGGGAATGGATTCGCGTAACATATTTCCAAAGTCGGTAAAACTGGGTGTTTCCGGGAAAAATTAAGGGAGGTCGCAGGAGTGGAGCCTAGGGGGACTCATTGCGGGCGGGATCGAGCGGGCACTCCGATTCTCGCGTCGCGGATTGCCATCGGCGGCTCCGACGTTCTATTTCCCTGAAATTTCCTGGGGCCGGCGGACATCAAGCGTCCGATGGGGGAAGATCGGCGGGGGGTGAAATTCCATGCGTAACGGGACTGCGTGGTTGACGATTGCCGCACTTTCGTTGGCGGTGACGCTTTCGAATGCCCAGGTCACAACGGGCACCATCTCTGGAACGGTCTCCGACAGTACCGGGGCCGTGCTGCCGGGCGCCAAGGTCGAAATCCTAAGTGAAGGTACAGGGGCGGTGCGCACGGTGACGTCCGACGCGGCCGGCCACTATATCGCTCCCACCCTGAGCGTAGGAAGCTACCGTGTGGCGGGGAGCCTGGAAGGATTCCAAAGCGAGATTCGAACTGGAATTGTTTTAACGATCGGACGCGAGGCCGTGGTGGATTTGAAACTTTCCGTGGGCGCCGTTTCGCAGAGCGTGGAGGTCACCGGTGAAGCGTCGCTGGTGCAGACCACGGAATCCACGGTCAGCTATCTGGTGGGGGATCGCGCCATGCGCGACCTTCCGCTCAACGGCCGCGACATGAGCCAACTGATTCTTCTGAATCCTGGCGTGACGCTTTCGGTCAACAGCACCGGCAACAACTCTTACAGCGGCTACGGGAAGCGAATCAGCATCGCCGGAATGCGCGGCGAGGACAACATCTATATCCTGGATGGCGGGCTGATTGGAGACTTTCGGCGCCACATCCCGGCGGGGCCGTCGGGATCGCTGCTGGGCCTGGAAACGGTGCAGGAATTCCAGGTGCTGACGAACTCGCTCGGCGCGCAGTACGGCCGCGTGCTGGGCGGAGTGTTCAACGCCGTCTCGAAATCCGGCACCAACGCGTGGCACGGCGATGCCTACGACTTCCTGCGCAACAGCGCGCTCGACGCCCGGAATTTCTTCGACCGAAAAAAGCTCCCCAGCGACCCGCGTCTGCCCTCGTTCCGCCGCAACCAATTCGGCGGCACCTTCGGCGGTCCCATCCGGAAGGACAAGATGTTCTTCTTCGTGGCCTACGAAGGCACGCGCGAGGCGCTGACCCAAACCCTCTACAGCGTTACGATCGATGCCAACGCGCGCCTCGGCCTCCTGCCGGGACCCAACGGCACGACCACCACCGTCCCGATCCCGGAGCTGATGAAGCCCTATATCGCCGCCTTTCCGCTGCCCAGTCCGCAGGGACGCAATTTAGGCGGCGGGACCGCGGAATTCATTCAACAGTTCACGCAGCCCACCGCCGAGGATTTCGGGCAGGCGCGCTTCGACTACCTGATCTCGGCAAACGACACGATCTTCGCCCGCTATAGCGGCTCCAATTCGTTTCAGGACAGCGGGCTGAATGGAACGGTCGGCTACTTCCCCGGGTTCGAGGTGTTGTCGTCTTTGGGCTCCTCGCTCGCGACGGTGTCGGAAACGCACATCTTTTCTCCCACCGTTCTGAACACCGTGCGGATCCATTTCAACCGCGTGAATCCGCTGGACACCGGCAAATTTGCGGCGATCCCGCCGGGAGTGCAGATCGTCGGCGGTCTCCCGATACCGATGGCGCCCGTTCTCGATCCGGGCAGCGGAGTTACCCCGTATGGCGGCGTCCAATCGGCGCCGACGCACATGGTCAGCAACCGATTTACTTATCAGGACGACGTCAACTGGACCAAAGGCGAGCACTCCATGCAGTTTGGCGGCTTCCTGGAGCGCCTGCAGTTCAACGGCACGTTCTGGAACCGCGCCATGGGGATCTGGACCGCCGCCAATCTGACCAATTTTCTGCAAGGCCGGTTCCAGACCTTTCGGGGAGCGCCGCCGGGATTCGGAACTTACGAGCGCAGCTTCCGCAGTTTGTCCTTTGCCTCTTATATCCAGGACAACTGGCGCGTCACCTCGAAGCTGACTCTGAACCTGGGCCTGCGCTGGGAACCCTATACCGTTCCCGTCGAGACGCATGACCGAATCTCCAACTTGCGGCATGTCACCGACACGCAAGGCAGCGTGGGCGGGCCGTACTGGCTGAACTCGTCGTGGAAGAACGTCGCTCCGCGCCTGGGCTTTGCGTGGACTCCGTTCGCCAGCGGGAAGACGTCGCTGCGCGGGGGCGTTGGTCTGTTCTATGAACCCAACGACCCCAACCTCTATTACACGCAGATGGTCCGCAATCCCCCGCTGGCCTATGATTTCACCATTCCCGACACGGGTCACTTCCCCGATGCGCTGGCGGAAATCCGGGCACAAAGCACGCAGGGTCCCGGCTACGCTCTTCCTTACGACAATATGCGGGAGCCGCACGCTTATCAATGGAACCTGACTCTCCAGCACCAGATCGGCGCGAGCAACGTAGTTTCGGTTGGTTATGCCGGAAGCCGGGGAATCAATCTGCTGACGGTAGGAGACATCAACATGCCGCGGGCGTTCTTCGACGGCGTTTCCCTGGCGTTCAGACCGACCGATCAGTTGGTGAATCCGGTGTATTCCTCGATCGTCCTGTATGCCAACAACGCCAACTCGTCCTACCACGGTCTGCTGACCTCCTATCAGCGGCGCTTCGCGCATGGCTTCCAGGCGCAGGTGTCTTACACCTTCTCGAAAGGTTTGTCACAGGCTGACAGCGGCCAGACCGCCGGAGGCGTCACCGGCGGCGGCGGGAGGACGAAGTACCCCAGCGACATGCACGCTCAAAATGGTTTGAGCGGGTATCACTTCAAGGATGTCTTCACGTTCAACTATTCCTACGACCTGCCGTTTGCGGGCGGAAGGAAGGGAATCGCGGGCCGGTTGCTCTCCGGATGGCAGACCACCGGGGTTCTCAACCTGCGCGACGGACAGCCGCAATCGGTCACTGCGGGCGTTGCCACGGCGCTGGTGCCCCTCGCCGTCACGCCCGCGTCGCCGAATTCGGTGGCCGGTTGCAAGACGAAAGTGAACGCGCGCAATCCCAACAATTATTTCGATAAAGATTGCTTCACCCCGGCGGGTCCCAGGGAGATCGGCAACCTGGCCCGGAACACGCTCATCGGACCGGGCTCCGTTACATGGGACACGGGCTTGTTCAAGAAGGTGACAATTACGGAGCGGATGAACCTGGAGTTTCGCGCCGAGGCATTCAATATTCTGAATCGCGCCAACTTCGGACCGCCCGCCAGCAACGTGTTTACTTCCACTCCGGCCAATGGCGTGTTTACCTCGGACCCCCGGGTGGCCAGTGCTGGCAGGATTACTGTCACTACCACCAAGTCCCGGCAAATTCAGTTTGCATTGAAACTGTTGTGGTGAGATTCCGGGTTTTGACAGTTGAATCGCTAGCCAGGTTGGGAGCTTGGCGCTTTCCATGAGGGAAGATTCTTCAGTGTTCTATAGCATTTTCACAATTACTGTAGACCATCGTTCTCACACGCAACAACCCCTGGAGGCTGTCATCCCGAGCGCCAGCGAGGGATCTGCTTTTAGCTGTTGGGAACGTGACGGCGGCTGCCGGTCTACACCAATGCGAAAAATGCTCTAATCGAAAACGGAGGTGAAGCATCATGCGGCGGGAAACCATTTTGCTCGCGATAATCGCCTTTACGCTGTTTGTAAGCCTGGCGAATGCCCAGGTTACCACGGGCACGATTTCCGGGACGGTTACGGACAGTTCCGGCGCGGTGCTGCCCGGGGCGAAGATCGAGGTTCTGAATGAGGGTACCGGCGCCGTGCGCGTGGTGATGACCGCGGCCGACGGCCACTATTCCGCTCCCTCGCTCAGCGTGGGGAACTACCGGCTGACGGCGACCATGACGGGTTTTCAGAGCGAAATCCGCACCGGGATCGTGTTAACGATCGGGCGCGAGGCGATTGTAGACGTCAAATTGAACGTGGGGGCCGTGTCGGAAAGCGTGCAGGTGACCGGGGAAGCGCCGCTGGTGGAGACGACGGAGTCCGCGGTTTCTTATCTCGTGAACGATAAGACGCTGCGCGACCTTCCGCTCAACGGGCGCGACATGTCTCAGCTCATCCTGCTGAATCCGGGCGTCACCTTGTCGGTCAACAGCTCCGCGCAGCAGGGATTTAACGGTTTCGGCAAGAGGATCAGCATCGCCGGGATGCGCGGTGAAGATAACACCTACCTGCTCGACGGCGGCCTCATCGGCGACTTCCGCCGCCATATTCCAACCGGACCGTCCGGTTCCTTGCTGGGGATCGAAACGGTGCAGGAGTTCCAGGTACTGACGAACTCTTTCGGCGCGCAGTATGGCCGAGTGCTGGGAGGAGTGTTCAATGCAGTTTCGAAATCCGGCACCAACGAGTGGCACGGCGATGCCTACGACTATCTGCGCAACAGCGCGCTCGACGCGCGGAATTTCTTCGACCGCAAAGCGTTTCCCAATGATCCCAGGATTCCTCCCTTCCGGCGCAATCAGTTTGGAGCAACGCTGGGCGGTCCGATCAAGAAGGACAAGCTGTTCTTCTTTGCGGCCTATGAAAGCACCCGGGAGGTTTTGGGCCAGACGGCGTTTGCCACGGTTCCCGCCGCCAGCATAAGAGCATCGGCTGTGCCCCTCATCAAACCGTACGTCGACGCTTATCCGCTGCCGAACGGGGTGATTTTCCCGGGCGGACAAACGGCGCAACTCTTTTTTGGGTTCAAGCAGCCGACCCTCGAACATTTCGGACAAGCGCGCATGGACTATGCGATTTCTTCCGAGGATTCCTTTTTCGTCCGTATTACAGGATCGAATTCCGCAACCACCAGCGCGCCGGGCGCCGGCGGAAATAGCGGAGGAGGGATTCTGCCGGGGTTCTCGCAGACTTCCAGCCTGGGGACGTTCCTGGCAACACTGTCGGATACGCACATTTTTTCTCCGACTGCGCTAAACACGGTGCGTTTTCATTTCAACCGCGTGAACCCGCTGGACGTAGGCAACTATCCGCCGCCGACTCCGGGCGTGACCGTCGTGCCCGGCCAGAACGTTGCGCCGGAGGTCGATCCCGGAGGTGGCATCACCAACTTCGGAGGTTTTGGAGCGCTATCCACCGCCCCGTCGTTTATGATCAGCAACCGGTTCACCTACCAGGATGACGTCAACCTGACGCGGGGCACACATTCGCTGCAATTTGGCGGCTTCGTGGAGCGTTTCCAGCTCAACAGTTTCAAACCCAACCGTCAAAACGGCGTGTGGGGGTTCGCCAGTCCCGCGCAGTTCTTGGCCGGCATTCCGCAGACGTACCGCGGCGCGATTCCGGGATATGGCACCTATCGGCGCGGATTTCGCAACTGGTCCTTTGCCGCCTATCTCCAGGACACGTGGCGCGTGACGCCAAAGTTAACCCTGAATCTCGGGGCGCGCTGGGAGCCATACACGGTGCCCACCGAGGTGAACGGCCTGATCTCCAATTTGAGGCACATCACGGACACCACCGGATCGGTCGGCAGTCCCTATTGGAAGAATAAATCATGGGGTAACATCGGACCGCGCGTCGGGATCGCCTGGAGTCCGTTTGCCGGCGGCAAGACCTCCATCCGCGCCGGAGCCGCGTTGCTGTGGGAGCCAAACGATCCAAACCTGTACTATAACCAGATGGACCGCCAGCCGCCGCTAGCGTTCGATTTTACGCTTCCGATTCCAAATGCGGCGGCATCTCGTTTCCCAAACGCGCAGGCACAGATTAACTCGCAGAGCACGCTGGGGCCCGCATACTCGCTTCCGTTCGACAACAACAAGAGCCCCCATGCATTGCAGTACAACTTCAATCTCCAGCAGCAATTGGGCACTAACAATCTCGTCTCCGTCGGCTTTTCCGGCAGCCGGGGAATCAATCTGCTGGAGGTCGGTGACATCAACATGCCGTCGGCGGTCTACGATGGCACCGCGCTGGCTTTTCCGGCCGATGCCCACCTGGTCAACCCGGCTTGGCCTTCCGTCCTTTACTTTGCGAACGACACGAGCTCCTGGTATAACGGCATCCTTCTGAACTTTCAGCGAAGATTTTCAAAAGGGTTGCAAGCGCAGGTTTCCTATACCCATGGCGTCGGCCTTTCGGAAAGCGACAGCGGTCAGACCGGGGGCGGCGTATCGGCTGGCGGCGGACGATCGAAATATCCGAATGACCGGCGCGCGCAGAAGGGGCTGAGTGGTTACGATTTCCGCCACGTTTTTACGGCCAGCTATACCTATGAACTGCCATTTGGCGGGAAAAAATCCGGGATGATTGGCCATCTGCTCTCTGGATGGCAGACAACCGGGGCCTTGAGCATGCGAACCGGGCAGCCGCAATCCGTGACTGCGGCGGCTTCCACTCCGTTGGTTGCTCTGGCGGTAACCGGCACCCGCTCTCCAAACGCAGTGTTGGGTCAAAAGCTGGTGCGGGGCGGGCCGGATCAGTATATCAATCCGGCGGCGTTCACCGCTCCGGGTACCCGGCAATTGGGCAACCTGGGAAGAAATACGCTCATCGGTCCCGGCTCGGTTGCCTGGAACCCAGCGCTCTTCAAGAAGACACCGATTACCGAGCGAACCACCTTGGAGTTTCGTGTCGAGATGTTCAACGTTTTAAACCGGGCGAATTTCGGGCAGCCAGCCAGCTCGGCGTTCAACGGCACCGGAGGCGCGGTGGGCAGCCTCGGCAACATCACCAGCACGTCAACCACTTCCCGGCAGATTCAGTTGGCGCTGAAACTGATCTGGTAAGAGTTCCCGGAGGGGCCGTTCTCAATTCGACCCGGGAAGCCGCGCTCGTGCCGCTTCCCGGGTGCTTGTGTCGTTTGTCACTTTCGATCCAGGACCAGCACGCCTCCACTGGCATAATTAGCCGGCGGGACCTCGACAAAGGTTACGGTTACGGCCTCGCGTTTGGTGCCTAACTCTTCGACCATCGTGGCGGTAATCCGCTCGACGATCTTGCGCTTCTGCTCCGGCGTGCGTCCTTCCAGCATGGTAATTGCGATATAGGGCATCGGATTTTCCTCCGCTTTGTTTAGAAGATCTCCGGGAAATGATAAGTCAGCACGCGAAAACAAGTCAATTTCATGCGGGGCCGGTCATCCGGCGCCGAAGTGCCGGCGGCGAAGAAGCTTGGACAAATTCGCGGAACGAAGTGTATGCTGGAATCCCACCGGGCAAACGAGACTGGCCCATTTCTCAAGAAGGAGAACTCTCGATGAGCTATACGGAAAAATTCACCTGGGGCGGCAAGCAACTGATCATCCAGCGCGAACTCCCTCCGTCCCAAGTCGTCTCGGCGGAGAGCAGCCAGATGAAGCTCGAAAAAATCAATGTCAAGGACTCCAGCCTGCGCCCGTCGAACTATGACAAGGCCGAGGGCACTCCGTTACCGATTCTCCAGGCCGATGGCGTGCGGATTGACGTTTCGAAGCGCACCAAGGAGCCGATGAACTTCTGGCACCGCAACATGGACGGCGATGAAGTGATTTTTTGTTTTCAGGGCGGAATCCGCTGGGAGACGGAGCTGGGCAATATCTCGCTGGGTCCCGGCGAGATGTTCGTCATCCCCAAAGGGATCGCACACCGCTCCCTGCCGCCGGAAAACTCCGAGGGGGAGAACATCATCATCGAACTGAAAATCCGGGGCGAGGTTTCGAAGCTGATTTAACCTCCGGCGATTACTTCTGGGCTGAGGCGCATAAGCGCTACCTTAAGCCGGTTTATCTTGATATCGGTCGCGTTCCAGTGAGCGCCCGGCCCGGCGGGGCCGACCGTGACTAGCCGCAGGTTTTAACCTACGGAAAATAGAGCCATAGGAGAATATTCAACCCCGCAAGGGGTTGACCGACATCCTGTGATGGTGCGGCCCCTTCGGGGCCGTAATCGTATTTCTGAATCCGTTTCCGTAGGTTGAAACCTACGGCTATTCACGGTATTGCCCTTCGGGCAAGCGGAAAGGGACGGCCGCAAACCGAATTAAGTTAGCGCTTATGGGGCGAACTGCGGCAGGGATTCCTAACCCAGATTGAAGATGCTCGCGGGCGACGTGATGCGGTTGCCGCCGACGTTCGCGGCCAGGTTATTGGCGAACTCGTCCATCATCTGATCGGCTTTTTTTCGGATGATCGGCTGCCCAAATTCCCCGATCTTGCCGAAAAGGTTGATGTCGCTTCCGACGGTAAGTTTTGTCTGCGTGGGTCCTTGTTCATCGAGCCGCAGGGTCAGCTTTCCGCGCACCATTCCGCTGATCTTCTGATCGACGGCTTCGACCGCCATAATCGCGGAACGGGTTTCCTTGTCCATCAACTCGACCGAGATTTTGCCGGATAAGCGCAGTTTCACGGCGCCGACCTTCAGGCTGATTACGCCCGTGTACTTTCCTTCTTCCGGAGCGTTGACCTCCTCCACGCCGGGCAGGCAGGTGGCCACCTTTGGGATGTCGGTTAAATAATCCCAAAGCGTTGGGCACGGAACGCCTATGGAACAGATATTTTCAAACTTCATTCCCTCTCCCTCCCCGATGCTCCGTTGGCGTCGAGCGAAGAATACAGTTTGAGTTTCGCCATGAGAGCTAGAAATAGAAGACTATCAGAAGTGCATCAAACCCTCAATAGACGAGCCCTCAAGAGATGGGGTCAAGCACGGGGCCTGGGCGGCCGCCGCCGTCGCGGAATGATTTCGGAACCGACAGATAGCTGGTCAGGGGGAAGCGGCTCTGTTATTCTTTCCGGGAGGTGCGGCGCGCGGGAAAGGTTCGTTAAGGATTCCACGCCGCGGTAATCTGGAGGTCGCCCCTATGAGACCGCCGGGAGCAGGAGAGCCGGGAATCCGGAAAGGCTTGCCCGCCGCCAGACTGCAACGCGAATCGATGCATCGCCGGCCAGGGAGGCAGTGGCGCAGTTTGTAGCGTCCGCCCTTTCCAACATGGAAGATATCGCCGCCTTCTTAGCTACGTGTCCCGTCTTCCAGGAAATTCTCCCGGAACAGATCAAGGAAATTGCCAAGCTATTTCGCAGCGTCCGTTATAAGGCCGGAGATAGAATCCTGCGGCAAGGGGCGCACAACAGCACGATCTTCTTCATATGCTCCGGACTGCTGGCAGCGCGGATTCAGCGGGGTGAGGAGCGGGAGACGGTGGCGTTTCTGAAGCCGCCGGATACGTTCGGGGAACTTTCGTTCGTAACCGGCCGCCCCACTGTTTGCGACGTCGAAGTCGACGTGGACGCTGAAGTGGTGGTGCTGACCAGAGATGCAATTGCGAAGCTCCCCAAGGAGCTGGAATCGATTCTTCGCTCGCTGATGGGCGTGATTGCGGGCCGGCTGCAGGACACCGTTACGCGCGGCGCCAAGATGCCGGAGCAGCCGGTGATCTTGCTGCGGAATCATCCCAACTGGGAAGCGCCCTGGAGTTTTTCGAGCGAGCTGGCGCGGTTGCTGGCTCGCGACACCGGACGCCAAACGCTCCTGGTGAATTTGGGAGCGCTGAAAAATCAGGAAATCCGCAAACTCTCCGGCCCGGCGAGCGTCTGCTACGTCGTAGCCAAGCCCGGCGATCCCGAGTTGCGGTCGCGGCTGGCGCAGCAGTTGACGGATTGGAAGCGTGATTTCGAAAACATCGTTGTGAACCTGGTGGGCACGGACGGCGCCGCGGCAGCCGAAATCGCCGCGCAATTCGCCAACTGGCATGGCGATTTGCTCGGACCCGACGATCCGGTTCCTGAGGAAACAGGCCTGACACGCTTTGCGGTGCAGAGTGTGGTGAAGCCGACGCTGCCAGTGCTCAGCGGGAACCGGCGCCTGATCGCCCTGGGCTCCGAGGCCGAGTCGGCTTTCCGTACGAGCGGACGGTTTCCCTCACAATTCACCGATACGGTCGGTTCCATCGCGCGTTACATTGCCGGGCTCCAGGTGGGACTGGCGCTGGGAGGCGGCGCCGCCTGGGGCTGGGCCCATATCGGAGTTCTGGAGGTGCTGGAGGAATCGGGGTTGCCCATTGACGTCATCTCCGGCTGCTCGATGGGGAGCGTGATCGGCGCGCTCTATGCCGCCGGCTATACCGTGGAAGAGATGAAAGAGATCGCCCACTATTGGAAGACACGCACGGTTCGATTAATCGACTGGCGCTTCTGGCGCATGTCGCTAATCAACGACAAACGGATTCGCAAAGCGTTCCGGCAGTATTTCGGCGACCGAACGGTGAACACATGTCGGATCCCGTTTTGGGCCAATGCCGTTGACATCTTGACGGGGAAGGAATTCACGATCCAGTCGGGCACGCTGGTCGAATGCGTCCGTGCGTCAATCGCCTTGCCCGGCCTGATCTCTCCCTTTGCTCACGGCCCGCACCTGTTGGTCGATGCCGGGATCATGAATCCCGTCCCGGCGCCGCTGGTCCGCCGCATGGGCTGCCATTTCGCGATAGGCATCAACGCCATGGCGGCACTGGAACAACAGAAGATGAACACCCGCTATCCCTTCAACGCCTTTGAGGTCATGGCGCGTTGCATGTTCGTAATGGGCCACGAAATGGGCCAGGCGCGGGCGGAGCAGGCAGCCAACATAGTCTTCACGCCTCCCCTGGGCGACATCACCCTGTTGCAGTTCTCGCGCAGCGAGGAGATCATCGAGTGCGGACGGAATGCCGCGGAAGGGTACCTGCCGGGCATCCTCGCCAGCTATGATCGACTCAAGACTCGCTTTGGGACTCCGAAACCCGAGCCGGTTGAGCAACTGCGGCGCTAGAACGGTTCGGCATTGGTGCGGAGCGGCTCGCAAGTCGGCCCAACGGCGTTTCGATCCACGATTTTGGGGAGTTTTTCTTGGAGTCGGATACGGCAGCAACGGCAGCGTCCCCTAGTCACCGCCCCGGCGCGGTTCGGAAGATTCAAATCCTGGGCGCCATTGCAGCGCCGCTGGTTCTTCTGCTGCTTTGGCTGGCTCCCCTTTCCATCGAACCCAGGGCCCGGCATTCGCTGGCGATCGTTAGCTTCATGATGGTGCTCTGGGTGACGGAGGTTGTCGATCATGGGATCACGGCGTTTGCGGGCTGCTATCTGTTCTGGATGTTGAAGGTCGTCGATTTCCGCACGGCGTTCTCGGGATTTTCGCAAGATACGCCCTGGTTCCTTTACTGTGCGCTGCTGATCGCCAAGGCGGCGTCGAAAACGGGGCTGGCGCAGCGCATCGCCTACAGCCTGATGTCGTTGGTGGGCGCGTCGTTTCCGCGATTGTTCCTGGGAGCGATCCTGGTAAGCTTTTCGCTGAATTTCATCATCCCGTCGGGGCTGGCGCAGATGGCCACGCTGGCGCCGATCCTGATTGGCTTGATTGCGGCGCTCGGGGTTCCGCCGCGCAGCAACATCGGACGGAGCCTCTTCGCAACGCTTTCGTGTACTTCCGGATTATTCAACAAGATGATGCTGGCGGGCAGCGCGAGCCTGCTGGCGCGGGGTCTGGTCGAGAATCTCACTCACATTCATGTGTACTGGAGCCAGTGGCTGAAGGCGTTTCTCCCCGCCATTCCCCTCTCGATTTTTGCCATCTGGCGAGTGGTCCTATGGCTCTATCCGCCGGAGGATTCGCCCGCCGCTCACGGCCGCGCCTACTTGCGGGAAGGTTTGGAAAAATTGGGTCCCTGGTCAGTCGAGGAGAAGAGGAGTTCGATTCTGATCGTGGCCGCGCTCGCATTGTGGGCGACCGATTTTCTGCATCACGTCAGTCCATCCCTGATCGGCATCGGCATCGGACTAGTGCTTTGCATGCCGAAGATCGGCGTGCTCCGTAGCAGCGATCTCCGCGAAATCAACTTTCTGCCGATCGTTTTCGTGGGCGGCGTTCTCAGCATGAGCGAGACGCTGGGGGCCACCAAGACGCTGGCCACTCTGGCGGGTTGGATTTCGCGCTGGATGGCGCCGCTGTTCTCGAATTTTATCGAGGCAACCGGTGTTCTCTACTGGACGGCATTCCTCTATCACCTGTTTCTCGGAAGTGAGTTGTCGATGCTGAGCACTTCCATCCCCGCGATCGTCCAGTTTGCCGTGGAGCGAGGCATCAACCCGCTGGCGAGCGCCATGGTGTGGACCTTCGCGGCCTCCGGGCAGATATTCGTGTACCAATCCGCGGTATTGATTCTGGGTTACTCGTATGGTTACTTCGAGCCCAAGGACCTGTTCCGGATCGGCGGGACGATGGCGGTCGTCGAGTTTTTGATCCTGATGCTGGTGGTCACTTTTTATTGGCCGCTGATCGGGCTGCGGTAGGTTTGGACCGACCGCAAACCCTCAGTGGCCCGGGATCTTCCCGCCGCCAACACTCTTCAGACCGATGTCCCGACCGAGGACGACGACTTGATGGCCAGCCAGATGGCTCCCAAACCAATCGCCATAGCCACCAGCCACGTCATCAAATTGATGGCGCCGTAATGCGCCGGGGCCAGCATTCCAAACAGCATGGGGCCGGAAAGGTAGGTGTTCGTGCGCGATGCCAAAAAGGCGCGCCGGCGCAGCCCCGGAAGCTCTTCGGCCGTGGCTTTGCCTCCCAACATCTTCTTCTGAGCGGGCCAGATGATGAACCAGACGTTAAACCACATCACGAATGCAAACGTCATCCCGAACATGATCCAAAAGGCCCGCGAGGTAACGCCCTCCGCGTCGTGGAAAAGGGGGGTCGGTCCCATGCCCTCGCCGGGTGTATAAAAGTAGGTCATGAAAAACAACAGAAGCCCCACAAGGAACGTACTCATGGCTCCCCATCGGAACCACCAAAGAGCGCGAGGCATCATTTTGGGGTTCACCGCTTTTTTCCCGGCGTCATCGAGCGCGCCTTGCAGCGGCACGTTGACGAAATTGAAAAAGTAGAGGAGCCCAATCCAGGTGATTCCCGAAATTACGTGCAACCAGCGAAACAAGAGATTCAAATTGGCGTACAGGTCCGACAGTGCCATAGCTTTTCGCCTCCCCGCGAGCGTTGCTTCTAGAAATTTGCAGTCTCAATCGGCTTCCGGTTGTGGTGAACCCTCCCTGGTATAGGGCCCCAAGGTTTCTGAACAGGATCGGGTGCAGCCTCGCTTTCGAGTAAAGGCAACGCCGGCAATCCTGGAAGAAACGGCGCGATTTTCCCCGCGCAGCGGCCTCTCACCGGTAGGATTCAATTTTCGCTCGACCCAATTCTATGCCCAGCCGCCCCGCCGGGTCAAATTCGGATTTGAACTAGCCAGAGCTGGCTGGTATCCACAACTCTGGGACGCTCGCACGCCCAAATGGCCTCCAAACTGCGATGTCGGAAACTGGCCGACTACCTGGGAGGATTTCCGTTGGCCCAACAGTCAGAGTCCTGCTATGATGCAAATTGATCGGGCGTTTTTTTTAGGAGGGCTTTAAGAGTGTGTGTATAACCCCGAAGGACGTACCTCAGCGGCTAAAGCCGCGTTGCAAGCATTGATTTTACGGCACGACTGAAGTCGTGCCCTGACGACAAATTGAGGTTTTCACACACACTCTTTAAGCCATTTTCGCTCGTTCGGGACCGATGCGCAAAAAGCCCCAAAAAACTCCTTGACAGGGTATCCCAATCCGTCTATCCTATACCTTCGCAGGCAGTTTTTAGATTTTATGAGTTCACTCTCCCACAACCCGGCAGCCGCCAACAGCCGCAACAACATGGTGTGTTGTTGCATGTGTTGTTGTACCGTGTCCGGTTTTGGAGGGGGAGTTAACTAGCACTTTTAGTTAAATCGCATTAAAAGCCCACCAACCGGATAGCTCAGGTTGGTGGGCTTTTTGTTTTTGCCGGGGCTATCCCAGGAAGTTTATGCAGATTGGTTCCGATCACGCGATGAATGCAATGGCCATGGGGCTGATGAACTCGCCCTATGCGGCGATGCTTTGGAACTTCATTCAGGGAACCCTGCCGCAATACACCTGGGACCTGATCTCGCAGTTTCGCCTGCTGATTATCGTGGCGGGTCTGGTCATCGGTTTTCTGATCGGATTGACCGGCGTGGGAGGCGGGACCCTGCTGACGCCGGCCTTGGTCTTGCTGGGAGTGCCGCCGACCGTCGCCGTCGGAACCGACCTGTTCTACGGCTCCTTGACGAAGATGGTGGGGAGCTATCAGCATTGGAAGCAGGGCAGCATCAACTGGAAATGGGTAACCTACCTCGCCTCGGGCAGCGTGCCTGCGGCCGTGCTGGCCACCTACCTGATCCGCTACGTGCGGCTGCATTACGGCTCGGCGGAAAGCTTTGTGAAGACCGGTCTGGGTGTGGTTCTGGTCCTGGCCTCCTTGGCAACGCTGTTGAACGAGATCTACGGTAAGCGCCAGCATCGCCTCGATAATTTGGAAGGCATCGATCCCTCCAAGTTCAAGAAGCGAATTATCCTGCTGGGCGCCGCAGTCGGTTTCCTGGTCGGGCTTACCTCGGTCGGCAGCGGCAGTCTGATTGCCGTGGCGTTGCTGATGTTTTCGGGGCTGTCCTACACCACCATCGTTGGCACGGACATTGCCCACGCCCTGTTGCTGGTGACCGCCGGAGCGATGGCTCACTGGCAGATCGGCACCGTGAATCTTCCGCTGGCCGCCAACCTCCTGATCGGCTCCTTGCCGGGAGTGGTTTTGGGAAGCAAGCTGGCCTACCACACTCCGGGCCGTCCGTTGCGTTTCGCCGTGGCGCTGCTGGTTCTGGCGGGCGGGCTGAAGATGGTCTAACCGGACCCCGCTATGGCGCGGGTGCAGATCGAATTCACAGCGGCGGTTTTGAAAAAGGAATTTGGTTTCGCAGAAGGGTTACGGGCCGCCGGCTCCGGCTGCCTGTAACCCTTTTGATGTTTCAGAGCCGCGACCGCAAGGGAGCGGTTGCCGCTTGCGCCTATCCATCAAGCCGGCGCAACCGCCCCCTTGCG
>ORMF010169492.1_pt1 | contig 50737 bp, 58 predicted proteins | sample 1779871 | NCBI WGS metagenome assembly ORMF01 (sample SAMEA104232316, study PRJEB22302) | groundwater metagenome | biome: forest; feature: aquifer; material: groundwater | place: USA | collected 2011-08-07 | depth 5.4 m | reverse complement strand
CCTCGGGCGCCCGCGCCCCCCCGGGGCCCGGCCGGCGGGGCAACCCCCCGGGCCCCCCGGGGGCGGCCCCCCCGCCTGCTGGAACAGCGCTGGCGCGCCAGCCCGCCCGACCTGGTCGTCCTGGTGGATTTCGGTGACTTCAACCTGCCGGTCATCGCGCCGATCGCCAAACGGCTGGGCCTGCGTGTCGCCTATTACATCAGTCCCCAGCTGTGGGCCTGGGGCCGCTGGCGGCTGCGCTACGTCCGGCAATACGTGGACCGGATGCTGGTGTTCTTTCCCTTTGAGGAAGCCCTGTACCGGCGGGAACAAATCCCGGTCACCTGGGTGGGCCATCCGCTCGTGGACACCACGCGCCCGTCGGTGAACCGCGAGGAGGCCTTCACCCGCTTCGGCCTCAACCCTTGGCGCCGCGTCGTCGGGCTGCTGCCTGGCTCGCGGGAGCAGGAACTCGCCCGCCACCTGCCCCTCATGCTCGCCGCCGCACGCCGGCTCGCCGCCCGGATGCCGGGACTGCAGTTTCTCATCCCCCAGGCGCCCACGGTCTCCCGCCAGCAGTTGGAGCAGTTCCTGCGGGGCGTGGGGCTGGACGTGTACCTCGCGGAAGGACCGGCGGCGGATGCGCTGCAGACGATGGACGCCGCGGCCGTCGCCTCCGGCACCGCCACCCTGGAAACCGCCCTGTGCGAGGTGCCGATGGCGGTCGTCTACCGCACCTCGTGGCCGACCTACCTGGCGGCCCGGTTGGTCGTGCGCATTCCAGACATCGCGCTGGTCAACGTGGTCGCCGGGGAGCGGATCGTGCCCGAGCTGGTCCAGCACCACGCCACCCCAGGACGCCTGTCGGACACGCTGCTCGAGCTGCTGCGGAATGAGCCCCTGCGGGCCTCGATGGTGGAGCGCCTGCGGACCCTGAAGAGCCGCCTCGGCCCACCGGGCGCCGTGGACCGCGCCGCCTCGGCTGTGCTGGAACTACTCAACAGCTAGCGTATAGCGTACAGCGTTTAGCGTATAGAAACGACGAACGCCGTGAGAGATCTCTCACGGCGTTTTGTCTATCCGCTATACGCTACACGCTATCCGCTAGAGCAGGGGTAGGTACGTTTTGAGTTCGTAATCGGTGAGCGCGCGGCGGAACCGGTCGTACTCGATCTTCTTGTTCTCGAGGAACGACGTGAAGACGTGCTCGCCCAGGGCCTGCCGCAGCAGCTTGCTGCCCTCCGCCAGCTTGATCGCTTCCCCCAAGCTCTCCGGCAGCCGCTTGATGCCCCGCCGGGCGCGCTCCTCCTCGCTGAAGGCGAAGACGTTCGCCTCGGTCGGCTCCGGCAGCGGATAGCGCTTCTCAATCCCCTCCAGCCCCGCCGCCAGAATCACGCTGAAGGCCAAATAGGGGTTGCAGGCCGGATCCGGCGAGCGCAGCTCCACGCGGGTCGCGGTCTGCTTCCCCGGCTTGTACATCGGGATGCGGATCATGTGCGACCGGTTGCGCTGCGCCCACGTCATGTAGACGGGGGCCTCGTAGCCGGGGATGAGCCGCTTGTAGGAATTCACCCACTGGTTCAGCACGAGCGTCATCTCCGGCGCGTGGCGGAGCAGGCCCGCCAGGAACTGCTTGGCGACCGGGGACAGGTGGAGCCGGTCTTTCGCCTCGAAGAAGAGGTTGCGCTCCCCCTTGAAGAGCGAGACGTTGACGTGCATCCCGGAGCCGTTGTGGTCCGCCAGCGGCTTGGGCATGAAGCTCGCGTAGAGACCGTGCTTGAAGGCGATCTCCTTGACGACGAGCCGGTAGGTCATGACGTTGTCGGCCATCGACAGCGCGTCGGTGTAGCGGAAATCGATCTCATGCTGGGAGGGGGCCGCCTCGTGGTGGGAATACTCGATGCCGATGCCCATCTCCTCCATCGCGAGGATGATGTCCCGCCGCAGGTCCGAGGCGGCGTCGAGCGGGGTGAGGTCGAAGTAGCCGCCCTGGTCGATGGGGACGGGGGCGTCCGCGCTCTTGAAGACGAAGAATTCCAGCTCCGGCCCGACGTAAAAGGTGTAGCCGAGCTTGGCCGCGCGGGCGAGGTTGCGCTTCAGCACGAACCGCGGGTCGCCGTCGAACTGCTTGCCGCCCGGATAGGTGACGTCGCAGAACATGCGGGCGACCGCGTTCTCCTTCGGCCGCCACGGCAGCAGGCAAAACGTGTTGGGGTCGGGGACGGCGAGCATATCGGACTCGTCGATGCGGGCGAACCCCTCAATCGAGGAGCCGTCGAAGCCGATGCCTTCTTCCAGCGCCTGCTCCAGCTCGTCGATGGTGATGGCGAAGCTTTTCAGGAAGCCGAGGATGTCGGTGAACCACATACGGATGAAGCGGACGTCGTGCTCTTTGGCCAGCCGCAGGACGTACTCCTTGTCCTTCCGTAGGGGCCGGTGCTGGGTCGTCTTCGCAGGCATCTCGCTGTCTCCCTTCAAGCCGCCGAGGTCCGCACGCGCCCGGGCGTGCGCGCCCGCGCGGAGGACGCGACGATCCCTCCGAACGTCGTGGCGACGTGCTCCGCCAATTCTTTCAGCCGAGACACCTGCTGCGGGCTCTGGCGCCGGATCGCCATCGGGTCAATCACGCCCCGCAGGCGATCCAGCTCCGCCTGGTTGACCGGAGTGCGCATCCACGCGCGGATCATCGCCTCGGTGACCTCCACATGAAACTGCAGCCCCCAGGCCTGGTCGCCCATGCGGAAGCCCTGCTCCTGGCACAGCGGCGAGCTCGCCAGCCGCACAGCCCCCTTCGGCAACGCGAACGTGTCGCCATGCCACTGGAACACCGTCTCCGTCTGGCCGAATGGCGCGAAGAGCGGGTCGCCGTCAGCGCCCGGCTCCCGCATCAGCGGGTACCAGCCAATCTCTTTCTGCGAGGCCTGTGTCACCTTGGCTCCAAGGGCCGCCGCCAACATCTGGCCGCCCAGACAGACCCCGAGGATGGGCAGCCGTCGCTTGAGCGCCCCGCGCAGTAGGGTGAACTCCTTGGCGATCCAGGGGTAGGCCGCCTGCTCGTAGACGCTCATCGGCCCGCCCATCGCGATGATGCCCTGCACGTCGTCCAGGCGGGGCCAGGGGGCTCCAGCGTCATAGACGCCGAAGTGCCGCAGCAGGCAGCCGGACTTGGTGAGACCGGCTTCCAGGGTGCCCAGCCGCTCGTGCGGCACGTGCTCGATGACCAGGATGGTCGGCAGCATGGCTTAAAACGGGAAACGGGGCGCAAGGCCCCGTTTCCCGCAGGAGCGTGTCCGTCCCGCGACGGGATCAGACGTCGAAATACAGGTGGAACTCGTACGGATGCGGCCGCAGGCGGACCTTGTCGATCTCCTGCCGCTTGTACTCGAGCCACACGTCGATGACGTCCTGCGTGAAGACGCCGCCCTTCAGGAGGAACGCGTGGTCCTTCTCCAGGGCGTTGAGCGACTCCTCGAGGGAGCCGGGCACCTGCTTCGGCGCCTTCTCCGAGGACATCTCGTAGATGTTCTCATCGACCGGCTGGCCCGGGTCGATCCGGTTCTGGATGCCGTCCAGGCCCGCCATGAGCATCGCCGAGAAGGCGAGGTAGGGGTTGCAGGCCGGGTCGGGGGCGCGGAACTCCACCCGCTTGCTCTTCGGATAGTTCACGTAGACCGGAATACGGCAGATCGCCGACCGGTTGCGCGCGGAGTAGGCGAGGTTCACCGGCGCTTCGTACCCCGGCACCAACCGCTTATACGAGTTGGTCGTCGGAGCGGCGAAGGCCAGGATGGCCGGCGCGTGCTTGATGAGCCCGCCGATGTACCACTTGCACATCTGGCTGATGAGCGCGTAGCCGGCCTTATCGAAGAACAGGTTGGTGCCCGCCTTGGCAAGGCTCTGGTGGCAGTGCATGCCCGATCCGTTGTCGCCGAAGAGCGGCTTGGGCATGTACGTCGCCACTTTGTTGTGCTTGCGGGCGGTGTTCTTGATGACGTATTTGAGCATGAGCAGGTGGTCCGCCATCCGGGTCAGCGTCGAGTAGCGCATGTCGATCTCGCACTGTCCGGCTGTGGCCACCTCGTGGTGGTGCTTTTCGACCGGCACACCGGCTGCGCGGGCTTTGGCCATGATCTCGCTGCGGATATCCTGCAGCTGGTCGTGCGGCGGGACCGGGAAGTACCCTTCCTTGAAGCGGGGCTTGTAGCCGAGGTTCGGCTTCTCGTCCTTCCCCGAATTCCACTCCCCTTCGATCGAGTCCACGTAGTAGTAGCTGGAATTCTCCGTCGAGTCGAAGCGGATGTCATCGAAGATGAAGAACTCCGGCTCCGGCCCCCAGTAGCTGATGTCCGCGATGCCGGTCTTCTTCAGGTAGATTTCGGCCTTGCGCGCGATGAAGCGGGGGTCGCGGCTGTAGGCTTCTTTTGTGAGCGGGTCATAGATGTCGCAGACGAGGCTGAGGGTGGGGGCTTCGCAGACCGGGTCGAGCACGGCGGTCGTCGGGTCCACGAAGAGGTTCATGTCGGATTCCTGGATCTTCTGGAACCCGCGGATCGAGGAGCCGTCGAACCCGATACCGTCGACCCAGATGCCTTCTTTCGCGCTCTGGGCGACGTCTTCCACCGGGATGGAGAAGTGCTGCCAGAGGCCGGGCAGGTCGTTGAACTTCAAATCCACGACCGTGATGTGGTGCTGCTTGATGAGCTGCCACACGCGCTTGACGGCGTCTTCCGTGTAGCTCGGCACCGTGTACTTGGAATTAGCTCCGACCGTGGCGCGGCCGTCAGTCGAACGCGCCTGCGGCTTCCGTGCACGAGCGACAGACACCCTGGGCATGGAAATCCTCCTTGTTATTTGCGTGTGTGGTGCTTGGACCGGTGAGTTGAGCGAAGAGTCCCGACCTCACAGCGCCCACCAGGAAGGACGGGGAGTCAGTATAGCACCCCGCTTCCCTCCGTCAATCCAAAATTCGCTGCGACCGCTTCCCTCGGCGTTACGAGTTGGGGCCCCGATGGGCCCACCAATACCGAAGCATCGTGAGCAGCAGGGTCAGGCCTCCGGCCATAACCAGCGGGAGCCACGGCATCCGAAAGTAGACCACCAGCACCGAGCCGGCCAGGGCCAGGCTTCCAAACCAGCACAGGAGCGTGCGCCCAAAGCTCGGGCGCGGCGGCCACGAACCGCCCATCGTCATGCGGATCCCCCAGGGGGTTGAGGCGGCTTGGTCCGTCGGCTCGACAGCTGACCGAGAAACTGCCGAATACGGCCAACCCATCCACCCGACGCGGCCGGCTGGCGATTGAGGGCCTCGAAATCCGGCCGATAGTAGCGGTTGCGGTCGAGCCGGTCTTGTTCCTGCAAGATGGCCGTGATGGCCTGCCGTTGCGCCCCAGTCGGGCGGCAGGTCAGCGCTTGCTGCAGGTGCTGGCGCGCCTTCGGGATGGTGCCGAGCCGGAGGTACAACCGTCCCAGTTCAAGGTGGGCGCGCAGGCAATCAGGCTGGCGGGCCAGGAGTGCTTCGAACGCGTCGATGGCTTGGTAGGTCTGGTGATCCATGGCTAGGCTGTTCGCCCAGTCAATCCAGTTGTCTGGATCCTCCGGTGCTGCGTCTTTCGCCAGGCTAAAGTCGGCGGCGGCCGAGGCCCACTGCTGCAGTTGGGCATGGGCCAGCCCCCGGCCTCGCAGCGCTTCAGGCTCTCGAGCGCGCAAAGCCAGGGCCGCCGAAAAGGTCTCGACCGCTTCCTCAAACCGGCCGTCTTGCAATTGCTCGCGGGCCTGCTGCATCATCGTGTCATAGGCGCTCGACGCTGGATCGCTCACAGGACTTCTGCACCGCGCTCGCCGGTTCGAATCCGCAACGCCTGGCGCACCTCCATGACGAAGAGCTTGCCATCTCCGACTTGTCCCGTGTGGGCCGCGCGTTGAACCGCGGCCATGACCTCCCCGACGGCCTCGGCGGGCACCACGAGGTCGATCCGCACCTTCGGGATGAACCGGATGGTGTACTCCCCGCCCCGGTAGTGCTCGACCTGGCCCTTCTGGCGGCCGAAGCCCCGGACGTCGGCGACGGTCATGCCCCCCACACCGTCCAGCGTGGCGAGTGCGTCCTTGACCGCCTCCAACCGTTCAGGGCGGATCACGCAGGACACCGCCTGCATCGCCCGGCGCCCCTGTCCTTTGCTGGTGGGGCGATCCGGTTCGGCATCCAGCGGCTCGTCAATCAGTGATGCGCCCATGGTCTGCCAGCGCCTACTCCTGGGACGTTTCGCTTAGAGCGCGCTGGATCCCTTTTCGCCGGTTCGAATCCGCATCGCGTTTGAGACGTCAACCACGAACACTTTGCCGTCGCCGATGTTGCCGGTCCGGGCGACTTTCCCGACGGTGCTCAGCACAGTCTCCACATCCTCATCCTGGACGACGAGGTCGATCCGCACCTTCGGGATGAACCGGATGGTGTACTCCCCGCCCCGGTAGTGCTCGACCTGGCCCTTCTGGCGGCCGAAGCCCCGGACGTCGGCGACGGTCATGCCGACGATGTGCTGCTTATCCAGCGCATCCGCGACGGTATCGAGCTTGTCTGGCCGAATGATACACGTAATGAGTTTCATGATGCCGCTGTCTCCTTGGTGTATCTGAGGAGCCGCGGGGCCAGGCCCCGCGGCTCCTCAATAGCCACACTCAGCTAAACAAGCTCTTTCCCGGCTTGGCCGCGGCAATCACCACGAACACGACGATTGAAACCAGGCCAAAGATGAAGGTCGACGCCATGATGAGAACCTCCGTTACCCTTTGTAAGCTGCTGCTGAGGACGCTACACTGCTCCCCCCGGCCGCCACAGGATAGTCGGAGGCCTTCAATTGGAAGTCCGGGTAGCACAACGCCCCCATTTCGGGAATGTCCAGGCCATTCAATTCGACCTTTGCGGCGACCCGCTGTCCCACCACGAGATCGACCAGCCAGTTTACGAGATAGGACATGGTAAAGATCACACCCACCAGTGTCGCGATCCCGATCAATTGAGCCACGAGCTGGCCGGCGTCGCCGTAGAACAACCCCGTGACGGAGCCGGACACGCCGTTCCAACTGCCCCCGTAGTTGCTGCGGCCGTCGGCGAAGAGCCCAACGGAGAGCACGCCCCAGAGGCCATTGATGCCATGAACGGACATGGCCCCCACCGGGTCATCGATCTTCGCAGCCCGGTCAAAGAACTCGACCCCGAGACAGACCAGGATGCCCGCCACCCAGCCGATGATGGCAGCACTGAGGGTGTTCACGAAGCCGCTGGGAGCGGTGATTGCCACGAGACCAGCGAGCAACCCGTTGCCTGCCATGGAGGCATCCGGCTTGCCGTAGCGGATCCACATGTAGAGCAGTGCGGCAAAGGAGCCGGTACATCCGGCCAGCATGGTGTTCACCGCGATACTGCCGATGCGCAGCGCCCCGTTGCCCGAGGCTCCCAGCGTGCTGCCCGGGTTAAACCCGAACCAGCCGAACGCCAGGATGAAGCAGCCCAACATCACATACGAGAGATCGTGCCCTGGAATGGCGTTCGGGCTGCCATCCCGGTTGTATTTGCCGATGCGCGGGCCAAGCTGCATGGCGACGGCCATAGCCGTCAGTCCACCCACCGCGTGCACGACGCCGGAGCCCGCAAAGTCGCAATACCCGTGCCCTAACCCGAAGTTCACACCCAGCTGAGAGAGCCAGCCGCAACCCCACGCCCAGTTGCCGAAGAGCGGATAGATGAGCGCGCCCAGGAAAATCGTCGAAACGGCGAAGGCAGAGTACTTCCACCGCTCCGCGCAGGAGCCTGTGACGATGGTCGTCGTCGTGTCCATGAACACCATCTGGAACAGGAACAGGACCATAACGCCGACGTCATACGTGGCCCCGCTCAAGAAGAACCCCTTCGTCCCAAACAGCGCCCAGGGCTTGCCCAGGAAGTTCACGACATACTCGCTGTTGACGGGATAGACGCCGCCCAGGTTCGCAATCGGGGCGGAGCCGCCCATCTGAATCGCAAAGCCGCACACCCAATAGGCGAACAATCCCAGCCCGTACACCATGAAGTTCATCATCATGGTGTGGTTGGCGTTCTTCGCACGGCACAACCCGGTCTCCACAATCGCAAATCCGGCCTGCATGAACATGACCAGGAAGCCGGCAATTAAGGTCCACACGAAGTTGATGGCGACCTTATTCTGCCCCGCTTGATTGGCCAGGTCGGCCAGGGTCAGTCCCTTTTTGGCATCGGCCATGGTGACGTCATTGGCGGTGCCATACAGCTCGGCCCCCGGATCGCCTTTCGCGGCAATGTCCTCCGCCTTAGGCGTGGAAATCCCAGTCAGCACGGTATCGGCTGCGTTAAGCTCCGCGGCCCGGATCGGCGCCGCAAAACCTAGCACCCCGATCAGGCCGAGCGCGGCGATGAGCAGCCCAGTCGTGCGCATATGCCCTGTCATTCGATTCGCCTCCTGCTGGCAGGTTACTTTTTCCATATGGCGCGCTCGAGATAGTAGCCGTTCAACACGCCGAGGCTGCCATAGAGAGACACGCCGATCCCCAGGCAGGCGATCAGCATCCGCCCTCCGGTGGAGGAGGTGATGAACAGCCCGGCGACCGCCAGGGCCCACCCTCCCAACACGCACAAGACTCCGATGAGTCGCATTATTCCTCCTTCGCCCGGGCGGCCTTAAACAAGACGCCGGAAAAGACGATCACCGCAGCACCCCCCAGGATGCTGAGGATGCCGCCCCCAGTTCCCGCCGTCCCCAGGATGGTGAACCCCAACAAAAACCACAGTACGGCCCACCCCGATGTCGCTGTCGTTCCCATCAGACCCTCCCGTTGCGTTGGGGTGTCCTCACCCGACGTGCACTGTACAGTTCAACCTGACTGAGCTGTCTCAACGTCCCTGAATATTCCCGAGGGGAGCGCCCCGCCCCCGGTCCGCCCGAGGGCGGGGCTCCTGTCCTACATTCGCCAGACTGGACAGGCGACAATCGAGGACTGTCAAAAGGGCGCGATAAACTCCATCGCCACGGTATCTTGGTAGGTTCGGAACAAGCTGGACTTGTTGAAGAACACGCGCTCGTTCGACGTGTCGTGGCGGTACTCCAACCGGGCCAGGAGGTGCTTGTAGAGCTGCCATTGACTGGTCAGCGTATAGCCGTACAACCGCAGCCCTTCCAAGACCTCGGTGCCGGTCGGACCGGTCAGGGCCGTCCGCACGTCATCCATGTCGTTGAACATCTCCCAACGGCCGGCGAGCGACCAGGTGTCGGTCACGGCGTATTTCGCGTAGAGCGCCACTCCGCTCCAGTTGCCGGTGTCCCTGCCCGCGGTCGTGCCACCGTGCGTGATGCTGGCCTCGTGGCCGTAGTCATAGTTGGCCATGAGCGTCAGCTGCTCCAGGGGCTGCCACGTCGCCACCAGGTCGAGCACGGTGCGGTCATTGCCGTTGTCCGAGGCCCGCTCGGCCCCGGTGATCAAACTCGTCGACAGCGTCACCCCTTTGACCGGTGTCAGCGTGACATTGCCGAGCATGGTCTTGAAGGAGTTGTTCTCATCCGCGATGTCCCAGCCGTTCACGATCCCGAAGCTGGTGGACCCCAGCTCGCCCAGCGAGTAGGTGGCCAGCGCCCCGGTATGTGTAAACGGGATGGCGAAACCAAAGAGATACGAGCGGGAATAGTTCCAGTTTTCCGGACTATTGATGACCTCGGCACCGAGCAGGGTGATGAACTTGCCCAGCTTGATGTCCAGACCGTTGCCGACCGGCGCCCGGACCGCCACATAGGCCTGTTGCAGGTCAAATGCGGTGGGGTTGTCGCCGGCCACGACGTTGCCGAGCCCGGTCGAGTGGATGACCTCGGCATCATCACCGAACATGAGATCCGTTCGGAATCCCACCGGAGCGCTGTCGGACAACGGTTTCTCGAGCACGAGTTTGGCCGCGTGGAGTGTGAAGCTGTTCGGGTTCACGTCAAACACGCGTCCGCGGTTCGTGCGCCCCACACCGGTGTCCGGCCGGTTGAAGTTATAGGTATAGGCGGTATCCACGTAGCCGCTCATCGCCACTCCCTGAAGCCCGCTGGGCAGCGCAAGAACCGCTCCCGATAGGTTCGAATTCCCCGAGGCCTCTGCAGCATTGACCTTGTCTTCAAGCTTTTCAAGGCGAGCCTTCAGCACCTGCAGCTCGGCTTTGTCCCCGTCCATGGACGGATCATCCGCCCACACGACGCCGGCCCCGGCGCTGATTAACAACCCGACTACCATCGCCTGTCCCCACCGCATCCTCCCCCTCCTGGTTGACCTTCGAACTGACGCTCCGTCACGCAGAATGCCCACAAGGATACGCGCTGCGCATTACGCGCGTATCACAACCATGTTAAATCTCTGTTACATGTGCGCCGGCCCATCCATGCCGGCCGGCAGCTCAAACCGGTAGCCGACCCCATCCACGGCCTGGATGAACAAGCGGCCGTCACGCTCCAACACGCTCTTCAGATGCCGGATATGCTCATCCACCATCCGCAAGCCACCGAGGTCGTGCCGCCCCAGCCCCTCTTCCAGCAGCTGGCGCCGGTGGACCACCTGGCCGGCGCGGCCGGCCAGATAGACCAGCAGCGCGTACTCCCGGTACGACAACATGAGCGACCGGTCCCCTAAGAGGACTTGGTAGCGCTCGAGGTCAATCCGCAGATCGCCGAATTGAAGCTGGAGTAAACTCGCCATGCAGGCTCCGTCAGACTTGCCTGCAAGGATAGCGGCAGGATGTTACGCGGGTATCTCTGGCAGGTTAAATCGAGGTAACAAACAGTACGGGCGGCGTGGCATGCCTGGTCCCCACGCCGCCCTCGAGCGGGATTGGATTACTGGCACGGACTGCCGGTGGAACACTCTTCCCAGCGCACCAGCCGGGGCCTGGTCACGGCGACCGGAAGCCCCAAGTCGCTGGACGCCATATTGAGCCGCATGTCGTGGTTGATGGTGAAGTCGGCGTCGACGACCATGGCATCGTCCCGTCCGACCATGGTGCCGTCGATGCTGAGCTTCTTCTTGTTGTTTTTCGGCGGGACGTAGCCGGCGATGGCGTGGTTGGTGTACAGCACCGCGTCGATGCGCGCGCTGTTGCCGTACCGGTACAGCTCGTCGTTCGTATCGATGAGCGCCTTGAACTGCGCGGCCGGCAACGAGGATTCGTAAAACTTTCGCCCGGCCGTGCCATCGGTATATTTGCCGCCGTCACGGTCCGTGTAGTGGCCGTTGAAGCAGGGGGACCGGCCGCCGCAGGCCGCCGGAGTGGTGTTGTCGTAGCCCAAACTCGCATCCGACGGATCCACCGCGTAGGGCTGCACCAGCGACTCCGCTCCGCCGGACTGCAGCTTCGGCTTGACGTAGGTGTTGAACCCCCCGGAGGTGTAGTCCCCGATGATGATGTTGCCCTTGGCGGACAGCCCCACCAAGTCATTGGTTTCCGGGGTCTTGTACTTGCTGACAAAGCTGGCCACCTGGGAAAATCCGTACGTCGGGTCGCCCGGCACCGCGAAGCCGTAGGGCCGGTAGGGCGAGCTCGCCTCAGGCGGGTCACAGTCCGGACCCTTCCTGGTGCAGCTTCGGGTACACCCGCCCGTGCGGCTGGTCTGCGTGCCGCGGGTGACTTGCTCGCACGTGGTGGGAGCCGGGGCGTTGCAGCTGCCCCAGAGCAACGAGCGGGAGCAGGTTCCGCCACAGCCATCGGTCCACTCCACGGTCCAATTCGTACAGGTCGGTTGCGTGCCGGGGTCGTATCTGCTGCAACTGGGCACGCAGCCGTCACCGATTGCCAGCGCCCCTGGCGCTCCCCAAGCCGCCAGCAGGCCGACGATGGCCACACCCGCAACGGTGGCAAGCGTCTTGCGCAGCAGCCGCGACATCTTAGCACCCTCCTGATGGGATGGTCCCATTGGGCAGGGGAGGAACGTAGGTACCGTCGGCGCACACCTTCCCCAGCTTCTGGCGGGACTGCCAGCCGACGCCGTCATCAAAGACCTGGACGATGCCGGTGGTGGGGTCCCGCTCGAGCTGCGGGACGACGAACTTCTTCTTGTACTCCAATTGTCCGATCACGTGGACGTTGCGGCCGGCATAGATCGTCCCGCGGCCGGCGATCACCCCCTTGATGATGACATCGCCGGGCACGACGACCGGTCCGTCGATCCGGATGGGGTTATCCGTCGTCCCAATTAGCACCAGCGGGTCGGTGCTGGTGTAGGCCTGTGAGATCGTCTTGGGAATGGTGTACCTGCCCCTGGTGTCTTTGACGTAGTAGAGCAGGCTGCTATTGGCGCTGGCGGCCATCTGCCGGTACAGGTTCAGGTCGCCCAGATACGGCATCGGCTCGGTTTTCTGCTTCGTGAACAGCTGGGGCTCGGGGAACGTGGGCCCCTCCGTGTTCCAGCCTTGACCCTCCGGCAGCACGACATTCGTGCGATTGATGGACGGCTGTCCGGGCAGCGTCAGGCGCCGGGTCGGCCGGGCTTCTCCGGGCTTGCCCTTCCAGTAGTCGAGGGCGCTCCTCTCATTGCCCGCGCACTTGGTGCTCTCACAGTTGACCAGGGACGGGCCGCGGGTGATGGAGCCGTCCGATACCCGGCCCGTGAGCGGATCGAGAGCGTTCGGGTTCACGGACGCATACAAATTACCCTGCAGCTTCAGATGGTCTGGCGTGGAGCTGCCAAAGTGCAGATTGCCGTTGGCCCGGATATCGCCGTTCACGACCATGTTGTTATTCTTCGGCTCCATCCATCCAAAGTTGTTGAGGAAGTACGCGTAGCGAAAGATGTTGGCCGTGGTCAGCAGGAACAGGTAATCGGCCTGCACCACCCGCTCCAGCCCACCCACGGTCGCCCGGCCCTGGATGGTCACCAGCCGCGGGCCGAACACGCCGCCGTTGATGTCCAGCACCCCGTTGCCGTTCACGTCTTCGCCGGGGTCCTTGATGCCGTTGCCGTTGATGTCTTCGGTGTTTTTGACCCGGACGACCCACGCGCGTGGCATCCAGTTTGGATCAGTGATCGCCTTCGGATCAACGGTCGGCAGCTTGCTGATCGTCAGGGGAGTATCCTGGGTGATGCCGTTCGGATGCTTGCCGTCCGGGTTGAACTTCGTCCCGGTCCCGCCGCTGGTGCTGGAGAGCGTGTCCAGCCAGGCCAGCGCGCAGTCAGCACGGCCGCCGCAGGGCCCGGCCTCCGCGTAGATGGTCGAGGCGAGAAACTGGTAGAGTTCTTCGCGGAGGTTTTCCACGCTCCCCTGTGCCAAGTCCGTCCCCTGATAGCGCTGGCGCAGCCGGTCGCTGGCCATACGCTGAGTGATGGAGCGCATGGTCATCACGTTTGAGTACACCAGGAAGATCGCCAACAGCAGGTAGCTTGTGATCAGCAGCATTCCCCGACGGCTCGTTCCGATCCGACGCATGGCTCCTCACCTCCTCAAGGGTTTTGCGCCCGTACCTGCGTCATGAGTGTCTGGTCCATGGTGCCCGCCAACCCCTTCACTCGGGCCGTCAGCAGAATCTGCACCAGCTCCGCGTTGGCAGCACAGACCGGCTGAAACGCCGTGATCCCGGACGCCGCCACCTGAAGCGGCGTGCCGCCCTGCTCGCGATACAAGGTGCCGGCGGTCACAAAATAGCTGACTTGCGGCGTGTTGTTGAGCGGATAGAACTGGAGGACGTCGTCAACGGGATTGTTCACATTTTGAGGGTCGCAGCGCAGGAACTGCCGCTTGGCTCGCCGGAGATCCGCCGTGAGCCGGTCCAGCGCCCGCTGGGCGGACGTATTGCTGGCAATCATAGTGTCCGTGCGCAGCCACGTCTGCTCATTCGTCCGGGTCAGGCTCAGCACCACCCCCAGCCCCACCACCACCACGAGCACGAGCACGGTAATGAGCTCGACCAAGGTGAATCCGCTCGAGCGGTTCAATCGACCTTCGTGTTGTGCAGACATCTTCACCCTCATTCCCGCTAGTTCTTGATCGCGAGCCGCGTGCTGGCCATCACGGGCGCATCCAGCCATCCATTGGCATTCCGGTCTTCGTTCGTCGGGCTGGTATCGAGCAGGCTGTTACAGTTGCGGTCTTCCCCGCCGATGCAGCGTCCGCGGGTCACCCAGCTGGCGGCCACGTGCACGTCCAGCAGGGTGGCGTCTTCCTTGGCCTCGCCCTTCGTCGTGCTGATGCGGATATGCAGGGTCCCGGCCGGGCTGCCATTCACGCCGCTCATCAGCCGGTCGGCCCTCCCATTCCGGTTCACATCTACTTCGCCGTTATCCAGCACCCCGTTGCAGTTGGCGTCCTCGCCGGCGCACACCCGCATGCCGGCCGGGGTGTAGGCGGCCGCGTACTGCGTCCCGAGCTCAGTAAAACTCAGCGCGCTCAGTTCTTCCAACTTGCCTTGCACGGCGTTCATCGCGACCTGCTGGTCGTTCATGTAGTCGACGAAGATGAGCCCCTGGTACATGCCGGCGAGGATGGCCCCGCCGCCGCCGACCAGCAGGCCGGTGCTGATGAGCACCTCCACCAGGGTCATGCCGCGCTGTGTGCGTCTGGTGCGTTGTCGCATCGCTTCATCCGCTCCAACAAAAATGCCGGGTAGCCTTGGGAGATCCCTCCCGTTCGGCAACCCGGCGATCCTTGGCGGTGCCCCGTTCGGCAGCCTGGCGATCCTCTCCAAGGACCCGTGGCTTTCCGGCCCCGGATTACTCCGGGTGTGGCGTTTCGAGGGTCATACGTCCGATTTGTTTTAACTATACCTGACGGGAGCCGCTTGCGGCAAGAGCGGGGGCCAAAATTCGCCCGGAAGGGTCTGGCGGGGAGACTAGGCGGCGGACCCGATGAACTTATAGCCGACGTTGCGGACGGGTTCGAGATACGCCGTCCCGCCGGACTCGGGCTTGGCGCGCAGGCGCCGGATATGGACGTCCACGGTGCGGGTGCCGCCGTAATAGTCGTAGCCCCACACCTTGTTGAGCAGCTCCTCGCGGGTGAACGGTTTGCCCGCATGGGTCGCCAGGAATTTTAGCAGCTCGAACTCTTTGTAGGTCAGGTCCACCGGAACGCCCTTCACGTGGACTTCGTAGCGCTCGAAGTCAATGACGAGCCCACCCTGCGAAAACCCGTTCTGGGGAGTCACGCGGTGCAGCTTCCAGATGAGGAAGTTCAGCCGCTCCGCCAGCCGCTTGGCCGTGACCGGGAGGGTCAGGTAATCCTCGATGCCCCAGCCGAAATCGAGCCGGCCCAAGTGCGCTTCCGTCACGAGGAGGACGAGCGGCAGCCCCTTCAGGGGAACATCCCGCTTCAGCGCATGGCAGAGCTTGGCGCTGTCGGTGGCGCACCGCTCCAAATCCACGATGAGGAGATCGACCGCCTTCGGGGGCGCGAACTCCTCCCGGAACAGCTCGGTCGAGCCGGCCTGGGTCACGGCGAAGCCCTGCGAGAGCAGCTCTCCCTTCAGCGGCTTTTTGCGGTCCCAGTCATCCGTCACAAAGAAGACGCGGTACATGGCGGCTACAGCGTCTCGTGGAACCGGTTGGTGATCGGCATGCGGCGGTCTTTCCCGAACGCTTTCGGCGTGATCTTGATCCCCGGTGGACCCTGGCGGCGCTTATACTCCGACCGGTCGACCATCTCCAGCACGCGCTGGACCACGGGCGGGCTGGCGTGGTGGGTCCGCAGGATCTGACGGAGGCTGCGGTCTTCTTCGACGTAGGCCTTTAGCAGACGATCCAGGACGTCGTAGGGCGGCAGCGTGTCCTGGTCGGACTGGTTCGGCGCCAACTCCGCCGTCGGCACGCGCGCCAGCACGCTCTCCGGAATGGGGGCCGGCCGGCGGCGGTTGCGGAACCTCGCCAGCTGGTAGACCAGTGTTTTCGGCACGTCTTTGATCACGGCGAAGCCTCCGGCCATGTCGCCGTACAGCGTCGTATAGCCGGTCGCCATCTCACTCTTGTTGCCGGTCGTCAGGACGAGCCAGCCGAACTTGTTGGACAGCGCCATCAGCAGATTGCCCCGGATCCTGGCTTGGAGGTTCTGCTCCGTGATATCCGCCGGCCGAGCGCCGAAGAGCGGCTTCAGCGCGCGGAGGTAGGCTCCAAAGAGTGGCTCGATGGACAGCTCGATCGCCTCCATACCCAGCGCCTGGGCCACCCGTTTGGCATCGGCCTGTGTTGCCTTGGAAGAATACCGGGACGGCATCACCACCCCGTGCACCTGGCCAGGACCCAGGGCGTCGACCGCCAGACAGGCCGTCAGGGCGGAGGCGATGCCGCCCGATAGCCCCAGCGCCACGGCGGAGAAGCCGTTCTTGCGCACGTAGTCCCGCACGCCCAAGACCAGCGCTTCATAGACTTCTTCGACCGGATCCAGGAGGCGAGCCGAGGCGGCGGGCAGCTGCGGACGCGCGCCGACCGCCGCCGGCACACGAACCGCGGCGCCTCGACGAGGGCGCGGGCGGCCGAGCGCATCGAGGGAGAGATCGGCCAACAAAAAGTCCTCCCGAAACTGGGCCGCCTGCGCGATGCGCCGGCCGCGGGCATCCAGCACGAAACTCGCTCCGTCGAACACCAGCTCGTCCTGGCCCCCCGCGAGATTGCAGTAGGCGATCGCCACCCGGTTGGCTCTGGCGCGTTGGGCAAAGAGGGCCTCCCGTTGCCGCCGCTTGCCGGCGTGGTAGGGGCTGGCCGAGAGATTGATGACGAGCTGGGCCCCGGCCGCCGCCAAGTCGCGGCACGGCTTGGGGCTCCACAGATCCTCGCAGATGGTCACCCCAATCCGCACCCGACCCAGGTCCAAGAGGACGTCGGAGACGCCTTCCGTAAAGTAGCGCTTCTCGTCAAACACGCCGTAATTGGGCAGGTGGCGCTTGCGATACGTCGCCGCCAGGCGGCCGTCCGCCAGCACGGCGGCGGCGTTGAACAGGCGGCCGCGCTCGTCGCGCTCCACGAACCCGACGGCGGCGGTGACCCCGCGCCCCAACGACGCCAACCGGCGCAGCCCTTGTCGGTTGGCCTCAATGAACTGCGGTTTGAGCAGCAAATCCTCCGGCGGATAGCCGGCGACCGCCAGCTCCGGCACCACGACCAGGTCGGCCTGCCAGGCCTGGGCGCGCCGGATGGCGCCTTCAATCAGGAGGCGGTTGCCCTCCAGATCTCCGACGGTCACATTGAGTTGCGCTAAGGCGAGGCGTAAAGCAGTCATGGGCCGAGAGGTGAAACCCTCACGCCGGCCACGTTAACGGCTAGCGCGAGGGATGGGAAGTATTATAACACGAAGCCGCGACGTATGGAGGATTACGCGGGACGGCTGGAGGGACGGAGGGTCTAGCGAGTCGTGGTCGGCGGGCGAGGGCCGCGGAGGCGTTCTCGGATCCAGGCGACCACAAACCATCCCATGCACACGGCCACACTCACAATGGAGAACCACTTGCCGTATTTGCCCTCCGGGGAGAACGGCTCGGTGGCGGCATGGAATGCTTCGCTGTTGGGGAGCACGCCGGCTTCGCACAGTTCGTGGAACGCGTAGATCAGGATCTGCCCCAAAAAGAGCAGCAAAAACACGCTGGTCACTTGGAAGAAGAGGCGTAGGTTGACCAAATGACTGCAGCGCACCCACAGCACCGCCATGGCCGTCGTGCCGAGCAGTCCAAGGCCAGCTCCCATCAGGAAGGCCGGGTCGTGGATTTGCACCAGCAGCAGCGCGGTCTCCACGCCTTCCCGGGCCACCATCAGCACGGTAAAGACGAACACCCCCAACGAGACCCATCCGAACAACGGGCGTGAGGAGATGGCCTCCAGGCGCTGTTCCGTCTCTCGTTTGAGATGCCTGGCATGCGCCCACATCTGCAGGACCAAGGTAGAGACCAGCACCACCGCCACCAAGCCGAGGATCCCTTCCCACAGCGGGTCCATGCCCCATCGGGACAAGAAGACCCCCAACACCCCGCTGATGAGCAAGGCGACCACAATGCCCCAGCCCACCGCCGGCAGCAGATGACGGCGGCCCGTCCGTTGCAGGTAGGCCGCGATGACGGCGACGATCAAAAATGCCTCGAAGCCTTCCCGGAGCACAATGACTAACGCTTGGAGCATCGCACCCACCTTGATCCAGTCCTGTCCACGAGCACCATCACGAAATGGAGCCTACCAACCGCTCGTCCAAGAAAGACGAATGGGCCGCCATCAGAACTCCACCTCCACGATGCTATGCACTTGCAGATTGTCGGCAGCTTCCGTCAGGCCGAACGCGGGGCCGACGAGGATGCGCACGTGCGGCGTCAGGGCCACGTACACGCCCGGCACCAGGTACGCCGCTTGCGTCTCTGTTTGACCCAGATCGCCGAGCGCTCCGAGCGTATCCTTGAGCTCCATGCCCAGCCGGACGCGCGGCGTGACCCCGTAGCTGACTCCGCCGACCACCTCTAACTGCCACTCTTCGTGTGCGTTGATTTCCCGCTCGAAGACCACATTGCCGATGAGATTCCACGGGCCTAGATCCTTGCTCAGGATCAGCTTGCCCTCCAGCGTGTCGCTGTGCTCGTCGCGCGACCCGTTAGGATTAGCGTACTCTCCGTAGATCGCCACGTCGACCGGCCACTGCCCCGCCTCGGCAAAGCGGTATTTCGCCTCGAGCTTGAGCCCATCGCGCGCCCAGTCTTGGGCGCGATCCCAGGTATAGACTTCGTAATACGCCAGCTGGAAATGGTCGGTGACACCGTACTCCACTTCGATCTGGTGCTTGGAGTTATGGGTGCCATCCTGGTCGGCTTCCGGCAGGTTGTAGTCATTCCAGAGTTCGACCTCGAACTCGCCGCGTTTGGCGGTATAGTACTGCTCGTTCACGAGGTAATCCCGCAGGTGCGCCTGCGCCGGAACCGCCCCCGCCGCCACACACACCCCTGCCACCAACACGCCCGCCATCCAACGAGCCATCAGTCCTCCTGTTGGGCACGGCGGACCTCCGGGGAAGCGGTCGGTCGACCACGACGATTGTCAGGAACTTCCGGTGAACCGGTCAGCTTAATCCGCTCCAGTCGCTCGATGCGCACCACCTGGGCCTCATGCACCACTAAGTGGACGGAGCCGTAGGCCAGATTGCGCAGGGCGTTCTCCACCTGCCGCGCGAGCGCGTCCGGGAGCATCGCCTCAGCGCCCTCGGACGCAGTGATGGTTGCGACGGCCGCAATCGCAGACCGGGCACATCCCGTTCGGATCGAGGCCGGCGGGCATCAGACAGTTGCAGTGCTTGCACATCGCCTCCGGCAGCCCCGCCAGCCGGCTCGACGACGAGGGGGTCGCGCACCCGCTGAGCGCGGCCAGACACACCCATAGCAGCACCGCCCGACGCGGGATCATGCGACGATCTCTTCGACGTGGAGGTGCGGCGGTTTCTGCGAGACCCGTTTGGGGTCGACATGCTGGCAGGCGCGGCAGAGGCCGTAGAGCTTGTGCGTATGCGACAACAGCTGGTAGCCGAACCGCTGGACGACATCCTGCTGCAACTGTTCCACGCGCGGCTCCTGGAACTCGATGATCTCCCCACAGAGGATGCACATGAGATGGTCATGGTGCGCCTTGCCGAACGTCACTTCGTAGTTCGGCGGGCCGTAGCGGAAATCGTGCTTCTCGACCACGCCGGCCGCGTGCAGCATGGCAAGCGTCCGGTACACGGTGCCGCGAGCGACCGACCGGTCCGCGGCCCGGACATCCCTGACCAGCTCCTCAGCGGTGAAATGCAGGTAGGAGACGGCTCGGCGCACGACTAGCCGACGCTGTGCTGTGAGCCGGACGCCCTTGGATTGGAGCAGCTGCTCCACTTTGGCGAATCGCTTGTGGACGTTGGGATGCCGCATGGCGGTTACTTGAGACTTAGTCCTAGTGAGACTGAGTCTCAAAATAATACGACTTGGAAACCCAACTGTCAAGTAGTATTTCGAGGGGAAAAAGAAAAACGCCGAGGAGGTTGTCCTCGGCGTGTCGTCGGACGCGGCTTACTCGGCGATGGCTTCGACCCCGGTGATTTCCGGTACTTCCGCGCGGATGGCGCGCTCGATGCCCATGCGCAGCGTCATCATCGAGGACGGGCAGCCATGGCAGCTGCCGACCAGGCGCACCTTCACCAGCCCGTTGACCACGTCGACGAGCTCAATGTCGCCGCCGTCCATCTGCACGGCCGGTCGAATACGATTGATGACTTGTTCCACACGATCCTTCATCCTGTCCTCCCCTCCGTCATCGACGGAGACAGTCTTACCATAGCACACTCCGCCGTCGGGGTCAATGCGCCTTCGGCGTCGCCCGTCGGCGCGACAGGCCTGCTTTCACCGTCTCGCCGATGGCGGCCGGGCTGTCGATGAGGGTCACCCCGGCGGCCTGGAGGGCTGCGGCTTTCTCGGCGGCGGTGCCCTGGCCTCCGGCGATGATCGCGCCCGCGTGCCCCATCCGCTTTTCTTTGGGGGCCAGCTTGCCCGCGATGAAGGCGAAGACCGGCTTCGTCACGTGGGCCTGGATGAACGCCGCGGCCTCTTCTTCCTCCGTGCCGCCGATTTCCCCGATGAGCACGATCGCGTCGGTCTGCGGGTCTTGCTCGAACAGCCCCAGCAGGTGCACGAAGCTCGAGCCCAGCACCGGATCGCCTCCGATGCCGACACAGGTGGACTGTCCCAGCCCGACGCGCGTCAACTGATAGACCGCGTCGTAGGTCAACGTCCCGCTGCGCGAGATGACGGCGACCCCGCCCGGTTGATGAATGTAGCCCGGCATGATGCCGACCTTGCACTGCCCCGGCGTGATGAGGCCCGGGCAGTTGGGGCCGACGAGCCGGATGGCGGTGCCGGCCAGCTGCGTCCGTACGCGCACCATGTCGAGGGTCGGGATGCCTTCGGTGATGACGACCACCAGGGGAATCCGGACCTCGATCGCCTCGGTGATGGCGCCGAGCGCGAACTTCGCCGGCACGAATATCACGGTCGCATTCGCTCCGGTCTGCCGCACCGCGTCGTGGACGGTATTGAAGACCGGGACCCCCTGCACCGCCGTGCCGCCTTTACCTGGGGTCACGCCGCCCACCACGCGCGTGCCGTATTCCAGCATTTTCTCCGTGTGGAAGGCGCCGGCCTGGCCGGTGATGCCCTGCACGAGCACCTTGGTGTCGCGCCCGACGAGGATGCTCATCGCGCCAGCTCCACGGCCCGGCGGGCGGCCGAGGCCAGGTCCGGTTCGCTGACGAGGTTCAGACCTTTCGCCTGTCCGAGGAGTTGGCGTCCCTCGTCGACGTTGGTGCCCTCCAGCCGCACGACGATGGGCGTCGTGACCGCCAGCCGCTGGGTGGCGTTGAGCAGCCCTTGCGCGATCCAATCGCAGCGCATGATGCCGCCGAAGATGTTGACGAGCACCACCCGCACGCGCGGATCCGCAAGAATGATGGCAAAGGCGTTGGTCACTTGGTCGACGTTCGCCCCGCCGCCGACGTCCAGGAAGTTCGCCGGCTCCCCGCCGGAGAGTTTGATGATGTCGTTGGTCGCCATCGCCAGCCCTGCCCCATTGACCAGGCAGCCGATGGTGCCGTCCAGCCCCACGTAGGAAATCCCGATGCGGCTGGCCTTGAGCTCCAGCGGATGCTCCTGGCTCTCATCGCGCCACGCGGCCAGGTCTGGGTGGCGGAAGAGCGCGTTGTCATCCAGGGTGACTTTGGCATCCAGGGCGAGCAGCTGCTGGTCGCCGGTGACGACCAGCGGGTTGATTTCCACGAGCGAGGCGTCGTTCGTCTGGAACACCGCCCACGCCGCCTGGGCCAGGCGCCGGCACGGCGCGGCCAGCGTCCCGGTGCACCCCAGGGCCGCGGCTACGCGGTCCGCCGCCGCATCGGTCAGCCCGGTCGTGAGGTCGAACGGATCCCGGACGATCGCCGACGGCTCCGAGGCCGCCACCTCTTCGATATCCATCCCGCCGCGCCGGCTGGCCAGCATCACGGGGCGGGCGTTGAATCGGTCGATGGTCACGGCCAGGTAGAGCTCGGTCGAGGCCCCGATGCGCTCTTCCAGCAGCACCGCAGACACGGGCAGCCCCTGCGGGTCGGTCTGTTTGGTGACGAGGCGCCGTCCGAGCAGGCTGGCGGCGTGCGCGCGGGCTTCTGCTGCGCTCGCCGCGGCCAGCACGCCGCCGGCTTTGCCGCGTCCGCCGGCGTGCAGCTGCGCTTTCACGCTGCACACGAACGCTCCGCTGCCGCCGCGCGCCTGCCGCAGCGCCTCGTACGCGTTCGCGGCCTCGTCGGCGCTCGTGGCAACGGCGCCCTTCGGGATGGGAATCCCCGCCCGGGCAAAGAGTTGTTTGGCTTGGTACTCGTGGAGTTTCATGGCGTCCGCGAGGCGCGGGCCCCGCCCATTAGGTTGTGCGCTGGTCGAGCGGAACGAACTTCAGGTCACGGGGGCCGACATAGCGGGCGAGCGGGCGGATGAGCCGGTTCTCGGCGGTCTGCTCGAAAATATGGGCGGACCAGCCGGCCATGCGGGCGCAAGCGAACATCGTCGTGAAGAGCTCCGTGGGGATGCCAAGGTAGTGCAAGAGCGACGCCGAGTAAAAATCCACGTTGATGTAGAGCTGCTTCGCCTTCCAGACCGCCTCCTGCAGATGCTCGGAGATGGTGAACCATTTCAGCTCTTTGGTGCCTTCCCCGAGCGCTTTGGCGATGGCCTTCAAGTGCTTGGCCCGGGGGTCAGCACCCTTGTAGACGCGGTGGCCGAATCCCATGAACCGCTTGTGGTCGGCGAGCGTTTTCTGCACGTAGGATTCCACGCGGTCATCGCTGCCGATCTCTTCCAGCATCTCCATGGCCTTGCGGTTGGCCGCGCCGTGCAGCGGCCCCTTTAGCGAACCGATCGCCGCCACGACCGCCGAGTAGTAGTCCGACTGGGTCCCCGTCACGGTGCGGGCAGTGAAGGTGGAGGCGTTGAAGCCGTGATCCGCCAGCAAGACGAAATAGGTGTCCAGCGCCCGGGCGTGCGGCTCGCTGGGAGCTTTGCCATGCAGGAGGTAGAGGAAATTCGCGGCGAGGCTCCGTGCGGGGTCTGGATCGAGAAGCGTCATGCCCTTGCGGAGCCGTCCGATGGCCGCGACGATGGTCGGGGTCTTCGCAATCGCCCGCACCGCCTTGCGGCGGGTCGCCGCCAGCGAATCATCTTCTGCATCCGGGTCATAGAGCCCGAGGGCTGAGAGGGCGGTGCGCAGCACGGCCATCGGGTTCGCGTGCGGCGGCAGCGCCTTCAGCAGCGACACGATCTCCGGTTCCAGCGTCCGGGCAGCACCCAACTGCGTGGCCCAGTCGCGCAGCTGGCTGCGGGTCGGCAGCGTCCCGTTGAGGAGGAGGTAGCTGACTTCCTCATACGACGCCTTGCCGGCCAGCTCATCCAGGGGGTAGCCGCGGTAAATCAGCTGGCACTGCTGGCCGTCGACGTCGGAAATGGCCGTATCGCCGGCGACGACGCCCTCCAACCCCTTATGCACTATCGGAGCGGGGGCCGGACCGGTCGGGGTCATGCCGCCCCTCCTTGCAGCGCCGCCAGGCTCTGGATGCCCTGCCGCACGTACTCGGCGGAGGCGGCTAGGGCGGCTCGTTCTTCCGGCGTCAGGGGCAGCTCGACGATCCGCTCAATCCCGGCGGCCCCCAGCTGGACGGGCACACCGAGGCACACGTCCCGCAGGCCGTATTCGCCGTCGAGCGCGGCACAGGCCGGCAGGGTCGCGTGCGTGTTGCGCAGGATGGCTCCGGCCATTTCCACGACGCTGCTGGCCGGCGCGTAGAACGCGCTGCCCTGCTTCAGCAAGGCCACGATCTCCGCCCCGCCGTCTTTGGTGCGCTGCAACAGCTGGTCGATCTCGGCCGCCGGCAGCCGGTCGCTGAGCGGCTTGCCGCCGACGGTGATGGTGCGCTTGAGCGGCACCATGAGGTCGCCGTGCGACCCCAGCACCATCGCCTGGACGTCGGTCGGGGCCACCCCCAGCCGCATGGCGATAAACGCCCGCAGTCGGGCGGTGTCCAGTACCCCCGCCATGCCCAGCACCCGCTGGCGAGGGAATTTGCTGCGGCTCAAGGCGAGGGCGACCATAATGTCGAGCGGATTCGTGACGACCAGCAGGACGGCGTCGGGGGCCAACCGGGCGGCCCGTTCGGCGATGGGGCCGACGATATTCGCGTTGGCGACGAGCAGGTCATCGCGGGACATCCCGGGCTTGCGGGCCAACCCGGCCGTGATGATGACGAGACGGCTGCTGGCCAGCGCGTCGAAGTCGGTCGTCCCCTTGACCGACCCGGTGAAGCCTTCGACCGGAGCCGACTCGGCGAGATCGAGCGCCTTGCCGGCCGCCAAGCCGTCCACGATGTCGATGAGGGTGACGTCCGCGAGCCCCTTGAGGGCAAGGAGGTGAGCCGTCGTCGCTCCGACTTGTCCGGCGCCGATGACGGCGACGTGAGGTACGGCCATGCGGTGAGTGACGTTTGCTCCCAACAAGCGGGTGGACTTACACGAGCAGCCGAATGCCGAGCCAGACCAACGCCCCTCCGGCCAGCGCCCAGAGAAGGCCGGTCATGAGGGCGGACAGCCACCGGATGCCCAAGGTGGCCCCAGAAAACCCGCCGATAAACCACTCCTGCCAGCCCTCCATGAGGGCGGCAAGCGCGGCCGTGCGGTGATGGGTCCGTTGGGCGGCGCGCAGCGCGTGGCGACCCATGAGCCAGCCGACGCTGACGGCAATGGCTCCCGTCAGCATCGCCAACCCGGCCATCAGGGGTTGCCCCATCGTGCGCTCCGCGGTGCGCCTGGCCGCCGACGCGTCGTCGGCATCCTCGTCAGGCGTGCATCAGTCTAGCAAAGCCCCTGCATGACGTCAACCGCACTCTGACACACTCCTCGCACCCTGTCTTGACAGTATCCGGGGGCTCTGTTGTAATACCCCCACACACCTGAGGAGGTCCTGATGGCACACCGCGGTTCCCTGTGGCTGGCCCTGAGCGTGTTGGGTGGGGTGGGGTGGCTCGTGCTCCCGTCCGTGCATGCGGCGGAATCCGGATCGGACGTCACCATCCGCGGCGAGGTGGTGGATCCGGCCAGCTATCTGAAGGAGGGGCGGCATGGACCGGAGATGACGTCGGAAACGTATGAAGCGGCCGACGGCGGACAGACGCTGGCCATCCTGGAAGATGGCACCGGCGCCCTCTACCTGCTCCTCGGAGAGCATCCCGGCGACGATCCCAGCGGGACGGTCTACGACCTCGTGAACGAACACGTCACCGTCACCGGCAAAGCCTACGAGCGCGGCGGGCTGAAAGGTTTGGTCCCAGCTTCCGCACAGCCGGTCGACGCCGCACCTGCCGCCGGCACACCCTCCGCCGGCGAGACTCCAGCGCCCACCGCCCCGGCGGCCGGACGCTGACTCACGCGATTTTCCTGATCGCCACGCGCGGCAACAACCGGTAGACGTCCGCCCGGCGAGCGAGTTGTGTTCCAGGCGCCATCGCCGTCGCGGTCCCGCACGCCACCCCTAAGCGCATCGCGGCTCGCAGGTTCCCGGACCGCAGCCACCCCAACACGAACCCGCCCACCATCGCATCGCCCGCCCCGACGGCTCCCTGCGGCCGGATGACGGGCGCCTTGGCCCACCACACGCTCGTCTCGCGCGCCGTGCCGAGCACCGCTCCGTCCTGCCCGAGCGACAGCAGCACGATCTCGGGGCCAAGCGCGGCGAGGCGACGCACCGCCGCGACGAGGCCGCGATGCGTGATGGGACGGCCCAGCAGCTCCTCGGCTTCCTCAAGATTCGGCTTCACCAGCCAGGGTCGGGCGGCGACGCCCTGCCGCATCGCCTCTCCCGAGGCATCGAGCACGCTCCACAGTCCCGCCCGCCGCAGCCGTCGAATCCACCGCGCATAAATCTGGGCCGGCACGCCGGGCGGCAGGCTTCCAGACAGCACGACACAGCGCGGCGCTGGCCGGCAGGCAAACAGCCGGCGCTGCAGCTGCCGCAAGTTCTCGGCGGACACCCGCGGACCGGTCGTGTTGATTTCCGTCGTGGCCAACGGACGGGCGGTCCGAAGTTTGTAGTTGTTGCGCGTCGTTCCGGCGATGGAGACGGCGTGCAAGGGGATCCCCAGCCGCTCCACCAGCGCCCGCAGCACATGGCCGTCCTCGCCGCCGAGGAACGTCAGGGCGGCCGTCTTGCCGCCGAGCGTGTGGACGACGCGCGACACATTGAGGCCTTTGCCGCCCGGATCGCGGCGGAACCCCGTGGCGCGGTTGAGCCGTCCCGGCAGCAGACGTGGCAGCTGCACCCATTCATCGAGGGATGGATTCAGCGTGACAGTGGCGATCATGGCGGGCCGATCGGTCTACGCGGAGGCGGGTTGCGCGTGCGCGGCTCGCGCCCGTTCATAGAGGCCGACGTAGGCGCGGGCGGAGCGGTCCCACGAGTGGTCCTGCTGCATGCCGGCCTGCCGGAGGCGCGTCCAGAGGGCCTGGTCCTGATAGGCGCGGACCGCGCGCGTGACCGCGTCCACGAGCGCGCGGGCGCTGTGCTCGCCGAACACGAACCCGGTCGCCGTGCCGTCGCGCAGCGTCTCGGGCGTGGCGTCGACGACGGTGTCGGCCAAGCCGCCGACCTTCCGCGCGATCGGCACGGTCCCGAAACGCATGCTGTACATCTGGTTCAGGCCGCACGGCTCGAAGCGCGAAGGCATCAGAAACGCGTCCGCTCCCGCCTCGATTTGGTGGGCGAGCGCGTTATCGAACTTCAGGTTCACCGCCAGCCGGTCCGGAAACCGCCGGGCCAGCTGGGTGAGCTGGTCGTGGTAGACCGGGTCGCCGGTGCCAAGGATGACCACCTGCATCGGTAGCGCCAGCAGCGCCTCGATGCCCTGCACGAAGAGATCGATGCCTTTCTGCTCGGCCAACCGCTGGATCATTCCAATGAGCAGACTCGGCTGCTCCGGTAGCCCCTGGCTGCGCTGGAGGGCCTGCTTGCAGAGGGCTTTGCCTGCCGGCTGTTGGACGGAGTACTGCGCCGCGAGGTGGGGGTCCGTCTTCGGATTCCACTCCTCCGGGTCGATGCCGTTCAGAATACCCGTCAGGGCGCCAGCGCGGTGGCGCAGCAGGCCGTCGAGGCCGCAGCCGAACTCCGGCGTTTGAATTTCCCGCGCGTAGGTCGGGCTGACGGTGGTGATGACATCCGCGCTCGTGAGCCCGCCCTTCAAGCAATTGATCTGGTCGTAGAACTCCAAGCCGTCGATGGAAAACGCCGACGGCGGCAGCTGGGTCAGCGCCCACTGCTCCTTGGGGAACAACCCCTGATACGCGAGGTTGTGCACCGTCAGCACGGTGCCCATCGCGGCGAAGAACGGCTCCTGCCGCGCCGTCCCGAACGCCAGCTGGGCGCACGCGAGCGACGCCTGCCAGTCATGGCTGTGGACGACGTCCGGCTGCCAGCCGACCGCAGGAAGCAGCCGCAGGGCGGCTTGCGAAAAGAAGCTGAAGCGCTCGAGGTTGTCCGGATAATCCTTGCCCTGCTCTTGATAGAGGCTCGCCCGGTCGAACAGCGCCGGCTGGTCGAGGAAATAGACCGGCACGCGGCTCTTCGGCAGCTGCCCTTGCCACACCCGGCCCTCCAGCGTCTTCGAGCCCACGGAGACGGAGACGGCAACGTTCGACGGCTGCAGCCCGAATCGGGCGCGGTCGATCTGCCGGTATAACGGCAGCACGAGGCGGACCTCGTGTCCCAGGGTGGCGAGCGCTTTCGGCAGGGCGCCGCCCACGTCGGCCAGCCCGCCGGTTTTCGCGAAGGGATCGACTTCCGAAATGACGAAGTAGATTTTCATGCGTGCGGGGCGGGGGGCATGGCGCCGCTAGTCGGCATAGACGCGGTAATCCAAGAACGGAAAGAGGTTGTCCTTGGCCTCGAGACCAGCCAACCAATCCCCATCGACGCGGCGCTGGCTCACCGCGTCGTAGAGCTGGCTGAAGCGCCCCAGGTGGTCGTGGAGCCGCCGGTAGGCATACGTCGTGTGCGTCTGCGTCTTCAGGATGAACGCCCAATCCGACGACTGGGCCAGCAGCAACTCGCGCGCGAGCTGGTTGAGCGCGCGCGCTTCCAGCGGATCCGGCTGGCGGCGCTGGCCCGCCAGCGCGGTCATGCGCTCCGCCATCTTGTGCAGGTGGCGGTAGATCCAGTCGTTGGCGCCGTTGAGCCAGACGTCGTGATACCCGCCGTTGCCCCAGCTGGACATCGACGGGATCAGCGGCTGGCTGACCGGATACGCCGCGAAGTAGTCCGAGGGGGCCGCCAGCTGAATCTCCGGATGGTGCTCGTGCGCTTTGCGGATGAGCAGCTCGAGCCAGTCGGGCCCTTCGAACCACCAGTGGCCGAAGAGTTCCGCGTCGTAGGGGCTGACGATGTTCGGCACCCGGTCCATGATGGAGCGGAGGAACCGGAGCTGGTGCTCGCGGTTGAAGAGGAAGTCGTCGGCGTGCTCCGCGGCCCGCTCCAAGGCGCGGTCCGGGTCATACGGCTGCTTGTCGTCGGTCTGGCCCGTGATGCGGTAGTATTTCAGGCCCGTGTTGGTTCGGGATCCGTCGCCGCTCAGATACGGACGCACGTACTCGTAGTCCAGGTCGAAGCCGACGTCCCGGTAGAACTCGCGGTAGTCGGGATGACCGGGGTAGCCCTCCTGCGCGCTCCAGACGCTCTTGGAGGAGTCCAGGTCCCGCCCGAAGGCGGCGACGCCGCTGGGGCAGATGGCGGGAGCATAGACGCCGTACTTGGGCCGCGGCGAGCCGAACAGGATGCCGTGGGCATCGGTCAGGAAGTAGCGAACGCCTTCCTGCGCCAAGATCTCGTCATGGCCAGGCTGGTAGCCGCACTCCGGCAGCCAAAACCCCACGGGCCGCTTCCCGAACGCCCGCTCGAAGGCCTGCACGCCGATGCGGATTTGGGCCCGAACGGCCGCGGGCTGTTCGGCCATGAGCGGCAGGAACCCGTGGGTGGCGCAGGAAGCGATCGGCTCCAAGTGCCCGCCGTCCGCGAGCTGCCGGAACGGCTGGATGAGGTCGCGGTGGTAGCCGTCATACAGGCGCTTCGCCGTCGTGAGCCGATGATGGTAAAACAGCGCCAGCCGGTGGAACGGCGGCATCCACCGGGTGCGCTGAATCTCCTTTTCGGCCAGCTCCAGGAGCCGTTCGAGGTGGCGCACATACCGGCGGCGCAGGAGCTCGTCGGACAGCATGGCCAAGAGCGTCGGGGTAAACGACATCGTCAGCCGGAATGGGACGCGGTCGTTCGCCAGCCGTTCCAGGCGCTCCAAGAGCGGCAGGGAGGGTTCGGGGAGCGCTTCGAAGAGCCATCGCTCCTCGAGAAAGTCCTCGTGCTCCGGATGGCGCACGAACGGCAGGTGGGTGTGCAGCACGAGGGAGAGGCTGCCGAGCCGGTCCATCAGGATGCCTCCTCGTCGCGGCGCGGCACCGGTCGGCTCGGGACGTTCCGTTCCTCCGGCGATCCGGTCAGGGGCGCTGCAGCCCCGGCCCACCCGAAGGTAATGAGCGGGGTGACCGTCTTCGCATGACGCCCATCCGCAGAGGTCGCTTCAATGGTGACCGTCTGGGTCCCTTCCGGCAAGGCAACCCTGAGGCTGAAGCTGCCGTCTTTTCGGACCGCCACCGGCACCCCCTGAATGCGCACGGTGGCCTTCGGCTCCGTCACGCCATGGATCACCAGGTCCGTATTCACGCGGCACCAGAAGCCGCGGACGATGGACGGCCGCGGCGGCTGGCTGACGACCGTGCCCGAAAACAGACTGGGCACCGTCAGGGCGTGCCATGACGTCGGGCTGGCTCCCACGCCGATGCCGGGCATCGTGCCCACGAGCTTCCAAAACAGGTCATCGCTGGCCGCCCACTCCGGATCGATCACGTCGGAAGGGCCGAACCGCGGCGTCGTCACCGGGTTGGAGCGCACCATCGGCAAGAAGCGGCCGCTGTTCGCCAGCAACCCCAACTCCACTATGAAGGAACGGCCGGGCGCATTCGTCTGGATGTACCAGTTCGTCGCCAACCCGGAGAGGCTGAGGTCGGCCACCGGCCTCAAGCCTTCCTCCGCGTCGGTCACGTCGTAGAGGCGCAGCACCGATTGCAGTCCGGCGACCTCCTGCGGCAGGAGCTGCCCCCGCGCGGCGCGCTCAGTCTCCGGCTGCACTTCCCAGTAGGCAAACACCCACCAGGGATCTTTGACCATGAGCACAATCCGGTCGTCCCCATAGCCGGACGGAATGGAAAACGGCGCGTCCGTGCCGGCTGGCCTGGCGGCGGCACCCCAGTGGCCGGCGGCGGAGGACGGCGTCGCGGCAGCAGCTGGCATGGATAAGGACGCGGCGGAGAGCGGGGCGGGACGCGCGGTGGAGGCCGCGGGGCGTTTACCTTTGGCGGCGGCCCGCACGCTGGGCCCGCGGGCCGGCTTGCGGACAACCGACCGGCGCTGAATGGGCGGCATGCGCTTGGAGGATGCGGAAGCCGCCTGGGCTCCGACGGACCTGGACTTGCGGCGGCGCAGCGAGGAAACGGCGGCGGCGACCCGGGCTAACCGCCGGCGCAAGGCGGCTGCGGCCTTACGACTCCGGGAGGGACCTGCAGGAGGTGCCGGGCGGGTCTGACGCCGAGCGGATTCTTTGCGTGCCATCGCCATCGCCTCCGACGAACCGTGTCAGAAACGCGCCTCCCCATGCCGATATTATAACACCGCGAAGCGCGGCCGAGGTCAACCGGCTGCCGGTTGGCCGACGCTCACGACCGATGCGAGCGCCAGCCGTGGGCGAACAACGCTGCGCAGGACCGGCGGAAATTGGCGTTGAACAGGTAGCCGACCGCGATCAGGATGTACACTGTCCCGAGTATGAGCCGGATCTGGGGCGACGGGAACGCGAACTGAAGCGCAAATAATGCCAGCAGGAGAACCGCTTCCCCCATGCCGAACTGCAGGTTCGCGAGGATGACCAGGGCCAGCAGCGATTGCGCGGCGGTGAGGAACAGCTCCTCAACCTGCCGCGCATCCAGCGCCATCGGCTGCAGATGGCCTCCGGAGATCGCATAGACCAGCGGCAGCATGCCCACAAGCAGCGTCCACTGGTTGACCTTCGAGGAAATCAGCGTCCCCAGGCCGGCGGTCGGGTTGTTGCGCAGCGCGAAGATCACCGCCACGATGAACTCCGGCGACTCCGACGCGAGCGGGGCCAGCCACTGAATGAGGATGAACTCCTCGATGCCCAGCCGCCGCGCGTTGTGCAGCAGGCCGTTGGCGAACGGCTCCGCTGAGAGGAAGATCGCATAGGCCGGAAAGAGGAACAGGGCCAGCGTTGCCGCGCGCCGCCACCCCCGCGGCAAGAGCGCGATCCGCTCCGGCGGCCCGGCCAGTCCCGGCTCTTCCACATGGCCCTGGCTAGCACCCCGGATGTAGACGACGAAGAGGCCGATGAAGAACACCGTGTCCCAGATCGACAGCGTCCGCTTGAGCGGCAGCAGGAACGCGTACACCGTCGCGACCAGCAGCGTCACGAGCTCCAGGCGCTGGGCCGGCTTGACCTGGATGGACGTCCGGCGCGTCACCGTCCAGTAGGCCAGCAACACCACCGACCACCCCATTCCGATGAGTAGCCGGTTGGCGCCGGTCATGTTGGCGGCGGCGAACGCGATATAGGTGGGATCCTTGGCCGCCCTCCAGGCCAGAAACATGTCGACCGCGTACTCCGGCAGCACGGCGACCAGTGCGAGGAACGCCAGCGCCATGGCTTGGGAGATTTCCAGCTGGGCCAACTCCGCCCCCCAGGAGAGGAGGGCTGCGGACCCGAAGATGGCCAGCCCCGGCAGCACCGTCTCCCAGACCGGCCCCAACGGAAGCCGCAGCACCCCGTGCAGGATAATCCATTGCAGGGGCAGGACAATGGCGCAGCCGAGGAGGATGCTGTCTCTCAGGCGGGCGCGGGCGGGGGTCAGCCAACTCATGGGAGGAGCCTGCCGGCCTCCGGCGTGATGCGGGGCCGCGGGCAAGGTGTTAGGAGCTCACGACGTCTCCGACGACGGGTTCGACCTTGACTCCCTTCTTCTCCAGAAACGCGACGGCTTTCTTCAGGCCGTCCTCCGAGCCTTCAAGCTCCAGGGTCACTTCCCCAACGCTTTCCGTGACACGGGCACGACGGATGTTGGGGATGATGTCGTGCTCTTTGGCCATCATGTAGATGACCGGCTCCTTGATCAGATGTTGCGGGAAAATCAGTGTCACCTGCTTTTTCGCCATGCTGCCTCCTCTGGGGCGTGGGGCTCGGCCGGTCGCCCGGCTGGCTGCCTCGCCGGATTGCACACAGAATCCTCCATCGCGATCAATGTCCGAATCGTCGGCACCGCACCACAGACGGCACAGGCCGGATTGCGCCGCACGGCGACTTCGCGGAAGCGGCTGGCCGCCCCGTCGAAGACCGACAACCGGTTCACCAACGGCTCGCCCAGCTGCAGCAACAGCTTCAACGCCTCGTGCGCCATGAGGCTGCCGATGACTCCGGCTGCCGACCCCAGCACGCCGGCTTCCTGGCAGCTGGGCACCGCTCCGGGCCCCGGCGGCTCTGGGAACACGCAGCGGAAACAGGCCCCTTGGCGCGGCACGATCGTCAGCACCTGCCCGCCGAGATGGACGACGCCGCCGTGCACCAGCGGCTTGCCGGGCAGCACGCTCGCGTCGTTGACGAGATATCGCGTCGAGAAGTTGTCCGAACCGTCCAGCACCACGTCGTACGGCTGCAGGACTTCGAGGGCGTTGTCGGCCGTCAGCGCCTGGTGGAGCGGCCGCACCGTCACGTCAGGGTTCAGCGCCTCCAGTCGTTCTTTGGCCGAGCGGCTTTTGGGCCGCCCTACATCGGCAGTGGTATGGAGCACCTGCCGGTGGAGGTTGCTCAGCGCGACCGTATCGCGGTCGATGATGCCGAGGGTCCCGACCCCGGCTGCCGCCAGGTAGAGCGCGGCAGGGCAGCCGAGCCCCCCTGCGCCGATGACCAGCGCTGAGGCCGCCGCCATCCGCTGCTGCCCATCCATCCCGATGTTGGGCAAGATGAGTTGGCGGCCGTAGCGGGCGATCTGCTCCTTGGATAAGCGCATAGGCGTGCTGCTGGCCGCCACGGGGGGTCAGCCGCCGGCGATGGCCGGGATGATGGAGACGTCGTCCCCGTCCTTGACCGCCGTCGCGTCTCCCTGGAGGAATCGGATGTCTTCCTCGTTGACGAAGATGTTCACGAAGCGCCGTAATTTGCCCTGCTCATCGCAGATGCGCTCCTTGACACCCGGATAGCGTCGCTCCAGGTCGTTCAGCAGCGCCTGGACGCTGGTGCCCTCGCATTGCACTTCGCCCTGCCCGTTGGTCAAGCGCTGCAACGGGGTGGGGATCCGCACGGTGATCGCCATAGGTCCTCCTCTGCTTATACGGCCCGCCGGTTGCGCGTCGGCACGCTGGCCAGCTGCGCGGCCAGCGTGGATTCGAACGCGGCGAGCGTCGGCTTGATCTGGACGGCCTTGCCCAGCCGATTCATCAGCGGCTCCTGGGTCTTCAGGCCGTTGCCTGTAATGCACACCACGATGGATTCGTTGCGGGGAATCGTGCCCTGATCGATGAGCTTCTTCGTGACGGCCAGGGTCACGCCGCCGGCGGTTTCGGTAAACACGCCTTCAGTTTCCGCCAGCAGCTTCATGGCCTCGACGATCTCGTCATCGCTCGCCGAGTCCGCCCACCCGCCGGACTCCAGCACGGTCTTCGTCGCGTAGTAGCCGTCCGCCGGGTTGCCGATCGCCAGCGACTTGGCGATGGTGTTCGGCTTGACGGGCTTGACGATGTCCGACCGCTCCCGGATGGTGTTCACGATGGGCGCACAGCCCGTGGCTTGAGCGGCGTAGAGCTTGGTCTTGGCCTCGCGCAGCAAGCCGAGCAGCTTCAGCTCTTTGAGCGACTTGGCAATCTTCGTAATGAGCGATCCGCCGGCCGCGGGGATGACGATGTGGGCCGGAGCCCGCCAGCCGAGCTGCTCCACGATCTCGAAGCCGTAGGTCTTGGAGCCTTCCGCGTAGTACGGACGGATGTTGATGTTAACGAACGCCCACGGGTACTTCGCCCCGATCTCGGCGCAGAGCCGGTTGACCTCATCGTAGGTCCCTTCGACGGCCACCAGCGTCGGCCGGTAGATGAGCGACGCAACGATTTTGCCCATCTCCAGATCGGCGGGGGTGAAGATGTAGCGCTTCAAGCCGGAGCGCGCGGCGTGGGCGGCCACCGAGTTGGCGAGGTTACCGGTGGAGGCGCACGCGACGGTGTCGAAACCCAGCTCCTTGGCACGCGTCAGGGCGACGGCCACGACGCGGTCCTTGAAGGAGAGTGTCGGATGCGAGACCGAGTCGTCTTTGATGTAGAGCTCCTCTACCCCCAGAGCGTCGGCGAGCCGCTGGGCGCGGAAGAGCGGGGTAAAGCCTGAGGTGAGGCCGACGGTGGGATCGCCCTCGATGGGCAACAGCTCCCGGTAGCGCCAGAGCGATTTCGGGCGCCGCTCGAGGACGGCCGGTGTGAGCACCCGCTGGATCGCCTCGTAGTCGTAATCCACCTCCACACTCCCAAAGCAGTACTCGCAGACGAAGACGACCTCTTTGGGGTAGAGGCGGCCGCACTCGCGGCATTTCAATCCGATCATGTAGCTCATGGGATCATCGGCTCCGAACGCTGCGCCCCCGAGGCCGGGAGCGCTTACGTGGCTGGGGCTCGCTTGCGGATCAGCAGCCGGACGCCTGGGGGGGCCGGTTCGCTGATCACAATGTCGTGGCCTTCCGCCCGCAGCCCATACGGGATCGTGCGCAGCGGCTCGCCTTCATCGAGATGGAGTTCCAGAATGTCGTTGTCCGCCATCTGACGCAGCCGCTCCACCGCACTGCGGTACGCGGCCGATCCCTCCATGCCTCGAAGATCCAGTGACTCGTCCACCTGCAGCTTGCGCTCAGACGGCATCGTCATCTATGGCTGCCCTCGAAATACGGTTGGATGCTGAAATACCGCTCGCCGGTGTCCGGAAACACGGTCACGACCGTCTTGCCCGAGCCGAGCTGCTTGGCCACTTTAAGCGCCGCCCAGCATGCGGCCCCGGCGGAGATGCCGACGAAGATGCCCTCTTCCCTAGCCAGTCGCCGGGAGCACTCATACGCCTGCTCATCCGCCACTGGTATGATCTCATCAATGACGTCCCGATTCAACACTTGCGGCACGAACCCGGCCCCGATCCCTTGGATCATGTGACGGCCCGCCGGAGCCCCGGAGAGCACCGCCGATTGCTTCGGTTCCACTGCCACCACGCGCACGCCGGGAATGCGCTTCTTCAGCACCTCGCCGACTCCCGTGATGGTGCCCCCAGTGCCCACGCCGGCCACGAACGCATCCACCGCGCCGTCCGTGGCGCGGAGGATTTCCTGGGCGGTGGTGCGCCGGTGGATCTCCGGATTGGCGGGATTGAGGAACTGCTGCGGCATGAACGCCCCCGGCGTCTGCTTCGCCAGCTCCTCCGCCCGCTTCACCGCGCCGATCATTCCGTCGGCCGCCGGGGTGAGGACGACTTTGGCGCCGTAGCTCTTCAGGATGAGCAACCGCTCCTCGCTCATCGTCTCCGGCATCGTCAGGGTGATCTTGTAGCCCTTCACCGCACAGACCATCGCCAAGCCGATGCCGGTATTGCCGCTCGTGGCTTCGATGACCGTCGCCCCAGGCTTGAGCTGCCCCCGCGCTTCGGCATCCTCAATCATCGCCAGACAGATGCGGTCCTTGACCCTGCCGCCGGGGTTGAACGACTCCAGCTTGGCCAGCACCGCCGCCGCCTTCGGCTCGACGATCCGCCCCAGGCGAACCAACGGAGTGTTGCCGATCAACTCCAGGATGCTGGCGGCCACCTTGGCTTGCCGCGGGGCGTTGAGCATCTTACGGACCCCCGGCGAGCTGGCGGCCGCGCGTCAGGCGCAACCGGCCGTCCACCACCGCCGCCAGCGTATGGCCGCGGTCCGCGGCCCACGCGAGGAGGTCGCGCCGGACATCCGCCGCATTATAGTGCACCTCGAGGACGCCTCCTGGGGGCAGTTGCGCAACCGCCTGGGCCACCCGTGCGAGGGCTTGCGCGCACAGCATGTCGTGGACGTCAACCACTGTGGGTGCGGCCATTATACCCGTCTCCGTCATCCGGGGACAATCTGAACCGGTTCTTCGGTGATGGTCCGGCCCTCGATCCGATAGCTCTTCAGCACCGGACGCTGCCGGTCCTTGAGCGAGACCAGCACGTACGAAATGTCCGGCGAGATAGCCAGCCCCACATCCACCGACGAGGGGTAGGCGTCGCTTGCCGTGTGCGAATGGTAGATGGCGCGCATGGACTGCGCGGCGCTGCGCATCTGCTTCTCCACGCCCAGCTGTTCCTTGGGATCCATGGAGTAGCCGATGGGGCTGTCCTCGACGTTACGCATCGGATACACCCGGACGGCCGGCTCTGGAGCGGTGCGAAGACCCGCCACGATCCCGCAGGCTTCTTTAGGGTAGTGCTGCTGGCAATGCGCCAGGATCTGCTCGACTAGTGATTGCGGTATGGCCAACGTCATGGCGCCAACCCCCAGCGCACGCGCACCGCGTGCTCGAGCCGTTTGAAAATGAGCCCGTCGATGGCGATCCCGATGACGGCAATGAGCAGCATGATCGCAAGCAGCTCATCCAAGCGGCCGGCTTTCGCCACCTGGTTCAACCGCTGGCCCAACCCATTGACTGACGTCAGCAATTCGCCGGCCATGAGCGCCCGCCAGCCGAACGCCCAGGCCAGCCGCAGGCCGTCGACGGTCTTGGGAATCGCCGAGGGCACGACGACGAACCAGAAGTACCGCCAGCCGCGCGCACCCATCGTCCGGGCCGCCCGCTGAATGAGCGGGGGTACTTCCCGCATCCCCGTATCGGTATTGACCATGACGATCCCTGCGGCCCCCAGCAGGATGGTGAAAATAACCGCCCGTTCCGTCATGCCGAACCAGATGATGGCCAACGGCACCCAGGCCGCCCCGGGGATGGCATGAATGGCCACGGCGAAGCTCCCCAGCACCTGGTCGATCAGCGGCAACCGGCCGAGCAACACCCCGCTGCTAATGCCGACAATCATGACCAGGACGTAGCCAATGGTCATGCGCCACGCGCTGCCGCCCAATGCGGTGCGAAAGCCGGGATCCCCGAAGTCCCGCCAGAGGACACCGAACACAGCGCGGGGGGAGGGCCACTGCGGGAAGGCGAGGGCGGTGGCCTCCCACAACACGTAGAGCATGGCCAGCGCTGACAACGGCTTCAAGAACGTAGACCCTTTCGGCGTCAGTGCCATCAGATGTGCATGCCTCGGGCTTGGTCCGGCGGCACAGCGTGCTGGGTTTCCGGAAAGTGAACCGTTTCTCCCAGCTCTTCCCGGAAGACCTTCTCGATCTCCTCCCCCAGGAGCCCCAGGATCGCGTGCTGGTGCGCCAGCAACGTGGGATCCTCTGCGTGCCGCGGCCGAGGGACGGCGATGGGCCGCGCCTCGCGGATCCGGCCCGGACGGGACGAGATGACATAGACCCGGTCTGCCAGACCGGTTGCCTCGCGGACGTTGTGGGTCACGAAGAGAATGGTCGGCCGCGCCAGCTCCCAGATCTCCAGCAGCTCGTTCTGCAGCACCGCGCGCGTCTGAGCATCCAGGGCCGCGAACGGCTCGTCCAGTAGCAGGATCTCCGGCTGCAGGGCCAGGGCGCGGGCAATTGCCACCCGCTGCTTCATGCCTCCTGAGAGCTGATGCGGGTAGGCCTGGGCGAATTTCGAGAGATGGACGAGTTTGACGTACTCCATCGCGCGCGCGCGTCGCTTCGCGGCCGGCAGCCCGGCCATCCGCAACCCGAACTCCACGTTGCCCAACACGGTCAGCCAGGGAAAGAGTGCTGCGTCCTGGAAGACGACGACCCGGCTCGGGTCAGGGCCGGTGACCGAATTGCCGTCGACCAGAATCTGCCCGGTATCCGGCCGTTCCAGCCCGGCGATGAGGTGGATGATCGTGCTCTTGCCGCAACCCGAGGGCCCAAGCAGACACACGAACTCCCCCTCGGCCACCGTCAGGCTGATGTCCTCCAGGACGGGCAGCCGGCTGCCGTTATGGCGATAGGATTTGAAGACGTGCTGCAGCTCAACTCGCATGGACCACCGTGTCAGACTCGCTGCGGCTGGCTCCGCATGGCTTCGATAAGCACCGCCGCGACCTCCGGCCGTGAAACTTCGGGCGGTGGCGGGGTGCCGGCAAGTAGTAGCTCGCGGACCTTGGTGCCGCTTAAGCTCACGTACTTCTCGGCCGGATGCGGGCAGGTCTTGGAGGACACCATCCCGAGGCACACGGTGCAGTACGCGGTGTTCTCGAAATTCAGCGGCATGATGCCGATCTCCTCCGGCGCGAAGTCCTCGAAGCCTTTCTGCGCATCATACGTGCCGTAGAACTTGCCCACGCCAGCATGGTCGCGGCCGACGATGAAATGCGTGCAGCCATAGTTCTTCCGAATCAGCGCATGGAAGATCGCCTCGCGCGGGCCGGCGTAGCGCATGGACGACGGGTTGACCGCCAGGATGACCCGGTCCTTCGGGAAGTAATTTGCGAGCAGAACTTCGTAGCTCTTCATGCGCACCGCAGCCGAGATGTCATCGCCCTTCGTCTCGCCGACGATCGGATGCAGCAGCAGGCCGTCGCAGATTTCGAGCGCGCACTTCTGGATGTACTCATGGGCGCGGTGGATGGGGTTGCGGGTCTGAAACGCCACGATACGCTTCCAGCCGCGCTCGGCGAAGAGCTTGCGCGTGTTGGCCGGGTCCAGACGATACGGCAGGAACGTAGACGCCTTGGGCCGGTTCACCACGCTGATGTTCCCGCCCAGGTAGGTGTCGCCGACTGCCTGCAGCCGCGCGACACCCGGATGGCTAGCGTCCGACGCCTTGAAGACCTGCTGGGCCTCCACCGTCTTGTCCGGGGTCCACGCTTCCTCCGCATGGAGGATGGCGACGACGTGCTCGCCGCTCTTGAGCGCGACATCGCCCTTCAAGACCCTGGCTTGCTCTGCCGAGACCGCCAGCGTCACCGGGATGGACCACACGGTGCCGTTGGCAAGCCGGCGCTCGGCCACGACCCGGTCATAGTCCTTGCGGGCCATGAAGCCTTGCAGCGGGCTGAAGCCGCCGATGGCGATCATTTCAATGTCGGAGAGGGTGAACGCGTCCACCTCGACTGCTGGCAGGCTCGACGCCTTGGCCAGCAAGGCGTCCCGCTCCTTCCCCTCCACGATGCGATTCACCAACGTGCCCCCGTGCGCAGCAATCATCAGGTGCGACACTCCCTACCTTGCGATCAGCCTCACAGATGCGAAAACCTCGCCCGGACACAGGCGAGGCAAGGACAAGAGTCTCATATATGACAAGAACTGTCAATATAAAAATACGAATAACTGCTAATATACTACTAATTTAGTACTATTTATTCTCCCGGGCGCCCTCCTGCTTCACCGCCTGCTCTGCACGCGCCAGCCACGCCCGAATCGTCTTTTCGAATCCCAGGTCGGTGGGCCGGTAATACACCGGATGCTTCCCTGCCGGCAGATACTCCTGGGCCACCACGTGCTCCGGAGCGTCATGGGCGTAGCGGTATCCCACGCCACGCCCCAGCTGCTTGGCGCCCTCGTAGCTGGCGTCTTTCAAATGGGTCGGGACTTCGTAGGTGCGGCCCGCCTTCACGTCCTCCATCGCGCGCTCGATGCCGAGATAGGCCGCGTTCGACTTCGGCGCGCAGGCGATATAGACCGCGGCCTGCGCGAGCGGGATGCGGCACTCCGGCAGCCCGACGAACTCCGAGGCCTGCAGCGCGGCCGCGGCCAACATCAGCGCCTGCGGATCGGCGTTGCCCACATCCTCGGATGCGCAGATGACGATGCGGCGTGCAATGAAGCGGGGGTCTTCGCCGGCGTAGAGCATCTTCGCCAGCCAGTAGAGGGTCGCATTCGGATCGGAGCCCCGCATGGATTTGATGAAGGCCGAGATCGTGTCATAGTGCGCGTCGCCCTGCCGGTCGTAGACGACCGCCCGTTTTTGGATCGACTCTTCCGCCGCCGCCAGGGTCACGTGGACGGCTCCATCCGCCTCGCGCGGGGTCGTAAGGGCTGCCAACTCCAGCGCGTTCAATGCCCGGCGGGCATCGCCGTCGCAGACCGTCGCCAGATGCGCCAACGCTTCGTCATCCGCGCGCACGCGCAGCGTCCCCAACCCACGCTCCTCATCGACGAGCGCGCGCTGCAGCAGCGTGCGGACGTCGGCGTCGGACAGCGGCTTCAGCTCGCACACCAGCGAGCGCGAGACTAGGGCCGGCACAATGGTGAAAAACGGGTTGAGGGTCGTCGCCCCGATGAGGATGGGATTGCCCTGCTCCACGTCGGGCATCAGCACGTCCTGCTGGGCCTTGTTGAAGCGGTGGATCTCGTCGATGAACAGCAGGGTCCGCCGGCCGTCCAGCCGCTGGCGCTCCTTGGTCCGGGCGAGGATCTCCCGCAGCTCCGCCACCCCGGCCGACGTCGCATTGACCATCTCCACGTGTGCGCGGGTGGCCTGCGCCACCAGGTGGGCGAGAGCGGTCTTGCCGGTGCCGGGCGGGCCGTAGAGGATGAGCGACGTGATGCGGTCCGCCGCCATGGCCCGCTGGAGGAGTTTGCCGTGGCCGGTGAGATGCTGCTGGCCGACGAACTCCTTCAGGCTGCGCGGCCGCATGCGGACCGCCAGCGGCGGATGCGCCTGCGGCACGGATGCGGTGGGACGCTCAAACAGATCGTTGGCGGTATTGGTCATGGATGGCGGGCCGGGGCAAAACGGAGCCCCGCAGCTGCCGTGGGTGGCGTCGACGCTGAACCTGCTTGCAACAGGTGGGTATCCTCTCCGGCAGGGCTCGCGTCCCTTCACTGCGCGGGCATGCTGGCCCAGCCGGAAGCCGAATTCCCTCGCGCGTCGTGTTGGCTCACGTTGACGGACACCTCGCGCACAGCGCAGGGCTTCAGACTCAGGCTAGCACTGGGCAGGGGGAATTGCAAGAGCGCTGGCGGCGCCCCCCGTTCTTACGACTTGGCGGGCGGTTTGTCCGATCCCTTCCGCGTGGGCTTCCCGATGTCATGGATGCCGCACTCGGTTTTGTCCTGGCCGGCCCATCGGCCGGAGCGGGGATCGTTGGGATCGGCCGGCCGCTGCGTGCAGGGCCAGCATCCGATGGAGGTGTAGCCCTGAAGCCAAAGCGGGTGGTAGGGCAGCCGGTGGGCCGTCAGGTAGGCGTGGTAGTCCTTGGGCGTCCACGTCGCCAGCGGGGCGACTTTCACCACCCCGGTCGACAGCACGTCCACGATGGGCGTGTGCGCCCGGGTCTTGGCCTCGCTGCGGCTGATCCCGGTGATCCAGCACCGCAGGCCGGCCAGCGCGCGCTCCATGGCTTCGACCTTGTACTCGCTGCAGCAGAAGTCGGGATGGCCGACCGGCAGGTGCGCGTGTTCTTGCTTGAACCGCTCCACGTCCAGGCGTGTCTTGATGACCGTCAGGTTGAGGCGCAGCTGCTTGCGCAGCTCGTCGATGAACTGGTACGTCTCCGGAAACAACAGCCCCGTGTCCACCGTGCGGATGCTGATCGTCGGGTCGGCCTGAACCGCCAGGTGGAGGAGTGCTGCGCTATCCGCGCCGAACGACGACGTGACCGCCACATCCGGCCGGAACGTATCCGCCGCCCAGCGGATGATGTCCAGCGGTTGGGCGCGCTCGAACTTGGCGTTCAGCGCCTTGACGTTCTCTGGGGTCAGCGTGGATGCGGTCATGACGAGCTGTTGCAGCTTACGCGTGCGCCTTTGTTTTCGCTTCCGCCTGCGGGATCCAGCCGTGCCGCTCGAGGTACTCCACGATCTGCCGCAGGCTCTCGGCTTCCTTCTGCTGCTCGGAATCGACGACGATTTCCGCCTGCTCCGGCGGCTCATAGGGGTCGGACACGCCGGTGAAGTTCTTAATCTCGCCGGCGAGGGCTTTCTTGTAGAGTCCCTTGACGTCGCGGCGGGTCAGCTCCTCGATGGAACACTTGACGTAGACTTCGATGAAGGCACCGATCTCTTTCCGGTTGTGGTCGCGGATCTCCTTGTAGGGCGAGATGGCGGCACTGATGGCGACCACCCCGTTGCGCGACAGCAGCTTGCAGACGTAGCCGATGCGCTTGATGTTCGTGTCGCGGTCTTCCTTGCTGAAGCCCAGCCCCTTGCTCAGATTCGTGCGCACCTCGTCGCCGTCCAGGATTTCGACGCACAGCCCGCGGTGCCGCAGCTCCTTGGCGACATGGTTGGCGAGCGTCGACTTGCCGGCTCCGGAGAGCCCGGTAAACCACAGCGTGAACCCCTTCTGCATCGCCGTTCGGCCTCCTCTGATGGAATGACCGGGACCGACCTCGGTCCCGGCCCGTCACATGAGACCCGTATTATAGCACACCGACGCTGAGACGTCTGCTCAGCGCAGGACAGCCCCGAATCGCGCCACCATCGCGTCCCGAAGACGCTGCTGCACCGCATCGACTTCGACGGCCGTCAGGGTCCGGCGGGGATCGCGGTATTCGACCGAGAAGGTCAAGCTGGCGTGGCCTGCGGGCACCTGCCGGCCGGTGTAGCGGTCGATGAGTTCGATGCGGGTCGCCAGCGTCCCTGCGGCGTCCTGCAGCGCCCTGGCGATGGCCTCGAAGGCCGTCGCGTCGCTGACGAGAAAGGACAGGTCCCGCCGCACCGGCGGAAACGCGGCCGGCGCCTGGACGGTCCTTGGCCGAGGCTCGACCTCCAGCAGTGCGTCCGCCGACAGCTCAGCCGCCCACACGCCGTGCTCAAGATCCAAAGCCTCCAGTACCGGGCGCGAGACTTCGCCCAGCACGCCGAGGCGGCGGTCGCCGAGGGCGAGCTCAGCACCGACGGCGGCCCAGGGCACCTTGGCGTTGACGACCCCAATGGATCCGAGCCCGAGACGGCCGGTGAGTGCTTGCAGCACTCCGATCAGGCGAAACAAATCGCAGGGGTCATTGAGGCGCCAGTCGCGGACCCAGACACCCGACAGCGCCACACCGAGCCGCAGCTGCTCCGTCCCCTGCGAGACGACATGCCCCAGCTCGAAGAGCCGCACGCTGGATGCCCCCTGGGTGACATTGTGCCGCACGGCTTGCAGCAGGCCCGGGATCAGCGAGGGCCGCAGCAACGCGTGGTCCTGGCTGAGCGGATTCGCCAGTCGGGCCGCGGTCGTGGCCGGGAGTCCCACCCGCTCGAGCCATGCCGGAGACACCAGGCTCCAAGTCATGACTTCGGTCAGTCCGAGGCTGGCGCACAGCTGGCGCAGACCGTAGGCCCGTTCATACGTTGATAACCCGGCCGTGGGCATCGGCACGGCCGGCTGCCGTGCCGGCACACGATCGTATCCGACGAGACGGGCGATCTCTTCATACAGGTCCACGTCCTGATTCAGGTCGCGCCGGAACGCGGGCGGCGTAACCTGGAGCGTCGGCCCGGCTCCCGCGCTGGCGACACGGCAGGACAGCCGGACCAGGGCGGTGCGCACCGCGGGAACCGCCAACGGCATCCCCAGCCACCGACTGGCTCGGCCGACATCCAGCGCAATCGCCGGCCGCTTCGCCGGGGCGGCACCCACATCCACCACCGCGGTTTCCCGGCCGCCGGCCAACTCGCGGATCAGCGACGACGCCCGGACAGACGCCGCCTCGACACCGAGCGGATCCACCCCGCGCTCAAAGCGGTAGGAGGACTCGCTCGTTAACCCCAGCGCGCGGGCGGTCCGCCGGACCGTAACCGGGTCGAACCATGCGCTTTCCAGCAGCACCGTGGCGGTCGACGCGGTGACCTCGCTGCCAGCACCCCCCATGACGCCGGCGACGGCCACCGGGCGCTGGGCGTCGGCGATGACCAGTACGTCGGCGCTCAAGGTCCGCGGCACGCCGTCGAGGGTCGTGAGCGGCTCCTTCGGCTTTGCGCGGCGGACCACGAGGGTGCCGTCCGCCAGCCGGGAGAAATCGAAGGCGTGCAGCGGCTGGCCGTACTCCAACAACACATAGTTCGTGATATCGACGACGTTATTGATGGGCCGCGCTCCGCAGGCGAGCAGCCGCCGCTGCAGCCACTCCGGTGAGGGGCCGATGCGCACGCCCTCCATCAGCCGCCCGATGTAGCGCTGGCAGCCGGCCCGGTCCTCGATGCGGATGATGGGGGCAGTCCGCGAGCGCTGCGGAACAGCTCCGCGCTTAGCCGCCGGCAGCGTCACGCGCTGGCCGGTCATGGCGGCGACTTCTCGCGCGACCCCGATCAGCGAGAGGCAGTCGGCCCGGTTTGGCGTCACCTCCAGATCCAGCACCGCCCCGCTCCCGGTGCCCTCAATAGCGGTGACTTCCAGGCCGGCCATCGTCAGGCGCTCGGCCAGCGCCTCGGGCGAGAGCCGCACGGCCACATAGTCCTTCAGCCACTCCAGCGGCACGCGCATCACAGCTGCTCCAGGAAACGGAGGTCGTTCTCGAAGAAGAGCCGGATGTCGGCGATGCCGTGCCGGAGCATGGCGATGCGCTCCACCCCCATGCCGAAGGCGAAGCCCTGGACGCGTCGGACGTCGTAGCCGACCGCCTTGAAGACGTTCGGATGCACCATGCCGCAGCCCATGATTTCCAGCCAGCCTTTGCGCCCGCACGTCGAACAGCCGGTCCCGCCGCAGGCCGTGCAGCCGATGTCGACCTCGGCGGAGGGTTCGGTGAACGGAAAGAAGTGCGGGCGGAACCGGGTGCGAGTCGACGGACCGAAGAGGGTTTTCACGAACCGCTCCAGCACGCCTTTCAGGTCCGCGAAGGACGTCTGCTCCGCCACGAGCAGCCCCTCCACCTGGTGGAACATGGAGCTGTGGCTCGCATCCAACGGATCCGGACGGAACACCCGCCCCGGGACCACGATGGCCAGCGGCGGCTTGCGGCGCTCCATCGCCCGAATCTGCACCGGCGAGGTATGGCTGCGCAGGAGCAGCCGCCCCTTGGCCGGTTCGGGCGAGGGCGCGTCCACGAAAAATGTGTCGAACGATTCGCGCGAGGGATGGTCCGTGGGGATGTTCAGCGCATCAAAGTTGTAGTACTCGAATTCCATCTCCGGGCCTTCGAGCACCTCAAACCCCATGGAGACGAAGAGCACGAGGATGCTGCGAATGGTCTGGGTGACCGGATGCAGCCGCCCCAGCGGGACGGCGCGGCCCGGCAGGGGGATGTCCAGCGAAGGGGCGGGGCGGACGCGCAGGGCCGTTTGGCGTTCGGCCAGCAGGGCTTCCAGCTCGCGCTTCAGTCCGTTCGCGCGCTTGCCGACGTCCGCCCGCTGGTCGGCCGGCAGGGTTGGCAGCTGCTTGAGGATGTCCGACAGGCGGCTTTTGCGGCCGAGGAACTTGATGCGCACGCCCTCCAACTCTTCGGGAGAACCTGCCGCGGCAGCCGCGGCTGTGGCCGTGGCGTGCAATTGCTCCAGCTCTGGTCCAGGACCGGCGTCAGGCATTCGTCACGGGCGACGCCGGCGGTTCATCATCCTTCCCCGTGAACACCCAGACCCGGCACGGCGCGTTGCGCACGACGTGCTCGACGGTGCTCCCAAAGCTCGTCCGCCCGGGAGCGGTCGAGAGCGCCCGCAGCTTGGCACCCAGGATGACCAGGTCATACTGGCCTTCCGCGGCCAGCTCCACGATCGTCTCTCCCGCCGTCCGCGACTGCTTGACCTGGGCGTCAATCGGCACCTCGTACTCGCGGCCGATCGCCTGCGACTGCCCCATGATGGAATCCGCCACCGCCAGCTTCTCCGGAAAGAAGGTATCCAGCGGCAGGGTCGAGGGAATTTCGATGACATGGAGCGCGGTGACCTCCGCGCCGTGCGTTTTCGCCAATTTCGCGGCGAACTGCACCATGTCGTTGGTGTGCGCCCCCGTCGTCGGCACGAGAATCTTCCGCACGCTCACCGGCCGATAGCTCGGCATCTGCAGCCGCTCGATGGTGACACGGGCCGCCACCGGCAGCCGCTGCTGCCGACGGTACCAGAAATAGGACACGAGCCCCACACCCATCCAGATGAATCCCAGTCGTCGCCCTGCCGGCTTGGTCAGAATGACATCCACCCACACCGCCGCCGTGCCGAGCAGCCCGAGGACGGCGGTCACCGGCAGCTCGGCCGACCCAATCCGGACGTTGCCGCCGATTTTGAAGGGCCTCCGGAGTTCCGGCTGGCGGATGCGCAGTCCAATCAGAGCGGCGTGCGCCAGCATGAAGGACAGCATCGCGCCGAAATTGTACAAATCCGCGATGTGGGTCAGGTTGTTGGCCACCGTGACAATCGCCCCGGCGATCAGCGTGAACGCGATGAGGGAGATGTAGGGCGTCTTGAATTTCGGGTGGAGCCGGTAGAACACGCGCGGCAAGGTAAAGTGCTCGCTCATGGCGAAGGTCAGCCGCGAGGCGCCGATGAGTCCGGCGTTGGCCGCCACGAACAAAATCGTGGCCCCCAGCAGCCCGACCCACGGCGTCAAGTACTGGCGGCCGATCGGCATCGACGCGGCGATGCCGGCAATCGGGTCTTCGAGATAGGCCGTCGTCAGCTCCTGCGGCGTCAGCGCCGTCAGGGCGATCGCCGAGATGCCGAAGTACAACACGAAGAGCGTCACCATCGTGGCGAGCATGGCCTGCGGGATGGTGCGCCGCGGATGCCGGGCCTCGCCGGCCAACTGCGAGATGGATTCAATGCCGATATAGGCGACCATGGCCATGCCGACCCCCTTCCAGAACTGCGGCCAGGTCGGGGAGGACGGCAGCGATGGGACGCCGATTTGCATCCGAGCCACCAGCTGCTGCAAGTGCTGCAGAAACTGTTCGGGGTGCGTAACCTGCAGAAGCAAAAACAGGCCGAACACGATGATGGCCAGCTGGGTGACAATGTCAAAGAGACACAAGAGCAGCGAGACCCGGGTCGACTCCTTGATGCCTAAGACGTTCAGCGCGAGCAAGACGCCGAGGATGATGAGGGTGAAGGGGACATTCCCCATGGTCGTCCTGAGGACTGGGACGAGGTTGCTGAGGTAGGGCCCGATGGAGTAGGCGGAGATGGCGATCGTCACGATGTAATCGAGCAGGAGGGCCCAGCCCGCGATGAAGGAGAGCAGGTCGTTGAAGGCGTGGCGCGCAAAGCTGCAGGAGCCGCCGGACTCCGGCATGGCGGTCGACAGCTCCGCGTACGTCAGCACCGTGCAGAAGAAGACGATCCCGGCCAGGGCGAGGGCCAGTGGGGCGGCCCCGAGGGCGTAGAGGGTGGTCACCCCGAGCGCGTAGTAGATGGAGGAGCCGACATCCCCGTAGCCGATCGCGAAGAGCTGCGGGGCGTTGAGCACCCGGTGGAGGCTGCCGCGGTCGACGACGGCCACGCGCGACTCTTCGTCGTGCGAGATGTCGAGGGAGCGTTCGTCTGGCATCAGAATCCGTGTTGCCGCAGCGGCGAAGCGGCCGCGGCGTGCAGCGTCAGGCCACGGTCACCTGCGCGACGAGCTGGTCAAACGCGCGCTGGTCGTTGACCGCCAGCTCGGACAGCTGCTTGCGGTCCAGCTTGATGTTCGCCTTGTGGAACGCCGCGATGAGGCGGCTGTAGGTCAGCCCCCGTGCGCGGGCGGCGGCATTGAGCCGAATGACCCACAGGTTGCGGTACGCCCGCTTCTTGACTTTCCGGTCGCGCGTACGGTACGCCTTCGCCCGCATGACCGTTTCTTTGGCTTTCAGCAGATGCAGCCGACGGCCGCCTCGGTACCCCTTGGCCTGCCGCAACAGCCGCTTGCGCCGCCTGCGGGAGGCGACGGCCCATGAGACTTTCGCCATGTGGACTCCTTGGAGTTCCTGCGCCGCGGCGGCGGGGCTACCCGCCGGCCGCCGGCGACCTCACTGATACGGAACGAGTGCTTGCAGTTGCCTGGTGTCGACCGCCGCAACCATGCGCTGGCGCCGAAGCTGGCGCTTCAGTTTGGACCGCTTGCCCCCGAGCAAGTGCCGACGGCCCGCCCGGAACCCCACGAGCCGCCCCGTGCCGGTGACCTTGAATCGCCGCTTCACGCTCTTGACGGTCTTGAGTTTCGGCATTATGTCCCTCCTGCCGGCGCGCTGGACGAATGGCTGCCGGTCTGTGTTGTCTTCGCCGCGCGCTCCTGCTGGGCGCGCTGCTGGCGAAGCTGTTGTTCCACCCGCTTAATTTTTTCCCGATCCGGACCGATCACCATCGTCATGAACCGGCCATCGAGGGCGGGAGGCCGCTCGACCTTGCTGATGGCCTTGAGGTCATCGACCAGCCGGCTGAGAATGCGCTGGCCCAGCTCGGTGTGGGTGATTTCGCGCCCGCGGTAGACCATGGTGACCTTGGCCTGATCGCCGCGCTGGAGGAACCGCTTGAGCATGTTCAGCTTCACCTGGTAATCATGCTCTTCGATGTGCGGCTTGAACTTGACCTCCTTGAGCTTGGCGACGTGGTGCTTCTTCTTGGCGTCCCGCTCCCGGCGCTGTTCTTCGTAGCGGAACTTGTTGAAATCCATGATGCGGCAGACCGGCGGCGCGGTTTGGGGGGCGACCTCGACGAGGTCCAGCCCCTTGTCCCGCGCGAGCTTGATGGCGTCGGCCGGCGCCATCACGCCGAGTTGGGCCCCGTCATCCGCAATGACCCGCACCTGGCTGATCCGAATGCGCTCATTCACCCGCAACTGTCTCACGCTGGCTGTCCTCCTCTCTCCTGTGGCTCCGTGGCCTGCTTGGTGGCGTCCTCGTGGCTGACCAGTGCCGCAAACGCGTCCAGGGGCATGGCCCCGCGGTCGCCCTCCCGCCGGTGGCGCACAGCCACGGTCCCGGCTGCGGCCTCCCGCTCGCCGACGACCGCCATGTACGGCACCTGCTGCAATTGGGCGTCGCGGACCTTCGCCTGCATTTTTTCGTTCCGCCCGTCCACATCGGCGCGCAGTCCGCGCGCGCGAAGTATCTCCCGCACGCGTTCCGCGTAGTCGAGCGCTTTGTCGCCGATCGGAATCACGCGCACCTGCACCGGGGCCAACCACACGGGCAGCGCTCCGGCGTAGTGCTCAATCAGGATGCCGAAGAAGCGCTCAAGGCTGCCGAGCAGCGCCCGGTGCACCATGATGGTCCGGTGCGGCTTGCCGTCCTCGCCGACGTAGGTCAGGTCGAACCGCTCCGGCAGGGCGAAGTCGCACTGGATGGTCCCGCATTGCCAGCTGCGTCCGATGGCGTCCTTGATGTGCAGGTCGATCTTGGGGCCGTAAAACGCCCCTTCCCCCTCCCGCACGGAGAACGCCGCCCCGCTGCGCTGTGCGGCCTCGCGCAGGGCCGCTTCCGCGCGGTCCCAGGACGCCGCCGTGCCGATGAAATCGTTCGGCCGCGTCGAGAGTTCGATCGTGTAGTCGGTGAATCCAAAGGCCTTGAGCACCTCGCGCGCGAACGCCAGCGCGTCGGCGATCTCCGTCACCAACTGGTCCTCGCGCAGGAAGATATGGGCATCGTCCTGGGTAAAACCGCGCACGCGCATCAGGCCGTGCAGCACGCCGGACTTCTCGTTCCGGTAGACGGTCCCCAGCTCAAACAACCGAAGCGGCAGCTCCCGGTAGCTGCGTAGCTTCGAGCGGTAAATCAGGATATGGCCCGGGCAGTTCATCGGCTTGACCACCAGGGACTGCTCATCCGCCTCGAAGAGAAACATGTAGTCCCGGTAGTGGTCCAGGTGGCCGGACTGCTTCCAGAGCTCCGTCCGAAACAGGTGCGGAGTGGCGACGAGCTCGTAGCCGCGCTCCAAGTGCAAGCGCCGCAGCTCGTCCTCGATGAGGGCGCGCACCCGCGCGCCCTTGGGGTGGTAGAAAACCACCCCGGGCCCGGCCAACTCCTCAAAGCTGAAGAGCTCCAGCTCGGTGCCCAGCCGCCGGTGGTCCCGTCGCTTGGCCTCTTCCAGGCGCGTTAGATGCGCAGCCAACTCCGCCTGGCTGAAATACGCCGTGCCGTAGATGCGCTGCAGCTGCGGGTTGTGCTCATCGCCGCGCCAGTACGCCCCCGCCAGCCCCAGCAGCTTGATCGCGGTCACCTGCCCCGTAGAGGCGACATGCGGACCCTCGCACAGATCGATGAACTCTCCGTCGGTGTAGAGCGATACCTCGCCGTCCGCGATCCCGTCGATGAGCTCCAGCTTGTAGCGCTCGCCGCGCTTGTCGAAGAACGCCTTGGCCTGCGCTTTCGGCATGGTGGAGTGCGCGAAGGCGTGGTTTTCCTTGATGATCTTCACCATCTCCGCTTCGATCTTCGGCAAATCGGCCTCGGTCAGTTTCACCGGCAGATCGAGATCGTAGTAGAAGCCGTCCTCGATGGGCGGCCCGATGGCCAGCTTGGCCTGCGGATACAGCCGCTGCACCGCCTGCGCCATGACGTGGGCCGCGCTATGCCGTAGGGCGTAGAGCGGATCGGCGTGTTTGCGCTGCTCTTTTTGTCCCGTCTGTCTCATGCGGAATCCTGTGCGAAAAACCTG
>ORMF011197153.1_pt1 | contig 50801 bp, 59 predicted proteins | sample 1779871 | NCBI WGS metagenome assembly ORMF01 (sample SAMEA104232316, study PRJEB22302) | groundwater metagenome | biome: forest; feature: aquifer; material: groundwater | place: USA | collected 2011-08-07 | depth 5.4 m | reverse complement strand
GTTTCCAGCCCTATTGATTTTTGTAAATAGTTTGCAACTGTCTCGGCAGAAGATAAGGATAATTTTTCAGGAATATTCTCTTTTGTATATCTTTCCGATACAGCTTGAAAAAGTATTAAACCAAAAGCGTTAGAAGGGCCAACGCCTTTTATTTTTTGTAATTCCTGGATTGACGCACTCAAGACCCCGCGTAGACTCTTGAATTCTTTAATCGTCTCTTTAGCTATTTGTTTGCAGTCCCGGCGCGGTGTTCCAAGAGTTAAAAGCAATTCCACTATTTCATAGTCCAAAAATCCATCGAGGCCTGACTGTAAGAATCTATCTCGAAGCCTTTTTCTGTGTCCAGCACCCTTGTGTGCTGTTTTTTCTCCCAAATTATTTTTTGTTCCATCGGATATCATGACGATTCTATAATTTATTATATTTCGTATGTCTTCCTCTGGCTTTTTCTACAGGATATTTTTCCTCATTTTTTAAAATCTTTTTTTCGAGTGCTTCTAAGACATCAATCTTGAGATCGTGACTCATTAATAAAACCCAATAAAGTACGTCCGCCAATTCTTCACCAATCTCGGCTTTATTAGTTTTAATATATTTTTCAATTTCTTCTTTGTTTTTCCATTGAAAGTGTTCCATAACCTCTGCCGCCTCTAAAACTAAAGATAGTGCAACATCTTTGGGGTTATGGAATTGTTTCCAATCACGTGCATTGCGAAATGCAATTATTCTTTTTGTTAAATCGATGATGTTTTTCATAATTATTTAAATAATTTAGCCGTCGGCACGTCGAGGGCTTTGGCGATTTTATAACTTAATTCTAATAATGCCTCAAAATTAACTCTTTTTCCATCATTAAAATAATTTAGGTGGATTTTTTAGTGTTATAGGCCTAGATCCGCCCCTGCCAATTCCTTCAAAAATATGAAAGTTGCCCTCGCTTCCGTTTTTCCAAGTTTTACAATCATCAATAGGGTCTATCGCGATACTAGAAAAAACAGGCTTTATCTGCACGGACGAAACTTTAAATATTGCTCGTAATAACTTTTCTCCTGTCGCATTTTTAGGCACATCTGATAGCTTAACCCCGGGAAACGCTAAGAATATATGATCAAGACTTGTTATTTCTTTTGAGATAATTTGTGCCATCTTCTCTAAATCAAAAGCGCCACCTTCAGAGATATAGCACACCAAAATAGTATTTGGTTCATACTGCTTCCCCGACAGTTTGTTTCTAATCGTATCGAGTATATTCCCACTTATATGTTCGACCACCTCAACCTCACGGACGTGCATTTCTTCGATTCCATTTTTCTGAACAATAGCTCCGATTACTCCATCCGGTGGATCATTCTTGGGTTTAATAATCCACCACATTTTTTGTTCCTGTTTAGACAGTGCCTTCGCAACAATTGATGTTGCGTATATTTCTTTAGCCCTTTTTAAATCTCGATGATTCCAAACATCGCTGATGGGCTTATTTAACTTTTGTGCCAGCTTTTGGTATTCGTTCCAAAAACCATTTAATCCGTAACACGGATTAAACCATATAGTTCCTTTTTCTTTTAGATAAGCTAAGTGCGGCGGGTACATAAATTACTAGGATTTTATAAACCGCGCGCGTCGTTTATATCAAGATCGCCATTAGCAACTAACTCCTGCGCCCAGTCATCTAAATTCTCAAAATCTTCAATGTCTCCGGCCTCAATCACGCCTTCTTTTACGAGTTCTAATATTTCTTCAGGAGACATGTTAATTGTTTTTTTGATGCTCTTTAGAAAATTCCCATAAAGCTTTGTCGATAGCTCTAATCGTTAACGTATATCGTTTGGCGAGTTCTCTGAGAAGTCCTGTATATTCTATCCAAAAATCAAAATCATAATTCGCCGGTTGTTTAATGGAATAACCCAACCAATGGCGGAGCGACCAAATTGCACGAAAGTCCAATATTGAGTATTCGTCCGGAAAAACAAAATGAAGGATTACTGATGCGACTGGATATCCAACTCCGTATAATTTCAACAAATCTTCGATCCTTCCACGCTCGTCATTTTTAGCAAAGCAAGCTCTAGTAATTCTTATAATTTCTTCGTTGGTATTTTTCTCGTACCAACGTCTTGGACGTGTGGATTTCCATAGCCCAAGCTTAATGAAGTGTTCACGATCTAAGAATTTGTGGGCCTTGAGCCATTCTTTAAGCTCTTTCTCTGTCATTTCATCTTTTGTCTGCCGGAAGTGTTCTTCGTATTTTTGGGCATATTTGAGGATTTCTTCTTTTTTCATTTCATCTAGATTTGCCATGTAGAATTTCCAATATTTTAATACGAATTTAGGAAAAAATCAAACTCAAAAAATTAACTCATTTTGAGCCATTCTTGGACGCACCTAGGCCTTGCCCTCCATAGCCTCGCTGTGCCCTCCGAAACCTTGTGTGAAGGACGGGGCGGCGGAGGGTCGCTTGCACCCCTCCTCCGTTAAAACTTCGGACGGGCAAAGCAAAACTAACTGGCTCCGGAGGCAGGGCGCTTCGCTATCTCACGTCGCTTCGCTCCTTGAAACCCAGCGGTTTCAATACTTCCGCCACGGGAAAACTACCGTTTTCCCGACCCCTTTCCCGTTCGATCCCCGGCCTCAAGAAAGAAAAATTCAAAACGCCCGCGAGGGGCGTTCTGAATTTTTGCTCCGGAGGCAGGGATCGAACCTGCGACCCGCCGATTACACTTGCCCTACTATTACTAATAGGAGTGGACTATATCATCATCCGTCAGTTGTCGGATGCGAGGTACTTCGATCAAAAAATAATTTTGACCTACTCCCTTGCGGGATAGTCTCTACGCCTTCCCATCCATTGCATAACGCCATGGCGGGCTTGGCTCGGTGTTGCCCGAATCGGGGTCCACCGAATTCACCTCGTTTTTCAACCTAGATTACTCTAGGCAGCTGCGATATTTCACAGTCGGCTGCTCTACCGCTGAGCTACTCCGGAATATTAAGTTTTTATTATCCAAACTAGCTCAACGGTTTCGCAGGGGCCCCGACTTCGTCGGGGTGCTGCTCTTCCTGGGCGACCATTATAAAATAGTTGAACGCCCGTCTCGGCCTACTGGCCTCGACCCGCTTTGCTACTCCGGAATATAAATTACTAACTTAGATTATAGCCGAATGTCGTAAATTTTCAATGTAAGTTGAAAAACCCGCGAATTTTCTGGTGTTAGATTTTTAAGATTTTTTATCCGGCCAATTCTCTAATTGTAGCGAATGGTGGGATAGACTGCGGAATTGTACTATATACGATATAGATAAACACGACAAAAGTCCGAGAAACAGCTTTATTCCTTAATTGTAGCGTCTGTCTGTCGGTAGGATTGACAAATGACGGTTGTTATAGTATAATGTACAAGTAATTTTATGAGCACTAAGTTAAAGATGTTGGGAATAATAGTAGTTTTATTGAACGGCGCTTATTTTATTTGGCTTTCTTTCAACGTAATTGGCGGGCTTGGCTGGGCGTTATTTTTTGCCGAAATAATGATGGGTTCTCTGACTATGCTATTTTTAATAAATCATTGGTCCCAGCATCGAATAACTAATAGTTCGCTTTCGGCTAAAGGTTCGGTTGATATTTTTTTGCCAGTCGTAAACGAGCCGATTGAACTTTTTGAAAAAACTTTAATAGCGGCAACTAAAATAGATTATAAAAATAAAGAAATCTATGTGTTAGACGATGGTCCTCGTGAAGAAATAGGAAAATTGGCAAAAGACGCGAAAATTAATTATCTGTCGAGGAAAATCCGAAATAACCGAAAAGCGGGAAATCTCAATTTTGGATTGGAAAATTCCAATGGAGATTTTATTCTAGTTTTAGACGCCGATCAAATTGTCAAGCCGAATATTGTAAAAGATTTACTGGGATATTTCGATGGAGACCGGAAACTAGCCCTTATTTCAACTCGCCAAAGTTTTGATGTGCCGGAAAATGATTTTAACCACGACACTTTATTTTACGAGCATATGCAAACCGGAAAAAATGCCGACAATGCCGCAATATCTTGCGGTTCGGGGGTATTTTATAGAAGGTCAGCGCTTGAGAAAATTAAAGGTTTCCCAACCTGGAACATAGTTGAAGACCTTTTTACTACTTATACTTTGCACGCCAATCAGTATAAAAGCCTTTATATAAATAAAGCCTATACGCTCGGTACCGCGCCGCAGGATCTTTCTAATATCTATAAACAGCGCGGCACTTGGGCGGTGGACACTTTGCGTTTGTTTTTCCGCCGCTCACCGTTATTTTTTGAAGGACTAACTTTGCGCCAGCGGCTGCATTATTTTGAAATCGCTTGGGCTTACATTGTTTCGGCTATCGCGATTCCAATTTTATTTTTATTGCCGCCAATCACGCTTTTAATCAATCAGCATATTATTCTCAACGAAAGCATTTATCTATTTTTGCGCGTTCCATCGCTGTTGGCGGTCCTTTATTTCTATTATAGATTGAGCGGTAATACTTTTTCGACAAGCCAATTTTGGGCGGCGTTATTTCTGGTGAATTTTAAGGCCCTGCTTCTTTCGATTTTGCCCTTGCAAGTCAAATATCAAGTAACTAGTAAATTAGCGGGGATAGAGAAGCGTGATATTGCTTTAATTTTGCCCCACTTATGTTTGATCATTTTTAGCGCGGCCGTGGTTATTTGGAGAGTTTTCTTTGTTGATTTCGCGTTAATCCCTTTTGTGGGAATTAACATAATTTGGATGATTTTGATGACATTTTGGTTCGCGCCAATAATTCGTAAGGGCTGGCTCTTGGAATAATTTGCGGATTGTTGATAAAAAACACAATTTAGTCTAGTTTGTAAGTATGTCCGATCAAAATCTCACAAAAAAAGAAGTTTACGATTTAAAGAAAGCCGAGGAAGTAAAGAAGTACGGCAATCTTCGAAATCAGAATTTATTAAAACGAAGCCTCCTTTGGGTTGGAGTTGCGGCGCTTGTTGGAGTTTCAGTTTGGGGTTTAACAAAAATCAATATACCGTCGCCGGAAGTCCAGAGCGCAATTCTTCTTGACGCTGTTTCGCCAAGCGATTGGGCTAATGGCAATAAGGAAGCAAACGTGATTCTTGTGGAATATAGCGATTTTCAGTGCCCGGCGTGCAGAGCGTATTATCCAATAGTAGAAAAACTGCTTCAGGAGCAGGGTGATAACTTCAAGTTTGTTTACAGGCACTTTCCTTTGCCGCGACACGCAAACGCTAAAGGCACCGCTTATGCCGCCGAAGCCGCGGGAAAACAGGGAAAATTCTGGGAAATGCACAATATGATTTTCGAGCATCAGAATGAGTGGTCGGGTATTGGAGTCGGGGCCGCGAATAAGATGTTTTTGGACTACGCCGCTTCTTTAAATTTAGATATCGAACAGTTTGAGAAAGACCGACAATCCGAAGAAATAAAAGATAAAGTAGAAGGGGATTATCAAAGCGGTATTCGCGCCGGAGTAAACGCCACCCCGACATTCTTCTTGAACGGCAAGCAAATCCAGCCGCGAAATTACGAAGATTTTGTAAATTTCATCAAGGAAGCCGATGCCTCAAATTCCTAGATGGCTTTTGATCGGCTTCGTCGTTTTTAGTTTTCTGGGGTTTTTGGATGCCACCTTTCTGACTTTGGAGCACTATAACAAGGGAATTTTGCCTTGTTATATTTTTGAAGGCTGTGATCGGGTTACCAACAGCAGTTATTCGCAGATTGCCGGCTTGCCCGTCGCTCTTTTTGGCGCGGTTTATTATCTTGCGATCTTTATCGCCACCATTTTATTTATTGATACGAAATACAGGCCGATACTTTATATTCTCATATTTCTTCCAATCTTCGGTTTTCTTTTCTCGCTCTGGTTTATGTATCTCCAAATTTTTGTAATCAAGGCAATTTGTTTTTATTGCGTGATTTCCGCTATTACTTCAACCGCTCTTCTTGTTTTGGGATTAATAACCGGTATTAAATTAAAATCTGCCGACGCGGCATAACAAGCCAGCGGTTTTTTATTTCTAACCGTAGCTTCTTACGAGATCGGATCTCGTAGGCACACGCAATTTCACTTCTTTGGGTTTTTGGGTGTCCATTCTCTAATTGTAGCGAATGGTTGGATAGACTGCGGGAGTGTGCTATAAATAAGTACGACAAAAAAATAATATGAAAAAACTGGAAAGAATTATGAAGGCATTTGCCAATCGCCGGCGGTTGACGATTTTGCAGTATCTGAAAAAGAACAGCGAAGCGTCGGTTGGGGAGATAGCTCACGAGATTAAACTATCTTTCAATGCCACTTCAAAGCATTTGGGTATTCTTGCGGCGGCGGACATTTTGGAAAAGGAGCAGAGGAGTTCACAGATGTATTATCGGTTTGCCGAAAATCTGGAACCGGCCGCTAAACATATCATCTCACTCCTTTAAGTTTTTTAAGCGGTAGCGTCCATTCTCTAATTGTAGCGAATGGTGGGATAGAAGGTATAGACAATTTTCTATGGAGTTTCTGCCGAAGAGTTGGTAAAATAGCTTTATGTCAAAGAGGGTTTTTATAATTCACGGATGGGAAGGATCGCCAGAGGGTAATTGGTTTCCCTGGCTAAAGAAAGAATTAGAAAATAAAGGATTCGTGGTAAGTGCGCCAGCTATGCCAAATACTAATAAGCCAACTTTGCAAGAATGGCTTACTTGTCTCAAGAGGGTTGTTGGCATGCCCGACGAAAATACTTATTTGGTAGGGCATAGCTTGGGAGTTATTGCAATTCTTCGCTATCTTGAGCAATTGCCAAAAAATCAAAAAATTGGAGGTGCAATTTTTGTGGCTGGTTTTCCAGAGCCAATCGGCTATGAAGAACTAAATAGTTTTTTTATCACCCCGCTTGATTACAATAAAGTTAAAAATTCGGTAAAGAAGACAGTCGCAATTCATTCCGATAATGACCCTTATGTGCCGTTTCGTAATGGCGAATTATTACGAGATAGGCTTGGAGCAAAACTAATCGTTGTATCAAAAGCCGGTCATTTAAATAAAAAAGACGGCTTTACAACGCTGCCTATTGCTCTAAATAGTATTTTAGAAATGAATAATAAATAAATTAGACCGTGAAGATTTTTGTTAAAGCAAAACCTAATGCCAAAGAGCAAGAGGTAGAAAAAATTAGCCCGCCTTCGTCTGAACTACGGCGGGCAGGCGATACTTATTATTTCGCGATCGCGGTGAAAGAACCGCCGATAAACGGCCTGGCCAATGAGGCTATCGCCAAAGCGCTCGCCGAGTATTTCGGAGTGGCTCGCTCGCGAGTTCGTCTTATTTCCGGTTTTTCTTTTAAGCAAAAAGTGTTTGAGATTTTATAAGCAGTATCGATTCAAAATCACAAAATTTTTACTTTTTCATTTTTGAATTTTAATTTGTAACATGGAATACCCAATTCGTATAAATAAGTATCTTCGCGATCAAGGTCTCGCCTCGCGGCGGGAAGCGGATCAGCTCATCGCCGATGGGAAAGTTTTGGTGAATGGAAAGCGGGCGAAAGAGGGGACGATTATAAACGAAAGCGACAGGGTTGTCGTGCGTTCGGGCGGAGAAAAAGAAAAAATATATCTCGCGTATTACAAACCGCGCGGATTAGCGACGCAGGATGCTGATGACACCGAGAATGTGATTAAAGAATGGACGGAAAAAGGATTATTTCCGGTCGGCCGGCTCGATAAAGAGTCCGAGGGCCTTTTAATTCTTACCAACGACGGCCGATTGACTACGAAACTTATCGGTGAGGATTCGGATGTGGAAAAGGAATATATCGTCAAAGTGAAAGAGGGCATACGTGAAGGCATTCCGGCGATTTTTAAAAAGGGGATGCAGACAAAGACATTCGGCAAATTGTTGCCTGCCAAGGCGCAAATAATAGATCGCAACACTATGCGCGTTGTTCTTAGAGAAGGAAAGCGTCATCAGCTTCGCGTGATGTTTGGTGATTTAGGATGCACAATCGCCGGTTTGAAGCGCATTCGAGTTGGCCATATTAAACTTGGCAGTTTACTACCCGGACAGACCCGCAAATTAACTCAAGCCGAAATTGACGCATTTTTTCAAAGAAGTTGATTTTAGTTTATAATCTAAATAATGGATGCCATAGATCAGATTAAAAAGTATGCGCGCGCGGCTAACTACATAACAGCCGGGCAAATTTATCTGCGGGACAATTTTCTTTTAGAGCGGGAACTGAAACCGGAAGATATTAAGCCGCGCTTGCTGGGGCATTGGGGAACATGTCCGGGCATCAATTTTATTTATGCCAACCTTAACTATTTAATCAGAAAGCATCGAAAGAATACTTTGTTCGTTCTCGGCCCGGGCCATGGCTTTCCGGCATTGCAGGCCAATTTGTTTATGGAAGGCACTTTAGGCGTTTACTATCCGGAAACTATCCGAACGGAACCGGGCTTGGGTTATCTGATGAAAAATTTCAGCTGGCCGTACGGCTTTCCAAGCCATAGCAATCCGGGCGCTCCGGGAGTAATTCTTGAAGGCGGCGAACTTGGTTATGCTTTGTCTACCGCTTACGGCGCGGCGTTGGATAACCCTGATTTGCTTGTTTCTTGCGTAATCGGAGACGGCGAGGCGGAAACCGGCGCTACGGCCACGGCGTGGCCTTTGAACAAATTTTTAAATCCCAAACGCGACGGCGCGGTGCTTCCGATTTTACACCTGAATGAATATAAAATTTCCGGTCCGACGATTTTCGGCCGGATGTCCAACAAAGAACTGAAGGCTTTATTTTACGGCTACGGTTACAATCCGTTGATTGTCGGGGGTAAGAAAGTTTACGAGCAGATGATGGAAACACTGGAAAAATGCCATCAGTCCATCAAAAAAATCCAAGACGAAGCCCGCGGCGGGAAAATGCCGGTGGCGCCCCGATGGCCGATGATTATTCTTAAAACTCCGAAAGGTTGGACGGGAATCAAAAAACTTAAAGGGCAGAAAATTGAAGGCAATAATCTTTCTCATCAGGTGATTGCTCCCAACGCTAAGACTAATAAAAAAGAATTAAAAGCCGTAGAAAAATGGCTGAAGTCGTATAAATTTAATGAGCTGTTTTCAAAAGACGCGGGCTTTTCCGAAGAGATAAAAAATCTTATTCCCGATCCCGAACTGTGCATGGGAGAGAATAAATCTGCCAACGGAGGGAGGGTTATGAAAGAACTAAAACTTCCCGAGATCGGGTTTTTCAGTGAAGACGCCAGCCGGCCCGGCACTGTCGGGTCCAGCAGTATGCGGCGAGCCGGTGAATACATCCGAGAAGTCGCTAAACTCAATGCCGACTCGGCGAATTTTCGCTTATTTTCGCCTGACGAAACGTATTCCAATAAACTGGACGCGATTTTTTCGATAACGTCCCGAATTTTTATGTGGCCGATCAAAAAATGGGATAAAGATTTAAGCGTTGATGGCCGCGTTATTGAAATGTTGAGCGAGCATTCCCTTCAAGGCTTGATGCAGGGTTATGTTCTGACCGGACGCCATGCGATTTTCGCTTCTTATGAAGCGTTTATTCAGATTGTCGTAAGTATGGCGGACCAGTACGCGAAGTTTTTACGTATTGCCCGCGAAACTTCTTGGCGCGCGCCCGTGCCGGCGTTGAATTATATTCTCACTTCCTCGGGATGGCGGCAGGAACACAACGGTTTTTCGCACCAGAACCCCGGTTTCATCGACAACATGCTTCGCAAGCAAGGATGTTTTGTCCATGTTTATTTCCCGGCCGATGGAACAACCACGCTCGCGGTTTTAAAGCGCTGTCTCGCGTCCAAAAATGAGATGAACGTGATTGTGGCGGGAAAAACGCTTGAGCCGCGCTGGCTTACTCCCGAACTTGCCAAAAAAGAGCTTGAATACGGTTTGATGACTTGGGATTTCGCGAGCGACGCCGATCCCGACATCGTTCTTGCGGCGGTTGGCGATTATCTCACCAAAGAAGCGCTGGCGGCGATTGATATTGTTAAAACCGAAGCTCCCGAAATAAAAATGCGCTTTGTGAATATTTTGGAAATTTCCGCTTTAGGAATAGGTAATGCGGAATGTCCCGCGCCACTGAATTTAAACGAGTATTTTACGAAAGATAAGCCGATCATCTTTAATTTCCACGGTTACCCGGAAACGATCAAACAAATGCTTTTTGATTACAAAGACGGCAATAGGTTTTCAATCCATGGGTACATCGAAAACGGTTCCACAACCACGCCGTTCGACATGCAAGTGCGCAATGGCACTAGCCGGTGGCATCTGGCGATAGAAATTTTTACGAAAATGGCCGAAGGGGGAGTATTAAACGGAGGAAAGGCAAAAGAACTTATAAAAAAATACGAGATGAAGTTTGCCGACCACAAGGAATATATCATCAAGCACGGCGTTGATCTGGACGAAATAGAAAAATGGGAATGGAAAAGAAATATTTAACGGTAAATATCGGAAGCGCCTCCAAGAAATACGCTTTTTATGCCAACGGGCGGGAAATGTGGAGAGCGCATTTTGAAAAAGAAGACAACGATTTCGTCGTCACTTTTTTGATCGGTGATCGCACTAAAAAAACCAAGATCAAAAAAGAGGATTTTAAAAATTCGATTGCCTTTCTACGCAATCGAATTGGTGATGCGGTCGCCATCGGCATACGCATCGTCGCTCCGGGCGAGTATTTTTTAAAAAATCGCGTAATTGACGGGAAGTTTTTGGAAAAGCTAAAAGCCGCTTCGGAACAAGCGCCGCTTCATATCGCGCCGGTATTTGCCGAAATCAGCCAGCTTCGGAAATTTTTGCCGAAGGCAAAACTGATAGCCGTTTCCGACAGCGCTTTTTACGCGGATATGCCGGAGCAGGCGCGCCTCTACAGCTTGCCGGAGAGCGTTGCTAAAAAATTCGGAATTTATCGTTACGGCTATCATGGTATTTCAATTCGTTCGGTTATAAGGAAAATTAAAAAATTGGTAAATCCTTTCCCGCCTCGCGCGGTTATCTGCCATCTAGGGAGCGGTTCGACGGTGGCGGCGGTCAAAAATGGAAAATCTTTTGATACCTCGATGGGTTTTACTCCCATGGAAGGATTGCCGATGGGCACGAGAATCGGAAATATAGACGCGGGAGCGGTGATTTATTTGGCAAAAAAATCGGGAATGAAATTGGAAGAACTGGAAAGTTTTTTTAATAAACAATGCGGGCTTTTGGGGCTTTCCGGTAAGACGGCGGACGTGCGCAAGCTGATAGAATTAGAAAAAAGCGGCGACAAAAAATCCGCGCTGGCTCTAGATAATTTTATTTACCATATTAAAAAATATATCGGCGCATACGCGGCGGCTATGGGCGGTCTCGATCTTTTGGTTTTCACGGCAACGATAGGCGAGAGGTCGTTTATCGTGCGTCGGCGTATCTGTTCGGGTCTCGGCGAGTTTGGGATAAAAATCGATGAAACCAAAAATAAAGCAACGGTCAGTCGAGACGGCTTTATAAACAAAACAAAATCAAAGACAAAAATCGCCGTTATTACCACCGATGAACTTAAAGAGATTTATAACCAAATCCGCGGTTTTAGGGATTAGGGACGGGTTTTATTTATAAAGCCAATCTTTCCAAAATTTTATTTTAACATTCTAAAACAATTTTCGACCTTTACTGATTTTTATTGTCTATTCCGTACAGATCATTCCGCGATTATGCGGAGCAAGCCGCTGTTCAGATTTTCAATTTAGATTCGACTCTTTTTAATAACACGGCATTAGTAGCAACAATAATCGAGGAAGCGGACATTAGGAGCGCCGCGATCTCCGGCCGCAACGACCAACCGAGCGAGCTGTAAAATACTCCTGCCGCAACGGGAATCGCCAGTAAATTATAAATCGCGGCCCAAAAGAGATTCTGCTTCATTTTGGTAACCGTGGCTTTGCTTAAGCGAAGCGCGGCAACGATGTCATACGGATCGGACTTCATAAGCACAATGTTGGCAGTTTCAATGGCGACATCGGTGCCGGCGCCAATAGCGATGCCGATGTCTGCCTGCGCCAACGCCGGCGCATCATTGATTCCATCTCCCACCATTGCCACAAACTTACCTTCATCCTGTAATTTTTTAACATACTTAGCTTTATCTCCCGGGAGGACTTCGGCGAATACCCGGTCAATACCCAACTCCTTTCCGATGCCTTCGGCCACTTTTATATGATCACCGGTAATCATCGCTACCTCCATGCCCAGATCCTTAAGCGCCGTAATAGTTTTTTTGGAATTTACTCGAGGCGGATCCGCGGCGGCGATAATGCCGGCGAAAATTCCATCAATGGCCATTAAACTTGAAGTTTTTCCTTTTCCGGCGAGTTCATCGAGAATGTCCTTCATCGATTCGGTGGCTACGCCGTTATCGCGGAGCAGTTTTTCTTTTCCGGCTAAAACAATCTTGCCATTAATCCGCGCTTTCAGTCCGTAACCGGCAATGGATTCGAAATTTTCCATTGGTTTGAGCGGGAAAGCATTCCGTCTCCGGGTTTCTTCAAGGATTGCTTTTGCCAACGGATGGTTAGACCCCGCCTCAAGGCTCGCCTCGTATTGGAGTACTTGATGTTCGGTAAAGCCGTTGAATGCCATGACATCAGTTACTTGGGGCTTTCCTTCCGTAAGCGTTCCTGTTTTGTCCAATAAAATCGCTTTGATGCGCGAAGTATTTTCAAGCGTTGCCGCGTCTTTAATGAGAATATTGTGTTTGGCGCCGATTCCCGTGCCTACCGCGACGGCAGTAGGGGTCGCGAGTCCTAATGCGTCCGGGCAGGCGATTACGACGGTGGAGATGGCGAAAGTTAAGGCGGTAAGAAGTCCAGCGCCCGCGCCAAAGTACCAGCCTATAAAAGCGGCGAGTCCCGAGCCAACGGCAACTATCACAAGCCAGCCAGCCGCTTTATCCGCGATGCGCTGACCGGGAGCTTTGGAGTTTTGGGCGGTTTCGACAAGTTTGATAATTTGCGCAAGAACAGTTTCTGATCCGACTTGAGTTGCTTTAAACTTGACTACGCCGGTTTGGTTTACTGAACCGCCCACAACTTTGTCGCCGATTCTCTTTGTTACGGGCATTGACTCTCCGGTAACCAGCGACTCATCAATTGAGGTTTCTCCTTCAACGATGACACCGTCTACCGGCACCTTGTCGCCGGGCCGTAGCACTACGATATCATCGTGAATAATTTCGGCGCTTGGAATGGTGATTTCCTTACCGTCGCGGATAACTTTTGCTTGCGGCGGCACAAGGTCAAAAAGCGCGCGGAGCGCGTCAGAGGTGCCGCGACGGGATTTCATCTCCATCCAATGGCCGAATAAAACGAAAGTTACAAGGAGCGCCGCCGCTTCATAGAAAGTTTCCGACCCCGGGCGTACCACGGTTAAGAGAACGCTGAAAAGATACGCCGCCAGCACGCCGGTAGCGATCAGCACTGACATGTTGAGTTTACGCGCCTTGAGCGAGTAATAAGTTCCGGTAATAAAGATTGAGCCGGCCCAGAAGACAATCGGGGTAGTCAGAATAAAGAGTAGCCAGTTGATTGGGATAGGAGCTGGAAGATTGAGCTTAAAAAAATTAATACCAACCGGTGAATAAAGGAAAATAGGTATTGAAAGCAGGAAAGAAATCAAAAACCGGCGCCGCATGTCGGCCTCCATTTTTTTGGCCATTTGCGGATTTGTCATCGCGGATTCATGATCCTTGTGGCTTAGCTCTGAAATATCGTATCTATCGGTTTTTCCCCCTACTTCTTTGGGAATAAGCGCCATACCACAACCCGGACAGAGTCCCGGCTCGTTTTTGACCACTTCCGGGTGCATCGGGCAAGTATAGATTGTTTTTATATCGGAATTCATTTATTTATTATTCATATCTTAATGCTTCCGCGGGTTCTAGGCGAGCGGCTTGCCGAGCCGGCAGGATTCCCGAAACAACGCCAGTGATAAATGTAATAATCAAGATGACAAAGAGACCGAAGAAATCCAGCGACGCGAATGTAAATAATCCTTTAATGCCAAAACCCGCCGCCACCATGCTGATTATATAAGCAGAAATTAGTCCCAATACGATCCCCAGGAATCCGCCCACTAAGCCAATGATGCCCGATTCTATAAGAAATAGTGAGATAATGGCGTCATAAGACGCGCCAATTGCTTTCATGATGCCTATCTGTTTTGTTCGCTCCAAAACCGATGTATACATCGTATTCATAATCCCTACCGCCCCAACGATCAAAGAAATAAGAGCGATAGCAACAAGAATGAGCTCAATAATAGAGAGAACGTTGCCGATTAAACGGCCCGCTTTATCGGGCGTCAATACCGTAAAGTCACTGACCGTTTCTTGTTTGGATAGTTGGAATTTTATCTGTTGAGCCGTGAGATTGATATCCGCGCCGGGTTTTATTTTTATGAATGCCGATTGCGCTCCGGGTGCTGTTCCGGTGAGATTGCGAAAAAGTTCCATGGAAACAAAGACAACATTGTCGGCCATTTGTTCGCCTATTTCAGAGAGATAGCCGACTATTTTTATTTTTTTGGATTTCATCACCACTTCATCGTTCAGTTTTACTTCTTGCTTAAACAGGCTACGCATCGCGCTGTGACCAAACACGGTTTCTTTAACGACGTCATTTTGAGGCCACCGGCCTTTTTCAAGTTTAAAGCCTTGAGATGATTCCAGAATTTTAATGTAATTTTTCCAGTTGCCGGCATGGAGCATGACGGATTTTTTTTCGCCTTTATATTCAACATTTATAGTTCCAATGTCCATCGGTTCCACAAACTCCACTCCGTCAATACGTTCCAAATCCATCAAATCCTTTTCTTTGAATTGATTACCGCCAATAAATCCGAGGAGGGGATTACTTTCCTTGCCGGGAAGGATTATCACTAAGTCAGAACCGAACATCTGCAGAGTTTTAGTTATAGCGCTTTGAATTCCGTCTCCCAGGGCTAAAATGATCACTACCAGCATTATTCCGATGACGATTCCCAAAACCGTCAGCCAGCTTCTTATGGGCCGATAGCGAACGCTTTTTATGGTCAGGATAAAAAAATTGCGAAGCATATTATTCCGTGTATATCTTTTTATAGATTCGGTGATCGTGTACTAGGCGACCGTCTTTGACAGTAATAATTTGGTCTGCTTTTTCCGCGATATCAACATCGTGAGTAACGATAATCAGCGTTTTTTTCTGGACTTTATTCAGGCGGATGAGCAGTTCCAGAATTTTATTGCCGGTAGCAGAGTCCAGATTGCCGGTTGGCTCGTCGCCAATAATAATCTCCGGGTCATTTATCAGCGCCCGTAAAATAGCGGTGCGCTGCTGCTCACCGCCCGAAAGTTCAAAGGGACGGTGCGTCATTCGTTCTCGTAAGTCAATTTCTTCAAAATGTTTTGCTACTATATCGCGTTCAATATTTTTACCCAAAAAAACAAGGGGCAGGGCAACATTCTCATAGGCGGTGAGCCAAGGCACTAAGTTATATTGTTGAAAAACAAAGCCAAAAGTTTTAGAACGCAGATCGGCTCTTTCGTCCTCGTTCAGTAGGGAGACATCTTTGCCTTTTAAAAAAATAGTGCCGGTGGTTGGCCGATCAAGCAGCCCAATCATATTCAGAGCGGTGCTTTTGCCCGATCCGCTCGCGCCAATGATAGCGACGAAATCCCCGGGCCAGATATGAAGATTGAAGTCTTTAAGCACTTTAATTTCTAATCCACCCAATCTGAAAATCTTCCAAATGTTATTTAGCTTGATAAGAGGTTCCTTTAAAAACCTTTCGGGATTTTTTTTGAATCTTTCTTGACAGTCCGGGCTGCAAAAATAAACAGTTTTTCCTTGATGGGAAACCTCCGCGGCGTTACTGATTTCGCTCAAATCCATGCCGCAAACAACATCTATAGCTTTTTGCTTCATGTTTTAATCCGCTGAAACCGCGACCGTTTGTCCTTCTTGCAAACCGGAAACTATCTCGATAAACTCACCGTCGGAGATGCCGGTTTCTATTTCTGTTTCCCGAAGAACGCCGTCAACCGTAATCTTCGCAAATTTTTTATCGTTCCTGGCATCTACCGCCAGTTCCGGAATTTTCAACACATTATTTTTGAAAGAAATAAGTATAACTAAATCGGCGGTCATGCCGGATCGGATTGATAAACCGTGCGGATCAGTAAACACATTGATGCGAAAATACTTATCACCTTCCTTAATGATTTCTTTCGGCTCTACCGACGTCACCCGTCCCTTAATTTTCTGTTCGGGGAAGGCGTCCAATTCAATCGAAACTTCGTTGCCGTTAATTTCCCTGATTTTTCCAATATCCAACTCAGAAACATCAGCCTGGATTTTGTGACCGGAGGTTGACAGCGAAATGGCAGTTTTACCGGGTCGGAATACTTCTTGGGGTTCAAGCCAGACCTTGGTAATTTTGGCAGAACTCGGAGCATACAAGGTGGATTTTATTATTTTTTCCTTAACAGCATCAATCTGGCCTTTTATCTCCTCAATTTGCGCCTTGGCAATGGCTATGTCTTCGGTTCTGGTTCCGGCTTTTTTAAAAGTAAGCTCATCTTGGGCTATCGCCAGACTTGATTCCGCTGTTTTAAGTTTTTCATCCGCGGCGATAAGGTTGGTAGTGGCAGTATTAACATTGGTCCGAGCTGTGGCAGTGTCAGATTTCCAGGTGTTGTTGGTGTAGCTATTGACAGCAAGCGCCGCTTTCTCTAGAAAAAGCGTTATCTTTGCTAAGTTATCTTTAGCTGTTTTAACGTAGAATACCAGATCGCCAGTGACAGTTAACTGCGATAAAGACGACTGCCAAGAAGTTAAAAGACTTTCCAATGCCAATCTTTGCCGCTCCAAGTCAGCTTTCAGCGCCACGTCGGATATAAGAAATCCAAGCTCTGGATTTGAAGATCGCGGATTGCTGAAAAATTGATCAGTTTTATTTCGTATAGCATCATCGGATTTAGTGTAGGCATCCTGCAATCTATTAACCAAATCTCTTTTGGCGTCCTCGAGAGCAACCCGCGCGTTATTCACCTTCGTTTCGGAAATTTTTAAATCCTCGGCGGTAGAACCCGCGATTAGCTTCTCCAGATTTGCCTGGCCCTGATTGAGTTTGGCATCCAAAGTTTTGATGTCCAGTTCAAGGTCGGTTGTATCCAATTTCATCAACGCAGCCCCCCGTCCCACTTGTTGTCCCTCGCTTACAAAAACCTGCTTCACGATGCCTAAGGCGGGAAATTCCAGATCAAATTCCTTTTCGGCTACGACTTCTCCTCGTACTTTTACCGTCTCCTGAATACCGCCCCGTTCGACTTTAAACAATAAAAGGCGCGGCTCTTCTTTTTTAAGATATCTTTGATATACCCAAAACAAAGTCAATAAACCGCCTATCGCCAATATAACGATTAGATAATAAAATATTTTTTTCATCTCCTCTTTAGTTTACCCGATTTTACTGATTCTTGTTGTCTATACCAAACAAGCGATGAAGCCAGCACCAACCGAGGAAACTTTCGGCCAGCGCGATCCATCCCACGATGGCAACGAGCAAGTCAGCCCATCCGGCATCAAATTGCGGAGCGAGCGGACTAAGCCACCATACTGCCAATACAAACCGCAAAATTCTGTCCAGTTTTCCTAAATTTTGACTCATATTTTTATTCGAGATTTAAGTTAATAACCGACTTTTTAATGGCAACAACTTCCGCTAGAATGTTGTGACTGATCTTTGGCGACTTGCTTACGATATTCTTCTTTGCAGTTTTCTGAACAAAACTTTTTGTCGAACTCTTCAGGATAACTTTTTCCTTTTTCCAGTTTCATTTTGCAGACCGGACATTTTTCTTTAAAAAGATTAAACATAGTTTTTATTGTTAATTTAATTTGTTAAGTTCCGCGACTAGCTGTTCATTGTGAATGCCCATATTTGGATCGTCAAAAATATGCTTGATTACCCCATTTTTATCAATCAGTACAAAAGTATGCCCGGGAAGCGACCCGTAATGCATTGAAGACGCGGTCGTGAGCATGCCGAATTGCTTAGATATCGCCGCGTCCTTATCAAACACAACCGTTGCCTCCGCGAGTTCCGGCATTTTTTCAATTGCTTTCTGCCAATTTTTTGGGGGATCAACCACTACTGACAACGCTATCGTCTCGCTGCTTTTAAAACGCTCCTCTTTCGCGAGAGAAACTATCTGATTCCAACACGCCGGATAACACATCAATCCTTCATTGAAGAAAAGGATAATGTTTTTGCCCCGTAATTCATTTAGGGAATAAATCTTTCCATCTTTGTCGGCTAACGTGAAATTCGGCGCCGGTTTGTCCAGTAATTCTTGAAGTGACGCGGCAGAAACGTTGTTGGCTAAAGGATGCCCATGTTGATCCACCGCAGGCGCGCTGACTTTATTTTTACTGTCGTCATAAATCATAAATCCTATAGCGCCCGCGATAAGAACAGCGATGCCGATAACGAAAATATTATTGTTTTTATTCATGGTCTTTTTCTTTTTTAAATTGTTTAATCGACCATTTAATTATCAAAATTACCAAGGTAACGACAACAAGCGCCCACACATATTCAGGAACTATTTTTACAAAGCCGCTAATCGTATCCATAAATTTAGTGAGATAAATGTTTAGCGTGGTCTGATATTCAGAATGAACAAATAATCGATTCGTAAGCGCAAAGTAGACGATAATAACCCCCATTAGGAGGAAAGTGACGCCCGAGACCGCTTCGGCAACGGTTATGCTTATTTTTCTGCCGCCAATCGAATATTCAATTGATTTATGAAAGGTCCGTCTGAATTTCTGGGAGAAATCAACTTTATCGAGAAATAAAGAAATTAAGAAAAGGGGCGCCACCATTCCGAGTACGTAGCTTAGCGTGTAAATTCCTCCCCAAAGTACAGAGCCGGGAATAGCGGCGAGCGTCAGTACGCCGGCAAGCACCGGCGCGCAGCAAGTGGTCGCGATACCGGAGAATATGCCAAGGAAAAACACCGAAGCCGCGTTATGCCCTTTTAAGGATGGATTTACTCGGAAGGGCAATGAGAAATGCAGACCGGTAAGAAGAATAATTCCTAAAATAGCCACGAAGACGCCCCCGACTCCGAAAATTATATTGTGATAGCGGCTGAATATTTGCCCCAATGCGGCCGCGCCGAGACCTATCGGAAGAAAGACGGTTAAAATCCCCAGAAAGAAAATAAACGTCATTAGAAATATTTTGTAGCGTTCGCGAAATATCGAAGCGAAATAAGAGGGGAGGAGTACGGTAATGCAACAGGGGGCAAAAAGAGCGGCCACTCCCGCGATAAATGCCGCAACGATTGACGCGCTTAATAGTAATTCCATAGATTATTTCCGTTTAGATAACCGGTAGATTGACAGGATTTCATTAACGGCCTTTTTTGACTTGCCGGACTTCATCTGTTTGATCACGTGGGTAGAAAGGTGGTTTTCTAAAATGAAATCTTCGAAGCTCGATAGGGCCTCTTTCACGGCGAGAGATTGGTGGAGAATATCAACGCAGTATTTGTCTCCCTCCATCATTTTTTCCAGGCCCTTAATTTGGCCTGCGGCTACCCGTAATCGACGAATAGCCCGCGCCTTATACTTATTATTCTGTTTCATATTTTTGTATAATACCCCCGGGGGGTATCAATGTCAAGGGCGAGTTATCCACAAGAATTCCCGCTCAACTATTCCGCCGATTTGCCGAACGACAAGTCTAAAGGTTTTGGGAGCTGGATTAATGGGTCCGAAAGCGAGCAATCCGTCGCGATGGTGGCCTTCCGGCGGATCGCCCTCCCAGCGTATGGGTTTATATTCCTTGCCGTTTTCATCTTTGAGCGTCACCGCTTGAGTCAGATCGGCGCTTAGTTCTTCGGAATGAGTATCGAGCGTTACTTCGAATGCGATTTCCGATGAAAGTTTCGGGGTTATTTTTACCGTCACCGACCCCTCGTCGTTGATCTGTGTTTCCAACATAGAAGCTGACACCACAGAAGATTGCGGTATTTGCGCTGGATTTTCATTTGACGGGCTTCCCCAGCGCGCGAAAATGAGGAGCGCGATACCCGCAAAAATAACGATGGTGATAAGATATATTTTTTTCATGATTGACGAAACGCGATCACTTTTCGGACTATATACGCGATACCGCCGACATTAAAAGTAAGTCCGATCCAGAAAAGCTCTACTTGATATTGGCCGATTACGCTGATAATTCCGGTTACTCCTATAATGGGTAAGATATTAACGAGATAATGCGCGCAGCAGGAAATCATGGCGACGGTTGAAGTTGCTCCCGATACCGCGACGACTCCGCCGCCGCTCCGGCCGTGCACGGCGCTTTTAAGGTAACTGTAGAGTCCGATTTGAATGCCAAAACCCGCCGCCAAACTTACAATAAAATACCAAAACGAAGAAAATTGACTTACGGCAAATGACCAGCCGGAGATTAAGCTGACAATCGTAAAGTAAACCGCGAGTAACGCGGCCGCGCCAAACCCGCCTTTGATTATCGACTTAGTAATCATTTTACGCTCCGCAGCCGCTTCCGCCGCTGGATTTGACTGGAGCCGGCTCCGCTCCGCAGCCGCTGCCGCCTCGCCGGGGCTGGGGATCAATCTCCTTGAGGATCCGTTGATAACCCGAAACGCTGGAATAGGCCGCGCCCAAAACTTCTTTCGGATTTACTTTTTCCCAGGAAACGCCGCGATCTTTAAAATATTGAGCGATCGCCAAATAAGTATCCGGGAACCAGAAAGAATTTACTTGAAGAGCAATCCGATACATTTCTTCTTCGCTTACTCCCTGCGATGCCATCAGTTCCAGAAGTCCCAGCATTGCCATGCCGTGGTTGCAATCGGGAAAGTACGTGGAATTGCCGCAACAAGGACGGTAAATATTTTTCGCCACGCGTTCTACCAATACTTGCTGCTGCGGAGTTAACGTTATAAATGAATGACGCGAGTAGTGATCCATCGAGCTGCCGACCGCGAGCGGCCAGCCGCCGGTTGAAGCGAACTTTCCCGCTCCGCCATAACGAGCGTCCATCATCGGTCCTTTTTCCAAAATGTCATTTTTAGTGCCTAATCCTAACGCCCAAAAGAGGTTTAGCAGGAATCCGGAATTCTCGGAAGTAATTTTTAAGTTACCATTATCTGTATCTTCGAGAAGCCTTTTTTCTTCCTTGCTTAAACCGCCGCGCGCCGCGTACAGCGCGTAGAATTTCTTTTGGTCAATAACGCCGGCGTCCATCATCTGAAGCCCGAGATTGTCCCAACGGACCGGCAATACGACTCCCTCCGATGGCAAAACTTGTTCTTCAAGCGAACCTTCCCGGGTTTTCAGAGAACTTGAAACGACACTTGCTTGTTGGACATTTGAGTTTTTTAATCCTGTCGTGTATATCCACGCGCCGGCAATAATAATTGCCGAGATCAAAACGCTCACCCCAAGGAAATAATCCTTATTCTTTTCTCCTTCCGTGTTTTGTAATTCTTCATTCATGATATTGTGTATTATTTAATACTAGCAGCAATTCTTCATTTTTTCTTCCAATTCCTTCACCTTCTTTTTTTCTTCGCCGGTCGGTTTTGTCGGTCGAAGAAGCCACAGTCCGAAAATTGCCAACGCTATCCCTATGCCGGCGGCGAGCGGCCAATAAATAGCAAGAGCGCTATAAACCGCGAAGAAACCAGCCGGAATAAAGATGAGTTTCCACAAGAATGGCGATCGCTCCGCGGGCAGTTTCTTTTCTATTTGGTAAGCGATTCCGACTACCGAACCGCCCATCAGGATTGCTATAGGTAATTGGTAACTGGCAATTGGTAATTGATCCGTTAATATGCCGGCGAACATCCATAGCCAGGTCCCGGCGACTCCGGCGCAAATAGGGCAAATATTTACTTTTCCGCCGAAGGCGGATCCTTCTCCGAAGGACAAGAAACGCCGGATCAGCCACGCCATCGCGGCTATAACCAAGATCGAAGCTAGAGCAATGTAGATAGCCATACTAGAGAAAGAAAATAATTATTCCGAGAGCGACCATTACGATTCCGCTGCCGAAACGCATTAGTTTGTTTTCTTTTTGCTGCCAGACCTTCACTTTTTCCAAGAGCTGACTGTTGCTCGCGATCATTAGGATAATTACGAGCGGCAAAACGAAAATCAGATTATAGAGAGCGAGATAGCCCAGTCCCGGTATATAAGTTGTTTGGTCGTGCAGGAGTCCCAACACCATAAGATACGGTCCGCCGGTGCAGGGGAACTCGCAAAGTCCTACCAGACCGCCTAAAAGGAAAGCGGTGGGGATAGAGCCCTTCTCCATTAACTCCGCCATTTTATGGTGCGCGGCGCGAGGAATCCGCAGTTTGAGCGGAAAGGCCGGAAAGAATTCGTTGATAATGTTGATACTACCGAGAAGAACAAGAAGTCCCGCGCCTACTTTGGCCATGAAATGGGGAGTGTTGAAGATGTGCAGAGTTTGGAGAATACCCAAACCGATGAGCGTGTAAACCAGGAATATGCCCAGGATGTAAAAGCCGCCGATCTGGAGAATTTTCGTCCGTAGTTTTCCGATGCTGAAAAGAAAGGCAATGGTCAGAAGCAAAATTGAAAACGCGCAGGGGTTGATACTGTCAATAAGCGCCGATATGCCGACGAGCGGCAAAAGCCATTTGCCCTCATCGCTCAAATTCCAAATAAACGAAGAACCGAAGTTTCCCCATTGGAGGATAATGGCGCCGGCAAAAATTAAGACAGCGATAACTATAAAGGCGATTAGTTTTTTATTCACCCCGTTAGAAGTTATTGTTTTTTGCTCATTATTTTGTTGTTCGTTTGAGTTTTTATCCATAAATTTTATTTCTTCCCCCGCTATAAGTCATTAGACTTCTAACGGGGTTCATGATTTAGGGAGTGACCGTCGCCGAGATGCCCAACTCTAACGGATCGCCGGCGCTGTTTTCAATGTAAACCACGCGTGCGATTTTTCCTACTCCCGCGGGTCCATGAGCCGTCGGGTCAAAAGTCACTTCCACGGTTGCCGACCCTCCGGCCGCGAGCGTTTCATTTATTTTCGGAACAATGCCGTGTCCGGGCATTCCGAAGGGACCTTTTTTTTGTTCGCCGATGCTTAAAACGGCGACGGTGCACATGCAGGAAGTGTAAATTTTATTAAGCGTAAGAGACGCGTCACTACTATTTTTTATTGTGAAGCCATAAGCAACCTTTCCGGCTGCCATGGATATCGTTCCGAAGTCATACTGATTTTCTTCGGCCGCCAACGCGTTGCTGGTTTTGCCGACGAAATTGGCCAGAGGAGCGGAATCGGATGAAGGCGATGGCCTGCCGATCCATACCAAAACTCCCGCCGCCGCGATTGCTAATACAATTCCTATGAGAATTTTTTGATTTTTGAACATAAAATACTTGATAATCACTGATTGATTCCCGGAACCAATCAGGAAATTGGTAATAGAAAAAACCCGATTAACGGGCGGAAAGCGCGGATATAATTCCTGCCGACGAAGGGGAAGTTATACCGGCGCCCTATGAAAACGACGGACTATTTTCGTGAATCGCGAGCCAGCGCGTAAATTGCCGCGTAAGCGAAAGAGCGACAAATCCCGGCGGATGTCCGTTGAAAGACGAGTGGACGGTCGCCAATGCTTCTTTTTTTGAACTTGTGAAAACTAATAAGCCAATAGCGGATAAGGAGGCGGTCAGAATAAAAAGCGCATTAATAAGGCGTTCGCCGAATACCGCCGTTGAAAAACTCTTGAAGACCTCAAGATGAAATGTTAAAAATGAAAACGCTTTTTGATAAATGGAGCAGTCGGCGCCTTGAACCAAAGCGGCAATGCATCCGTTCAGGCTATGAGTGCCGCCGTGACTCATGCCGAAAACGCCAAAGACGGCGATTCCTAAAAATCCGATGATTGTCAGGGCTGTCAGAAGTAATTTCATGATGTTTTCATTATAGCAAAAATATCTATTGGACACAAATACGAAACCGAACTGTTATAATAACCTTGATGCGAATTTTAATCGGTTCATTGTTACTTGCGACCGGCGCGGCTTCCGTTTTATTGCCGGGCTCTTTTCTGGGCAGCGTTACCTATCCGCTTTTGTGGTGGGGATTGCTTTTGATTTTAGACAGTTGGAACTTCAAACGTTGGGGCAAATCGCCGATGCGTGAAAACGCCGGAACATTTTGGGGGCTGATTTTGCCGTTATCGGCTGTTTATTGGCTTTACTTTGAGTGGGTTAATTTCTATTACCCGCAGTGGTACTATACCGGTCTTACGTCCGGAATTATTTTTCAAACATTTTTAACTTTTATTTCTTTTGCCACGGTTATCCCGGCGATAGTGGAAATTTTTTGGTGGTTGGTCGGTCCGGTATTGGCGCCTCAATCGCCCGACAGCGAAAGCAATCGCCCTTCGCGATGGATTGCCGCCGCTTCCATTTCTTTGGGAATAATTTTATTAACGCTTCCTTTTTTTGGCGGCAATTTCATTTTAAATCAAGGCATTTGGATAGCGCCATTTTTGATCGTCTCTCCTATTTTACGGCTGGATTTTTTTAAGGCCAGAAATTTTTTTCTGATCGCGGCGAGTGGCTTGTTAAGCGGGTTAATGTGGGAACTATTTAATTTTTGGTCGCAAACGAAATGGCATTATTTGGTACTCCCGAACAGTCCGCGTCTTTTTGAAATGCCGCTTTTGGGATATCTCGGATTTATTCCGTTTGCTTTCAGCACAATCGCCGCCTTTTTGTTGATTAAGAAATACATAAAACCGCGCCTCTATGCGATTATCGTCGCTTATCTTTTGGCAATCGTCGCTTCTTATTTATTCGCGGTTAAGCTATAAACGACTTCTTTTTCGGTTTGGAAAACTTTCTTGAAACGGCTGTCTTCGGAGAGATTTTGATTTAGCCCGGAATTTCTATCGAGTTCCACTACTATATAGGAAGCGGAAAAATCGCGGCTCAAAACCGTATATAAATCCTCGCTTGTCTCCGGCAAGCAAATAGGAGAGCCGCAAGTATAAGGTTTGCCGCTCAAAGCGATAAAATGATTTTTCCAGTACAGTTCTTTGTTGAAAGCGTACTGGAAAATAGGATCGGCGCTGTTGATGTAGTAATTTTTCTGATTCCAGAAAAATAGCGGCGGGAAAGAATCCCAGGCGGTGTGAAAGACGATCTCGCCGGGACGGCTATTCTCTCTAAGCCAAAGTGAAACTTCTTTTAAGTGATCCGGCGCGTAAGTGTTGGATGCTTGCGTATATAAATTGAAAGTATATGAATGGCGCGCGATCATTACAATAAGAAACGTCACCAACCCCAGCCAAACCCAATTTCTTGATTTGCAAAGAAGCCACCACGAAAAAAATTGCGCCGCGAACAGAATCGAGTAAATTCCCCACAAGTCGGTTGCGCGGCGCCCGATAACAAAAGCCAGAATCAGAAAGACCAAAGAAAGCGAAAACGAAGCCCCTAAAATAACTTTCACGGAATTGTCCGCGTGTTTTAATTTTCCTTCCCGGGCGGTCCAGACAAGTATCGCGATTACGGCCAGCCAGATAACCAGCGCCGGAATGAGTTGGAATTTGATTCCCACCCAATCAAGCGGAAGAATTTCTTCGCCGAAAAGAAGCTGGACGCCTCTTTGTTTTTCCAGGATTAGTTCGAAAAGCTGGACCCATAAAATTTTCAAAGCTCCGATGGGGTTGGGCCGGAGAAGCCATCCCAAAATAAGGCCGCCAGCCGCCGCCAATAACTTTTGCCACTCAATTCTTTTTTCAAAAATAAATATCCAGACCGCGGCAACCGCGCCGATTAAAATCGCGGCCCAGAAAAACGATAAATGAAAAAACGCGAGAAGAGCGCTTACGGCAAAAACCGGCCACCATCTGCCGCGGATAAAAAATGAAAGAATGAGCGGGAGAAGCGCGAAGGAAAGTATTTGAGGCCGCAGCATATTGAGGCGGAAGAGAAAGTCGGCGGCGGAAAAATAAAGAAGGATTGTCCAGAAAAACGGATGAGCGATTCTGTGGCGTTTTAAAATAAAATAAAAAACAGAGAGAAAGCCGGCTGCCAGGAAAATTGTCGCTAATTTCATGCCTAAAAATTCATTGGAAAGATACGTGAAAGGGATCAGCAGGATATGAAAACCGTACCAGATGTCGGCAGAGTAAATTTTCCAAACTGAAAATTGAGTCCACGGGAAAGCGGCCATTGATAGGCCGCCCTCTTTATAAAGAGAGGCGTGACGGAAGTGATAAAGCTGGTCGGGATCGAGAATCCGGTCGGTGAAAAAAACGAAGCCGGCGGCGAGTGCCAGAAAAGCGAAAAGAATAACCGCCGTGGTCAGAAATTCTTTTCTATCGGTCATAACGCATTCTTAATTTATAATCGGCAAATCCCAGCTTTTTCCAGGCGCTTACCGCGCCGGAATTGCGGATGTCAACGGAGAGCTCTATGAAATGAACGCCTTTTTTTCGGAACCAAACCAAGGCTTCGGCAAAGAATCTTTTAAGAACACCCGAGCGGCGGTGTTTTTTATCAACAACGGTATCGGCTATTACGCCGATTTTCTTTTCCGAGGAATAATATGGAGCTTCTTCAATGGCGCCGATAAAGTAGGCGATCACTTTGCCGTTGCTTTCAGCGACTAAAAATATTTTATCGCGGTCTTTCGCGGTATCGGCAATATATTGCGGCAGTTCCGCGTAGTCGGAAAATTTTTTGTAGTAAGGATCTAGCTTGGCATGATCGTCGATTAATTGTTTCATCAAATCCAAGACCACTGCCGCATCCTTTATTGTGATTTTACGAATAATCATCACAAAACCCATTTTACTCCCTATATCCAAAAACTCAAAACCTATAAGACATATTCGTGAGAATTAGGGTAATAAAAAAAGTAGAATTTTTAGTTGACGCAAAAAAAGGGGCGACTTATACTCTTTGACATGAAAGAATTTGAGCGAATTCTTAAAGCTTTAGCCAACCGGCGTCGATTAGAGATCGTACGTCATCTCAAAAAAAATAAAGAAGCAAACGTTGGCGCGATTGCTGAAGCGATTAAGCTTTCTATTAAATCCACCTCTCGTCATATTAGCGTTCTATCGTCCGCCGACACCTTAGAAAAAGAACAACGCGGCACTTTAGTTTTTTACAGACTTTCGGGCGTATTGCCCAAAATAGCAAAAGCAATCATAGCGCTGATTTAGCTTTCCAGAAACAAAAAATAAACAACACCCCTAATTCGTGAGAATTAGGGGTGTTGTTTATTAATTTTGAAAAATTGTAAATCTAGCAGCACTTGCCATTTCCGCAGCCATTGCCATGACCCGAGCAGCATTTACACATGCCCTTACTAAGTTTCTTTAAGCCAATGAGGCCCAAGAGAATCGGCCAGACAACATCAACCGTGCCGGCGCTCAAAACGCCATACGCCTTTAATAGAAAAGCAACGGCAATCAAGATGATAAGAACAGCCGTAACTTTGTGATGCGGGCATTTACACGTCATATTATTTCCCGTCTCGCTTTTTGTCATTTCTCCGTCCATAAAATTTTAGGATTTAAAGTAATTAACGACCTTTTGCTTGATTATAACATATTGAAGCGTTGTTATTTATTTGGTTTTTTCTAGGGAGTAGCTGTCTCATCGGGTTTTTATTTAAATCATTCCAACATTCTGCAGAATGTTGGAATGTGAATCCGCAATTATAAAAATTATTTGGAGTGAAGTTTTGCGTCAGGAGCATCATTATTCCGAACTGCAAATTTTCCGAGGCAATGATGGCCAACCCAGGCTTGAGTTCGGCCCCCGCATGCCGGAAATACCGGAATAAAACAAATGTCCCGACACAGCCGGGACATTTTAATTTAGTTCGAAGGGTTCATAAAAACCAAAAGGATCAACCTCGGCAAATAGCAACTTTACCTGATTTCGTGATAATATTTTAGATATGAAGCTTTTCGAAAAGATATTTGGAAGTAAAGAAGAAAAAAAGGAAATTGAATCACAAAAGCCCGATGCGGAGGCTGGAGAAAGAATGAAATCGGCAACGCCACAAGAACAAATTCTTGAGCGAAGAGAAAAAACCAGCAGTCGGCATTTAGGAGGCGGCGCGAACGAAACGATATTTGTGGAATTGAAGGATGACGGCTCCGCGGTTTTTAAACCGAGTAATGGCGAAGTTCTCTTGCGCGAATCCACGGAAGCAGGAACTTATTATAAACGGGAGCGCGCCGCTTATTTAGTAAACCGATTTTTAAATTTTGATTTAGTCCCGTCTACCGTGATTCGGGAATTGGATGGAGAGGTTGGCAGCGTTCAAGAATTTATTCCCGATGCTAAAGCTGGAGCCAGGTTATCAATTGAGGAATGTAATACTCCGAATATTTCCACCGAGTTTTTGAAGCTCTGGATTTTTGATTACGTTATTTGGAACTCCGACCGAAGTTGGTTTAATTTTTTAGTGAAACAAAATAAATTGTACGCCATAGATAACGGCTTAAGTTTTGCCGACGAAATACCCCGGTTTGCCGGAGAAGACTGGCCATTCAGTGAGCAGAAATTCTTTGACGCACCCCTCGCGCCCGAAATATCGGAAAATTTTAAAGAGTTCTTTTCTTGGACGCAGGGAAAGGAAATCCTTCGTGGCTTACTTGGCGAACTTCTTGCAAAAAATGAAGTTGACGCTTGTTTGGCGAGAATCGAGAAAATCGGTAAAATTATAGAAGAACGCGGAATGATACCATTGGCCGAAAGAGGAAAACTAACCTTTTAGGAATATGCAATTTGTAGAAATTTACGAACTGAAAAACGACGGCTCACAAGGCGTAATTGCTGTATGCAAACTGTTGAATAATGAAGCAATCTGCGAAGGCGAAAAATCGTTTATTGAAAATCTTAAGCAAAGGGGTGTCCTGGATTATTCAGATAGTTCAAAATCGCCGGCTCAAAAAATTTTCCCTAAAGACGGGCTGCGCTTTTTGGAGCAACTGAAATACAATTTTAAATCCGGGTATCTTAACGCGTCCGATATTAAAGAATCTTAAAGCAGTATTTGCTATAATAAAATTATGAAACAAGCGCTTATTGCCGTGTTAGTCGTCGCGGCGGCGATATTTGTCGGTTATGGGCCGGTATTGGCTCATTCAGAAAAAGAATTACCGAATCCCGGCTTAACTCCATCCAGCCCGTTTTATTTTCTGGATCGCTTCGGCGAATTTATGCGGGAGTTTTTCACTTTTAGTCCGGAAGGAAAAGCTCGATTGCAGGTAGAGTTCTCTGCCGAGCGGGTAGCGGAAGTGAAACTGACCCTGGAAACCCACGGCGCGAATTCCGGAGCGTTGGAAACAGCGCTAAGCAGGCTTCAAAAGAATGTTTCCCGAGCCGCCGACTTTGTCGCGGAAGAAAGAAATGAAGGGAAAGAGGTTGACGAGCTAGCTCAAGAGATCGGCGAAGGATTTGAAGAGCAGCGGGATTTACTGGAAGAAATTTTTGAAGAGCGCACGGAAACTCTTAAAATTAAAGAAGAAGAATTGAAAGCAAGGATTGAGAAGGTTGCTGATGACGAAGAAATCGGAAAATTGTTGGAGGAGTTGGACGCGCTTGCCAAAGAATTGGAAGTTTTAGAAATCAAAGAAGAAGTTTTGGGGCCGGACGATAACTTGGATGTGGATATGGATGCGGACGTGGATTTGAGGAGAGAGTTGGAATCTCTTGATCAATTAGAGATAGAAATCCAACAAGAAATCGGCGCGGAGGAAGCAAAAACCGAAGTAAAAAGTAGGGTTGAATCCCGTTAGAGACAACAAAACTATGATTATAAGAAACACAATGCAAAAATTTAATAAAACGTCGGTACCAAACGAACGGCTGATTTACGGTCGTCTAGCGACAACTTGCCCCCGTGTGAAATTTAAACAACAAAGATTTTAGTAATTCCATTGTTAAATAATCATATGAAAATTTTAAATCAATCCATGAAAGGTCAAATTTCTATCGGGGCCTGTCTCTAACGGGATAAATAAATGCCCCCAGAATTCGATAAACCAAAAGTGAATAAAGTAAGCATCGGTGGGTTAATGATAATTCTGGCCATCATCGGATACATTGTAGTCAATGGCCTTGGCGGTATTAGGGATTCCTTGCCGGAAGCGATGCAAGAAAGACTTGGCGGTGCGATCGTTAGTTACGAGAATAATGTTTTTAATCCGGCTAGCGTGAAAATCAAAATAGGGGATTCAGTTAAGTTCGTGAATGATGACACTGCCGCGATTCGTGTTTCGTCCGCCCCTCACCCGATCCACGCCAGTTATCCGAAGTTGGAGTCAGGCACTCTTGAACCGGGCGATTCTTATACTTTTACCGCCACCGAAAAGGTGACGATTAAGTATCACAATCATTTCAATCCCGGCGCGAAAGGCGAAATTGTCGTGGAATAAAATCCCAACACTAAATTTTGCTATTCCAGCCGCGCTTCGTTTTTGATTCGTACTCTTAAAGCCCTAAAACATCCGACCGCAAAGCGGTCTGGGATGTTCGGGCGATCAATCCTTTCAGGATTGATTTAGCCCTAAGCCCTTAAAAAAATCCCCTCCCGAGGACATCGGGAGGGGGAGGGACCTGGAGGGACTCGAACCCCCAACCAACGGATTATGAGTCCGCTGCTCTACCATTGAGCTACAGGTCCATTTGAGAGGTGCGTGGAATAGGGGAGGTGGGATTCGAACCCACATTGTCTTATTTTTAAGACTAGCTGTGTTTTCCAGTTACACCACTCCCCCATGAATATTGCTATAATTCTAGCAATCTTTGCGTAAAAAGTCAAGTGCGGTTAGTATGAGTTTATGATGCGGCCTAAAATCGTAATTATTGGGCTTTTATTGGGTATTGTTGTTGCTGTGGCGATTTGGAGGTGGACTGCCAGTATTCCGGACGCTCTTCCGGCTAAATTGAATGTCCTAAAAATCAAAATTCCCGAAAAGGCGACCTTCGGAGACCTGACCCGCTGGTTTAATTTTCCTCCCGGAACGACGGCCGCGATTCTGGAAAGCGCCAAACCTAAATACGATCTCGCGAAGATCGTCAGCGGCCGCGAGTTGGCGCTTGTTTACGATTCTTTCACCGGAGAGTTAAGGGGTTTAGATTATAAAATTGACAGCGAAGAACAGTTGGTTATTGACCAAGACGGGACCGATTGGAAAGCCGAGGTTAGACCAATCCCATACGAAGTTAAAGAGTCGGAAATGGAAGGCGCGGTAATTAACTCTCTTTATGGAGCGATTGTTTCTGCCGGCAAAGACGAACGTCTGGCTTTGGCTTTGGCGGAAATGTTTGCCTGGCAGGTAGATTTTGTCGCCGATACCAGAACGGGGGATACTTTTAAAGTTGTTTATGAAGAACGCTTTCTTGACAGCAATTATATAATGCCGGGTAAAATTTTAGCCGCCCGATACACCAATGACGGCGAAACTTTCTATGGATATTGGTTTGCATCTGAAAATACAAAAGCTGGTTATTATGACCAAAAAGGCAATTCCTTGCAAAAGCAATTCTTGAAAGCCCCGCTTCAATATAAATATATTAGCTCCGGATACAGCTACGGAAGGGTAAATCCGATTACAAGGAAAGTTGCTCCTCATCGTGGCATTGATTATGCCGCTCCCGCCGGTACTCCGGCGGTTAGCGTGGGCGACGGTACAGTGATTCAAGCCGGTTGGAACGGGTATTACGGTATTTCGGTAACCGTTCGCCACAACGACACTTATCGAACCGTCTATGGACATTTTTCAAGTTTGGCTAAGGGAATAAAAGTTGGCGCAAAGGTTAAGCAGGGGCAGGTGGCAGGCTACGTTGGTTCTACCGGTCAGGCTACTGGCCCGCACCTCCATTATGAAATGCATAAGTTCGGAAGCTATGTTAATCCTTTCAAAGTGGAGGTTCCTCCCGGCGAACCAATTTCAGAAGAAGACTTGGCCGCTTTCCGGCAGATGGTTGATAAATATACGGGAAAGTTATAACCCACCGGCCTAAAAGCTTTCTTATTCCGATATTCTGCAGAATATCGGAATAAGAACTGGCAAAAAACGGTTTTGCTAGCGCGTGAAAGGCTTATTGAATAAAATCACCCAAAGAAAATTTATAAAGTACCGAAAAGCGGTTTTGAAGTAGCCTTGTTTCTGGAAACGGCGAGCCGATGCCAAAACTTTTAAACGGGAAGTAAAAATCACCTTGCCAATTTTCCGGAGCCGGCGGCCGGTGTTGGCGTCATCGCCGAAAAAAGCGAAGCTGGTATCCAAACCGCCTATTTCCACAATCGCGCTCCGTTTAGCCGCTAGGTTTCCGCCGAGAACCACACTGCCGCGTTTCAAAACGTAATGCACTAAAAAATAGATAGGATAAGCGACCAGCAGAAACCCGTAATAAGTGAAGAATTGCCCAATCTTGTTTTGATCGCGATGCCAATACGGACCGCTTACTCCGACTACCCGCGGCCTCCCAAGATATTTAATAGCGGTTTCGCTCCAATTCGGCGATACCCAATTATCCGCGTCAATAAAGGCGACGATCTCGCCGCTTGCGGCTTCAAACCCTTTTTGGCGCGCGCGATTCGTTCCCGGTTGAGGCTCGGAGATAATTTTGACTTTTGGATAACCAGCGGCAATTTTCGCGGTCTTATCGGCGCTGTTGTTATCAACGACGATTATTTCTTTGACCAAATCCGCCGGCTGTTTTAGTATTGATTCTATCGTTTGTCCGATGTAGGCCTCCTCGTTTCGGGCCGGTATAATAAATGAAATAGACATATGTTATTGAAAATAATTTTCGGGGTCAGTTTCTTACTACTGGGAATCGCTACCGTCTTATTCTACATTCATCTTGGGGGTGTAAGCAATTTTTTTATTGTGCGTTTTGATAGTCTGTTAGGCCTGACTTTTGTGGGCAGCAGAATAGATGTTTGGGGAATTTTGTTGACTGGATTGGTCGTTAATCTGACTAACGCGATGCTGGCTTGGGTTTTATCGGGCAGAGACAAATTTCTTACGCATCTCCTGCCATTTTTTACCCTATTTTTCTCTTTATTGATTTTAATTTCAGTCGGTGTTATTATCACAATCAATTAGTAATTGGTAAATAGTAATGAGTAATTAATTTAAGAAAAACATGAAATTCGCGGTAATAGAAACGGGGGGGAAGCAGTATAGGGTGACCCCCGGGCAAAAATTAAAAATTGAGAAGCTAGAAACCAAAATAGGGGATAGTTTGGTTTTTGATAAGGTTCTTTTAGTCGCTGATGATGAAAATGTTCAAGTCGGCGCTCCATATGTGGAAGGCGCCAAGGTGGAAGCAAAGATTTTGAAACAGGGACACCACAAAACGGTGATCGTCTTTAAATATCATTCCAAGACCCGTTATCGCAAAAAGAAGGGTCATCGCCAGTTATTTACCGAAATTGAAGTGACGACCATCAAATAGTTGTTATCCCGAGCTTAGTGAAAGGATCCTGTAATTAAATAGAAAACCCCGTCGAATGACGGGGTTTTGGTTCTTGTTTTTATTCGTTTTTTATTTGGCGGTATTCCATAAGAGGTTTCGCGAAAGAAAACATTGCGGCCGCGATGAAACACATAAATAATCCGAGGAAAAAAGCCGTGTCCTCATATTGTTTTTGCGCGATATTGGCAAGACTATAGAAAATGAATAGAGCTCCGACTACAAACAAAACAGTACAGAAAACGTAAAGTTTTGTCATGCCGCCTCCTTTTCTTCCTTATCCGTTACTTCCTTGATGGCCAGCAAACATCCCAATATACACACAAGAGCAAGCGCCAATGACACAACTACCAAGCCCCTTTTGTCATTTACAAATCCTTTATAGGCGATCAGAACAAATAGCAGGGCCGGAATTCCGCAAATGATTAACACCACCAGCTTTCTCATCAGCCACTCCTAAAAATTACTATCCAAATCTTAGGTTATTTAGCTCCGGTTGTCAAGCGCGCCGCCGAGAGTTTCTTCATCGGCGAACTCAATTTCGCCTCCAGTTGGGACACCGCGGCCTAGACGGGTGATTTTTTTAGCCGAATTTTTCAATTCCTGTGCGATGAGGGTCGCATTGATGTCACCATAGGTCGTGGGGCTGATTGCCAAGATAACTTCGTCGGCGTTTTTAATAGTCTGCAGGCGCAATTTTTGCAATTGATTTAATACGCCGTTTTTTTTCAAATCTCCCAACACTAAGTATAATCCATTGAATTTTTTGGTTTTTTCTAACGAGATGAGATCGGTTTCTTTTTCTACTACCGCAACGATATTTTTTACCCTTTGAGGATTGGAACAAATATTACAAGTTTCCGTATTAGGCGTAGCGGCAAAGCATTGGGGACAGGTTTTTAGTTTTTCGAGGCCGAGAATGGATTGGGAAAGTTCGGCTACCACCGCCTTGCCTTGATTTACGACGTGAAAAGCAAGCCGGGTGGCCTGGCGCGGGCCGATACCTGGCAATTTCGCGAAAGCCTCAACAAAATTTTTAACTGGTTCGGGCAACATATTACTAATTACTAATCGGCACTAATTAGGCTAATAGCTAATCACTCTAAACATTTTCTTGATGTGCTCTGTCGATATTTTTGAAACTGGCTTTTTCCTGGTCAAATTTCAATTGGACGCTTCCCAGAGGTCCGTTACGATGCTTGGCGACAATTACTTCCACAGTATTTTGCTCCTCCGGGGTCGGGTTCATTTTTTCTTTGTCTGACCGGTAAAGAAGCATTACGATATCCGCATCTTGTTCAATAGATCCCGATTCACGCAGATCGGAAAGTCTGGGAACTTTTCGGTCTCTTTGCTCAACGCCGCGAGATAATTGAGAAACAGCTATAACCGGAACATTAAGTTCTCTCGCCAGTGCTTTGAGGTTGCGGGAAATCTCGGTGACCTGCGCGACTACGTTATCGGAATGAGTGCGCGGCTGAATAAGCTGGAGATAATCAACTATAAGAAGACTCAAACCGTGTTCCGATTGCAGTCTTCTTGCCATGGACCGCATTTGAAGAATATTAGGAGAGGCGGTGTCATCAATGAAAAGCGGCGCTTGAGAAAGCGAGTTCAAAGCATGCTGGATCAATTGGAAATCAGTTTCTTCGTTGAGACGACCGGTGCGCAAGTGCCAGAGCGGCACGTTTGCTTCGGCGGCGATTAAGCGGTCAATAACCTGGTCTTTAGACATCTCGAGAGAAAAAATCCCCACCGGTTGTTTTTCTTTAGTAACAATGTGTCTTGCGATATCCAAAACGAAAGAGGTTTTACCAAGTGACGGCCGGGCACCCACCACAATCATATCGGATGGGCGGAGGCCGGAAAGTAAATTATCGAGAGCTGGGAAGCCGGTGCCTAAACCGCCGAGGGTTTTCTCTCCGCGGTGCATTTTTTCGATCCGTTCGTAGGCTTTCGGCAAATCCTCCCGGATTCCGGAGAACTTTTGCGGAACGGAACGTTGAGAAATCGAGAAAATTCTTTGCTCAATTTCGCCCAGAGTTTCTTCCAAATCACCCCCTCCGTCAAAAGCCTTTTCCGAGATGTCCGCCGAAGCGTTGATTAAGTCGCGTAAAATCTTTTTTTCTTTGACGATCTGGGCATAGTGGCTGATGTGAGAAGAGGTAGGGACCGAATCCACTAATTTACTTAAGTAGGTTGAACCGCCAATTTCTTTAAGCAGATCTTTTTCTTTAAGTTTGGTAGTGAGGCTTAAGATGTCGATGGGCTGGCGTTTTTCAAAAAGCTCCATTATAGATTCGTAAATTCCGGCGTTATGAGGATGATAGAAATCTTGAGACGACAAAGTATCGGCGATTTGGATAATCGCGTCTTTATCAATCATCAACGCTCCCAACACGGATTGCTCTGCCTCGAGATTTTGAGGGGGGAGTTTAAGTTTGTTTTTGGAGGCCATGTTAAAATATAAAAATCAAAATGCAAAACGTAAAATTACAAGGCAAAATTAAAAATTATTTTAAATTATTCGTAGGACACCAAAATTTTAAACTTTGATTTTTGAATTTTTATTTTGCTGGCCATATAAAAGGGCCAGTTGGCGTGTCCTCTATAATGTATCCTAGCGCTTCTATTTGTTTGCGCAAGAAGTCGGATTTAACAAATTGTTTAGAACGTCTGGATAACTCCCGCTTCCATGATAAAAAGCGAATCTTGAGTGGAATTTTGGGCAACTCCGGTCTAATTCCGAGCACTTCAAGATTATTTTTAACCCATTTTCCGATATCCGTGGCCGATTTTTTATCAATGCCCCAAATTTTTGGGTTAACTTCATTGATCAGCTCGAGAATTGCGGCAAGAGCGCTTGGAGTATTAAAATCATAGACCATCGATTCGGTGTATTTTTTATCGGCGGCGGCAAGATGCTCGGCGGCCCCCAGTTTACCGGAAGATTTTTCGAGTTTCGCCAGAAATTGATAAATAGTTTTCAAGCTGTTTTCTGATTGAGCGGCGAGTTCATCGGAATAATCCATTGGCGAGCGATAGTGATGGCTGGCAACCAAGTATCGGAAGACGGCCGCCGGGTGATTTACCAAAAATTCCCTTACCGTGATAAATCCGCCGCGACTTTTCGACATCTTATCACCGCCGAGATTCAAGAAACCGGCATGCATCCAGATTTTTACAAAGGGTTTTTTGCCACTGGCGGATTCCTGCTGGGCAATTTCCGCTTCGTGGTGGGGAAATTTTAAATCAAGGCCGCCGCCGTGGAGATCGTATTGCGGACCAAAGTGCTTTTCACTGATCGCCGTGTCTTCAATGTGCCAGCCGGGGCGACCGCGGCCGAGCGGTGTATCCCAGTAAGGCTCCCCGTCTTTAGAGAATTTCCAAAGAGCGAAATCGCCTTTATTTTTTTTGTTGACGCTTTCGTCAATACGGCTTACCGAATCTTCCGCTTGCAGGGCCGTGCGTTTTGCGAGTTTCCCGTAGTCCGGGAAGGTGGAAATATCGAAATAGTAGCCGTCGTTCTCGATTTTATAAGCGTGGCCTTTGTCGATAAGACTCTGAATTTGCTGGACAATCTCCTTAATATGACCGGCGGCCCGGGCATATTTGCTCACGGAGGCGATATTCAGCCGCCGCTCATCTTCGTGATAAGCCGCTTCATATTTTTTGGCGAGCTGTTCGGGTCTTATTCCTTGCTCGTTGGCCCGGCGGATGATCTTATCGTCAATGTCGGTAATGTTTTGGAGATAAAAAACATCCCACCCCCGATCGCGAAGGTAGCGAACAATCAGATCGAAAGCCGCGTAGGTTCGGGCATTGCCGATTTGAATGTAGTTATAAACCGTCGGCCCGCAGACAAAGAGGCAGACTTCTTTTTTGCCGCCGAGCGCCTTGTTTAAATCTTCTTTTTGCCCGGAGAGAGTATTAAAAATAAACATAAATTAAAAATGTAAAACTAAAAATGAAAAATTTTGGTATCCTTCGGATAATTTTAAATAGCTTTTAATTTTGCATTGTAATTTTGCCTTTTGCATTTTAAATTTTTATTTTAGCGCGCTTCGCGCTACAGCCACCCTTTTTTCCTGAATATCATTACCAAGGTTACCACCAAAGCGCCAACTCCCAGAAGGATCGCCCAAAAGCGGATCGGGCTTTCGTTTAAAAAAGTGCTGATAAAATCTACCGAGGCAAGCGATACGAAAAAGAATACCGGGAAGGTCAAAAATGCCAAAATAGTAAATTTTTGCATTACGGCATTGGTTTTGGCGCTTAAAAGCTGGCCGTTGGTGGTTTCAAGAGCTTCAATGGTCGCGCGGTAATTCTCCACGTGCTGATTGACTTTAGAATAATCGCCAACCAAATCCGAAAGATAGATTTTCGTTTCTTCGCCCCAGAATCTGGCTCCCGCCTCCACCAGCGAAGCAAGCAGTATTTCCTGCGGGGCGCTGATGACGCTAAAGTCCAAAACATCCCGCTTCACGTAAGAAATCTTTTCCAATAACTGCGTTTCCTTTCCTTTGAAGATTTCCCGGGAGATGTCGCTGATGTTGTCTTCGACATGCCGGAGCTGGCGCAGGGAAAAATGGATAATCTCTTCTATAAGATAGTAAGCGCAGCGGAGCGAATCTTCCATCGCCAGGTTTTTAAAATTCTGAGTGTTGCTGATCGAGCGCATGAAGGCGTCCAGAGGTTCGAGATCCTCATAGTGAACAGTAATAACTTTATTTTTAGTAATTAAAAAATCTATCTCCGCTCGGCGGGAAGTACGTAAAGATTTATCGTAAACCGGCAAGTGATAAGTCAGATAAAGATAGTTTTCGTAAAATTCTACCCGCGAGCGGCTGGAAAGATGTAAAAGCTCATCTAAAATGATCGGGTGGAATTTATGCTGTTTTTTTAGAAAATCAATATCGGCCTTGGATGGCTTTAGAATATCGATCCACGTTACTTTTGGAGATTTAGTAATCCACATAAAGATATTTGGACATCGCTTATATAGTATAATATAATTTGACGAAGTTGCATTACCAGATTATAATTTGGTTCGATGTCAGAAGAATTACAAAAAGAATTGGAACAGTGCAAAAAGGAACGGGAAGAATACCTCAATGGCTGGAAGCGGGCGAAGGCCGATTTAATTAATTATCAGAAAGACGAGGCGAAAAGATTTGAGGAGATGGTAAAATTCGCTAATGCCGGAATTCTTTACGAACTGATTGGGGTATTGGACAGCTTTGACCTTGCGAAAAACGCCTTGGAAGAAAAAGGGGTTTTAATGATAAAAGCGCAGCTTGAGGATATAATGAAGAAAAGCGGATTGGAAAAAATGGCGGCGGCGGTCGGAAACAAATTTGATCCGGCAATGCACGAGGCGGTGGGCGAGGCGGAATCCGATCAACCAGCTGGAGCAGTTATAGAAGAAGTAAGCAGCGGGTATCTATTGAATGGCAGAGTGATCAGACCGACGCGGGTCAAGCTGGCAGGGTCAAAATCCGAAGCACGAAATCCGAAATCCGAAACAAATTCCAATGACCAAAACCCAAAATAATAAACCCGTTTCGAATTTTGAAAATTTTCCGCCGAAGGCGGATCCGCCTCTGGCGGAGAATTTAGATATTGTTTCGAATTTCGATATTCGAATTTCGGATTTATAATAATAAAAACCCATGGCAAAAATAATTGGTATTGATTTAGGAACAACTTATTCAGAGATTGCCGTCACCGAAGCGGGCGTGCCTCGTATTTTAGAAAACGCCGAAGGCATGCGGATCACGCCATCCATGGCGGCGATCAGCAAATCCGGCGAGCGGCTGGTTGGTCTTTTGGCCAAACGTCAGGCAATCACCAATCCAAAAAACACCATTTCTTCCGTTAAAAGATTGATTGGCCGGAAGTTTAGCGATAAAGAAGTCCAGCAGGATAAAAAGTGGCTGTCGTACGAAATCCGAGAATCCAACACTGGCGGAGTAGAGGTAAAAATGTCCGATCAGTGGTATAAGCCGGAAGAAATTTCGGCAATGGTTCTGGCTAAATTGAAAGCCGATGCCGAAGCCAAGCTAGGAGAAAAAGTTGAGGAGGCAATTATTACTGTCCCGGCTTATTTTGACGACAGTCAAAGACAGGCCACGAAAAACGCCGGTGAGATCGCCGGTTTAAAAGTGCGCCGAATTCTAAACGAACCGACGGCGGCGGCTCTGGCTTATGGTTTAGATAAAAAGAAAGACGAACGGATCGTGGTTTACGATTTTGGCGGTGGCACCTTTGACGTTTCCGTTTTAGAAGTAGGGGACGACACGGTGGAAGTAAAGTCTACCGGCGGCGACACTCATTTGGGCGGCGATGATTTTGATAAAAGGATCATTGAATATCTGGTCGGCGAATATAAAAAACAGGAAGGCGTGGATCTTTCCAAAGACGCCCTGGCCTTACAGCGTCTCAAGGAAGCCGCTGAACGGGCCAAACATGAACTTTCCACTACCTTTGAAAGCGAAATCAACCTGCCTTATGTTACTTCCGATGCTTCCGGCCCCAGGCATTTCTTGATGAAACTTTCCAGAAGCAAACTGGAGGAATTAGTACGCGATCTCATTGATCGTTCGGTGGACATTTTGGATAAAACTATTAAAGAATCAGGCCTTTCTACCAAAGAAATTAATGAGATTATCTTGGTTGGCGGACAAACTCGCATGCCGGCCATGCAGGAAGCGGTGAAAAAATATTTTGGCAAAGAGCCGCATAAAAGTCTCAACCCGGATGAAGTGGTTGCTTTGGGCGCGGCTGTGCAGGCCGGAATTTTACAGGGCGATGTGAAAGACGTTTTGCTTTTGGATGTGACGCCGCTTTCTTTCGGCATCGAAACGCTCGGCGGCGTATTTACCAAACTGATAGAAAAAAATACCACCGTTCCTACCGCCAAGTCGCAAGTTTTCTCTACCGCCAGCGACAATCAAACTTCCGTGGAGATTCATGTCTTGCAGGGAGAGAGGGAGATGGCCGCCGATAACAAAACTTTGGCCAGATTTATTTTGGATGGCCTACCCCCGTCACCGCGGGGCGTTCCGCAAGTAGAAGTTACTTTTGATATTGACGCTAACGGTATCTTAAGCGTTTCTGCCAAAGACAAAGCGAGCGGCCGCTCCCAATCGGTTCGGGTTGAAGCAAGCACCGGTCTGTCCAAAGAAGAAATAGAAAAATTAAAAAATGAAGCCGTCCAGCACGCCGAAGAGGATCGCCGGAAGCGGGAATTGGCAGAGGCGAAAAACAGCGCCGAACAGCTGATCTATGTCTCGGAAAAATCCCTTAAGGACGCGGGAGAAAAGATTTCTGCTACAATAAAAGAAGAGATTAGTAAGAAGATAGAAACTCTGAAATCGGTAAAAGACGGCAATGATTCGGAGGCTATCAAGAAAGCTGTCTCCGAGTTATCCGCCGAACTCCAAAAAATCGGATCGGCGATGTATGGGAAAGGGAAGCAGGAACCCGGCAAATAGCAAATACTAAATAGTAGATGAATAAAAGTTTATTGATAAAGAAAATTTCTTTGGCGGCGGCATCGGCGGTTTTTGCTTTGTTTTTTGGATTGTTTTTTAAGAGTTTTCTAAACCTCGGCGGCCTCAACGCCCTTGTTGTTTTGTTAATTGTCACCATTCTTTTTTTGGCGGTATTTTTAATTCAAACACTTCTTATAGAAGATTTTCTTTTTAATGCCGGCATTGTTGTCGTTGACGTGGCGCTAATCACTGGCGTTTTTATCGGCCAATTTTCATTTCTGATTTTATTGGCGGCGGCACTGGCGGTAATCTTGCTTCTAGCCGGTTATTACGCGGCTCGCTTGGAACTAAAAAATAATCTGGACATCCGGTTTTTCAAAACCGCCGGCTATGTGATGAAATACGGATCTTCGGCTTTGGCAATTTTCGCGGTGATTACCTATCTTGCCTTGCTTAATTTGGAAGATCCGGCGGCTTCAAAGCGGGCCCTGGCGGCCATCATCAAACCCACCGAACCGATCACCGGAGCTTACATACCGGGTTTTACCATTAACGACCCCTTGACTGAAATATCCAGAAAAATTATGCCCGATAACGTTAAAGCCGCTTCATCGGCAGTCCAAGCGGAATTCATTAAGGCCTCTTCAGACCGTTTGGCCGACGCTATTGGAGGATTTATTAACGCGGTTGTGGTGCCGAGTGATTCAATTTTAAACGTTGTTTATAAATCCACGATTGCTAAACTTCTCAAGCTGTCCGATTTTACCCGAAATCTAGTTTTGGCCGGCTCCGGGCTGATCGCTTTCTTCATGCTTAAATTCCTTTTGATTTTCGTGGATTGGCTCGCGACCATTGTCGGCTTCGGGATTTATCAATTGCTTTGGGGAGCGCGATTTTTCACGGTAGAATTACAAAGCAGGACTCAAAAAATGATTGTTTTGTCTAAAGAAAAAACAGAAACCCCCGCGCCCTAGCGCGGGAAACAATTAGAATAATGATACACGAATATATATATGCTAATGTTTGCGAATGGTATGCGAATATCCGTCATTCGCACCAAAATTCGCAAACATTCGCACTAGGTATTCGCGTGCTAACACCATGAGCAGAGATTATTACAAAATCTTGGGGGTGAGTAAAAGCGCCTCCGAAGAAGAAATTAAAAAGGCCTATCGTAAGTTGGCTCATCAATATCATCCGGATAAAGCCGGGGGAAATTCGGAAAAGTTCAAGGAGATCAGTGAGGCTTATCAAATTTTATCCAGCCAAGAAAAACGCGCCCAGTATGATCGATTCGGCCGGGTTTTCGATGGTTCGACAGGCTCACCATTCGGCGGTGGACCATTTCCGGGCTGGGATTTCTCCGCCGGAGGCGGACCATCCGCCGGTTGGGGTTTTGGTTTTGATCCGTCGAATATGGAAGATATTTCCGGCATGAGCGATATTTTCGACGCGGTTTTTGAAGGGCTGGGGGTTAAAAAAAGAAAGAGCTATAGGAGAGGTTCAGATATAGAAATCGTCCAGGAGATTTCTCTGGAAGACGCTTTTCGGGGAACAGAAAAGAAAATAAAAGCCAAAGTTTTTTCGGCTTGCGGAGATTGCGCTGGACTCGGTTATTTTGCCGACGCCGGGTTAATCGAATGCGCGACTTGCAGCGGCCGCGGCGAAATCAAAGAATCCCGAAGCACCTTTTTCGGCAGCTTCTCCCAGGTAAAAACTTGTCCGAAGTGTTTCGGCAATGGGCAGTTGCCCAACAAATCCTGCTCTCTATGCAAGGGATCCGGCCGAGTTACAAAGGAGAGAGAATTAAAGGTAGAAATTGCTCCGGGGGTGAGCGATGACCAGCTGATGAAATTACCGAAAGCCGGCGAGGCGGGGGAGAGAGGCGCGGAAGCAGGCGACCTTTACATACGAGTTAAAATCGCGCCGCACAGAATTTTTGAACGTAAAGCAGATGATCTTTTTATAAAGAGAGAAGTTAATTTATTGGATGTTTTACTTGGCGTAAAAATTGAAATTCCCACCATCAACGGGAGTAAGGTTTACGTGGAATTGCCGGCCAACGCCAGCTTAAAAGAAAAATTTAAAATCTCCGGAGAGGGAATGATCAGATTCGGCGGCTTTGGCCGCGGCGATCTTTACGTGGATTGGGAAATCAAAACTCCCAAAAAACTAAGTTCAAAAGCGAAGAAAGTTATTGAGGACTTAAAAAAGGAACTGTAGCTTTTTTAGCTTCTTAGGAAAGTAGCTTATTAGCTTTTTAGCCATTAACCATATTGAGTTAACACTTCAATACTTTAAAGTATTGATACTAAGCAAATTCATGCCAAATGAGATAAAGATTCTTTCCGAATGGCAATCTTTTAGCAATTTCTATCTGGGTTTCCAATCCGGCGCCAGAAAAATTGGAGGCGTTCAAAATTTAAAAACTTTGTTATTACTCAAGTTTATAGTCTATGGGCTAATTCGCGCGAATTAGCCTATAGACAGCCCGTAGAATTTGAGAGCTTACGGGAACTAATGAAGCCGCCTAGATTAAAAAACTCTGACAGCGGTCAGAGTTTTGTTGCTTTAAAATCAGAATATTCTTTGGTCGAGACGCCGAGATCGATACTTTCTCGCTCCTGCCGGATACGCAAATTTTCTTGGACTATTGAGATGGCTCTTTCCGGAGAATCCGCAACTACATCTTCAGATCCCCGTTGCACCCAATAATTGCCGTCCAAATCGAATACTTTTGAAGAATAAGAAACGCGGAATACGCATTTGGAATCGGCGTCGTTCGGAGTAAAAATTATAAAAATAGCCAGAATAAAGGCGATAATCAGAAGTATTTCCATTAGTCACTCCTTGCCAGCGAACTATTCTGATCATAGAGGTTATTGGTCTACTTGAAAACCCTGGCGGTTTTCAAGTACCACTCGTTCACTTTTTCGAAACGACTGGCCTGGAAAGAAATGGATTCTGCGCTGAATCCGCCCAAGTTTTTTGAGGTGGCGTAAAGATATTTTGGAGAATACAGAAAGACAGCGGGCTTGGCGTCATTGATAATTTTTTGCAGTTTGGAAAGGTCTTGCTGCCGGGAATTTTCATCAAGATTTTGTCTCAATGATTCCAAAAGCCCATCTACGGTTTTATCGCTGAAAATCGAGAGGTTCAAACCAGGATCGAATCTTTGAGAGGAATGCCAGAAAGAAAACACATCCGGATTATTATTCAAAGTGTTCCCGAAAAGAATCATTTGGTAATTCCTCGGTTTGATAGCGTTATTAACCGCGTCAGAGGGCTTCAAAATTATGGGATTTAAATTGACGCCGATTTTTTTCCAATCCTCTCTGATTAAGTTTGCCGATTCAACGAGGAACTTTGCTTCCGGCACCACGATATCAAATTCCAGCTTCAGTTTGTTTTTGCCGATTGTCTTTGATCGGACGCCGTCATCGCTAATTTTCCAGCCGGCCTTTTCCAATATCTCGGCGGCGTTTTCCAGAGAAAATGTTTCGTCGGTAAATATCTGCGCGTCATAACCCGCGACAGTCGGGGGGATTGGGCCGTTGGCAATAGATCCCTGTCCGTTAAGTATCTGATCGAGAATTTTTTGTTTATCCACTGCCGCCGCCAAAGCCGAACGAACAGCCTTTTCTTTGAGAATCGGGTTCACTCCCTGGTTAAAGAAAATAGCGTAATAGCGCGGACGGCCGGCGCTCAAGATTTTATGATTTATTTTTATATTGCCGAGATCGGCTTGGTCTAAACCACCCCAGCCATCAATGGCTTTGATATTGAAAGCGTTGATGACCTCCATGCGGTCAGGAAAAAATCTTATTTTAAGATTTCGGATGAACGGCCTCTTGAGGGCGTAGCGCTTATTGCTTTCCAAGACGTATTCCTCGATAAAACCATCCCCGCGCTTTTGGAAACTTACAAATTTATAAGGGCCGCTGCCGATCGGTTTCAAATTGAAATCCGAGAGGCGGAAATTTTGGGGCGGAATATTGTCAAAAATATGCCGGGGGGCGACGCGGAGATTTTTGATATTGTCTAGAAAAAAAGCGTAAGGATTTTTGAGTGTCAGCCGCAGCTCTCGCTCGCTTAATCTTTCCGCCAGCACTCCCTGCCAAGTGACAAAAATCGGCGAGCGGGTTTCCGGATCCTGCACGGTTCCGATCGTAAAGATTACATCATCGCTTGTAAGCGGCTCGCCGTCGCTCCATTTCAGGTTTTCTTTCAAGGTGATGTTCCAAACTTTTTGAGTCTGATCCATTTTGTAGTTTTCAGCGAGGTCAAAAAGACTGGCAAAAAGCAAAACAACTAAATCGCGATCGGCGTCATTGTCGCCGGCGATCAAGGGATTTATGGCAATTGGTTGGCCGACAACACCCTCAACGTAAGAACCCCCCTCGACTGGTTCGGGCATGGTTTTTCCGTAGAAAGTCGTGATGCTCCATAAAATAGCGGAGAACAAAAAAACCGCGGAAGCGGCGCCGAATAAATATCGCTCTTTTGAGGACAAACTTTTTATTAGTTGTGAAAGTTTAAACAGCATCTTAAAAATTGAGCAACAGCGTCAATGAATGAGTTAAGGAGCGGTTTTGCTACGCTACACGACAAGGTTGAGGAGCGCTAAGCCGGCAAAAATAACCGCCAGAATAATTGTTGCCACGAAAAGAGTTTTTTCCATTCCCCGGCGAGTTTGATAAAAACTTCCGTCACCACTACCACCAAAAATTCCAAGACCGCCCGCGGAAGAGCGTTCTTGAAGCAAGATCAAGATTATTAGCAAAACCGAAGTTGCGATTTGAGCGATAGAAAGTAGGTCCATAGGCTTATTTATAATTATTTATCGAACGCTTTGGCTCCTAGCGCGAAAAAGGCATTAACTAATCCTACGATTATCGTTGCCAAAAGGAGCGCGATGAGCCCACTTATTGTAATACCGTCGGAAAGAATGTCAACCGCGTAAATTAAGGCTCCGTTTAGCGCGACCGCGAGCAAGCCCAAAGTGAGCCAGATAAACGGCTTAAAAATCATCCGGAGCATCGGCAGAATAAGGGAATTCGCGACAGTAAAAAGCGCTACGACAATCGCCAAACCGACTAAATCATTGGTTACCTCAAATCCCGTGATAAAATATTCCGCCGCAAGGATGGCGACTAAATTTGATATAAGCGCTATTAATAATTTCAACATTACTTAATTATATCAAATAATGCCTTATCGCGAACCTGCCGGTGATAACGAATCACGAAATTGTGGGTTTGGTAGATTGCCCGTTCCGCAAGTTCTAAAATTTCTTTTGGGGCGTTCGGCCAACCCAATAAAACTTTTTGCGGTTTGGGGTAAGCAGTAATTTTTATATTTTTTGCTTCCGGTGTTTCACTTTGGGCTTTCAGAGCCGCGTGATATTGGGTAATTCCTCCGTCGATAACGATTAAGTCAGGATACGGCCATTCAGTGTGTTTTAATCGGCGGGAAACGATTTCGTATATCATTCGAGGATCATCACGAGTCGGCGCAGACTTAATTCTGAATTTCCGCCATTGGCTTTTGTCAGCTACCCATTCATAATTCATAATTCCTGATTCGTGCTTCATAAGCGCCGTCATCGCGCCGACCGCTTCTTTGCCGGCAAAGTTTGAGATGTCATAGCATTCAATGCGAGAAATGTTTGATGTTGGGTGTTCGGGGTTTGATCGCTCCGCTTGTTCATTTCTAACATCTCGAACATTTCCAACATTTTGAACAAAATCTCGGTGTTCAAAAATTTTTTCTAGCGCCCCTTTTTCTTTCTCGTTCGTCAGCGATTTCAAAAGCTTCTTGCTTTGCCCCCGGAGAATCATTTTTATTTTTCTAATATTGCGGGCATACTCTTTTTTCTCGCCATTCATAACCTCCACCTCTGACGCGTCAGAGGTGGTTTTTTTGCAACAAAACCCCAGGCATTTCCCGATTTGCGCGTTAAGGCAATCGCGAAAATGCGGCCGGAAGCAAGTGCAGTAAGGGAAATAGCGGCGAATAATTTTCATTACCAGGCGCAAAGCGTTGCCGTCGGTGAAAGGGCCGATTAGCGTAGGGTTTAGCCCCGACGCTTCATTTAAATTTTTTAATGGAGAAGTCGGGGTCCCGACTTTACGTCGGGAGGTATAGCGTTTAGCGTTTAGTGATTTATGGGTAATAAAAATCTTCGGATAACTCTGACGCGTCAGAGCTACGTATAAATATGATTTGTCGTCGCGCCATAAAATATTATATTTGGGTTCAAGCTTTTTAATCAGCTTTGATTCTTCAATTAAAGCTTCTATATCGGATCGTAAAGTTATGTAAGACAACTTAGTCGCTTCTTCATGAAGAGATTGAGTTTTGCTGTCGGTAATTTTCAGACCTTGCCTACCGACAGGCAGGTAGGACTTTAGGCGGTCTCTTAAATTTGCGGCCTTTCCCACGTAGAGGGAAATTTTGTCCTGCCGGAAAATATATATCCCAGGATCCTTAGGGGCGGATCTGATTATTTTCACGATTGATTGTCTCATAAATTGCTGATACTTTACTCCAAATTACCAATAATGTAAAATTAATTTTATGGATTTCGAGAAGCAAAAAAAACCCGAATGGGCAGAGCGTCCTTCGACCGAGAGAATAGAATCCGACAAGCTTACAAAACTGGAGCGAGATACTTTACGCTCGCTGTTGAATCATCAAAAAAGATACGGCGAACCCTTGAATTTAGTGGATTATGATCCCAAGACCGGAAAACCACGGGATATGTGGACTAACCTTTTCTCCGAAATAGATAGGATTGATCGTCGGCTGGAATCGTTCCGGAACATAGCTTACACTATTGAGTTCGAAAAACTGCCATCAAACAAAAAGGAGCTTTACCTTAAGTTGAGAAGCGGTAACGAGAAAACAAGAAAAGAATTAGAAAAAGAGGGGTTGGCCAGTCTTAATCCGGAAGACATTTTTAAGGATCCGGATTTGGAAAATATGCCACAGCAAGAACTGGAGAAGGTACTGGAGGAAGAAGATTATCAGGAGGCTTTGATAGATATTCAAAATGGCCAATACAATCCCGTTTCCGGAGAGAAAATTCCTAACAAAATAAAGGATCCCGGCGGTTACGGCGCGGCAGTTTTGGGACAAACGGAGTATTACACCCGTGATCGCCACGCCTATCAAGAAGCGGCAAGGTTGCAGTTGGAATACGATGTTTTTGTGAATGACAGCGATCATAATGGGGTGGAATACTTGCGGCGAGTTAAGGAAAGAATTGGAGAATAGTTGTTTTTGAGTTAATTTTGAGTTAAGCTTTCAAGAATTTGGTGAGGCGGCCGAGACCTGCCTGCCGGCAGGCAGGGGCTGAAGGCGCTATGTATTACGTATATTTTCTTAAAAGTGAAAAAGATGGGGGATTATACATCGGAAGAACGAATAATATAAAGCGTCGTTTTGCGGAGCATTAACGTGGAGCAGTGCAATCAACGCGTTCAAGGAGGCCGTTAATATGCCCTGGTTATGAAATATGCCAATCTGAATTAGATAGTGTTCGATTGGAAAAAGAATGGAAAATGGGGTATAAAAGAGAGGAACTTAAGAAGCGTTTTAATGTTTAGTGAAAATTGGTGAGGTGGCCGAGAGGGCGAAAAGCAAAGATTTGCTTTTCGCGGGTGGAACAATTTTTACGTGCAAAGCGGAGGCGTGGCTGAGTGGTTGAAAGCAGCACACTGCTAATGTGCTATGCCCGAAAGGGTATCGAAGGTTCGAATCCTTCCGCCTCCGCTTTGCATATAAACACCACCCGGGGTTTTCGATAAGTTCGAAAACAAGGCGGCAGGTTGCTAACCTGTTATACGGGTTTAAATCCGTATCGAGAGTTCGAATCTCTCCCTCACCGCATCTGAAAATAAATTACCGCCTTGCGCGGTAATTTATTTTTCAGCATATGATGAGCGGTGAGATTCGAAGGGTATTCCAAAAACGTAAATTGCTTTACGTTTTTGGAAACCCGGACTTTGGAGGAGAAAATTTCTATGTGGCGAAGCTACCAGAAATTTTCGGGGGAGAAGGAATCTCTCCCTCACCGCAGTACTACTCCCTGCAAAAATTTGGAATCGGCATGGTATTTTTCCGCAAAAAAAATGAGCCGGGACAATTTTCGTTGTTCCGGCTCATAGCGTTGGCGATGCGACGTTTCTCACTCCCACAGTAAGATGATAGGTATGTCGTCTGGCAGCGCATTGATGAAGGCCTTAATTGCATGATTTTTTGGCGTGGTATCGCCCATTTTCAGCCTCTTGAGTTGTTTAGCGTAGACGAACGTCAGTCTGTCTCCGTAATTGTCTTCACATATGTGCCTGATGCCATCGTCATCATAGGTCACGACCGACATCTGAGGCGGGATCGGGTTTGCCTTGATCGTCGGCTTGCCACCCCCGGCACGGTAGTTGAGCTGACCGAAGATGTCGTAATCTTTGTCGAAGCTCAAAAGATCAAAGCAGGACACAGACTTGTAACCCATCTCTTCCGGCCCCCCTAAGGGGAGTAAGGTCAGTCTTGCTCCCATTGTACTTGCTCCTTTCTGTTGTTAATGTGCAAATTAAACCCCGTAGCCCACCGCTAACAAATGTAGCATAGTTTACCTATAAAGTCAAGCTGGCTTGGTAATAGTGAAGTAAAGTGATAACTTTAACATAGAGAATCTTTTCTCCGCAAAAATTATTAAAATGAAGGGCTTCCTTAGGGACATTGTTGTAATTGACTTCGAAGTTACGGGTTTTAATTTTGAAAAGGATGAACCAGTACAAATTGGGGTTCTTGTGCTTGATGGAACAACTTTAAAAGAGAAACAATCCTACGTTTCTTGGATAAAACCCGTGCAGCCGCTTAGCTTAGAATTGGAAGGTTTCAAGTGGGCTAGTCTGAATGATCACGATCTTAAGAATATAGAAAAAGCACCATCTTTGTCAGAGGTAGCAAAAGAAATAGTCGGATTTTTGCCAGAAAAATACTTTCTTTGCGCCTGGAACGCAACCTTCGATTTTTTCTTTTGGCGCAAACTACTTAAATCTATTAGGAGGACAGTTAATTCGGCAAATATTTTAGATTTGTGGACATTGGCTTATACAAACCTTCTGAAAGACAAAAATTATAAAGGCGATTATAAATCAGAATCAGTATTTCAATATTTTGGCGCTAGTCCGCGATTAAAGCACGACGGTCTTGAGGATTGTCGCATTGAAGCCACGGTGTTGAGAAGACTTGTTTTAGAGTAACCAGATATTACTCCCCAGGCCGAGACGCCTCAAACAGACTCCACAAAATATAGTGAATAGCGGGGTGTGGTAATCAATAAACCAAATCTGACGTTGTATAGATATCTAGCTAATCACTGCTGCGTCCAAAGACAGTCTTAGAATAAAGAATCTCTCACTATTACTCATAAAACAGGTTCTAACGTCGTCCACTACTCCCCGCCAACGGCGGGACGCGGAGGCGTTGCGTTATTGGTGTTTTCCAAAGATTTTGGAAAAACCAATTAAAAAAGGGCGTTCGTAACAGAACGCTCTTTTTTTAACATGAAGAGCTTTAGATATTTTTTTAAGAGTGCTAAACGTTGGATTCTGGTTTTTACCAGCTTCAATTTTGACAATGGTATTATTGGCAACCTCTTTCAATTTCGCTGAATGTAAAACTTGGCGGTGTCTG
>ORMF010824888.1_pt1 | contig 50893 bp, 54 predicted proteins | sample 1779871 | NCBI WGS metagenome assembly ORMF01 (sample SAMEA104232316, study PRJEB22302) | groundwater metagenome | biome: forest; feature: aquifer; material: groundwater | place: USA | collected 2011-08-07 | depth 5.4 m | reverse complement strand
ACTACCGACTACCGACTACCGACTACCGACTACCGACTACCGACTACCGACTACCGACTACCGACTATACTGACAGCCGGAGGCACGACATGCTGGGACACCTGGTAGGGACGGTGCGGCGGAACCATGCGCTGGAGCACGCGACGATCGCGGTGCTGCTGCGGCGCATCGGGCACGATGTCCGCATGGTCGGGCGGGCGACGCGCGACGGCTACTACCTCTATGCCGACGTACCGACGGAACTGCTCGAGGAATCGACGCGCGAGGCGCTCTACCGGTTGAAGTCGGGCGAGGGGCACCTGGCGGTGTCGTCGCTCTGCGGCACGAACCTCGCGGTTGCGGGCGCGCTCGCGGGCGCGGCGTCGCTGGTGACGATGGGCGGCGCGCACAATCGCGCGGAGAAGCTTCCGAACGTCATGCTCGCATCGATGCTGGCGGTGCTGGCAGCGCAGCCCGTCGGCCGCATGGTGCAGCGCTACCTGACGACGAGCCCCGATCTCTCGGACACCGAGATCGTCGGCATCAAGGCGAGCGCGCGCGGCGGCGCGAGATTCCACAAGGTGCAGACGTCGCGCGGCGGCTAACATCCCCTTCGTCAGTTCCTATTGATCGAGACTCCACCATCGACGAGGAGCGCGGAGCCCGTTGTGAACGTCGAGGCATCCGACGCCAGATAAAGAACCGATCTTGCGATCTCCGCAGGGCTTGCGATGCGCTTCAGCGCGTGAAGGCCGGCGATGAAGCTCTCCGCTTCCGGCGTGTTCGCCATCACGCGGCCCATGGGGGTATCGGTGCCTCCGGGCAATATCGCATTCACGCGAATTCCGTTCGGACCGAACTCAACCGCCAGCGCCTGCGTAAGGCCGACCAGTCCGGCTTTGCTGGCCGCATATGCGGCCACACCCGGCATGCCGGCGGTGTAGCCGACAAAGGTCGACGTGAAGATCAGCGAACCACCCCGACGTTGGAGCATGGCAGGGAGTTGATATTTCGCGCCAAGGAAAGCACTGGTCAAATTCGTCTCGATGGTGTCTCTCCATCCCGACAGCGAAACGTCGGGCGTGGCTCCCATCTCGCCAAGCGTCCCCGCGTTGTTGAATGCCACATCGAGGCCGCCGAATCGGCGTACGGCCGTATCTACCAACGCTTTGGCGAACGCCTCCTCCTTTATATCACCCGCGAGCGCAAAGGCCTGACCGCCGGATGCGGCGATCTCCGCAACGAGCGCGTCGAGCTCCGCTTGGCGCCGCGCAGCGACAATGACCTTCGCGCCCTCTAGCGCGAACAGCTTCGCTGTTGCATATCCTATGCCGGAACTCGCTCCGGTAACGATGGCGACCTTGTTGGCAAGTGCAGTCATGCTCTCTCCGAATCTGGGTTGAACCTGGTGGAAACGACGGACGATAGAACCGTACCGCCCGACTTCTCTCGGTCTCTATCCGTTTCTTGCTGCGCAATTGTGGCGCTGCCTTGCTCGCGCAGGGCGCCTTGCTCAGCCCGCGTCACGCGCTCTCCTGACTGGCCCGCGTGGATCTTGGCAGCGTCATCCTTCAGGATGAAGTCGGCGGTGCGTGTTGGTGGACTGGGGGTGTTGGCCTTCATGGTTGCCATGAGGTCTACGTGCCAAATCGCACCTGAAGAGTTGCTAGACTACGCCGGCGATCGTACTAAGCCCCCGTAGCTCAGTGGACAGAGCACCGGACTTCTAATCCGACGGTCGCAGGTTCGAATCCTGCCGGGGGTGCCAGACCTTCATTCTGAATCTAATTTTGGCGAGAAACGCCTCCAAAGCGTGACACAGCGGGTTTCGCGACCATGAGACTTTTCGTGCGTTGTCTCTTGGTCGAGAGGAGTCTCATGGTCTGCCGTGACGGCCAGTCGCGGACAGAGCAAGGAGAGAGACCCCATCATGCCCAAAAGGACTCGCTGGTCAGGAATGAAGAAAGACAACATCCCCTTCGGAAAGTTGCGGCAACAGTTCGAGGTCTATAACAAGACCACAGGCAAGTCGCCGTCAACTGTGTGGTGGTACGAGCAGAAGCTCGGCCTGTTCGAACGCTGGCTCGGACCAGACGCCTGTTTGGCGGACGTTACCATTCCCAACGTCCGGGCGTTCATCGTCGAGTTGCAAGAACGCACCACCAAGAATCTCAACAACAAGCACTGGATCATCAAGGAAGGCAAACTCTCGTCGTCTTACATCCAGAGCTTTGCGCGGGCGCTCCGCGCCTTCGCCACTTGGTTGCACGAAGATGGCTACACCGACAGCAACGTCCTCAAGACGCTCAAGCCCCCGAAGATTCAGCAGAAGGTCAAGGAGGTGCTTACCGACGAGGAAGTGCAGCGCCTCGTCGGAATCTTCGACCAGGACGAACCCTTCGGCGCCCGGGCCTACGCCATGATCTGGACCTTTCTCGACTGCGGCCTACGAGCGGCCGAGCTCTGCAACCTCAAGTTCGCAGACGCCCATCTGGAGCAGGGCTATCTGAAGGTGCTCGGCAAGGGGAACAAGGAGCGCCTCGTCCCCATCGGCCAGAGTTGCCAGGACGTGCTCATGCACTGGCGAGACCGCTTCCGCCCTCAATTCCAAGTCGGTGAGAGTCTCTATTTCTTCCTCAACTCCAACGGTGGAGCGCTGACCGTCAACGCTCTACAAGGAATCCTTGGGCGAGCTGGAGACCGCGCCGGCGTTCCTCGCGTTCACCTGCATCTTCTGCGACACACGTTCGCGACTAACTACCTTGTGAAGGAGGTGGGCGACTCCCTTCGGCTGCAACAGGTGTTGGGACACTCGAGTCTTGAGATGGTGCGTCAGTACGTCGCCCAGGCAAATGTACAACAGAGCCTTATCGAGCGACGTGCGTCGCCGATGGATCTCATTGGGGCGGCAGAGCGTTCTATGAAGGCGCTCACCTCGCTTCGCCGGAAGTCTCCCCGACGCTGGTCTCATACAGGCAAAAGAAACGGCATGGGGGGAGTGCAAAAGTAGGAGGTGCCTTTGGAGTTGCGCACTTGCGTAGCGACTGTAAGCTTCGCATTAAGAACCAGCGCTAACGCGACATATCGCGATGCATAGGACAGGGGAGGAGCGAGGTGATGTCACGCACTTGCTTTGTGATAATGCCCGTCCAACGGGAAGGAACCGAAGACTACGACCATTTCAAGGCGCTCTACGAGAACGTCATCAAGGCCACCGTCGCCCCTCTCGGCTACGATGTTGTACGCGCGGATGAGGTTCAAAAGTCAGGAGCGATTACGCGTGACATTGTTCTTCGTCTCGCGCAAGCACATCTGGTGGTGGCCGATCTCACGGCACTTAATCCTAATGTGTTCTACGAACTCGGTGTGAGACATAGCCTCCGAGGACAGGGAACCGTGATGATCCTCGACGAACTTCGTACGGATTCCATCCCGTTCGACCTTGGCGCCTATAGGGTGATCAAGTTTCGTGGCGAGATAACCGGGCTGGCGAAGATCAGACACGAGCTAACGGCATTCGTCGAGGGGCTCAGGATTGGTGAAGAGGATTACCGAGACAACCCAGTACACGATTGGATGCCGGCTCTTCCGTTGAACGCTTTGCAAGCCTCTACCGAGTCCACCGAAGGTGCACTCCGACAACAGTTGAGTCAACTACAGAAGCAAGTGCAGCATTACGAGAGCGCTTATGGCATCGCCAAAGTGGCTGTCGAGGATGCGAGTCCGCTAAGTATCGTAATGAACGTTCTCGCGGAGGCAAAGGATGGCAATCTCCCGTCTGACCTTCTTCAGCGCGCGGATGCCGCAGCCGGTCGGCGGGACAAGACGGAGTTCCTTGAGACGGTTGCCCGTGTCATGGAGAGTCAGTCGGCTGGTTACGCCGCGCGGGATATTGTTGCTCTCGTATCACACGCGCAGAACCTAGGCCTGGATTCGATCGTGTCGGCAATTTTCGATCACGCTGCCCGTTTAGATCCCAATGATCGAGATCTGAAGAAACGCCAGCTCGCATTTAACGCGCACTCTAGCGATCCTTCCAAGCGGGCGACGGCGCGCATGGAGCTCCAATCGATCACGCGTGTCACACTGGCGGAGAACGGGGCCGTTACCGTTCCTGAGCAGATCGCTCCGGAGAGCCTTGAACTGCTTGGTGTGATGCTAGACGCATTTAGAGCGGATGATCTGAACGAGCAAGCCCTGGCGATAACGCAGGCGCTCGTTGAGCGCTTGCCCGATATGTCGATAGTTATGAGGAACCACGCGCGGGCGTTAGAAGACGTGGGCAGGCACGTGGAGGCGCTCGAGTATTACGAAAAATCGATAAAGTGCTCGGACACGACTGACGTGTCGGCCGTTTGGCTCGGAAATGAGATGCACAACCGCGGGCGCCACGCCGACGCACTTGAGTCGTACTTGCTGGCATGCTTGCTCGATCTCGACGACGCTAACGGTTTCGCGCACGTCGCGAGCGAATGCTCTCTCATAGTGAAGAAGCATCTCTTGGCCAGCCCGACAAAGCCGGACGATCGGCCCTTGCCTGCATACATCGAGGCTGCGAGCGTCGAAACCGCCATCTGGGCAGCCCTATCCTGCCCCCTTATCGACGAGGCAGATCTCGTCCGTTGCAATGAGGTTGCAAAGAGGGAGGCTATCGACATCGCGGGAGTCTTAAGCAAGGTTGAAGAGCGTGAATCGGAGCACTCGCGCGGACGCCGAATGACGCGGCAGGACAGATTTGAATTCGCCTCGGGCCTCCATCAACAGTGCAAGAGCGGTCTGACAGATCGCTCAACGCGTGTGTCCTGAGGCGGAAGAGGAGGACGGGCTCAGTCAGCCTTCCCTAGGGTCTACCGAAGACTTTGGGGAAGAACTAGCTGGCGGTAGTCCGCCGCAAGCAGCACCTCTTCGACATCGGGGACAGTCAGCTCCATCCCGAAGGCCGTGAGCAGAATGACTGCATCGCGGCTCGGTCGATCCCGTTGGCCAGAGAAGAGACGCGAGACGTAGCTCTCGTTGAGCCAGGCATCCCGCGCGATCTGTGCTTGGGACTTGTTCAGTTTCTCGCGGAACGATTGCAGCACCACGGTGAGGGGGAGTTCCTCGCGCGACCGCTCGTCTCGCCACTGAAGAGCTCTATTGGTCATGTTGGTCAACCTCCAGACATACAAACAGCGTGAAGGCTGACCTGACCGAGCTACTCGCTACACCCGCCCTCCTTTCAAGTCCTAGCGTTGATCGCTCTGGCTTTGCAGTCAATGCCGGAGAGTCAAGGACACCTGGCGATTCCCGCTCTACGCTGACAACTGCTATGAGGAGCTGGCGGTCGGGTGAGGAGACGCAAGCATTAGTACGAGGCGTCTTCACCGGAAGGTGGTGATATATCCATGGATCTCCGCATCCAACCGACCCCAGGCGCGGTGGGTAATTTCGACGAGTTCGACTGGGACAAGCAAGAGCTTGACTTGGTGCTCGACAGTCTGCAACAGGACGTAGGTCAGTTGCAGGAAACCGCCGAGCTTGTCGTTCGGTACGCCAAACGCGTTGCCCAGCGCTAGGCTCGTGACCCTTCTCCGATCGTCACTCCTCTAGCTGCCCCTTCTTCATGACGTAGTTCGATCCACAACTACCGTCTTGACACCGAACGAATCCCGAATGAGACAATCGCTTCTTCCATAGGGTCGGCTGTGTATTCGTCTCACGAAACGACGGTATTGGCCAGGGCACTTGTTTCGCTCTCGCCGGCGGCCATCCGCGCCTGGAACAAGCCAGCCGCCGGGATGCGCTTAAGGCCGACCCAGAAATGGAGTCAGGCCTATGGACAGAACCGCTACCTACCTCATTCTCATCACGCGCTTCACTGGCGGCTACACCGCCTACGCTCCCGCGTTTCCACAACTCTTCACTCAAGCCTCGACCGCCCGCGTTGCCTACGCGCGCCTCAAACCGCTACTCAAGTCCCACATCAGCTCGCTCATCGCTCATGACAAACCGATTCCCCGCGATCCGGTCTTCCAGACACGGACGCTGCGCCTTGACCTCGTGCATCTTAGGGAGCAGGAGGAACTGCGATGAAACTCAGGCTAAGGGCTCTGGCTAGTAAGGTTGGCTTTCACAAGCCAAGGGAGAGACCTCCCTATGAGTCGGATCCTCCCGCGGCGGTCGGACAAGGGGGAAGTCTGGTCTCCTCAATGAGGGAATCTGCAAGGGCCATCTTGCACTCTTCCCCCAATCGTCGACCAGCTGTCGTCGGTCTCGCGGCGCCTCCCTACGGGCTACCCTCCCCGGACCCGACCACCCCCGCCCGAACTGTCCAACTACGTTGCACAGTCCGGCCGTCGTCGCTGTGCTCCTCCGGTTCGCGGTGGTGGTCGGCTCACGCCGACGACAGGGCGCGCTCGGAATTCCCCCTTGACCCCCTTCTCTCGCGCGCGAACCGGCCTCTCTGGAGGCCTGCTGACTTGCGGACCGAGGACGTACTCTCCGTCGTTCTCTTTTCTGGCTCAGTGGCTGTCTCAGCGTCTCAGGGATGGTTGCTATGACGACCGAGACGTCCACCGTCCGCAAGCAGAACCGACTGCCGCGTTACCGACGGGCGGAAACACCACCGGCAATGCGGCTGACCGCTCGGGACGAGCAGATCATCAGGTGGGTCTACGAACTGCGCTTCGCGACGCAGGAGCAGATGCAGCTACTGCTGTTCTCACCGTCCACGGCCTCATCTTCGAAACGGCGACTGACGTTGCTCTATCACAACCGCTATCTCGACCGCCGGCTCATGCCGCTGCGCTCGCGCTTCGGCGCCAACCGCGCCGTCTACTGCTTGGACAAACGCGGCGCACAATTACTCGCCTTCGACGAGAAGACCGGCTCAGCTCAGCCGCCTTGGCGGGCGCTTGACAACGACCGAGAACTCTACTTTCTCGAACACACCTTGGCTTCCAACCAGGTTCGCATCTGTGCTACATTAGCCGCTCGTCACCACGGCTTCGACCTCGTCTGGACCGACGAACGAGCGCTAAGGAAGCGCGCCATGCGCGACTTCGTCACCGACCCCAAGCATCCCGACAGTCGCCTCGCGGTCATTCCCGACGGCTACTTTCAGCTCGCCACCGACGATCGGCCGCTCGGCTTCGCCTTGGAACTCGACCGCGGCACGGTCGAGGAGAAACCGTTCAAGGCCAAGGTGCGCGCCCTGGGTGAATGGAAGACGACCGGCGCCTATCGTTCACGTTTCGGAACCGACAGTCTGCGCGTCCTCTTTGTCGTCACGCCGACCAACCGCGATCCACGTCGTCTGGAGCGGGTGAAGACCTGGACCGAAGCCGAGCGCGGCCAGAGCCTCTTCTGGTTCGCGTCGCTGGCTGATCTGACGCCCGACACCATCTTCGATAAGCCTGTCTGGCGAGTGGCCGGGCGGGATGGAAATTTCGCCCTGTTCGATTGAAGGAGGAGCAAGATGATCTGGCGTCGCACTGCGAGCAACCACACGGCGGCAATTGGTAGTTTCGCCCGGCAGTGGCTGGGCGGATCACTCCTTGACCGGCTGATACCGGTGACGATCGTCGGCTGGTTCTGGTGCGCGTTCTGGGGGCTGCTCGGCATCATCTCGCAAGACGCCGGGTTCTTTGGCATTTGCTTGCTGATTTGCACCGTGCCGTGGTGGCTATGGTTGCTCGACGCCCGCCTCGACGCCCAACAGGTGGAGACCGATATCGGGGCGTTCGCCCGCGACGGCGCGATCCTCGCGACCCGCTGCGAATATCTCGGCGGACATCCCCAACTTCCCCACGGGCGCTTTGCCTATCTCTTGCTCGAAGGCACGCAGCAAAACCCCAACCTCACCCTTGTCTTCCCAACCGGCGCCCTCGCCAAGGGGACGCTGCCGCTCGGTGACTCCGAGCGCTACCTCCTACCGATCCTCGATCTCAAAAAGATGAAGCACGAGCCAGGCTCCGACCAATCACCCGCCGCCGACATCGCCGCCGCGATCAACAAGGACGCCGGACGGATGCTGCGGCCGGAACGATTGACGTTTGTCATCGACTACGACGGTGCGGGTGGACGCACCCACAAGGTCGAGCTGACCAACTTCTTCCGCGGCAATAACGAGATCCGCAACTGGCGCAACTACTTGGTCTGCGCCCAATCAGAGGCCGACACTGGCGTCACGCCCCACGCTCCCTGGGTGAGTTTGCCGGCCGAGCCGGAAGCATCGACCGATGCGCCGTTGCTTGCAAACACGACGGAACTGGAGATGAGCCATGCGTTCTCTCGGAACGGACATACGGTCGAAGCGCCCAGTAGCGCTTTCGTCCGAAGGTAGGCGTCAGGGCACCTACATCCTCGGCATCAACGGCACCGGCAAATCGAACCTCATTCTCGACATCGCCCTGCAGGACATCGCCGCCGGCGACGGGCTCTGTCTGATGGATCCCCACGGCGACTTGATCGAAGCGGTGCTGGAACGTGTGCCGCCGGGGCGCGTGGACGACGTCATCCTCTTTGACCCGTCTGACATCGACTTCCCCTTCGGCCTCAACATGTTCGAGTGCAGCGACACGTCCAACCCGCGTGTCGTTGATCGTGTCTGCTCCGAAGTCATCCTCACGTTCAAGAAGCTCTTCGTCGATTTCTGGGGTCCGCGCATGGAGGACTTGATCCGTCACGCCGTACTGACGCTGATGGCGACACCGGAGTGCACCATGCTCGACATGCTGCCGCTGCTGACCGACGCGCGGGCGCGCGATCGCTACGTGTCGCGCACCCAGGATCCGGTGCTGCGCCACTACTGGGAGCAGGGGTTTCCGGACAACAAGCGCACACAGAGCGAGTGGATTAGCTCGACCCTCAACAAGATCGGCCGCTTCCTCACCAATCCGGTGATCCGCAACATCGTCGCCCAGCCCAAGAGCAGCTTCGACATCAGAGAAGTGATGGACAGCGGCAAGGTGCTCCTCGTCAACCTCTCCAAAGGCAAGCTCGGCGAAGACAACGCCGCTCTGCTTGGCTCGGTCCTGGTCGGCAAGATTCTCATCGCCGCTCTCTCGCGCTCAGAGATGCGTTTTGAAGAACGCCGGCCGTTTCATCTGATCGTAGATGAGTACCACAGCTTCGCGACGGAGAGCTTCCCGACGCTCCAGGCGGAGGTGCGCAAGTTCGCCATCGACACCATCGTCGCGCATCAGTATCGCGACCAGCTCGATCAGTTGAATCGCGGTTCTACCCTTAGCGTCGGCAACTTTATCATCTTCCGCATCACCGGTACGGACGCCCGCGAGATCGCGATGCAATTTGATAACACCCCGCCGGAAGGCGAGCCAAAGCTCGAGAGTGTCGCCTATCGCGCCGGCCGCGCAGGAACGTACCGCACCGCCGGCGACAAGGTGCTCGCCGCCGGCTCCCGCCGCGTCTACAGCGACGTGCAGAACGAGACCGCTAACTACCTCACTAACACGCCGAATTATCAGGCCTATTGCAAGTTTATCGAGGACGGCCGGCTTGCCGAGTATTGCATCGGCACGCGCCGAGTTGATTCGGTTGGGGACGAAAGCGTGGCTGAGAGGATTCGTGAGAATTCGCGGCGGCTCGCTTGTTCGCGAGGCGAAGTGGAAGCTCGGGTAATGGCGTTGTGGAGCGAAGAGGCGTCGGTCAAATCGTATGACGCCGACGGGAACGGCCAGCGGCCGATCGTCAACGGCGCTAAGGCTCGTAAAGCTTGAGGTCGGGTACGTCGCTGAAGTCGCCAGTGTTACGCGTGACGAGGGTGAGATCGTGTTCGAGGGCGGTTGAAGCGATCAAGAGATCGAGTGCGCGCTGGTTGACGCGCTTGCCGGTTTGGCGGAGTTGCTCTCGGATGCCAGCGCAGCGTCGGGCGACCGCGAGGGAGAAAGGGAGCACGGGGACATCTTGCAGGATTCGCTCAAAGCGTTGGCGAGCTTCGTCCTGGCTGGAATTTCGTAGCACTCCCTGATAGCTCTCCATGTAACTGACGATGCTCAGGGCGATGCCATCAGCCGCCAGCTTCTCTAGCAACTCAACCGCCTCGGGTTGTTCGGCGATGTAGTCGATGAACCAGTCCGTGTCGACGAGGTAGGGCATTCTTAGGCCGGCCGACCGCTACTGTTCTGGCCTCGCTGTTCGTGAATGTCCGTCAGAAGCCGCTCGCGATTCACGCCGCTGAGCGCGCCTTTGGTCCGGCGGAGCGCGGCCACCGCTTGCTCCGGGTCGTAGCTTGCCCAGATATCAGGCTCGGTCATGGCGCTGAGACGCTCGTAGTCCTCGGGGCTGAGTACCACTGCGATGTCCACGCCATCGCGTTCGACAACGCGCGGCGTCTTATCGGCTTGAACGCCGTCCAAGATAGTCGCGATGTCCCCGCTGCTGCTGATGTGTACCCGTTTCGGTGCTTTCCGCATGTGCCGTCACCTCCTTTCGTTAGGTGTCAATGCTGTCTACTTCCATTCTACTCTTCATCGTCAACGCCCCGCTTTCGAGGATTGCGATCCGAAGACGTGTTCGCTCGCCGCTAGGCAGGTTCGTTCGCTGGTCTGGCGCTACGCACCGACGCCTCGAACGAAGTTCGTCCAGCTTGGTTGTCAGCCCCGCACGTCAAGGGGTTTCCGTGAAGTCGCTGCTCGATTTCACAGAGACTTCCCCTCTGACGTGCTACCGGCTCTGGCCGGGATCGAGCCACGTTTATGTAATACGATTGGATGCCTCCCAGAGGACAACCCTCGCACGATTGACCCTAACGCGCCGAGAGCCTATCGTCCCACTGTCATCGCGATGGGGAACCCCGAGATCGCCACGAAACGCCCGAGGAATCGTCAGCTCTTGGACAGCGCAACAACCAGCAACGGACTGCGTACCGCAGGCGCCCGGGCCGATACTAGATCGTCCCGTAGACTCCATCCGGGCTTGATAGCTCGTGATATAATGGATCTAACGATCTAGATGGAGGAGGTGCTTGTGGTAATACCCGCCGGACGAAAACGTTACTACGGTAAGCCGATCAGTCCTACTCGGGCGAAACAGCAGCAGGCGCGGATCAGACGTGAACTTAAGATCGTTCAGCGCGAACTGGCGGCGCTGAGGCGATTTCCACCAGTGAGATCGGAACGAGTCCCCGAAGCAGTGATCTCGGTTTAGTCCCAGAGAATCGAGTCACCTACACTGGACACGCACCTAGACTTTCCGAACGTCCGAGTTTTCGACTTAACGGACGCCGGTGATCGCTCACTGCTTGAAGCCGAGTTCGGAGGCAAGGAGATGAGACTCGCCTTCCGGCATCTCCTCCATCACCTCCGTGGCAGTTCGTCTCGCGACCGGCGGATCCAATGTGTCGCGGCTGAAGAGTACATCGACCGCGAATATTTGAGCGCTGCGACTAAACTTCATTCGCGCGCTTACCGGGACTACCCGCGGCGCACCACGCGCTTCCACTTCTTCAAGACCGTCTTCTCCCTCACAAATCTGCCAAGCGAATCAGAGATGAACGCTGCGTATCGCGGGTACTGCGTCGTCACGCCACTCGAACCCAAGACACTCGGGCGCACATTCCTTCGCCCTGAGGGACGTGACTATTCATACATAACCTGCAAGAGAAAAGAGAGCGTGCACTTCCTTGGCTTCGAGCTGGAGGTGATTGCAGCACCATTCGCCGAACAAGACGCCAGGGTCGGAAGGTGCGCAACCGCCGCGTTGTACATGGCCACATCGACCATCAGTCGGAACTTCCTCTTCCGGACAAGGTCGGAGTCACCGGCCGAACTGACTGAACTCGCGACACACTTTTCTGTTGGCGCCAGCGGAGGGCCCTTCCCTTCTCAGGGAGGATTGTCCGAATCTCAAATCATGTGGGCAATTCGCGAGATCGGTCTCGTGCCGCGTGCCTTTCACTATCGAGATCCTGAGAAGTATCCACCGGTGGGGGATATCCAACCGGAACGAGCGTTCAAATCTCTAACGAGAACGGCTTACACATTCATCGAGTCCGGACTTCCTTTGGTCGTGGTCATCCGATTGCCGGGAGCCGGTGACAGAAATCACGCCGCCACCATTATCGGTCACACCTACGACACGAAGCTTAACCCGGTTAAATCCAAACCAGAAGTGTCCCTCGACTCGTCAGACTGGTGCGACGAATTCATCGTGCACTGCGATCAGACCGGGCAATACATTCGGATGAAATTTACTCCGAGTACCAAGCTCTCCGATGGCCTGCCAATCATCATAGTGAATACCGATCACCTACCGAGATCCGTCGGATCGCGTATCGAAGCCTTCTACAAGGAAGCACGCGTGACCAGCATCATCGCCGCTTTGCCAGTTGGCGTCGACCTTCCGGCGAACGAGGCTGCAGCGAAGGGAAGGAATGTTCTCCTGGAGGCATTGAAGCGCCTTCCGGGCCGGATAGAGCTTCCCGACGTGAGTCGCTGTCGCACGCTCCTGGTTGCTGGCTCGGACTTACGCCGAGAGTTTCAATTCAAGGATCCGCCTTGCTCGGAGCATTTGGCTCGGCTCTATCGAGGAAGCCAGTTTTCACGTTTTGTTTGGGTTACCGAGATGTACGGTGACGCTGAGGGAGTCGTGGATCCCGAGCACTTACCAGTCATCGGAGAGGTCGTATTTGAGTCAAGCTCCACGTCGGAAGACCTAGATTTCTTGTCAATGCACTTGCCTGGGATGTTCTTCCACATGCCTCCGTCCGCCACTGGCACCAAGGCGTTTGACGAGGCTATCGATCATCCCGTCGTGCTGGACGACGACACGTCATACCAGCCCTACCTCCGCCACGACGCCTGGCTCCCATAGTTTGGCCTTGGCCTCACCAGTCCCACCTCAACACACCCATAGCACGACAGAACTTCCGAACCTAACCCCTAACCTATAGTCACGGGTTTCCCTCCCCTAGCCACGCTTCGCGTCGGGCGTCAAAACCTATAAAGCGGTCTGGTTTGGCGTGGGCGTGGCGCTATTTCGTGCCTGGTGGGGGTGGTGGGAGAGGGGGAAAGGTGGACCCCGCGACTATGGGCCGCGTTGGCGCTGGTCCCTCACTACAGTTTGTGTCACTATTCGCTCTACCATGAAGCGACGCACTCGCATAGCCCGCACGCCCCATGGCCGTCTCTTGCTGGGAGACTGCGCTGATCTGCTGAAGAAGCAGCGCAGTGGCTCGGTTGATCTGATCGTGACTTCGCCACCCTATGGCGACAATCGCCGAACCACATACCAAGGCGTCAAGACCGGAGAATACGTAACGTGGTTTGTCCCGATAGCAAGGCAGATGTACCGAGTCCTCAAAGACGATGGCTCCCTCATCCTCAACGTCAAGGAGCGGGTGATAAAGGGCGAACGAGGTACATACGTTATCGAGCTCATCCTCGCGATGCGTCAACTTGGCTGGCGGTGGACTGAGGAATACGTCTGGACGAAAAAGAACTCGTATCCGGGGAAGTGGCCCAATCGATTTCGCGATGCCTGGGAACGCTGCCTTCATTTCACCAAGCAACGGCAGTTCCGAATGTATCAAGACGAGATGAAGATCCCACTAGGAAAATGGGCGGAGCGGCGCCTAGCGAACGTGCGGCCGTATGACTTAATTCGCCAGACCTCTGCTGTTGGAAGCCCCTTCGGGAAGAAGGTGGCGAATTGGATCGGGAAGACCCACGTGTACCCGACGAACGTCCTGAACCTAGCCACGGAATCGAGAAACCGTGGTCATAGTGCGACGTTCCCGGTTTCTCTCCCGGAAAATTTCATTAGACTCTTCACGTGTCCCGGGGATACCGTCCTGGACCCGTTCATTGGATCCGGAACCACTGCCCTCGCCGCCATAGGCCTTGAGCGTCGGTACGTCGGAATTGAGATCAGCGCGGACTACTTCGATCTCGCAGCGGGTCGACTTCTTGCATTCGAACATCTCCAATCGAACACAGATCTCAGCGGAGGCGCGCCGCGGAAAGTCGCTGCATCGCGGGCGGATGTAGGTCGTCGGAAGACGGCCATCCGACGCGTGGCCGCCGCCCGGTCCCGAAGCTAGGCTCGTCCCGGCCCACAACAGGCTCTTGGAACTCCTCACCTCTTGTGCGATGCTTTGCCTACTTGAGACGCCACCAGACTCGGGGGGCAAAATGACCGCTGACGAACGAACGCGGCTGATCGCTGAGAAGAGAGAGGATACCGGCCGCACCCATCGATTGTGGTGCAAGGACGAGTGGAGGTATTTCCCCGTATTTCGCGTTCCCGTTGAGGCTCTTCTGCTCAACATCGACAACCGGCGGTTCGCAGCAGACAAGACGCTTGTGGAATCGTGGCTCGGGCGGTCACTAGATCCCGAGAACAACACCGACGACGAAGCGTCAGTCATCTCAATCCTCCTCGACACGAGCCTCAACCTCGATGGAAACCGAGTAAAGGGGCATCTTCAAAAGGAGGCAGAGTCGCTCACGGAAGACTGGCTTCGGCGAAAGCAGGAATCTCCATTTTGGATCCGACCTGACGGCACCGTCAGAAACGGAAACCGACGCCTTGCCGTTATCAAACGCCTTCAAGAGCAGGGCGGTCACGACGGCCTGGAGTGGGTCGAGACGATCATTCTCGCTCCGACCGAGATTGACGAAGAAGACCTGTTCAAAATGGAGCAGCGCGAGCAGCTCACTGAGAATCTCAAAGTGCGCTACACCGACATCAACCTGCTTCTCGCCCTTCGCGAAGCGGCCGTACTTGAGGAGATCGACTGGGCCGACGAGCAAAGCCTTGACAAAGTCGCAGGCGAACTCCAGTTGGCGGCTGGAGGAGATAAACAGTACGCGGCGATCCAACTGCGTGCTATCCGGTACATGGATGCTTACCTCGCTGACCTGGCGGTTCCTGGCGAATACCATCGGCTGAGGGGGCAGGTGGAAAGGTTCAGAGACGTAGGCAAGACGATGGCCAAGATCGAGGCCGACTATCCGCAAGATGCCGTCGACATGCTTCGGCTTGCGTTTGCAGCTATCCAGGCCGGTAATCCTCACGGCGACATCCGGGTATTGAGGAAGATCTTCCTGAATAACAGGGCGGCGTACGAAGCTCTTAACAAGAAGGTAGCAGAGTTGGAAGACGCCGCCGAAGTCACTTCGCGACCGGAGTTAGAGAATCCGGATCTCTCCGTTGTGAACGCCGTAAGCCCCGAAGAGGACGACTCGGACGGCGAGGAGGACGACACTCCTGGCCCCAACGTCCGCAACTATCCCGGTCCATCCGTAAAGAAGGAGATCAAGAACGCGATAGATGCTTTCAAGGCCCCTGATCTTGATGTGCATGACGCGTTAGTCCAGGCAAGGAGCCGACTCCACAACATCTCCCCGGACAAGCTCAAGGACGCACTATTAGGACTACAAGCGAACGATGTCCGAGGGGCCGCGCTAGACATCTTGACGTGGGCGTCCGAGGCGAAGCTCGCACTAGACGCGGGCTCGTGATCGCTGATGCAACAGAGCGCAGTTGAACTCTCTATCGACGGCGAGAGCGTCGTAGTCGTCTCGCCAACTCTTCACGGCAACCGCATGGCCAAGATGTATTTTGAGTCCATTCTTGGCGCGACTCGAACCGATATCGGCTACATCTGCCCTCGGCGCCAAAGAGATATCTCGGCCTTGGTCGTCGATATTTCGACCTACCTTGAGCGCAAGGGGTGGATTGTTACGCGGCACGGCCGCGCTCGGGAACTGGCCGAGCGTGATATCGAACGCCGACGAAGCTACGTTCGAGCGAAGGATGCTGCAGTTGAGCTCCGGGCCGGCACTGCCCAACTCAATGCTGACACCGTCTCTCAGCGGCTTCGTGAGTTTGGTTGGGACGAGGCGGAGCGTCGCCTTAAGCCCTATCAAATGGCGGGCGTCATCCATGGGGTGACGGCGGCGAACGCGGCGAACTTCTCTGTGCCAGGGTCAGGAAAGACGGCCACGGCGTTGGCTGTCGCCTCGCTTCATCTGTCGGCATCGACTATCGATGTCGTCATCGTCGTTGGTCCCCTGTCGTCCTTCCGCCCGTGGGAGACTGAATCACGCTTCGCCCTTCGGTCGAAGTTGCGAGTTCGAAGGATCCGGGGCAATGCGTCCGAGCGCGCGGAGATGTACGCGCAAACTCAGCGCCTCGACCTCTTGCTCCTTAGTTACAGCACGGCCGCCCGCGACAGAACGTATTTGCTCGAACTCTGCCGCCGGTTCAATGCGATGTTGGTCGTCGATGAGTCGCACCGAGTAAAGCGTTTTCGCGGCGGGTTCTGGACGCCCGCGCTGTTGCAGATTGCGCGAGCCACTCGCGTTCGCATGATCTTGTCGGGCACACCGATGCCGCAAAGCGGAAAAGACCTCTACAGCCAACTCAACATCTTGTGGCCAGATAGAGAACTGACCGGTCCGCCAGAAGATTTCGCAGCACGTGTCACGAGTGACTTTCAGGCCATTCTGGATGACGTTCGGCCGTTTGTCTCTAGGACGCCAAAGTCGGCGCTTGGACTTGAGCCGTATGAAGTGCTTTGGCACCGAGTTGAACTGAAAGGAACCGAGGCCGAAATATATGACCTCATCGAAAGCAATTTTCGTCGCCGCATTGATAACGCCTCCGAGTACCGTGAGAAGCTAGAGGCCCTTAAAAGGGGCAAGCCAATTCGGCTTCTTCAAGCCGCAACAAATGCTGACCTCCTAAATCGAGTTGACGGATACTACAGTCTTCGTCCCATCGAGTCGACCAATCCGACGCTAATGGACCGCCTCGCTATGTTCGGGCGGAAGGAGACGCCGGCGAAGGCCGAATTGGGTCTCAGCCTCGTGACTGACATCGTTGCGACCGGCGCGAAGGTCGTTGTTTGGAGCAACTTCCTCGGCAATCTGGATTTCTTCTCCCGGTTGGTCCGCAAGAACCTAGGCTTGCCATGCTTCCAGATTGACGGACGGGTCCCAGTTGGAGACGAGACGAAAGACGACGATCCTAACGCCGCGCGCGTATCCGAAGATTTCGGAGAGACCCGCGAGAATCTCATTGAACGTTTCCTCACCACATCTGGAGCGGCCGTTCTGGTGGCGAATCCTGCCTCATGCTCTGAGTCCATTTCGCTTCATTCGACATGTCACAACGCAATTTACCTGGATCGCACGTACGACTGCGCGCTGTTCTTACAGTCCATCGATCGGGTGCATCGCCTCGGACTCCCAACTGGTGCAAAGGTGCGCATCCACATTGTGCAAGCGACCTTCGATGGACGGGGTACAATCGACGATCTCGTCGATACCTCACTGCTCGGAAAAGAGGCGACAATGCGCGGCCTTCTCGAAGGAGCCGAGTTGCGACCCATTCAGGCGAGCGAAGATCCTCTGAGTGCCGCCGAAGGAACTCACGAAGATCTAGATGCGCTTCTTCGCTTCCTGATGGGGGAAGACGAGTAAGCGATGGACGTGCGTTCTGACTGGTTCACTACAGCGCGTCTCTCTCGGGCCGCGACCGCGTTGACAATTCTGAGCAAGGATCTGCGCCGTTGGCCATGGAAGGAGGCGTCACGCACGATATTTCGAGGCGCTGGTGGTACGATCGCCGAGGTGGACGATGTCCTCGGCCAGCTCGTCGCAATACGCCTTGTCGAGGTGAAAGGCGAAACGATACGGGTCACCACCAGCGGTCAACGCGTTGCCGCCGGTTGCGTTGATGGCGATCTCAGGGCCATCGGACTCACGCTCATCCGCGCCGGTTGCTTTCGCGATCAAGCCAGGTCTCTGATTGAGGCTGGATCCGTTCAGGACGACGGCTCACTGGAGTGCCCGACCGCGTTCGCGCGAAACGTGGCAAGCCAACTTATTGGTCTGCTGGAGTGGTGGGACGGTGTTGAACTGCTGCCCGTTCTGCGCATTCCCGGGCATCTGGTACAGGAACTCGGATCGATCGTCGCATTGCTTCCCACCGATACGTCTGCTCCGAAGTGGCTGGACGATCAGAAGACAGTTGGCAACCGAGCTGAGGCCTATACGGTGAAATGGGAGCGCACCCGAGCGAGCGATCCAGGGCTGATTGCCCACGTTGCGCTGGACTCGGATCGTTTCGGATGGGACGTCGAGGACCGCTCTGGATCGGAGCTCCGTCGAATCGAAGTCAAGGGACATCGTAGTCCCGAGATTGTGTTCAACATTAGCGCGAACGAGTGGGCGAAGGCCCGCAAATACGGGCAACTTTACGAACTGCAGTTTTGGGGCGAGATCAACCTTCGTGTCGATCCCGAGGTAGAGTACGCGACCTTGACGGCGGCGGGTTATCCAACTTGTATAAAAGATCTCGCGTCGGAATTGGATTCTGGACGCTGGGTCGTCCTGCCGACGAGCTGGCGCGTAAGCCAACCGACTTAACGAGAGAAAGCTAGAGAACCTCGCCGCATATCACCGGAAATGCCGGCTCCCCGCTGACTGCCCGTCGCACAATCTACGTTATGCGACCCGATCCGCTAGCCTCGGCCAGGCACGCACTTCAGCTGTCCTGACAACCCCAACTGACTCATAGGCGTACGCCTCCAGGCACGGGCTATCGGCTCAGATTTTCGACCTCCCCGGCGACCGCACCGACTGGGACTTGCCGCCCATGAGATAATCGATCTATGGGAGGTGAAACCATCTGACAAAACATGACTCAGCTGCAGTCCGCTCAGTTCTGACTCCAGTCGATGAGAAGGACATCTGGCGCAACTATGACGCCAAGGAAGCTTGGCGCGCGCTCGAACGTCTTGCCGGCTCCTGGTCCGACATCAACACTGGCAAACTGGCCGACGACGTCAGCCGTTCTCGTAGAGACGGCAGCCGTCCGACCTAACGGATGCGCTACCTACTCGATACCAGCTTCCTAATCGGTACCGTCCTGGGGAAGCCGAAGACCGCCCTCCCCTCCACACTGAGGCACCAGCATCTCGCGATCAGCTTCATCAGCTTGGCCGAGTTGTACGAGGGTGCGTTTCACCACACGGACCCAGCCGGGGTCATCGTCGATCTCAGATGGCAGCTCCAAGGCCTTGCCCTCCTTCCAATAACGGACGCGATCCTCCTGCGCTTCGCTGAACTCCGCGCTCACCTGCGACGGCAAGGCAAGACGCGCACTGATTTCGACCTCCTGATCGCGGCCACGGCCCTGCAACACGACCTCACACTCGTCACGCGTAACGCTCGTGATTTCGAAGACATCTCGGAACTCCGCATCGTTGAGCTTTGAGCGGGAGAGCTAACGACGCACCCGCGCCCTCTCGCCGTGCCCTAATACTTGACGCCGATGGGACAATAGGTGGTAGACGGGTCACCTATGGAACAACGTTCAACTCATGGCCAAAGTAATTTTGGCTCTCTGTCAACACCTACCGAGAACCGCATCGATGCTCTGTACGGTTCGCTCGCCAGCACCGCGCCCGTGTTGACCGCGGAGCAACTGCGCGAAATCGCCGCAGAAGCGATTGCCGAGGAAGGGGCGTTACGCAACGCACCCCGATAGCCAGCCCGTTCGGTGAGACGCTCTCCGCGAACAGCAATTAGTACTCTCTCCCTCTTTGATTCCTTCCGATCCACAAACACCCCCTTGACCACTCGCGTTTTCGACGTGAGATAATCGCCTCCGATGACAGATGACGAAGTAGTAGTACAAAAACTCGATCAGCTCCTTGACAAGAAATTCAGCGCGTCTCGCGCCGAGTTCGACAACCAGTTCAAATCCCTCAACAAGAAAGTGGATGACGGGTTTGCAGCGGTCACGAAACAGATCGACGTTGTTGCCGGCCATCTTGAGGTGATCGAGGAGCGAGTCACAAAAGTAGAGACGACCATCGCCGCCATCACGACGAGATTCGACGGTCTAGAAGAAACGCTCACCGAACAGGGCAACAAGCTCGACAGAATAGAGCGCGTTCTGACCAACAACCGCGACCGGGTCGAAAGTCATGGCGAGCGCATCGGCATCCTTGAACGCAAGACTGCGCACCTTCCTACGCCCGCGCCAAAGTAGCCCTCTCGGATCCCGATGCTGAGGCCACCGGCCTTTCAGCGCTACCCCACTCACCCTCGTTTTGACCAAGGACATTCCCGACCAGATTGGCCGGTGTCATAGCAACACGCTCTGAAGTGAAAGGAGCAATCCGTGTGAACAGTCGTGCCACCATCAGTCACGCCAAGGTCGGCGGCAGCGAGTACGGTCGGGAAAGCATCCTGACTCTCACGCTCGATGTTCGTCTACCAACACCCGTCGAAGTCCGCAGCCTCAATGAGTGGGCTGGATCGGAACTCGATTGGGACACGCGCCAACAGATCGCCAAGGCTCAGCAACGCCGCCGCAGTAACAGTAAGAACGGCCGGCTGACCAAGGCGCAGAAGAAGGCGCAAGAAGAGTCCCACGAGCAGGAAACCGAATGCAGTGTCGCCGCCTGCGAAAGCTGCTACCCCGACAGCGCCATAGAAGCGCTGATCTGCCTGGAGCATCGCCTGCCTTGGCAAGAGTGCCAAGACTGCGACGGCGAGGGAGCGATCTTCCTCGACACCGAGGATGCCAAAGCCCTGCGCACCAAGTATGACGACTACGTCGCCAGCCAACAGAGCCTCAACCGCGACGCCATGATGGCCGCACACGAGGCGGCGCTGTTTCTCCTGCTCATCAAGAAGCCCGTGATTTTGACCATCGCGCCAGCGCAGCAGGCCTTCGCTGATTTGCTCCAGCTGTCCGCACCCAGCGCCTGAGAAAGGACCGCAGAAGTTGCCACGCAACGAAACCGAACAGGAAGACGCCCCTCGTGAACCACGTAATTGGTCCGAGTGGCGGGAGGAAGCAAGCCAAGCCCTGAGCGAACTCGACCGAGCGCTCGCTCAAGCCCGTCAGGTCATCTATCGGCTCCGGCCGATGGTGCGCCCCAAGAACGAGGAGAACCCGGAGCGCGAGTCCAGTCACAACCGACGCCCCTCCCAGTTCCGGCGATCCTCGAGCGCACGCGATGAAGCCTGAGCCCCGACCGTTTTGGTCACTCTCGTTTCACTTCGACGACTGGGAGTTGGCCGGTAGAGCCTACGAGAAGAGCCGTGACATTGTCTTCGGCCTCGACATCGATGCCTCTGCCTACCGCATTCTCCTGGGCGGAAAAGCCCACGTCGTCATCGTCGGCATCGGCCTTCCCAGCAGTTCCTTGGTGGAGCAGCTCCAAGTTGCTTGTCAGCAAGGAGACGACGCTCCCCTTCCCGAACCGGTCGTGATCACGCTTGCCCTACGGCATGAGCAGTTCGCCGTCCAACCCGGAACTAAGTTCGAGCGACGAGCTCAGCTCTAGCCCGAAATAAGGAGACCTCCTTGAACACACAATCCCGAGTCTGCGACGACTGCTTGCAATCGGCCGCGGAGGAAGCCCTCGCGCCCATCGAAGAGTGTGAACTGCTCTGCACCGAGCTCGGCAGTGAAATCGCCGATCACCTCTGCGAAGAGATCGAGCTCAATGGAGAGATCCGCTGCGACTGTGCTTGTCACAGGTCTGTGAAACAGACGATACGCAACGCAGCTGCGAGGCGGGCCACATGAAGCTGCTTACTGAGGAGATCCGCAAGGCTCTACCGTCACTCCGCAGCACCGAGGAACTCGGCATGGATGCGCCGATCATCGTCAAGTTCTTCACGCCGACATCCAACTGGACCTGGTACGCCACCGAATTCGATGGCGACGACCTGTTCTTTGGATTGGTCGACGGCTTCGAAAAGGAGATCGGATACTTCTCACTCAACGAACTAGAGTCGCTCCACGGCCCCTACGGCGTCGGTATCGAGCGAGACCTCTACTTCGGAACGCATCACACACTGAAGGAGTTCATCTGAACGTACCCTCACATCGCCCGCTGTCTCTCTTCGTACAGAGCAGCGGGCTTCTACCTTTGCGGAGCTTTCTGAACTGACATGCTCCAACAGCTCACCTAATCGATCAACCATATTGACTTCTCTTATCTCTTCGTCGTACGATCTTCATTAGCCCGGCGACACGTATGTACGAATCATTCTTCGGTCTCCAGGAGAGGCCGTTTTCCATCTCTCCTGATCCGCGTTTCTTCTTCCTTAGCAGTCAGCACAAGGAAGCGCTTGCTAAGTGCCAGTACGCCGTCCAAGAACGGATGGGACTCGCCGTGGTCTACGGCGACGTTGGTACCGGCAAGACAACCATTGCGCGGCGTCTCTTCCAAACCTTCACCGACAATCCTTCTTTCCGCACCGCCATGATCATCAGTCCCCGCCTCAAGACGGAGAACGCCTTCCTGCGCGAAATCATGAAGGAGTTCGGTGTCGGGACGAAGCAATCGTTCGCGGACTCACTCGACCTCTTCCGTGGCTTTCTCGCCGCCGAGTTCAAGGTTGGCCGCACGGTCATCCTTCTCGTTGATGAGGCGCAGGGCATTCGCAGCGTGAACTTCGAGCTGATACGAAGCCTGCTGAACTACGAAACCGACAGCCAGAAGCTTCTCAACGTCGTCCTCTTCGGCCAGAACGAATTGGCATCCAAGCTGGACGCTCGTCCGGAGCTCAAGAGTCGCGTCACCATATTCGGCGCCCTCACCTCCCTCTCGCGTGACGACACCGAGAGCATGATCCGCTTCCGTTACCGAATCTCCGGTGGCGAGGATCCGCCGTTCTCGAAGGATGCTTACGACGCCGTCTATCGCTTCTCTCGCGGGCTTCCCCGTATGATCTGCACCATCTGCAACACGGCGCTTACGAAGGCATTCGTGCAGGAGATCAGAGCCATTGAGGAGCCGTTGATCAAATCTGCTGCCGAGGAACTTCGCGCGACGCCCGAGCCGCAGCCATCCGTACCGAAAAGGAGGGCTGCATGAACGACAACGATGGCACCTTCTCCAAGCTCATGGAGATAGCAGAGACAGCGCCCGCACCGCCAGAGTCACCGAAACCACCAATGCGACCGGAGGTGTCGCCCCTACCAGCGAAGGCAGTACCTGTGGAGCCCGTTGAAGACATCAACTCCACCCCCTACATCAGCCAGAACTATCGCTTCACGGAGGACGAGTTGCGCTGGCTGCGCAAGCGCGCCTTCGATCTCTCAGAGCAAGTCGGCACCAAAGTTTCGCAGAACACGATTCTCCGCATTGCCCTCCGAGAACTGCGTGACGCCTGCGACCGTAACCCAATCACGAATCCACTTTCTAAAACCGTCACCCGCTTGAAGAAATGACCGCTACGTTTCAGTCCTCCCATGCACCCATGGTTGCACGGTTGCGTCCACCCACCCGTCCAACATTCCGTCCACCCACCGCTACGTCCACCCAACAATACAACCACCCACCCATGCAACCGCGGGAGGATGGTTGTAGACGGCGGTGAGAAGATGGAAGGAATGGACCAAGTAGACATCCGCCGGCGTGACCGGCTCAAGAAACACTACACGACCGTCTCGAACATCATCATCTTCGGCTACCAGGGACTCTCTGACAGCGAGAAGCTGACCTATCAGGCGATCGACAGTTTCGACTGGAGCGATGGGGGAGGGTTGCGCAAAGGCTACGCCTATCCAAGCCTGCGTACGCTGGCGCGTTTGCGCGGCCTGGACGAGCGCACCTTGCGTCGTCACTTGGTGAGCCTGGAAGAGGTTGGCCTGCTGCGCCGGGAAGCACGCGTGGGTCAACCTAGCTTGTTGTGGATCGAGGAGCCGTCAGAACACGAGAGTGAGGCGTACTTATCCACAATTGCTATCGGTCCGGACACAAATGTCCGGGGTACCCCGGACACAGATGTCCGCCCCCCATATATGAAGAAAGACGAATCAGAAAAAGACAAAACCGTTAACGGGGCTAAAGCCTTTAAGGGGAAAAGAGGAGGGAAGCTATTCCTATCGGCCGAGGAGAAGGCCAAGCGAGAGTGGTTGGCCAACCACATGGTGGAACAGCTTGGCGATCCGCATAGTCTCGGGTTCTATCGAAAGGTCGCGTCGACCGTACCTGAGCACGACATCTTCGCAATGTTGAGTGGTGTCAAGCTGGACTATCGACAACGGCAGATCGCGAACAAAGCTGCGGTGTTTGTATCTAGGGTCCGAAGCTTGGTTACCTAGGCTCGACGCATATCAAAACGTCAGCTTTATTTGCCCTGCAAGCGACGGCTTGGCCGTGCTGGTGAATCTGAAAAGCTTAACAAGGAGGCCGTCCTCCTCCGGAATGTGAACCATATATGTGTTATCTCGAAAGTCTTCGGCCAACGCCCCAGGTGCCGCACCGGTGCTTCCGCACCCAATGACCCACAGCCGGTCATCAACCCCTGACCACGTCTTAAGGTTGACTCTACTAGTCGTTCCGACGAAGGGTATGTGTTGATGACCGTGAAGCGCCACATGAATGCCTCCGTCGATTAAGCTTTCGACCAGGCCGCCAGCGTCGAGCGTCATGCTCACCGGTCGTCCAGCCTCCGGCTCGTACGCGCCATTCGCCGGAAGCAAATGGTGGTGTAACACCGCGAAATTCATTCGCTTCATACTCAGAAGCTTCTTCCGATCGCGCCCAACCGTCGCTATCTCATCAAGCAACGGTTGGTAGCGATCGTCGCCGACGTATCCGTATTCTTTGGTTTCCTTCGACCTAGGCCGCGCTGAATTCAAGCCACAGAAAGTAAGGCACCAATCCTTCGTATTGAAGCTCTGAATTGAATTTACACTCTTCCGTTCAGTACCGTACACGTTGCCCAGCAAGAGTCGGTATGGTGCCGCCTCCTCGTGATCCCTTGTCGGATGTGGGGTGTCTTCGATGTATATGTCGTGATTCCCAGGCACCATCACAAGATGGTTGCGAGTTAATTGAAGCCTAGACAGAAGTCGTTCGAGAAAGGGGGCGGCATGCACATATCCATCCGACTTTCCTTTGGTCGTAATGTCACCGGAGAGCACCACAACCCCGATGTCTATCGACTCCTCCTTGAGAGATTCGACGATTATCGTCTCTAGCGATCGCTTATGTGCTGGTACGGTTGCATCGACGAGTGGAAAACCATAGTCATCGCCGAAATGGAGATCGGAAATATGTAAAACTGCATTGCCTGGTGCGGCAATCGGAGCAGGATGGAAAAATTCCGAGCCAGATTCTGCAATCTCTTCACGCTCGGCACCCTCCCATACCGGCAGCAGCGTGGGATCTCCCCCAGGAACTCGTCCAAACTCCTCTGTGAAGTCCTCCTTAGATACTGGCTCGAGCGATCCGAACTCAAACCAGGCCGGCAATCATTCGTCACCGTAGTAATCCGGGGTCTTTTTCCTGTCGGGAGCCGGAATGCGCTCGCCATTCTGACCAAATTCTATGCTGAGACATTGAGCAACTAGGTACTCCTTGTCCATGGTATTAGCGAGCCCAACCCGAAGCGGTAGTTCCTTAGTCGCAAGTTCTTTGAGCACATCGACTCGGGCGCCTTCCAACCCTCGCTTCCACCATCCCCACCAGACCGAGCCCAACTGCTCACGAACGTCGACATGCAATTGAATAGTCGGACCTTCGTAGTCAGAAAATCTAAGAACAACAGTCTTGAGTTTTGCCACCAAGCAACCTCCCAACCGCGTCGGCCATTGCCGGGTCACGTTTCCATTTTTCTCCAAGAGCACTGTCGGCGTTCCTGCACTCTCCGAGCGGATGCTCCAAATGAAGCAGCACCTCTTTTAGCTCATGCCAATCTGACACCATGGCGACGCGATTCCGGGATGTCCAAACATCAATCATCTGCCACCGAGGATCCCGGGTGCTCACATCTGGCAAGGTAAAGCCGCAGCAACCTGAAAGTGGAGTGAGCAGTTTTGGAGCTGGGGTCGAATGTCTTCTTAGCTTCACCGTCTGGGTACCAATGATGAATGTCTCCCAATCGGAGGGTTGTTCTCGGATCTCAAGTGAGGAGGCGATTCGATCGCCATGCCAACGGACTAACACTAGGTCAGCGCTGTGCGCCAGTTCACGACGTCCTCCGGAAACAGGCCGCTGCAGGCGAACGCCTCGCGTTCGAAGAGTGGCGTTTCGTAATTTAGTTCGCGCTCCAGAACCTCGACGTGACCGAGGGCCGATGCTAGTTCCAGCACTGCTGCTCTCTCATCCTTGGCAGTTGGCCTAGTGAATTCACCGAAGAGAGGGAACGCTATCAATCCTTGAGCACATAGAACTGATGTTGCTTGGATTAACCACGCCGACATGTCTCCCACGTACCACGGTGGATCGAGCACAACAGCCGAGTAACTACCCGTCAAATGCGCATTGCCATTGAGCGAGGCGTAGACACGTTCGACGCTCCGTGGCCAGTGTTCGAACCTAGCGTCCAAGAGGCGGTTCGAATCAACGAGTGTTGTTGGCAAATCTCGCAAGCCTGCCGCTGCAGCAATCGTTGGAGTTCCCAGCGTCAGCAGGCGCTCAAGAGGAACCTCCTGTTCTAGCCGGTCTAGTAAGCGTATTGCCGTATCTTCAGTAAAGTAGTACTCGAAACCTATCGGGTGTAACTCGGGTGTCCATTGACGCTCACGTGTTGGTGAGCCTGAGGACGAAACGACCTTAAGTTCTAGCGCTTCGACTCGCTTTGCAACTAACTTAGGTGACGCGCCTTTCGCGGAGGCGATGAGGTCGTTTAATGTCGAGTTGCCTTGTTGCGCCCGCTCGGATATGGCGTCATCCAAGCATGATATGTAGGCGGCGGATTTGTGATGTTGCATCAGCTTGATTATCTCACAAAGATACGACTTGCCGCTGGCAAGCTGTTGTGAAGCAGGTGGTCAGTGTGTCCTTTCGCTATTGAGGCCTTAATGTTCCAGTTAGAAGTTAGTCGTTAACCTATCCTGAAATAGGTTAGAAGGTGATCGGGGCGGGAGTTCATGATGTCGGCTGCGCCTAAAGGCCTAATCCTGTCCGGTCTGATGGGATCAGGCAAATCCTCCCTGGAGAGGCGTCTCGTTACGGACTATGGATTCCGGCATCCTCGAAACGTTGTAACGCGCGCGGTCGACCTATCCGAGGACCCCAATTACGAGTCAATCAACGAGCCGGATTTCATCGTTGGCGCGCGAGAAGGAGCACTTGTGTTTGCCTACAGATTCGGCAAGACGTGGTATGCGTACCGAAGGGACGAATGGCAACAGATCCTGGCTGCGGATGGACAAGGATGGGTGTTCAACGTACGCCCTTACGTCGGGCTGCTGCTCCGCTCGCTGCTCGCTTCAACCGAAGCCGTATGGCTGGACGTCGACGAGGAAACCCGGCTCGCACGTGTCCACAAGCGAGACGCCCCTAAGGATACAGATCCAGAGCGCGCTCATCAGGACTATCTGGAACTACAGTACAGGCAGCTCTATGTGAACATGCTAGATAGCTCCGACTCGGATCAGTGTCTCTCCCAAGCGTTAATGCTTGCGAACTCCGCCGGTCCAGGTCTGCAAGGCTAGTGTTCTTCAACACTTGTGCTGTGACTCCCGATGCGATCTAACTCATGGTCAGGTGCCGCGCAGGCATGACCATCGGACTCGTCGCGATGTTGCGCGATTGGCGTCCTCGCCCAGATTCAGCGTTGCCGTTCGGACACGAAAACTCACTATCGAGCCTTCTAATCCTGTTGTCTGGCAGACAACGCCTCTCCGCCTGGCCAGCGGACTAATTTGACAATTTGTGCGCCCAACGTGTCGGAAGGATCGTCCCGACACGAGTTCGCACCGAAGATCGCAATATTCTTCTCAGAAGAACATAATCTCGGCGACAAAGATACCGACTCGGGAGTATACTCGCGCCCAGCAATCCAATGCGCCTCCTTCCTTGGGCGTCCGAACGCCGCCCGGGGGCGTGATTGCGGGGAGAGGTACGTGTTGGTCCTTTCACTCCTCGTCGTGTCGGGCTGCCTTCTTGCCTTTGTGCTTCTCGCAGTACTTCCGAGTGATGGCGACAGCGTCTCGTGGAAGCTCGCGCACCTGCTACTCATCCCCCTTACCGTTATTAGTGCCATGTGGGTGTCGTCCTTCCTCGGACACCAGCCTCTGACCGTCGACGAAGCGCTGGCGCAGATCGCCGCGTCGCCGACCGCTGTCCCAGCGACGCCGACTGATACACCGCTCCCGCTCGCACCGACGCCGACGTCAACGACCCTTGTCTCAACGGCGATCGCGTCAGACACGCCGAGCGCAACGCCCGCCGCATCGGAGGTTGTCCCGGCGTCGACCGATGCCCCGGTGACGCAGACTCCGCTTCCGACCGATGCACACGTGCAGGGTGTAGTGCCGATCGTCACGCGCACGCCACGCGCTACTCCTACCGTCGATCCGAGCCTGCCGCGGCTGGCGGATCAACCTGATTCACCCGACAGTAAGACCACGCTGTTCGTAGACGGCAACGGCGGGCGCCTTGCCGCCACCGACGGTCGAATGGTGATCGAAGTACCGCCAGGTGCGACCGACGAACCACTCCGGGTGGAAATGAAACGGCTACAGCCTGCGAGTCTCAACCGGCCGACGTCAGATGCAGCGTTCGTCGCGGCGTGGGAACTCAACGCCTTCGCCGTGGATCGTTCAGACGCCCCGGTGCATCAGTTCAAGGGAAATCTGCAGTTTTCGGTGCGCCTGACACCTGAAGACATACCAGGCCTCGATCCGCAGACACTCGCCTTCTGGACATTCGACGAGGGCATTGGAACGTGGACTGCACTGCCGGTCTCGCTCAATTCCGAGCGGCGCCTCCTAGTGAGTTCCGCTAACCACTTCACCACCTTTGGCTCTACGGCGGCGAGGATTGTCAATCTCGCACCGACGTTCGAAAAGAGCATGGTCGATCTCCATTCGGGAGCTTCGGTGTTTTCCATTCCATTCGAACTCCCTCCAGCGCGCGGCGGCTTCGCTCCCAATCTTGGCCTCACGTACAACTCCGGTCGTCTTGCACAAATGCGGAACAACGCGACGATCGGAAGTTGGGCCGGAACTGGCTGGGACGTTGATGTCCCTAACATTCAAATCGAGTACGACTCCCCGGTACAGCCGCGAGTCTTCCTTTCCATGGATGGTAGCGGGGGTGAACTGCTGCGCGATCTCTCGGAAGGACAGCAGGCCGGATACTGGATCTGGCGGCTGCGCGATGACCCGTACCTCAGAGTTCGATCCACATGCCTCGACTTCAACTGCGAGTTCACCGTCACCGACCAGGCGGGCAGTGACTATGTGTTCGGATACAACGGGGCCGCGGCAGGTTACCGTCGTTGGTACACAGAGTTGGTTGGGACAACGCTCGTCTACAAGGCGTATCGACTGGATGTTCAGTTCGCGAGAGACATCAAAGGAAATCAGATCGACTACACGTATTGGCAAAACATCGTGAATGGCCCGCGCGGCCAGTACGTCCAGTCTGCGTACCCCAAGCGCATCACGTACAACGGCGGCACGGTGGCGATCACGTTTAACGATGAGAATTTCTCTGCTCTCACGACATACGACGAGTGTGTCACGAACCCCTACGACGCGACGCAGCAGTTGTGTATGAGGAAGGACACTCCTCGGAACAAGTCGCTGGCCGGATGTCCGCTTGACTACGTGGCGCCCCAGGTCACGGAAACACGGAAATTGCGTTCGGCCGAAGTGAGGGTTTATGGATCGCGCTTCCGTCGTTACGAGTTCGACTATGCGACGATCTCCGACACGTGGGCTTTCGCGGTCGAGGGTGCAGGTAGCTGTCCCTATTTCCCGCCCGTCGCCAAGGCGCCCACGCTGTCAGGATCGTTCAAGCTCACCGGTGTGCGCGTCAAGGACACGCTCAACCAGGAGCAACCGTTCATGCGAACATCGTTTAGCTATACGGGCCACAACATCGACTATATGGACGGCCCCGCGATCCTTTTTACGATGATACGGCCGCATATGGACATCGTAACCAACGGGCTTGGCGGGTCCACGTCGTTCACGTATTCGCTGTCCGACGGCAACAATGGCCAAGGCAAGCGTTGGAGACAATGGGTCGTCACGCAACAAGTTGGCGCACCTGGTGGCAATCAGCCTCCCATCGTGAAGACGTTCTACTACGGGAGCACGATCTCTCACGGCCAATGGGTTAACCCGCATTTGTATCAGCCGGAAACCTACGATCCATACAATGGCTTTATTCGAGGATTTTCGCGGGTGGACGAAGGGGCGGGGGACGGCACAGTCATCGTCCACATGTTCTTCGCGACGGGCAGTTGGCAGCTCGAGACCCTTACGGGACGCGAGTGGGCGACGTTAGTCCAAGACGCTGGGACTAGTCAATGGCACAAAGTCGAAACGACATGGTCGATTAGGCCGGTCGCGAATTTCAACGCTATTTCGGGCTACCTCGTGAACTTCGTCTATCCCCTGCAGGCCGACACGACCTTACGCGGTGGGTCGGTGACACGAACCATTAACACATTCGACAATGGCATCGGAATGAACGGGGCTCCCTGCCCTGCGAACACGTGCTACGGCCTGCTCACAACCGTTGACGCCATAGGGCCGCCAGGCACCACAAGCGCCGAAGTCCTCTCGCGCACCGCGTACCACACCGTGGTATCAAAGTGGTTGTTTCTTCCAAAATACGTAGAGAAAACCGATGTAAACGGCACTCTCTTGAGGTGCACCCGGTTTTACTACGACGGATCGAACAATGTGTCGACCGCGCCGGTGCTAGGACTGCTCACCGCTCAATCATCACCGTCGAACCCCACGACAACGCGGACGCAATGCGAGGGAACTGCAGCGTTCGCACCGTCGATCAGCTCGTACACCACCTACGAGACAGTGGGCGGCAGTCTGACCGGGACGTACGGCAACGTCGCACGAGCCTCCGTTGCCACCGACGTTGCACCTGAGACCCAAGCATCAAGCGGCGCGTTTGGTTGGGTACCCGTCGGTGTCGCGTCGAGTCTCACAGCCTATGACGTGACGCATGTGTTTCCCGAATCTCAGACGAACGCCTTGAACCAGCCACCGACGACGACTACGTTCAACTACGTCCTCGGCAAGCCGACGCAAATCAACGAGCCGAATGGGCATGTCACGTTCATCGTGTATGACGCCCTTGGCCGGATCGATCACGTCTACGACAACCTCACGCTCACGGGTCCGCCAACGGCCAAGTACATCTATAACTGGGGGGCGGTTCCTAACCAGACGGTGGTCGAGCGACGGACGCAAAATGGAGTCTCCCCGGTGCAGAGCTCGGTCTTGTGCGCGGACGGCTTCGGTCGCGAGATCGAGCGCCTCAATCTGTACAGCGGAACCAGCTTCAATAGCGTCCGCACCGACTACGACTCACGTGCGCTGAAATCGACCGATACCTATCCAGTCGATCTCGGTGTCGTGGCGGCGGCTTGCCCTGCGACGCTGGCCGCGACCGTCACGCGCAATCGCACGATCTACGCATATGATCCCCTCGGCAACATCACCACCGCGACCTCCGCGCAGGCGAACCAAACGCCGGCGTGCGTCACGGCAGGCACGATCACGTACCCACAACCATGCACGCAGAACGACACGAACGGCCTCGTCACCACATCGATCGACGGCAACGGTCATCGAACCGTTACGACTGCAGCCGTCGCGCCGCGCACATTGACGGTCGAAGAAGACGCTGGCACGGGCCAGCCTGGCGATCCCTATGTCGCGTATGCGTCGACGGTGTACACGCACGATCTCTTGGGATCGCTGACAAATGTGAAGGACGCCAACAACAATCAGACCACGATCGAGTACGACCTGGCGGGCCGCAAGACGAAGATGATCGACCCCGACATGGGTACGTGGACGTACACCTACGACGCGGCCGGCAACCTAGCCACGCAGCTCGATGCGCGGGGGATCACGACTACCCTCACCTACGACGACCTTCAGCGCCTGAAGGACAAGGCGTACAGCGGTGAGCCGTCGTCCAACCTGACGCCAGCCGTCCACTACTACTACGACACCGATTATCTTGGTGCGACACTATGCCCGCTCGGGGCGGCGACCCCGAGCAGCGCGATCGGTCACCTGACGAAGGCGATCACGACCGGCCTAGTCTCCGGCGTGCCGACGGATCTTACAACGCAGTATTCTTGCTTTGATTCCCGGGGACGGCAGACGCTGTCGCGGACGCTGCTCAACGGGGACGCGACGAACTACGACATCCGCCGAACGTATGACGACATGAATCGAGTGGTGGATCTCACCTACCCGGACACGGAAGTCGTGCATAGCACGTACGACCCGGGCGGCGGATGGCTCAATGGACTCTGCCAGTGGAACGGCGCGTCCTGTGTCGCGGGCGGAAGCTATCTGACGGCTGCCACGGCCCAGGCATCGGGTGCGCCGAAGAGCCTCTCAATGGGTGACGGTTTAACCACTGCGTACGGATACGATTATCGCCAACGACTGCTGACGATCCAGACCGGCACGTCCGGCGCCCCGACTTCTACCCAGAGCTTGACCCTTGCCTACGACGAGGCAAGTAACGTCACGTGCGTCGGCGACAACAACGACTGCGCTCCCGGCAGCCCCGGCGGCGAGAAAGTGAACTACACGTATGACGCATTCAACCGGCTGAAGACGGGGATCGGGTATCTGGGCGGCCAGACGGCTTCGTACACGTACGATGTGTTGGGCAACCTAACGATGAAACAAGAGGGCTCTGTAAGCCTGACTCTCCCCTATCCAACGGCGGCGCCTGCGGGCGTCGTTCGCCCGCACGCCGTGCAATACATCGATGGTGCGCCTAAGCGTTGGTTCACCTACGACCCGAACGGTAACCAGATCGGGAGCGGCAATGATGCCTTCACGTACGACGCCGAGAATCGCTTGAGCGCGATTCACGCGGCGAGGCCCGCAACGCCGCCCGCCACCGCCTCGGCTTGCATGGACCTCGACTTTGATGGCGTGATCTCGGTTCTGGATCTCACGAAGATGGCGAACAGCTACCTCAAGACATCAAGCGATCCGACGTTCGATTTCCGCGCCGACCTCGACTGGGATCGGGCCATTTCCATTCTCGATCTTACCCGCGAAGCGGCCTGCTATATTCAGCCGGCGGCGGCCCAATCGACCCAGTACATCTACGACGCAAATGGCGCGTTACTCAAACGCCTCAACAAAGACACGTCGACAAACCCCTCCACGACGACTACAACCGTCTACATCGGCGGCATCTTCGAGCAGACCTCATCGTCCGTGAGCGGGATCACCGGCAAGACGAAATACTACGTTGCGTATGGCCGTGCGATCGCGGTCCGCCAGACACCCGTTGGCAGCACAGAGACCCTGTCGTACTTGTTGGCGGATCATCTCGGCAGCAGCGTGGGTTCGGTCGATAGTCTCACCGGAACGATGACCACGCAGAAGTACTGGCCGTACGGCGCCACCCGCATGGCGGGCGCGCTGAACACCGACAGGGCGTACACGGGGCAGCGCCAGGAGGACACGGGCCCGCGGCAGGACGCGACGAACGCGCTCGGCCTGTACAACTACAAGGCGCGGTTCTATTCGACGGTGACGGGGCGGTTCGTGTCGGCTGACACGATCGTCCCCACCGCAGATGGGCGTGGTCTAAATCGCTATTCTTACGTGGGCAACAACCCGCTGACTTACTCGGATCCGACGGGGCATTGCTTCACATGGCTTGGGAAAATGCAACGCTGCAACAAAGACGACGCGAAAGGCTGGATTACCTGTGGAATCAAGCACAGTTGTAGCGCAGATCTGAATAGAATGGCGGACTGGGCGATCGGACTACGGGAGTTCTATGACAGCGTACAGCACCTCCTGTGGTGGGAAAGAACAATCGCTCGGGATAATCGATGGGAGAACGAGATCAGATCCATCAGATCCGCCGAGATTCAGACGTGGACCCAGATCCCCATCTTGCATTATCGGTCGACCGGCGCCGAGATCGATCCAGAGAGTCCGTTCGCTGGCCTGCGAGTGGGAACGAGGCTGGCATCATTTTGGATAAATAACGTCACGTTCGACTATAGCTATCTGGACATTCGCATCAGCGTGTCTGGCACATACATGCGTTACGTTGGGGACACTGGGCTACAGATTTACATCCGCGACAGCGGACGAGATCCCGTAGGTGTAGTCGACTCAGGAAGGTCTGGAGGGAATGCAGGGCATTCTGTCGAGTTTCACGCCTGGGGCTGGACGAGTAGAGCGTCGCTCTTCGATCCGGACGTAACATCCTTGCGCGTCTCGTTCGGCGGCGGCTCGCTGGGATATGTTTGGACAGGACCCGAGAGAGGGCGCATCTGGGAGTTCGGCGACCTCGTTCGCATGGCGGGACGATGATGCTTGGGAGGCCGCGACTTGTGCAGTCAATCACTGCTGCCGCAATCGTGTGCGCGGCCGCCGCCCTTTCGGCATGTGCGGCGACGCCGGCAGCTGCACCCACTCCGCGTTCGGTCTCGCAACACTTCCTAAAGGCGACGTTCGTCGCCGACTACAGCTTCGAGGTATCCGGTGCGGTCAGCCTTCGCGGTAGCGTCCGCTGGGCGCAACGTGACGGCACGAATGTCAAGGTTACTGTTCGCGTCCCGGACGGTCCCAGCGAAGGTGTCTACACCATAACCAGAGATGGCGCCCGCAGCGAATATTGCGCGTCGCTCGGGAAGGCGTCGACTGCGACCTGTAAGGACCTCGGAACAGCGGTTGACGCGCTCTTGCCATACGGCCCACAGCTGCTCAATCTTGCAGATGCGAGCGCGCCCTCTGGAGACAGAGAGTTCATTGGTGAGAAGGGGACGTGTTTTGAGAACGTCGGACGACAGGAGTGCCTAAGCTCCGACGGTGTGCCACTCTTCTCGAACGGTTACTTCGCCGACATAGCGATCGGCGCCGTCCGCTCACCCTTCGCTAGAAGTACGGAGTCGGATAACTATGACTGGGGGGTCGCGGCACAACAGATCGTGGTGATATCGCTGTCTCGAAAACCTGGTCCAGAGGACGTCTCGTGAGGCGGCCGCTCAATCGTGCTCTCCGGGGCGAGTGCCGTCACGTTCCCGTTCATACTCGACCCGTTCTTCTACAGTGAGAACTCGTTCAGCATGCTGCGGGCTCATGGACGATCGAGTAACGGGTTCAGCATTGCGGACAGCTTCTTGAGTGCGCGCGTGATCGCGCGTCAGGCTGCCGTCCGAATACCTTATATCAACACTTCTTTGCCGTGGACGCTCTCCGGAGGTGGGCAAGTTCGCGGAGTGGAGTTTCGACGGCAAACTCGCCTTCCTTACCGGAGACACGGGACGGACTGTTCTGAAAATTTGGATGGCAGGCCAAGGGGACGCTTCCAGAATCACGCTGTCGGAGACCCTTACCGGCGGGAGTGCAGTGTCCTGGTCCGCAGATTCCATGAGGGTTACGGTTGGTACGAATCAAGGCGTGGCGATCGTTGAGACGGCCACGGGGAACGTCCAACACCTCTCCTCCAAGGGGATTCCGCAGTTCGCTCCTGGTCAGCCTGACCTACTCGCGGTCCTCGACAGGGGCGGAGAAAATACTACCCTTACCATATTTCGGCGCGCCGAGAAGATCGCCGCGCGTTCGTTCCCCGACAGCGATCCGGCGTCGTTCGTTTGGTCCCCGGACAACGAGTGGCTCGCTACTTCGTCAGACCGCGAGGTCGCCGTATGGAACTGGCGCACCGACGAGTCACGGGTGATCGCTCGATCAGGAGTAGGAGGATTCACACGGGGTATCGCTTGGATGCCGGACTGATCGTCGATGTCGACCGGTCGATTTATCGTCTCCCTAGCTGCACGCCGGTTCGGACGGTAGTGTGTGGCCTCCTTGTCACGGGTGTCCACGTTGTGACCAACCTGCCCCCCGGCGCAACGGGTGGAGACTACTTGTAGGATCCAGATTCGGCGACGTGCGCGGAGTTCGGGATAGTGCCGGCCCTCTGAGCGCACTCTCAAGAGATCGCGGGTTCGTATTCCCCCACGCGCTACCACTGATTCGAATCTGCGAAGGGCATGATTTCAGTGTCGTAGCTTGACTTGTTGAGGTGCAAAAGTCATCACGATCGATCAGGGGCGCCGAGACGGCTCGCTGAGATCGATAAGATCAATTGGACTCACTCAGTCGCTGCCTCATACAATCCGATGGTCAGATGCCGTGCGGGCATGACCATCGGACTCGTTCGCTGATTGCGCGAATGGCGTCCTTGCCCAGATTCAGAGATGCCCCTCGGACACGGAAACTCATAATCGAGCCTTCTAATCCGATGGTCGCAGGTTCGAATCCTGCCGGGGGTGCCACAACATTCGTCGCGCGCGCGATGCTGGACGCCGCTGCCGCAACCCGTCGAGCTGGTCGATGGTGATCGTCGTCGCGCCGATCGCGTGCCGGCGCGCGCGCGATGCTGGACGCCGCTGCCGCAACCCGTCGAGCTGGTCGACGGTGGTCGTCGTCGCGCCGATCGCGTGCCGGCGCGCACGCTGCTGCTGGACGGAGGGCCATCAAGATGGCATGATCTAGCTTCAACGAGGCCGCGCGCGAGCATCCGAGGGCGCAGCGGCTCTGACACTACAGCGCGGTGTCCTGCCGACAAGCCACCGACCAGGCCAGCGAAAGGGAGTGAACATGCCACGACGATCGATAGCACGCATGGCGTTTGCGGTCGGTGGCGCGACCCTCGCGGTACTGAGCGTACTGTATTCGGTGGGGACGGCGGGCGCGGTCACGTTCCTCCCGAAGACCGACTACGCGGCGGGCACCGGCCCTCTCTCCATGGCCACCGGCGACTTCAACGGGGACGGGAAGACAGACCTCGCTGTCGCCAATTTTAGTGCCAACACCGTGTCGATCCTGCTGGGTACGGGCACGGGGACCTTCGGCGCGAAGACCGACTTCGCGACGGGCACAAACCCTTCGTCGATCGCCATCGCCGACCTTAATGGCGACGGGAAGCTCGACATCGTCACGGGCAATCAAGGCACGAACACCCTGTCTGTTCTGCTGGGCACGGGCACGGGCAGTTTTGGCGCGAAGACTGACTTTGCGACCGGCGTCAATCCTCTCTCGGTGAGAATCGGCGACTTCAACGGGGACGGGAAGCCCGACCTCGCGGTCGCGAACGCCGTGGACAACACGGTTTCTGTGCTGCTGGGCACGGGCACGGGCAGTTTTGGCGCGAGGACCAACTTCGCAACCGGCAACAGTCCTCAGTCCGTGGCCATTGGCGACTTCAACGGGGACGGAAAGCCCGACCTCGTGGTCGCCAATTTTAGTGCCAACACCGTGTCGATCCTGCTCGGCACGGGCACGGGGACCTTCGGCGCGAAGACGGACTTCGCGACCGGCACCGGCCCGCAGTTTGTCGCCATCGGCGACTTCAACGGTGACGCAACGCCCGATCTGGCCGTCACGAACCTCAACGGCAACACCGTGTCGGTGCTGCTGGGCACGGGCACGGGCAGCTTCGGCGCGAAGACCGATTTCGCGACGGGCAACAAGCCGAGCACCCTCGCCATTGGCGACCTTGACGGCGACACGAAGGCCGACCTCGCGGTCGTCAATTATGGCGACAGCACCGTATCGGTCCTGCTGGGCACGGGCACGGGCAGCTTCAGTGCGAAGACCGACTTCAGCACCGGCTCCGGCCCCTGGCAAGTAGGCATCGGCGACTTCAACGGGGACGGGAAGCCCGACCTCGCGGTCGCCAATTTTGTTGCCAACACCGTGTCGGTTCTGCTCCAGCCGCTGGCGAGCGGTACCCCGACGGCGACGGCGACAACGTCGACCCAGATCACAGCCACGCCAACGTCAACGCTGAGCACCGCCCTGAAGACATCCACGCCGACGGCAACGCCGACATCGACATCGACGCCGGTGCCGTCGGCCACCTCTCCGGCCACCAGCCCGACCGCCGCGCAGCCGAGCCCGACGGGTAGAGGCGCGGGCGTGATCGTCGGCCCGAACACCGGCAGCGGGCCGGGGGATGGCGGCGCCGCGCGTTCGGCCTTCGTGATCGGGGCGATGATGCTCGCGGCCGCCGGTATGTTTGTGGCGGGCATCGGCCGAAGGTTGCTGCGCTAGGTTCGCCAGGCACAGGGCGCCTGGCGCGACGCATCGACATCGGCGCCGCGCCGCCGCGGGATGTGCGGTGGCAGCGATCACGCTTCGGGTGAGTGGACGCGCGTCCTACTTAGAGGGCCGCCGCGCTAGTTCAGCGCCTGCCCTTAGCCCCCAGGCGGCCTCGGCGCCCTGGAGCCGGTGCAGATGACGGACCGGCGACCTCGTCGGGTTTGCGCTTCCTGCGTGAAGAAGTGGTGCCCGGCGCCCTCGCCTCGGCCGCTGCTGATCACCCAGCATCGGTTATCCAAACGTAACTGCGACTCTAAGAACTGCGGACCCGCGCAGGTGGGGTGCGTGGGCGACGTGCGCTTCGGCCGGGCGACTATTGGCGTGCCAATTCACGCAGGAAGGGCTTGACAGGCGTGCTGCGGTGCTGTAATTTATCGATCAGTTAAATAACTGAATGGTGAAATACGCATGGTCATGGACCGGCTCGACAGCACGTTCGCGGCACTTGCCGACCCCACCCGCCGCGCGATCCTGTCGCGCCTGGCGTCGGGGGAGATGTCCGTGACCGAACTGGCGGCGCCGTTTGCGATGACGCTGCCGGCGGTCTCCAAGCACCTCAAGGTGCTCGAGCGGGCCGGCCTCATCACGCGGAGCCGCGAGGCGCAGTGGCGTCCGTGCCGGCTGCACGCGGCGCCGCTCAAGGACGTCGCCGACTGGGTGGGCAATTATCGCCGCTTCTACGAAGAGAGCTTCGATCGGCTGGACGAATACCTCCGCGAAGTGCAGGCCAAAGGCGATGAAGCAGCAGGAACGGAGGGTGCCTCACGCTGAACGCATCGACGTCCTGGAGACGAACCCAAGTGAACCCATCGTGAACCTATCACTGAATCGGAAGGACGACGCGGCTGACGGCGCGCTGAGGTGCGGCAGAAGACATTCGCCGCGCGCGCAGTGCGGCCAGGAGGGGCGTTATGGCGCTGGAGGAACTCAGTACCGAGACAACACTGGTTTGGGCGAACAGGGCGGACCGCAAGCTCATCGTGGAGCGGGTGATCGATGCCCCGCGCGAGCTGGTGTGGAGGGCGTGGACCGTGCCCGAGCAGATCGCCCGCTGGTGGGGCCCGCGCGGCTGGACCACGACGAACTACGCGATGGACGTGCGGCCGGGCGGGGTATGGCACTACTGCATGCGGGGCGCCGGAGGCGAGGAGTCCTGGGGCAAGGCTGTCTATCGCGAGATCGTCGAGCCGGAGCGGCTCGTCTACTATGACGTCTTCTCGGATGCCGGCGGCAATACCGTTGAGGGCATGCCGGGGATGCTGATCACGCTGGAACTCGCGGACCTTGGCGGCAAGACGAAGCTCACATCGTATGCGGAATTCGCGACGGTCGAGCAGCTGGAGTCGATCCTGGCGATGGGCGTCGTCCAGGGGTTGAGTGAAACGTGGGACCGCATGGCTGAGCACCTGGAGACAGAACAAGGAGTTGCGCGATGACAGAGCAGAGCAGTGCCCAGACGAAGACAGCCGATCGAGCCGTGGTGGTCACGCGCACCGTCGATGCGCCGCGCGAGCTTGTGTGGAAAGCGTGGACGGAGCCTGCGCGCGTGATGCGCTGGTGGGGGCCGAAAGACTTCACCTCGCCGCGGTGCGAGATCGATCTCCGCACCGGCGGCACGTACCTCAACTGCATGCGGTCGCCCGACGGCCAGGACACGTACAGCACAGGCGTCTATCGCGAGATCATCCCGCTCGAGCGCCTCGTCTACACCGATCGCCTCGCCAACGCGGACGGGAGTTTCGTGCCACCTTCGCACTACGGGTTGCCCGCCGACACCAAGATGGAGGCGCTGGTGACGGTGACATTCGAAGATCACGAAGGCAAAACGAAGCTGACGCTGACACACGCGGGCCTCCCGAGTGGCGAAATCAGCGATATGGCTGTGACGGTCTGGAACCAGGCCCTGGACAAGCTCGCCAAGAGCCTGCACCCATTTGCGTTGGCGGCGACGCTGCGACAGCAAATGGACGAGGTTGGCGTCGTTGTCAGTGGCGTAGATGAGGATGTCGCCTCGCGGCGGGCAGCGGACGGCAGCTGGAGCGTGAAGGAGTGCCTCTCGCATCTGCAAGGGGCGGACGGCGACACGTTCCTCGACAGCGTGCGCCGGTTCTTGGATGAAGGTACGCCGGAAATTGACGTTGAGCCGGGCGTCACACATTTCGATGCGAGCCGGCAAGCGATGACTGTGGCACAACTGGCTTCTCGCGTGCAAGCGCAGTATCGAGCGATCGCGGATGTTCTGGCCGGGGCAAGCGCGGAGGATCTCGGACGGACGGCGCACATCCCGTTGTTCGCGCAGACGCCGTTCGGCGATCATCCGACGCTGGCGCAGTTTGTGGGCGTGATCTCCGGCATGCACGTGGCAGGGCATCTGGAGGATATGCGAGGGCGAAGGTAAGGCGCGACGATCCGCGGCGAGCACGAAGTCACCGAAGGAGTAACACCATGACGGCATCCGATCTCGCAGCGGAGACAAGACAACTAACGGTCGTGATCACGCGTACATTCGATGCGCCGCGCGAGCTTGTGTGGAAGGCGTGGACGGAGCCGGAGCGCTTCATGCGCTGGTGGGGCCCGAAGATCTTCACGTCGCCGATGTGCGAGATCGACCTGCGTATCGGCGGCAAGTACCTCTGGTGCATGGAGTGGCCGGATGGGCGCCGCAGCTACTCGACGGGCGTGTACAGCGACATCGTGCCGTTCGAGCGCCTGGTGTTCACCGACAGCTTCGCCGATGCGGACGGCAACGCCGTCCCGGCATCGCACTACGGTATGAGCGAAGACATCCCGTTCGAGATGCTCGTAACCTTGATCTTCGAGGATCGCGACGGCAAGACGAAGATGACGCTGACCCACACCGGCCTGCCCGTTGGGGAGATGAGCGATATGACCAGCCAGAGCTGGAACGAGTCGTTCGACAAGCTCGCGGAGAGCTTGCGATAGGGAGGAGCGAAACAGCATGACGAAGCTCGATATCCTCGTGCCGCCCGGCAAGCAGGAGATCATCATCACGCGGGAGTTCGACGCGCCACCGGCGTTGGTGTTCAAGGCGTTTACCGACCCCGACCTCATACCGAGATGGTGGGGGCCGGCGAGCCTGACGACGCTCGTCGACAAGATGGACGCGCGGGCAGGTGGCAGCTGGCGATTCGTGCAGCACGACGCCGCGGGCAACGAGTACGCGTTCCACGGCGTGTACCACGATGTCCTGGCGCCGGAACGCCTGGTCTACACCTTCGAGTGGGAGGGGCTGCCCGGCCACGCGCTGCTCGAGACCGTGATCTTCGAAGCGTCTGGCGGCAAGACGAAGATCACCGATACGTCGGTCTTCCAGACGCTCGAGGATCGCGACGGGATGGTGGCGAATGGCATGGAGGGCGGAGCCGCCGAGAGCATGGACCGCATGGCCGAACTGTTGCGAGGGATGGCGTGAGCGCCGTGGCACGCACCGTCGACGAATACGTCGCAGCGCTGCCAGACGACGCGCGCGCGGTGATGGAGACGCTGCGCGCGACGATCAAGGCCGCCGCGCCGAAGGCGACCGAGAGCATCAGCTATCAGATCCCCACGTTCAGCTATCGCGGGCCGCTGGTGGCGATCGCCGCCTGGAAGCGTCATTGCGGCATGTACCCGATGAGCAACGCCGCCATCGCGGCGTGCGGCGACGCGCTCAAGCCGTACGAGGCAGCCGGCACCAAGTCGACGATCCACTTCGCGCTCGACAAGCCGCCGCCCGTGACGCTGGTGAAGAAGATCGTGAAGGCGCGGGTGAAGGAGAACGAGGCGCGCGGCAAGAAGTGACGCCCGCGATGGAAGTTGGCGAGAGAAGGAGCAACGACATGACGGCTGGAAGCGGTAGTGCGGCAGTGACGGCAGACCGAACGATTGTAGCGACGCGACTGTTCGACGCGCCGCAAGCGCTCGTCTTCAAAGCGTTTACGGATCGCGAGCATATCGGCAAGTGGTGGGGGCCGAACGGGTTTACCACCACCACGCACGAGATGGACGTACGCCCCGGTGGCGCCTGGCGGTTCATCATGCACGGGCCTGACGGAGTGGACTATCCGAACCTCATTGTGTACACGGAGGTCGTTTCGCCGGAGCGCCTGGCGTACGATCACAGCGACGACGACGGCGGCAATTCGTTCCGCGCGCTCGTGGAACTCACGGAGGAAGACGGCAAGACGCGGGTAACGATGACGGGGATCTTCGCGACGGCGGCGGAGCGAGAGCGCGTCGAGGCGGAGTTCGGTGCGGTTGAGGGTGCAGAGCAGACGCTGGCACGGCTCGCGGAGCACCTGGCAGGCAGGTAAGTCGAGAGCCTGGGCCGGCGCGAGCAATACGATCAACATGACGAAAGGAAGATCAAGATGAGGAGCGTGGTCTCGGCGTTGTTCATTTCGCTGGACGGTGTGACGGAGTCTCCGAACGAGTGGCAGTTTGACGTTTTCAATGACGAATTGATGTCGGCGATGTCGTCGTCTATATCCGCGCAGGATGCCGTGCTGCTCGGGCGGGTGACCTACCAGGAGTGGGCTTCGTACTGGCCGACGTCGAGCGACGAACCGTACGCCAGCTTCATCAACGGCACGCCGAAGTTCGTGTTCTCGAGCACATTGCGCGCGGTTGATGAGTGGCAGAACTCGACGTTGATCAGCGGCGATGCGGCGGAAGCGGTCAGAGCGCTAAAGCAACAGCCGGGCAAGAACATCGGCGTACAGGGCAGCCCGACGCTCGTACGGTGGCTGCTCGAGGCGGAGCTGCTGGACGAGCTGACGCTGATGATTCACCCGGTCGTCACGGGCAACGGAAAGCGCCTGTTCAACGAGGGCGGCGCCTTGAAGAAGATGCGGCTCGTCAACAGTACGACGACCGCGACGGGCGTCGTACTGTTGACGTATCAACCGGTATAGCAGCGCTCGTCGGTGTTCCGTACAGTTGACTCTCGGACGGGTTCGATCGAGCATGAGTGGCCGGCGACGAACTGCCCGCGAAGGTAGTCGTCGGCCGGGTGTTTGATCGGAGGTCAGCCATGCCGAGATGGACCGCAAGTCAGATACCGAGCCAGGCTGGGCGCGTGGCGATCGTCACGGGTGCGAACAGCGGCATCGGGTTCGAGGCGGCGCGCGAACTTGCGCGCGCGGGCGCCAGCGTGGTGCTGGCGTGCCGGAACGCGGACAAGGGCGCGGCGGCGAAGCGCAAGATCGACGAAGCGGTGCCGGCGGCGTCCGTCGCCGTCGAGTCGCTCGATCTGGGCGATCTGGCATCGGTGCGGGCGTTCGCGGCGCGGTTCGCGTCCACGCACGACCGCCTCGACCTGCTGATCAACAACGCCGGCGTGATGGCGCCGCCGCGCCGGGTCACGTCGGACGGGTTCGAGCTGCAGTTCGGCACGAATCACCTGGGGCACTTCGCGCTCACGGGGCTGCTGATCGGCATGATGGACGGCCGCGACAACGCGCGCGTCGTCACGGTGAGCAGCGGTGCGCACCGGACGGGGCGGATCGCGTTCGACGATCTGCAGAGCGAGCGAACGTACGGGCGCTGGCGGGCATACGGGCAGTCGAAACTGGCGAATCTGCTGTTCATGTTCGAACTGGACCGCCGCCTACGGGCAACCGCGGCATCCATCCGCAGCGTCGCGGCGCACCCCGGCTATGCGGCGACGAATCTGCAGTCGGCGGCTGCGCCGAAGCTCGACAGCATGCTGATGGCCGTCGGCAACGCCATCTTCGCGCAGAGCGCGGCGATGGGCGCGCTGCCGACGCTGTACGCGGCGACGGCGCCCGGCGTCGATGGCGGCGCCTACGTGGGTCCGAGCGGCCCGTTCGAGCTGCGCGGACACCCGAAGCCCGTGGCCGCCAGCGCCGCCGCGCGCGACGAGGCGGTGGCGCGACGGTTGTGGAGCGTGTCCGAAGAGCTCACTGGCGTGCGCGTGATGAGCCAACCCGCCGAGCCCGCCGCGAGCCAGCCGACCCCCACCGGGTAGCAGAGTGAGCGCGCACATTGCCGACGGCGACATCGATGAGTTGTTCCGGCACGTTGGCCAGGGGAACGCGGCCGCCGTTACGGAGATGCTGCGCTACCGGCCGGAGCTGTCGCGCGCCCGCGATGCCTCGACGCTGTCCGTGCTCCCGTTCGCGCGCTACATGCGCCAGGACGCCATCCTCGACGTGCTGATCGAGACAGGCCCCGCGCTCGACATCTTCGACGCCGCGAGTATCGATCGTGTGGACGTGGTGCGTGACCTGCTGGCGCGCGACCGCGCGCTCGCGACGGCGTACGCGTCCGACGGCTTTACGGCGCTGCACTTCGCGTCGTACTTCGGGAGCACCGGCGCGATGAGCGCGTTGCTGCAGGGCGGTGCGAATATCGAGGCGGTGACGCGCAACTTCCTGGCGAACATGCCGCTGCACGCCGCGGCCGCGGGAGGCCGCATCGAGGCGTGCCGGCTGCTGTTGCGGAGCGGCGCCGACCCGAACGCGAAGCAGCACGCCGGCTTCACGCCGCTGATGACGGCGGCGTTCGCGAACAACCGGACGCTCGCCGAGTTGCTCATCGCCCGAAACGCCAACGTGGATCTGCGCAACGACGACGGTAAGACCGCCGCCGACGTCGCTGCGGGCGTCGGCAATATGGAGCTGGCGGCGCGGCTGCGGCTCGGGGAGCGGATCGTCGACAGGGAGAAGGCGTAGCACATGCGCGCGGGCACCCGAGAGCTTGCGCTCGGGGTGTGTTGCGTCGTGAGATAGCGGAGACGCACCATGAACATCGTACATCGCTGGTACTGCAACTCTGATCGCTGGGCGAAGATGCTTCAGGAGCAGATGCTGCCGGCCGCGCTGCGCGGCATCGAACTTGGCGACGATCTGCTCGAGGTCGGGCCGGGGCCGGGCAAGAGCACCGATTGGCTGCGCGAACGCGCGGCGCACGTGACGGCGATCGAGATCGATCGCAAGCTCGCGGCGCTGCTCACGGCGCGGATGGCCGGCACGAACGTCACGGTCGTGGAGGGCGATGCGACGGCGATGCCGTTTCCCGATGCGTCGTTCAGTGCGGCGGTGTGCTTCACCATGCTCCACCACGTGCCGGCGGCGCTGCAGGATCGGCTGCTCGCGGAGGTTGCGCGCGTGCTGCGGCCCGGCGCGCCGTTCGTCGGCGGCGACAGCCGGCCGAGCCTGATGTGGAACATCTTCCACGTCTTCGACGATCGGAATCCGGTCGATCCGGCGACGTTCGCCGGGCGGCTGACGCGCGCCGGGTTCGTCAATGCCGAGCTCCCGTACATGACGAAGACCGGCTTCGGCTGGCGCGCCACGCGCGGATAGCCGCGTCGTTAGACAGACACCGCTTCGACCGGCACGATCTTCACACTGTCGTCGACGATCGTGGACAGATATGCGGTGACGCGCATGCCGAGGTAGTGCTCCTGCAGCATGGCCGTCGCGCGCAGCAGATCGTCTCGATGCATCGCTATCTCGCGGTTGCCGCGCGCGAGGTCCCGGTAGACGCCGCAGGTCACGTGGTTCATCAGCAGGATGCTCTGGAAGTGATGCAGCGATCGCAGCAGGTGGATTTCCTCGAGCATCGACTCGCGGGCGATCGTGCTGGTCGAGCGGACGAGCGAGAAGACGCCACCGGGCCGCGCCAGCAGGTCGTATGCGTTATCGAGTCCGAGGTCGAGCCGAATCTGCCGTTGCGCCGAGATGAACCGGAAGTCGGAACACGAGATGACGAGCGCCCGGCAGCGTGCTTTGCTCAGCTGGATCGGTTCCATGCGTCCGGACTCCTCTTGCGGCTTGCATCTTCGGCGGCTGGCGGTGAGACGGCGGTACTGCGCCGCGCGCCCACTATACAATCCCTGCCGCTGACGCTCGCCAATGGCCGGCCGGGATCGATCGCCGAGTTCCATCATCCGCCCGGGCCGCTGCCGTCGAGGAGGATCAGGAGTCTCTTGGGCGCGACGAGGCGATACGCGTCCTCCACGATCGCGGCGACCTCCGTCCAGTCGGCGCGGCCGTCTTCGAGACGGACGCCGATCCAGCCGCGTGTGCCCTGGTACGGCGGCACGAAGTATCGCTCCGGGTCGGCGCGCACGAGCAGATCCTGGACGGCGAAGGTCGCGTTGCACCATGCGGCGATGCGGCCGTCGTTGTGATGGTTGTTCGAGAACATCACGAACATCCTGCCGCCAACGCGGAACGTCGGCTCGCCCCAGGCGAGCTTCTCCGTCGCCTCGGGCAGCGCGAGGCAGAGCTTGCGGAGACGGTCGATCGGTTTGAGACGTGGCATCGATCCTCTCCGGGCGTCAGGCGACGTTGCGGATGCGCGAACCATCGCCGGCCGTCTCGACGAGGATCTGGTCGGGGAAGTTGTCGCGGTTGGTGAACGCGTCGAGGTGTGAGACGACGATCACCTTGTCCATGTGCGTCGAGAGCTGCCGCAGCTCGTCCACCATCTGCTGCTGGCCGGCCTGATCGAGGCTGCCGAACCCCTCGTCGATGACGATCGACCGCATGCCGCCGGCGCCGGCGTACTGCCCGATGCCCGACGCGATGGCGACGGCGCAGCGGAACTTCTGCGAGCCGGAGAGCACCTTCGGGCTGCGCGGCTCCCGCATGCAGGTGGAGTCGATCGCCTGCAACTCCAGCAGGTCGCCCTTCGTGCGCTCGATCGTCAGCTGCAGCGTGCCGCCGGTGAGGCGCTGCAGGAACGCGTTAGCGTTGCTGGTGATGGCGTTGAGGGCGTCGGTGATCAGCAGGCCCTGCAGCCCCTTCTTGCCGAGCAGATCGGCGAGCTTCTTCAGCCGCTTGATGCGCACCTCGGCGCGCGACTTGTCCGCCTGCATCCGCGCCAGCTCGCCGATGCGCGCTTCGAGCATGGTGAGTTGCTGTTGCGCTGCCTGTAGCGCGTCGCGCGCCGACGTGGCGGCGGCGTCCGCTTCGGCCGCGGCGGCGCGCGCGACGGCTTCCTCGATGCGGTGCGGCGCCGGGATCGTTGCGATCTCGTCGAGCTTGGCCGTGCGCTGGCCGCTCCACGCGGCGTGGTCGCGGACGGCCGCATCGAGCGCCGCTTTGCGCTTCGGTGCGCCGGCGAGGCCTTCGCGATGCGATCGCAGCGTCGCGAGCGTGTCCGCCGGGTCGGCGAGCGCCGGCTCCGCGAGCGCGCCCAGCCCGTTCGCGAACGCCTCGGCGGCCTGACGGTGGCCGGCCGCCTCCTGTGCGCGTTGCGCCGCCTGCGCTTCCAGCGCCGCGCGGCGATCGCGAGCTGTCGCAAGCGCATCGCGCGCGGCCGCCTCCGCGGTGCGAGCCGCGTCGAGCGATGCGCGGGCGTCGTCGAGCGCGTGCTGGGCTGCGTCGAGGTGCGCTTTCGCCGCATCGTGCGCCGCGCGAGCCTGCTCGACGTCCTTCATGCGGCCGTCGAGCTGCGCTTCGTGTTCGGCGAGCAGCGTCGCTACGCGCGCATGCTCCGCTGCCGCTGCTCCGCGCTGGGCATCGATTCGGTGCAGCTGCTGTTCCCCGGCTCGGGCGCTTGCGACGGCCTCGTCGTGGCGCTTGCGCGCGGCCGCGCGGGCGGCGGTGGCTTGCTTCTGCGCCGCGGCCGCCGCGGCCGCTTGCCCTTGCGCGCCGGCGAGCTGCGCGGTCAATTCATCGATCTGCTGCTTCGCCGCCTTCTTGTCGATGGTCTGTCCGCAGCGGGCGCAGGTCGACTCCCTGGCGGCGGCTTTACGTTCGGCGAGCTGCTGCTTCAGTGTTGCCGCGAGCGCACCGGCGTCGGCGTCGCTCTTGATGGCGGCGCCGAGCGCAGTGTCCGCCTGCTCGGCCGCCGTGGCCGCTGTGGCGATGTCGCGCTCGGCGCTCTTGCGCGCCGCCGACAGCTCGCGGAGCTGCGCGTCGAACCGAGTGATCTGCTCCTCGAACGTCGCGATGCGCGTACGGCTATCGAGCACGATTGTCGCGAGCTGCGCGAAGTCGTACGCCTCCCGCTCGGCCGTCGTCGAGACGGCGTGAGCGCGCTCGGCGGCCTTCGACCGCTTCTCATCCGCGGCGATCTGTTTCGCCGCGGAGGCATGTTGTGTCGCGAGCGCATCGATGTCGATCGCCGCGGCCTGCTCGCCGGCAGCCCGAGCGGCGGACTCCGCGCGCTGCGCGTCGGCCAGCGACGCGCCGATGCGCTGCACCTTGTCGAGGGCGCCGCTCAGCGTCTCGAAGAGCGTGGCGTCGCGAACGATCTGCTCCTTGTCCGCGATCAGTCCGGCGGCGGTCGCGAGTTGTGCGTCTAGCCCTGCGATCTCGGCGGCGAGGCGAGCGTGGCGCTGCGCGTCGGCGAGCTGTGCGCGCGCGGCTTGCGCGGCGTGCGCCGCGGCGGCGTCTCGCTGCGCGGCGGCCGCTACGTCCGTACGCAGGCGGGCGATGGCGTCCTCGTCGACGCCTCCGAATCCCTTGAGGTCGTCGGTCAGCTTGTCGAGGATCACCTTCTCGGTCTTGTGGGCCTCGCGCGCGCGCTTCTCCAGCTCCTCGTACTCCTTGAGGCCGATGAGACTGCTGATGATGTCGAAGCGCGGTTTCGGGTCGGCATCGAGGAACTCCGTCGCCGCCCCCTGCTGCAGTAGGAACGACGACGTGAAGGCTTCCGGCGAGAGGCGCACGATGTGCTCGATCGCGCGCTTCAGCGCGTCTTCCTTCTCGCTGCCCGGCACTTGCGCCCAGTCGTCCGCGCCTTCGTCCCATATCCAGAGACTCTGGTCGCGCTCCGACTCCTTGCGTCCGCGGCTGCGGCGCACGAGGTAGCGCTGGCCGCTCGCTTCGAATTCGAACTCGACCGAGAGGCGGTCCATATCCTGCGAGATGAGCTGGTCGGCGTGCATCTTGCCCAGCCGGTGCAGCCCGTACAGCGCGTAGGTGATCGCGTCGAAGATCGACGATTTGCCGGCGCCGTTCTCGCCGCAGATGGCGATGAGGCTGCCGCCGCGGAAGTCGGCGACCTGCTCGTCGCGATAGCGCATCCAGCCCTTCATGCGGACGCTGAGAGGGATCATGCGTCCGCCCCTGCCGGCACGGCGCGCAGCTCCGTCACCAGCTCCAGCAGCGCGTCGCGCTCATCGTCGGGCATCGGCTGCTCTTCGAGGTATCTGCGCACCGTCTCCTCGACGTTCGCCGGGTTGAGTCCCGCAACCGTCGGTACCAGCGGCGCGATGTCGGTCCAGTCGCAATCGACGTTGCCGTAGAGGCGCGGGAACAGCAGCCGCGCCTGGTCGAGCAACGGCGCCAGGTAGGTGCCCTGCGGCACCTGCAGCGTGAGCTTCACGAGCGTCTCGTCCGGACGTTCGAGCGTCGCGCGCGCGGCGGCCATGCTCTCTTCATCCGACGCGATAAGCGCCGCAAACGGCGTCGGGTCGAGCGGCAGCGACGTGATCTCGCGGACGCCCGCAGGGCCGATATCGGCGAGCAGCACGCGCGGCTCGTAGTCGCGCTCGCCGACGTCCATCCGGTCGAGCCCGCCGACGTAGTAGAAGTGCGCGCCGCCGAGCTGCTCCGCCTTGTGGATATGGCCGACGACGGTCAGCTCGAAGTCGGGGAAGGCGCCGCGCGGGATGACGACGTCGTCGCGCGGCGAGATGCGGTGCGCCTTCACGGTCGTGCCGGTGACGGTGACGTGCGTCAGCAGCACCGTCGGCAGGCGCTGCTCCGACGCCTGCTTGCGCAGCTCCTCCATCTTCTCGACGAACAGCTTGGCAAGCTGCTCGTTGCGCTGCGCCACCCCGCCCGCGTCGTCGTGCTGCAGCTCGTAGCGTGCCAGCGTCGGGAACGGCAGCAGCGCGAAGTTCACGCGCTCGCCGCCGGCTTCGACGGTCAGCAGCTCCGGCCGCGTGCGCATGACGATGCGCTCGCCGCCGGTCGGCGCGTGCGCCCCGAGCCAGAGGCCCGCCATGTCCATGAAGTAGTCGCGGTCATGATTGCCGGCGATGGCGATGATGCGCAGCCCGCGCGAAAGCGCAGGAGCGAGCGCATCCATCATCGCACCAACCGCCGCACGTGCGGCGCCCCGCTCCTGCGCCTCGAACACATCGCCGGCGATCGCCAGCACGTCGACGGCGTAGTCGTCGCAGTACGCCGCGATCACCCGCAGCTGCCGCGCCTGGTCGGCGAGGCGCGGCGCCGGGTTCGCGCCGCCCAGCGTGTAGCCCAAATGCCAGTCGGCGGAGAAGAGGATCTTCATTGTGCGGCATCCGTCTCGGGAACCCACGCCAGAGCGGGCACCTCACCCCCGGCCTTCGGCCACCCCCTCTCCACGTCGTGGAGAGGGGGACTTGGAGCGGCGAGCATGCTAACTATGTCGCTGAGCACTCGATCGATGTGTTGCAGGATCGCTTTGTTGGCGAAGCGAAGAAACCTGATGCCACGTTCCTCCAAATATGCCTGCCGCGCCCGATCCTCGGTTTCCGGCGAATCGTGAACAGCGCCATCGACTTCGATAGCCACGCCGCGCTCAACGCAGTAGAAATACACGACGAATCTCGCGATCGGGTGCTGCCGACGAAACTTCCACCCGAGGCGCTTCGCGCGTAGTCGCTCCCAAAGCAGCTGCTCCGCCTCCGTAGACCCCTTGCGCATCGAGCGCGCCAATTCACGCTGCTCCGTCCACCGGCCATGGGTGGTGTACCTAGTCATGCACAATCTCCGAACGCCCCCCCTCTCCACGTCGTGGAGAGCAACTGTCTTACTCCTTAGGTTATGGCAGTGCGCGCGGGATCCCATGGAAGGCCATCCCGCATCATGGCGTTGAGGATGATGATCAGCTTGCGCATGCAGGCGACGAGGGCCACTTTCTT